>Ga0183095_10183_pt1 | contig 337086 bp, 327 predicted proteins | sample BioMet4_FD_130346 | JGI IMG/M metagenome (GOLD analysis project Ga0183095, IMG submission 130346) | Microbial communities from bioreactor (seeded with sewage sludge) at LBNL, California, USA - Biofuel metagenome 4 (v2) (version 3) | ecosystem: Engineered > Bioreactor > Anaerobic > Unclassified ...
TAACGGACGACGGGGTGATGGGGTAGATGGCAGCAACATCTGTAAACGCATAAGACACATGTGCGGCAGCGTTATTGCCATCCATTGTTTTCATCTTTCTTGAATCCATTATAATTATTTTCCTCCTTTTAAGGATAATCTATTCCCTGAGGCGCATACAAACTGCACCTGTCTAAATTTTATCATCTTTTATAGGATATGTAAAGAAAATTTGCATAAAACGCCAAAGAATTTACAGCTTTTTTACTGTGTAAAATATTAGTCGCGAATTCGCCGGTTTTAGCGGCGATTCTTCTCTGTAAAGCGGCTTAGGCGTGCCATATCACCGCATCTTTGCCTTGCTCGCGCGCACAGATGCGCAGATACTCCTTAAACTGTTTGACATTAGTATGAATAATAATATACAATAATATTACTATAAAATTTTTATTCCGAAAGGGGAAAACTAAATGTCTCCCGAACCTGACGGCTCATTTTTCCATTTGCTGAGCGCAATGCCGGCCGCCGCACAACAGGAACCGAATGCATTTTTATCCATTTTGCTTTTGTTCGTCCTTATTTTGGTAAACGCCTTTTTTGCCGCAAGTGAAATTGCAGTCATCACCCTGAACGACAACAAAATTAAAAAAATGGCCGAGGACGGAAACAAAAAAGCCGCCAAGGTACTTAAACTGACGGAGAATTCCAGCCGCTTTCTGGCGACCATCCAGGTTGGCGTCACGCTGAGCGGATTTTTGACCTCCGCTTCAGCCTCCCAGAGCTTTTCCGGGAAACTGGCTGAAAAGCTTGCTTTCCTGCCAGTGCCGCCAAGCGTTGTCTATGGGGTATCCACGGTGTTGATTACCGTGCTTCTGTCCTATTTTTCACTCGTGCTCGGCGAACTGGTTCCGAAAAAAATTGCCATGCAGCGCGCCGAGGAACTGTCCTTCAAATTTATCGGGATACTGAACGGCACGTCCACCGTATTTAAACCGTTTATTTCTTTTCTTTCCTTTTCGACCAACGTTGTTCTGAAAATGATGGGCTTTGACCCCGACGCCTCCGAGGAAACCGTCACGGAGGAAGAAATTCTGATGATGGTGGACGCCGGTGAGGAAAAAGGCGTCATCGGCGAAACCGCCAAGGATATGATTTCCAATATTTTTGATTTCAGCGATATTACCGCCAGCGAAGTGATGACGCACCGCACCGAGGTGGACGCCGTCGAGGACACCGCGTCCATACAGGATGTTGTAAACCTTTCCATTTCGGACGGACATTCCAGGATCCCGGTTTACCACGAGGATCTGGATGAAGTGCTCGGCGTGATTTACGTGAAGGACCTGCTCCAGTATGTGGGCAGCGAGCTGGATAAAAACATCAAAATTACCGATTTGATGCGCCCGGCGTATTTTGTACCGGAAAGCAAACGGTGCAGCCAACTCTTTACGGAGATGGCTGAGCGCAGGACCCAGATCGCGATTATTGTCGACGAGTACGGCGGGACAGAGGGAATTATCACCATGGAGGACCTGCTGGAATCCATTGTGGGCGACATCCAGGACGAATACGACCACGAAGAAGAGGAAATACATAAAGTGGACGATCATAAGTTTACCGTGGACGGCGGTACTTCCATTGATGAAATTTCCGATCTGGTCGGGATCGAGCTTCCCGAGGGAGACTACGACACCATTGCAGGTCTTGTAGTGGAAAAACTTGGCAGGATTCCGAAACCGAATGAACATCCGAGCGTACAGATTGAGAACCTGACGCTGACTGTCCTGGAAGTGGAGGAACGGCGAATTGCAAAGATTCTGATTGAGGTCCTTCCTAAACCGTGCGATGACGACAAACCCGGGGACGAATAAATAAGCGGGGGTCTGCTGCTTCGGCAGCAGACCCCCTTTTTTGAAAAGAGGCTTGCACGCTGGATTAATTTATGAAAATGAGTTGCTTTTGCCACCATTTTGTAGTATCGTAGTGTAATTACAGGACTTTGATCGTCCGGTATGGTCAGTCGCAACATCCTGACCTTAAAAAAAACACGGAGGAATTTCATGATGAAAACTCAGTCTCAGCGCACGCAATATCTGGTGCAGGGTGCCATGATTGCCGCTATCTACATGGTTTTAACCCTTTTGGCGGCTTTGGCAAATCTCGCTTACGGTCCGGTGCAGTTCCGTTTTTCAGAAGCGCTTACCATTCTGCCGGTTTTTACTCCCGCGGCTGTTCCGGGGCTGGCAGTCGGTTGTCTGCTTGCCAATATATGGAGCGGCTACGGCGCGGCGGATATGGTCTTTGGCACTTTGGCGACTCTTCTGGCGGCAATTTCCACCAGAATGGTTCGAAAGATCCGCATACATGGAATTCCCATATTGGCACCGCTGCCGCCCGTTCTGTTTAACGCGGTGATCGTCGGACTTGAAATTGCCGTTCTGTCCACAGAGGGCTTCTCGTGGGCCGGCTTCTGGGCAGCTGCCTTTTCGGTCGGCGCCGGTGAACTGGTAATATGCTATGGTTTGGGGCTGCCTTTGGCTGCAGGCTTGCAGAAAATAGAAAAAGGCAGAAAATTTTACTGATTTTGGAGTGTTGGTTGTCATGGGGGAAGAACAGTTTTGTGGGAAGAAGCGGCTGAAAAACGTGCTGCCCGTCAGGCTGATTGTTGTGAGCTTTGCCGTTGTCATTCTTGTGGGCGCCGTCCTGCTTACGCTGCCGGTTACCTCGCGCAGCGGTATACCAACCGCATTTATAGACGCGCTGTTTACCGCGACCTCGGCCACGTGTGTCACCGGGCTGGTCGTATTTGACACCTGGACGCACTGGAATTTACTGGGGCAGATTATCATTATTCTGCTGATCCAGATCGGCGGGTTGGGCGTTGTCACCTTTACCACCGGATTTTCCATGCTGGTACGCCGGAAAATCGGTCTGCGCGACCTGCAGCTCGCATCTGAAAACACCAGCGGGGACACCATCAACATAAAGCACCTGATTAAAATCATTTTATTCTTTACATTTTTCTGTGAACTGACCGGCGCGGCACTTCTGGCGCTCCGTTTCGTCCCTCAGTTCGGAGCGAGAGGAGTTTGGGTTGCCATATTTACTGCAATTTCCGCCTACTGCAACGCCGGATTTGATATTCTTGGATTTTTAATGAAAGACGGCAACCTGATTCCCTATGTGAGCGACCCTCTGGTCTGTCTGACCGTCGGGGGGCTGATTGTCATCGGCGGACTGGGCTTTGTGGTAATCAGCGATATTTATAGTTCACAGATTCAGACACGATTTCACAGGCACAAAGCAATTCATCTGAATTTTCATTCCACGTTGGTTTTAATGATGACCGCCATTTTGATCGTTTCCGGAACCGTGCTCTTTTTGATTTGCGAAAACGACAACACCCTTTTGGGAATGGATTTCGGTACAAAACTGAACGCTTCCCTTTTTCAGTCGATCAGCGCGCGTACCGCGGGCTTCTGTACGGTTGACATTGCAAAAGAACATGATTTTACAAAAATCATAACGGTAATCCTGATGTTTATCGGCGCTTCGCCGGCAGGTACCGGCGGCGGTATTAAAACAACCACCTTTATCGTCCTGTTGGCAACGGTTGCCAGCGTAATGCGCGGAAATGAGGAAACCACCATTTTCAAACGCCGTGTGGACAAATTCACGGTTTACCGCGCACTTGCCATTTTTTCCACCGCCGCCATGGTCATTCTGATCACCACCGGCATCATTCTGACCGCCAACCCGCACGTTAACGGCATTGACGCCTTGTTCGAGTCGACCTCCGGTTTCGGCACGGTCGGTTTGTCGGCAGGAGTAACGCCAACCCTTAGCTGGATTTCCAAGCTTGCGGTGACTTTTACCATGTTTATCGGCCGCGTGGGTCCGGTTTCGCTTGGGCTTGCACTCACACTCCACAGGGGTCATCACTGCTCCGGTTTCGTTTTACCCGAAGGGAAAATAATTGTAGGCTGATCAGCCGCACAAATGAAAAAATCCCACCGCTCAACCGCGGTGGGATTTTTATGTCGGTTTATTCTTTCTGAACACCTAAGATCCGCATCAGTTCCTTCTGACTTTTGTTTTCGCAAACGGCAACAATTTCATCGTTCGCATGAACAACTGTCAATCCGTTTGGAATCATCATGGAATCCCCGCGCACCACGGAGATAATCAGCGAACCCTGAGGAAGAGTAATATCTTTCAGTTTAACGCCGTCCAGCGCAGTGTTGCGCGGGAGCGTAATAGCGCAGATACCGGCCTTGCCCTTGTTCAGCGTTGCAAGCAGATGCATCTTCGACACGTCGACTTCCTGTTCGATCAGGTTGGTAATAATTTCGGTGCTGCTGACGGCGATATCCGCGCCCAGTTTGCGCAGGGCTTCCAGGTTGCGGGGGTCGTTGGCCCTTGCAATCACCTTTTCGGCCTTAAACTCTTTTCTGGCAAGCTGCGAAGCAACCAAATTATCCTGGTCGCTTCCCGTAACCGCAATAACGCAGTCCGCATTTTTGGTACCGGCCTCGTCAAGCACTTCAATTTCCGTACCATCTCCGCAAATCACCTCAACATCAAGTTCATTTGCCAGACGCATACATTTCAGTTTATCTTTTTCAATTAATTTAACGTCATATTTTCTCTCAAGCATATTTCTGGCGATCTGATGGCCGAGTTTGCCGCCGCCGACAATTACAATCCTCATATATGTCCCCCAAATTCAACTTAACCAGGGTCAATCAGTCGATGACCTTTGCAAAGACCACCTTGTCCCCTTCGGTAAGGATGATTCTGCGGTCAGCAGAATATAATTCCATCGTACCGTTTTTATGCACAACACCGAAGATGGTCTCTCCCGTATCCTTAGGTACCGAGGAAACGGAAACACCTTCGTGCGCTTTATCCACCTCGCGGAAGTGAAAAGTAGCCGTCGCACTTTCGAAAGAAACATTTTTTGGACTGAGCGGCTGCGTCAGCGCGGTAAAAATCGCGTCGCCGGCCAGATTGGTCGGGCAAACGGTTTTAAGGCCGAACCGCTCAAACACATTTTCACGGGCCGGGTCGGAAATACGCGCAACCACCTTTTTCACGCCGAAAAACTCGCGCACGATCTGCGATACCGTGATATTGAGATTATCGTCGGGCGTTACGACGGCGACCGCGTCGCAGCTTTCCACTCCGGCGTTCTGCAAAACCGTCATATCCATAGGCATACCGGTAACCGTAATTCCGCTGAATTCTTCATTTAAGTTGCGAAACGCATCCGGGTTGGAATCAATAACGGCGACATCATGGCCGTGCTCATCAAGCAGACCCGCCAGACGTGTCCCCAGCCTTCCGCATCCCACTACAAGGACATTCACAAAAACCTCTCCTTTGGCCTGTCCGTCTGCACGGCGTACAGGACAACATGATTCCACTTTGGATCACAAGATGATGGCCCGCCCGGAGGGATTCGAAGGTGGTGCATTTTCAGCCCGCGTTCCGCGAGTCCCTTCGATTTTTGCGCGGGAAAAAGACTTTGAGCGCTGCTCCCCTCCTGCGCCGCGGGGGTTCTCACCCTCCGGCCGTGAGCTGCGCTTTGATTCAATTATGGCCCGCCCGGAGGGATTCGAACCCCCGGCCTTCAGAATCGGAATCTGCTGCGATATCCAGCTTCGCTACGGGCGGATGTTTAGCCAAAGGATATTATAGCATAATTCGTGCGGAAGTCAATGGAAACAGTCGGAATTTACGCAGGATTAATCCTGATACAGTCTCTTGACAGCCGCCACCGCAAGTTCAATATACTTTGACATCGGCTTGTCCTCCACCCCCGCCACACACACACGGCAGGTGGACACCGGCACCAGCACCTTTTCCGCCTTGCTGCCGGACACGGCGCCCGCAATAGCGGGCGATATTTCCCCCAGCATCGCATTCGCAAGAATAATCCCCATCGGCCCCGCGATCACATCCGCGTCCACGCAGTTGTACAGCACCGCATTTTCTCCGGTAGCGCCGGCGTCGGCGCCCGCCTTCAGCATTGCCGCGGTCGCAAGGGAATTGGTGCCAACCGCGATAATCACGGCGGAGGGGATCTCCGCCTTCAGCCTTTCCACGATACTCCGGCCGATTCCGCCGCCCTGCCCGTCAATAACGATAATCTTCATCTGAATTCCTCTCTGTCTCTATTCAAAAATTAAAACGAAAACGCTCCTGTAACGAAGATGATAGCACAAGTGTCCATCCCCGTCAATCAGTCCCGGCACCGAATATTTTCCCCTGTTAAAAGTCCTCCGGAAAAGGACGGATTTCATAGACTGCAAGGAGTGTACAAGCATTGACAAAAGCCTGTTGATAATGTAAAATACATATTAATATTGATATGCAGAAGCATGTCGCACAGACTGACAGAAAACATTATCATGAATCATCCGCGCGCGGCAGCAGCCGCGTGCTTGCCAGAAGGCTCACAGCATTGTGAGCCTTTATTCTTTTTGTAGGAGTTATACTAATGGATCTGAAAATATTTTTTGCGCAGAATCCGCGCGCGGCGCTCGCCTTTTCCGGGGGAGTGGATTCCTCCTATCTGCTGTACGCGGCAAAGCAGTATGGATGCAACGTCCACGCCTACTTTATCAAATCCGCCTTTCAGCCCCAGTTTGAACTGGACGACGCGCGGCGGCTGGCGGAGCAGTTAAAAGTGCCCTTCACCGTTGCCGAGCTGGACGCCTTGGAAAATCCGCAGGTCGCGGCCAACGACCCCCTGCGCTGCTATTACTGCAAAACCAACCTGTTCACACAGCTCGGAAAGCTTGCAGCCAAAGACGGCCGCACCCTTCTGATGGACGGAACAAACGCATCAGACAACTTTGAAGGACGGCCGGGAATGCGCGCTTTACAGGAACTTGGGGTACGCTCTCCTCTGCGTGAATGCGGCCTGACCAAAGCCGAAATCCGCAAACTTTCAAGAGAGGCCGGGCTGTTTACATCGGAAAAGCCCTCCTATGCCTGCCTCGCCACCAGGATTCCGACCGGTACAAAAATTACGGCGGAGCTGCTTAAAAAGGTTGAACAGGGGGAAAACAGGATGTTCGCCATGGGCTTTACCGATTTTAGAATCCGGTTTTTCCACGGCGCGGCAAAAATCCAGCTGCCGGAAAATCAGTTCGGCATGGCATTTGAAAAGAAAAACGAGCTGAATCAGGCTCTTTCTCCTTATTTTGACGGGGTAATGCTCGATTTAACCCCTAGAGCATAAAAGGAAGGTTGACAATATGGAACAGGAAAAAACACTCGCGCTGCTGCAAAAAGTAAAAGCAGGAACGCTCTCTCCGGAAGAAGCGGTTTTGGAATTAAAGATGAGCCCCTACGAGGATCTGGGCTACGCCAAAATCGACCTGCACCGGGAATTGCGCCAGGGCATTCCGGAAGTGATCTTTGGCAGCGGAAAAACGCCGGAGCAGATTATCGGCATCGCTTCCGCCATGCGGGCGCACGGCGGAGAAAACATTCTGATTACCCGGCTTTCCCCTGAATCGGCGGAAAAGGTGGGTGGGGAAATCGCCCTCACCTATGACCCCATGTCCAAAATCGGAATTGTGGGACGAAAAAGTGAAATTACGGCGTCCGGCACCATCGTGGTCGCAACCGGCGGCACCAGCGATATGCCCGTCGCCGAAGAGGCCGCCCTTACGGCGGAAGTGCTCGGCAACCATGTGACGCGCCTTTACGACGTGGGCGTGGCGGGGCTGCACCGTCTGCTTTCCAAGCTGGACATTCTGATGGAGGCGAAGGTCGTCGTCGCCGTCGCCGGCATGGAGGGCGCACTCGCGAGCGTCATCGGCGGTCTGGTGGACTGCCCGGTCATTGCCGTGCCGACCAGCGTCGGCTATGGAGCGAATTTCAACGGCCTTTCCGCCCTGCTTTCCATGCTGAACTCCTGCGCCAGCGGCGTCAGCGTGGTGAACATAGACAACGGCTTCGGCGCGGGATACCTCGCAAGCATGATCAACCACATAGGGGGAAACAAACAATGAAAAAGCTGTATCTGGAATGCAGCATGGGCGCAGCCGGCGACATGCTGACGGCGGCGCTGCTGGAGCTTTACCCCGACAGGGAAGGCTTTCTGAAACAGATGAATTCCCTTGGGCTGGAGGGCGTATCGGTAAAATGCGTGCCGTCTCAGAAATGCGGCATCAGCGGAAGCCATATTGACGTGGTTATCGGCGGAGAGAAGGAGGTCAGCAAGGATGTACCTCCGGACGGGCTTCACGGGCACAGCCATGAGCGGGAACATACGCACGAAGAAAACTCTTCCCCGAACCATCACCAAACCAGTTTTGAAAATCTGAAAAACCTGATCGGAGATATTCCGGTTCCGGAACCGGTCAAAAAGGATGCCCTCGCCGTTTATTCGCTGATCGGGGAGGCGGAATCCCGTGTGCACGGCGTCCCGGTCGGACAGATTCATTTTCACGAGGTCGGCTCCCTGGACGCCGTAGTAGACGTTGTGGGCTGCTGCCTGCTGTTCCACCTGCTGGCGCCGGATTCCGTCACGGCCTCTCCCATCCACGTCGGCAGCGGTTCTGTGCGCTGCGCGCACGGAATTCTGCCCGTTCCCGCTCCGGCCACCGCGGTGATTTTACAGGGCATACCCATTTACGGAGGAAACATACGCGGAGAGCTGTGCACCCCGACGGGCGCGGCACTGCTGAAGCATTTTGTGTCGCATTTCGGCGCTATGGCGCCGATGGCGGTGAGCAAAATCGGCTGCGGCATGGGCGCCAAGGACTTTGAAGCGGCAAACTGCGTGCGCGCTTTTTGGGCGGAAAACGAAGAAAACCATGACGAAATTGCGGAACTCAGCTGCAATCTGGACGACATGACGCCGGAGGCAGTCGGCTGCGCAACGGAGCGGCTTCTTGCCGCCGGCGCCCTAGACGTATTTTCCACGCCGATTTTCATGAAAAAGAACCGACCGGCCACCATGCTGACCTGTCTGTGCCGGACGGATGACAAGGAAAAGTTAATCCGTCTGATGCTGCTGCACACCACGACGCTGGGGGTGCGGGAAACCGTCTGCGCACGCACCGTTCTGACCTCTTCCTTCCGCACGGTTGAAACCGGCTGCGGCCCCATCCGCATAAAAATAAGCAGCGGCGGCGGCATCACAAAGTATAAGCCGGAATACGCCGATGTCCGCGGCGCCGCTGAAAAAACCGGTCTGCCGTACGACGAGGTTTACAAACAAGCGGTGGCAAAAGCGGAGGAAATCATACCCTGATTCCAGGAAAAACAGCCTTGTTTTTTATCAATTTTGCTGTATACTGTGTTTATAAGCAATTTTAAGTAAGAACCGGAAAAATTGCTGTAGAATATACGTTTGATAAACAGGAGGCTTGTATGAAAGAGAATATTCTGGATCTGCTCGGCGACAATCCCATCATCGCGGCGATCAAAGACGATGAAGGTTTGGCAAACGTCGTAAATTCCAGCTGCAATATCGTGTTTATCTTATATGGAAACTTATGCAGCATTGCGAATATTGTCCATCAGGTAAAACAGGCCGGCAAATACGCTTTTGTTCATGTCGACCTGATTGACGGAGCCTCCAATAAAGAAATCGTGGTTGATTTTATTAAACAGACGACCGGCGCGGACGGCGTGATCAGCACAAAATCCTCCTTGATTAAAGCGGCAAACACAAGGGGCCTTTACACCGTGCACCGCTTCTTTCTGATTGACTCGATGTCCTTCCACAACGTGGCGAAGCAGGTGGCCCTGTGCAGCCCGGACTGCGTTGAAATCATGCCGGGGTGTATGCCGAAAGTGCTGAAGTCCATACAGAAAGTAGTGAATGTCCCGATTATCGCCGGCGGTCTGGTCACCGATAAGGAAGACGTGGTGGCCGCTCTGGGCGCGGGCGCGGATGCAATCTCCTCCACCAGTACGGAAATCTGGGATCATATATAAAGCAGCAGGAAAAAGCCCGCAGAAACGTTTAAAACCGTTTTTGCGGGCTTGATTTTTATATCATTTTATTTTTGAAGCGACTTTGCGGCAATCCAATTACATATCCCTTGTTGCAATAAAGTCGATGCCCGTACCCAGAATATTTTTATAGACCACCTCGCCGCGTTTTACCGGAGAGGTCACCTCAACGGCATCCAGCAGCTTCATCGCGTCAAAGATCATCGCTTTGGGGATGGGCTCGCTCGTCTTTACCGGCAGGCGGCGGTGCGCACCGCCGTTGATTTTCACAGTGGACGGAACCACCCTTGTCGGATTGGTCAGCTCCTTTTTCCCGTAAGCCTCTCCCCTTTTGCAGCCGTTGCCGGTCACTGCGAAGTCATTCTGCTCGTCAACCTTTAAATGGCAGCCCTTGGGGCATACGATACAAATCAGTTCAGTCATTCTGCTCATTCCTTTCCGACCGCTACGGTCAGTTCCCCCGCGACCTTTTCCAGAAGGGCCTTCGGAACAGAGATTTTCTCCATTTCGCCCGGCGCCATGTGTTCCCTCTTAAACCGCGCGATTTCCTTTTCGCCGTCGGCAACCTTGATAACGACGTCCTGATAAACATTGTTGACGCGGAAAAAGATCTCCGCCGCTTTGTCTACATTCTGTGCGCGGATTTTCTGCGGAACAGTGTAATTGACGCAGCTCCCGTTCTTTACTCCAATGATATTCTCCGATTCCGGCCGCCCCTCGGCGATGTACTTTCCCGCCGCGCGGCCGGCGCGCTGGCTCTCCGCCGTAACAAAGTCCACAAGGTCATGCACGTGAACCACGTTGCCGCAGGCAAAAACCCCTTCCATGGAGGTTTCCATATTCTCATAAACCACCGGGCCGCTGGTGCGTCTGTCCATGGCGAGTCCGGCCGATTTGGACAGTTCGTTTTCCGGAATCAGGCCCACGGAAAGCAGAATCGTATCGCAGTCAAAGGTCATTTCCGTTCCCGGAATCGGCTTCCTGTTTTCGTCCACCTTGGACACCACTACCTTTTCCACCCTGCCTTTGCCCTGAATATCCGTAATGGTATGGGAGAGATAAAGCGGAATATCGTAGTCCTTCAGGCACTGTACAATGTTCCGGTTCAGTCCGTTGGAATACGGCATCAGCTCCACGCAGGCAAGCACCTTCGCGCCCTCCAGCGTCATGCGGCGCGCCATGATCAGGCCGATATCGCCGGAACCGAGGATAATCACCCTTTTGCCGACCATGTAGCCTTCCATATTGACGTAGCGCTGCGCGGTGCCCGCGGTGAAAATACCCGCGGGACGGTCGCCCGGAATGCCGATAGCGCCGCGGGTTCTCTCTCTGCAGCCCATGGCCAGAACAATCGCCTTCGCCTGAATGATTTGATAGCCGTCCCGGCTGTTTACACAGTGAATCTGTTTTCCGCGCGTAATTTCCAGCACCATGGTGTCCAGCTTCACCTGCACATTGGTGTCCCGCAGCATCTCAACAAATCGCTGGGCATATTCGGGGCCCGTCAGCTCCTCTTTAAAGTAATGGAGTCCGAACCCGTTGTGAATACACTGGTTGAGAATGCCGCCCAGTTCCTTATCGCGCTCCAGAATCAGGACGCTCTTTGCGCCGTTATGGTATCCCTCCAGAGCGGCCGCGAGCCCCGCGGGGCCGCCGCCGATGACAACTAAATCATACGCTTCCGTTATCATTGCCGTTCTCCTCCCTTTTTGGTTTCCCCGGTCAGAATATACGTGCCCTGTTTATTCAGAAGCACTTCTTCCAGCGGGATTCCCAGCTCCCTTGCGAGAATTTCCTGCACACGCGGGCCGCAGAAGCCGCCCTGGCAGCGCCCCATACCGGCGTTGCATCGCTTCTTGATGGCGTCGACGGTGCGCGGGGTGATCGGACTGTGGATCGCATCCACGATTTCGCCCTCCGTGACAGTCTCGCACCGGCAGATAACGCGGCCGTAAAGCGGATTTTTCTCGATCAGCGCTTCCTTCTCATCCGGCGACAGCGCTTTGAAATTTACCTTTTTTCTCTCGTCGATGAATTTTTCTTTTTTCTTCAGATAAACGCCCGTGCTTTCCAGAATTTTAACGCATTCCAGCGCAATCGCCGGCGCGCTGGTCAGCCCCGGGGATTTGATGCCCGCAAGGCTGATGAAGCCTTTGGCGGTCTTGGATTCCTCTATAATAAAGTCCTTGTGTTCGCTCTGCGCGCGCACGCCCGCGAAATTGCGGATGGACTCCCGGAAATTGATGCCCGGTACGGAACGCACGGCGGTTTCTCTGACAAAATCAAGCCCCGCCTGCGTGGTGGACACATCGTCGTCATCCATGCCTTCAACGGCGTCTGGCCCGACAATCAGATTCCCGTGAACGGTGGGGGAGACCAGAACGCCTTTTCCCACCTTGCTGGGGCATTGGAAAATCACCCTGCTGACAAGGCCGCCCTGGCTTTTATCCAGAAGATAATACTGCCCCTTGCTCGGAATAATCCGGAATTCCGGATCGGCTATCAGATTATGCACGTCGTCGGAGTGAAGCCCGGCCGCGTTGACCACGCGGGCCGCCTCGTACATTTTGTCGCCGCAGTACAGATGGTATGCCGTACCTGTGCGTTCAATCCGGTCAACCTTGCTGTTCAGGAAGAAATCCGCGCCGTTGCGCTTTGCGGTGTCCGCCATGGCGATACACAGCTCCCACGGATTGACAATCGCGCCGGACGGCGCGTACAGCGCGCCCTTGATCTCCGCGCTCAGGTTCGGTTCCATGTCCAGAGTCTGCCGCGCGTTCAAGACCTGTATGCCCGGCACACCGTTGATTACGCCCTGCCTGTAAAGCCTGTAAATCGTATGCAGATCGTCCTCGTTAAACGCCAGAACCAGAGAACCGCATTTTTCATAATGAACGGACAGCTTTTTTGCAATTTCTTCAGTCATGGAATTGCCCAGAACATTCAGCCGCGCCATCGCCGTGCCGGGCTCCGGGTCATACCCCGCATGGACAATCGCGCTGTTTGCCTTGGTTGTGCCGTCGGCAATGTCGTTCTCCTTCTCCAGAACGGCGATCTTCAGGTCGTAACGGGAGAGCTCATAAGCAGTTGCCGCTCCGATGATGCCGCAGCCGATAATCGCTACATCGTACATAACAGTCATCCTTTCCAATCACTCATTTTGACATAAAAACACAAAAAAAGAGTAACGCAAATTCAACCGGTTACGGTTAAATTCAGCATTACTCAAAAATCTCCATGCTTTGTTATTCAATTTTCTGTGTATATTTTACACCGGCAGATTGGCTTTGTCAATGGATAAACGCGGAAGCTTTTTCATCGGAACCAACAAGGTTTATGGAAAGTGTTTGTTAATAATAAATATATTTTATAATAATTGATAAGTTGAATTTGTCTAATTTCAGTTTTAGAATGGTTTGAATTTTAAACTATTTTAGTTTTAATTTTACTACTCAGAAAAATATCGGAAGCTGTATAATTGAAACAGGTAATTTTCATGTTGAATGATACTGATTTTACAAAGGGAGGTAAGTTGCAATGCTGGCAAAAGGATTTGGCAAGCCAACAGATCGAGTTGAAAAACTAAAAAATGAGATTGTCAATGCAAAACCATGCGTGGAGCCGGAAAGAGCAGTACTGATTACGGAGTCCTATCGGGAAACAGAAGGTCTTCCGATGATTATGAGACGCGCGAAAGCGGTGGAGAAAATCTTCGACTGCCTTCCCGTCACAATCCGCGACGGGGAATTGGTTGTCGGTTCCATGACTAAAAGCCCCCGCTCCGCGGGAATTTACCCGGAATTTTCCTGCGAGTGGGTGGAAAAAGAATTTGACACCATGACCGACCGGTTGGCGGACCCATTCGTCATCTCGGAGGAAACCAAAAAAGCCCTGCACGAAGTCTTTACATACTGGAAAGGTAAAACCGTCAACGAGCTTGCAACCTCCTATATGTCTGAAAAGGCAAAGGACTGTATGGCCAACGGTGTATTTACGGTCGGAAACTACTTCTTCGGCGGTATAGGACATGTGAACGCCGACTACGGAAAAGTGCTGAAAATTGGATTCCGCGGAATTCTGGCGGAGGTAGTAGACGCGCTTGAAAAGCTGGACAAATCGAACCCCAACTACATTAAAAAACAGCAATTCTACTGCGCGCTGATCATCACCTACCGCGCCGCGATCCGTTTTGCACACAGATACGCCGATGAGGCAACAAGGCTGGCCGCGGCGGAAACCAATGCCGCGCGGAAGGCGGAGCTCCTGCAAATTGCCGCAAACTGTGCCAAGGTTCCCGAACACGGCGCAACAAATTTCTATGAGGCGTGCCAGTCGTTCTGGTTTGTGCAGGCCATGATCCAGATTGAATCCAGCGGACATTCCATTTCCCCCGGCCGCTTCGACCAGTATATGTATCCTTATCTGGCTGCGGATAAAAATATCACTAAAGAATTTGCCCAGGAACTATTAGACTGTATGTGGGTAAAATTCAATGATGTCAGTAAAATCCGCGACGAGGTTTCCGCACAGGCGTTCGCGGGCTACGGCGGATTCCAGAACCTTTGTGTCGGCGGGCAGACCGAAGACGGCGAGGACGCCACCAACGAGGTTTCTTATATGTGTATGGAAGCAAGCGCCGAGGTCAAGATGCCGCAGCCCTCGCTTTCCATCCGCGTTTGGCAGAATTCCCCTGATGAATTTATGTACCGGGCCTGCGAGCTTGCCCGTCTCGGTCTTGGCGTACCGGCCATGTACAACGACGAAGTAATTATTCCGGCGCTCGAAAACAGGGGCGTTTCGCTGAAGGATGCCCGTAATTACGCCCTGATCGGCTGTGTGGAGCCGCAGTGTCCGCATAAAACAGACGGCTGGCACGACGCCGCGTTTGTCAACGTTGCAAAAATTTTGGAAATCACTCTGAACAACGGCAAGGCGGGCGACAAACAGCTCGGCCCGGCCACCGGCGACATGACCGCATGGAAATGCATGGATGAGCTGATGGACGCTTTCCATAAGCAAATTGAATATTTCGTTCGTTATGTGGCGGAAGCGGACAACTGCGTGGACTACGCCCATACGGAAAGATGCCCGCTGCCCTTCCTGTCCGCACTGGTGGACGACTGTATCGGAAAAGGCAAATCCCTCCAAGAGGGCGGAGCCATCTACAATTTTACCGGCCCGCAGGCATTTGGCGTTGCCGATTGCGGCGATTCCCTCTACGCAATACAGAAAAATGTGCTTGAAGACAAGAAGTTTACGCTTGCCGAGCTGAAGGAAGCGCTGGACGCGAACTTTGGCCACGGCGATGGCACTCCGGCAGCTGCTCCGACGGAAGAGGAAATTGACCGGAGAATGTACAGGGCGCTCACCAATATCGCCGGATGTCACTGCGGCATTGACATGGCGGAACTGAGAGACCGCGTTGCTTCGCAGCTGAAAGAAGCGGCTGGCGGCGGTAAATATGAGGAAATCCGCAGAATTATGGATTCCACGCCGTGCTATGGAAATGATATTGATGAAATCGACGTACTGGCGCGGCAATGCGCGCTCATGTACTGCAAAGAAGTAGAAAAATACAGGAATCCGCGCGGCGGTGTGTTCCAACCCGGTATTTATCCGGTGTCTGCCAACGTACTGTTCGGTAAGGATGTCGGAGCGATGCCGGACGGGCGGTTGGCAAAAACTCCTTTGGCGGACGGCTGTTCCCCAAGGCCGGGCAAAGATGTCAAGGGGCCCACTGCGGCAGCGAATTCCGTTGCCAAGCTTGACCATACGCTGGTTTCTAACGGGAGCCTATATAATATGAAGTTTTTGCCGTCGGCTCTTGCGGGCGACACCGGTCTGCAAAACTTTGTTTCGGTTGTCCGAAGCTACTTTGACCACAAAGGTCAGCATGTCCAGTTTAATGTCGTAGACAGGGAAACTTTGCTGGACGCGCAAAAAAATCCTGACAAACACAGGGATCTGGTTGTCCGTGTCGCAGGGTACAGCGCACACTTTGTTGTACTGGCAAAAGAAGTGCAGAATGATATCATCAGCCGTACGGAACAAACCTTTAATTAACATCCGTTTGTTACCAAAAAATCACGAAAGGCGCGCCGGAAAATCCGGCGCGCCTTCTTCAAACAATTATATAAACAGATTGGTATCCGACTGCTCCGCGGAACCGAGGAAGGTCGCCACGCCGGCGATTTCCACTCCGTCGATCAGCTCCTCGGGTTTAATGCCCATAATATCCATCGACATCTGGCAGGCCACAATCCTTACCCCGCTGTCCATGGCGGAGCGGAGAAGCTCCTCCAGCGAGGTGACATTTTTGCTTTTCATAACCCCGCGGATCATTTTGGAACCCATGCCCATCATGTTCATTTTGGAAAGCCCCAGCTTTTTGCTGCCGTGCGGCATCATGATACCGAACATGGCTTCCATGAAATTCTTTTTCACATGCACCTTTTCGCTTTTGCGAAGAATATTCAGCCCCCAGAAGGTGAAGAACATCGTGACCTTTCTGCCCATGGAGGCCGCGCCGTTCGCGATAATCAGCGCCGCGAGGGCCTTGTCAAGGTCGCCGCTGAACACCACCATGCTTTTGTCGTTCCCGTTCTGCGCCGGGATGGCGGGCGCCTGCGCACCCTTCTGGATTTTCACCGTATAGGTTGCTCCCTCGCGTTCCACACCGAGCAGCAGATTTCCCGTCCGTTCGCACCAGACGCGGATGTCCGAAGCGAAAGCCGGGTCGGTCGCGCGGATGGTCAGGCACTCCCCGTCGCGGATGCTTTTGATTCCCTCGGAGGCTTTCATGATGGGGCCGGGGCACTGCAGGCCGCAGGCGTCCACTTCTATCATTTTTGCATCCTGACAGCACGCCGATTTTACCGCTGTGCCGCTACTGTTTTTTTTTACGCCGATGCAGTCGGCTCCCGTTGGATTTTCCCTGTCCCCTTTTGCGGTGATGTAGGTCTTGTATCCGCCGCTGAGGTTGTAAACGTCATAGCCGTTCTGCTGCAGGACTCTGGCGGCAAGGTAGCCGCGCAGACCCACCTGGCAGAACACATAGACCGGTTTGTCTTTCGGCAGTTCGCCCATCCGCCCACGCAGATCGTCAAGGGGAATTCCCATCGCGCCTTCCAGCGTACCCATTTTCATTTCATCGGGGGTTCTCACGTCTACCAGGCTGATTTTTTCGCGGTCGAGCGCGTCAGCCTCGTCATAATGGAACACCTTTACGTCGCCGCGCAGAATATTCGCCGCTGTAAAGCCCAGCATGTTGACCGGATCCTTTGCGGAGGAGTAGGGCGGCGCGTAGCAAAGCTCGAGCTTTTCCAGGTCGTATACCGTTCCGCCCAGCCGCAGCGCGGTGGCAAGGACATCAATCCGCTTGTCTACGCCGTCGTAGCCGACCGCCTGCGCGCCGAGGATTTTTCCGTCCGACGCGAACAGCAGTTTCATGCTCAGCTGCGTCGCATCCGGATAATACCCCGCGTGGCTCGACGGGTGGATATAGGTCTTTTGATACGGAATCTTCTGTGCTTTGAGCTGTTTTTCATTCAGCCCGGTGGAAGCGGCGGTCATGTCAAACACTTTTAAAACCGCGCTGCCCTGTACGCCGTCATCCTTCGTCACCCTTTGCCCCAACGCGTTTTCCCCCGCGAGCCTGCCCTGTTTGTTGGCAGGCCCGGCAAGCGGCAGGAGCGTTTTGTCCCCGGTGACGATCTGGCGCACGGAGATGGCGTCGCCGACCGCGAAAATGTCGGGGTCGGAGGTGGCGAAGGTGGAGTCAACCTGAATGCTGCCGCCCACGCCCAGTTCCAGTCCGGCGTCCTTTGCAAGACGGCTGTCAGGCGCGACGCCAATGCTCAGAATCACAACGTCCGCCGGGATTTCCCGGTCACCGGTCAGCTTCACCTTCAGGCTGCCGGCCCTTTCAAAGCCCTGCACACCTGTGCCGAATAGTAACTTGATTCCGTTTTCCCGCAGATGCCGGTGCAGAATCGCCGCCATTTCCGGGTCGAGGGAAGCGATCGCCTGATCCAGAAATTCAACAACGGTAACGTCAAGGCCGCGTTCTTTCAGGTTTTCGGCCATTTCCACACCGATGAATCCCGCGCCGACCACAACGGCTGTTTTCGCGCCCTTTTCTTTTATATAGGCGTCAATCCGATAGGTGTCCGGCACCGTGCGGAGCGTAAAAATCCCCTCGCTGTCAATTCCGGGCAGATTTGGGCGTTTCGGCACAGCGCCCGGCGAAAGAATCAGTTTATCGTAGCTTTCTTCATAGGTGCTGCCGTCCGCGTGGTTTTTCACAGTCACGGTCTTTTTATCGCGGTCAATTTTCACAACCTCGCTCATCGTCCGCACATCGATGCGGAAGCGGTCGCGCAAAAGCTTAGGCTGGGTAACGATAAGTTTTTCCCGGTCCTTGATAGTGCCTCCAATATAATAGGGAAGCCCGCAGTTTGCGTATGAAATGTATTCCCCTTTTTCAAACAAAATAATTTCCGCTTCCTCGCTCTGCCTGCGCAGCCTTGTAGCCGCGCCGGCACCGCCGGCAACGCCGCCTACAATCAGTACCTTCATTACTGTCTCCGCCTTTCTTTATTTCGAATTTGACAATTAATTAACGAATGAATCCATGTAAAAATTTTTTAAATTCATAAATAATGGGTGCAATTTTTTACGAATTTATGATATCATTAACTCAAACATAATTCCGTGACTAAATCACACAGTGCAATTTTTACAGCAATTTCAAATAATATTCCTTCCACTGCATTTTGGAATTGCTATAGATGTGACAACATCACAGAATAAATGGTAATTTCGGCATATAATAATTTTATAATAATAAAGAGGGTGAAATGATGGCGGATGTAATCATTCTGGGAAACGGTCCCGCCGGAATATCCGCGGCGGCCTACACGGCGCGCGCCGGGCTGGAAACCACGGTAATCGGGCGCGACAGCGGGGCTTTGTCAAAAGCGGGGGAAATTGAAAATTACTACGGTTTTCCAACCCCTATTTCAGGCGAACAACTGGTTCACAACGGAATTGACCAAGCCGTAAGGCTCGGCGTTTCCATGATCAGCGACGAGGTTCTGGGTATTACTTACGACGGGGAGTATACCGTTGAAACAAAGCGCGAAACACACAGGGCACCCTGTGTGATTCTTGCGACGGGCGCTTCCAGAAAAACACCCAGAATTGAGGGGCTGAGCGGGTTCGAGGGAAAGGGCGTCAGCTACTGCGCCGTCTGCGACGCATTTTTTTACAGGGGAAAATCCGTCGCTGTGCTGGGCGACGGCGATTATGCCCTGCACGAGGCAAGCGAGCTTTTGCCGGTTGTCGGCTCGGTTACGCTGCTGACCAACGGCCGCGAACCTTCCGCCCAATTTCCGGAGCAAATCCGTGTCAATAAAAAAGAGATTGCAGCTCTCCGGGGCGACATCGTTCTGGAGTCCATCGCCTTCCGCGATGGTTCCACCCAGCCGATCAGCGGTTTGTTTGTCGCCCTCGGCGTGGCCTCAAGCACGGATTTTGCCAGAACCATGGGCGCGGAAACCGACGGGAACCGCATTGTGGTGGATGACCGTATGCAAACCAGCATCCCCGGCCTTTACGCGGCGGGCGACTGCACCGGCGGCATGTTCCAGATTTCCAAGGCGGTGTACGACGGCGCAAAAGCCGCAACCAGCGTAATCCAATATCTTCGCAGCCGCAAAAAATAGGTTTTTTTATCGAAACGTGATTTAGTCACAGAAAAATTATGATCTTCAGCGTATAATAAGGACACAATCAGAAACAACAATTCTTATCATAGATAAAGGAGAATGGATATGGCAGTTTTAACGTTAACAAAGGATAATTTCACACAGGAGGCCGTAAATTCGGATAAAACGGTACTTATTGATTTTTGGGCGCCCTGGTGCGGGCCCTGCCGCATGGTCTCCCCGATTGTGGACGAAATCGCGGAGGAAGCCGCCGGTACTGTGAAGGTGGGCAAAATCAACGTGGATGAGCAGCCGGAGCTCGCTTCCCAGTTCGGTGTGATGAGCATCCCCACCCTTGTGGTCATGAAGGACGGAAAAGTTGTCAACACCTCTGTCGGCACCAGGAGCAAACAGTCCATTATGAGTATGCTCTAAAAAAATAATTTTTGTATTTTAGCCCCGCATCAACTGATGCGGGGCTTTGCTCTTTTGTCTTTCTGTAGTATAATAAATGCAAAAGGGAATTCGGCCGCCCGCGGAATCGGCGCGGCCGGTCAACCCACAGGGAGGCAGCCGGAATGGCCGTTACGAAAACAGAGCTCGCATTTATGAAAGATTCCTTCCCCTTCTGGAACAGCCTGACGGAAAGGCAGAAGGCATTGCTGGAACAGTCGGCCGTCTGTACTTCCTACGATAAGGGACAGCGGCTGCATGACGGCGCACAGGACTGCATGGGGCTGATTCTGGTGATGAGCGGGCATCTGCGCGCCTTTATCCTTTCGGATACGGGAAAAGAAATTACCATCTATCGCCTTTTTGAACGGGACGTTTGTATTTTTTCAGCTTCCTGCATGCTGAAAAACATCAGCTTTGACATTTATATCGAAGCGGAGCAGGATACCCGGATTATTTTGGTTCCCACCGCGGTATACAATGAGCTGAACCAGACCGCCCTTGCGGTTTCAAATTACACAAGCCAGCTGATTTCTTCCCGCTTTTCGGACGTGATGTGGGTGATGGAGCAAGTGCTTTTCATGAGCTTTGACCGCCGGCTGGCAAATTTCCTGCTGGAACAGGCCGCAATAGCGGGCGGTGACACGCTGAATATCACACACGAAACCATTGCGAAAAATATGGGTTCCGCGCGCGAGGTCGTGACCCGCATGCTGAAATATTTTCAGAGCGAGGGAATGGTTTCTTTGTTCCGCGGGGGCATTACCATTACCGACCACAAAAAGCTTGAGAAGCTTCTTTAGTTTGAAAAACAGTCGTCCTGATTGCAATTACCGGAAATTTATAGTAAAATTAAATGCAAAATAAAGTGACAGACGGAACAAATTTCTGCGGAGCGGAGGCCAATGCAAATGCAAACTGAAGAACAGCCCGATTTTCTTTCGAAAGACGCCCAGACCGGGAAGGCTCCGGAGGATTACGTATTCGCACTCGACATCGGAACAAGGAGCGTCATCGGCATTGTAGGGACTTTGGAAAATGAAAAGCTGCGCATTGCGGCGATGGAAACGGTAGAGCATCCGAAACGCGCCATGATCGACGGCCAGATTGAAGATATCGAACAGGTCAGCCGGGTAGCAAAAACCGTCAAGGACCGCCTTGAAAAGCGAATCGGCTATCCGCTCAGGCATGTATGCGTCGCCGCGGCCGGTCGCGCGCTGAAAACGCAGAAAGCTTCCTATGAACTCACGCTCAAGCAGTCGCAGACCATTGACGAAGAGCTTGTCTGCCGCCTGGAGGCAGGGGCGATTGAAGCGGCGGAACGGCAGTTCAACCCGGAAATTCCGGACGAAAACCAGCCCGTCTTTTACCTGGTCGGTTATTCCGTCATTCAGTACACGCTGGACAACTACCCTATTTCCAACCTTCTGGATCACCGCGGGCAAAGCATCGGCGTGGAAGTCATCGCCACCTTCCTGCCCCGCGAGGTAGTGGACAGCCTGTATACCACTATGCACAAAACCGGCCTGGAGGTTTCCAGCCTGACACTGGAACCGATCGCCGCAATGAACGCGGCAATCCCGCAGAATCTGCGCCTTTTGAACCTTGCTCTGGTCGACATCGGCGCCGGAACCTCCGACATTGCCGTGTCCAGGGACGGCGGCGTCGTGGGTTACACCATGGCCACCGTAGCGGGCGATGAGGTCACCGAAGCAATCATGCAGGAGTACCTTGTCGATTTTGCTACGGCGGAAGAAATCAAACTGAAAATGAGCGGGGAACAGAATATCGTTTTTAAAGATATTCTTGGCTTTGAACATACGGTTACGCCGGAGGAAATCCAAAATAAAACCGAGCCGGTCATGCGCTCCCTCTGCGAAGAAATCTCGCAGAGGATTGTGCAGGCCAACGGCGGCCCTCCCTCCGCCGTCTTTCTTGTGGGGGGCGGAAGCAAGCTGCCCGGCATGTGCGCCTGTGTGGCGGAATACCTCAATCTGCCGCTCACTCGCGTGGCAATCGGCGGCAGCAATTTCATGGTCTATGTCGCCGCTTCCGACGAGGATGTTGCCGGGCCGGAATACGCAACGCCGCTGGGAATCGCCGTATCCGCGGCGCTCAACCTGATTAACGACAGCTTTTCCATCACCCTGAACAGCAGCCGGGCAAAGCTGTTCCGCAGCGGCAGGCTTTCCGTACTGGACGTGCTGCTGATGAACGGCTACAGCTACAACCAGCTGATCAGCCGCTCCGGACAGAGTATGATTATTGAACTGAACGGCGAAAATAAAATTATATACGGCGGCCACCCGGACGCGGCCCGTATTCTGCTGAACGGCGCGGAAAGCAATATCGCCGCCCTGGTCAAGGCCGGCGACAGCATTGACTTTGAGCCCGCCGTTCCGGGTGCCGACGCGCATCCTACAGTGGGAGATGTTGTGCGCTTTGAAAAAACACACAGGGTATTTTTAAACGGCTCCGAACTCACCGTCGGCACCCGCGCCATGGTCAACGGCAGACCCGCCGAACCCGATCAGCCGCTCTGCGCGCGCGACCGGGTACAAACGTTTTCAATCCATACGCTGCGGGAGCTTCTCAGCTTTGCCGGAGAGGATGAAACCCGCGCCTGGCTGATCAACGGGCAGCCCGCCGGACTTGACGACCCGCTCACCGCGGAAGACCAGATCGAATATGCCCCTTCTGCCGCGCCGCAGGCACAGGCTGCTCCTTTAGAGCCGACCGCCGAACCGCAGCCGGAGGATACAGGTGCCGGGGCAATCACCCATATCACCCTGAACGGCGCGCCCCTTGCATTGAAGGCAAAGACGGACAAAACGCCGTACCATCTGGTCGACATGCTGAATCTGGTGGACATTGATCTGTCCAAGCCGCAGGGAAATATTATCCTGCACGTAAACGGGCAGGACGCGGCGTACCTGCAGATGCTGGCGGACGGGGATACGGTGGATATCTACTGGGAAAAAGGCTCAAGGCCATAAGAACGCATGGACGCCGCAGCGGAATTCTCCGCTGCGGCGTCCATGTTTTATACAATGCTGATTTCTGTTACCGGTTTATATCTGCACGGTTCCCATCGTTTGAACTGAATTTTTAATTGAGCTGATCAAGTCAATTATTTCCAGATATACACCGGAGGAGTTCTGGGAAAGCTTTCCGATTTCCTCCGCAACAACGGCAAAACCAACGCCTACGGAGCCGGCATGAGCCGCTTCCACAGAAGCGTTGAGCGACAGGATTTTTTCCATTGTGGCAACTCGCTGAAGATCCTTGGTGATCGATTGAATTTTGTCAATGTAATCCAGAGTTTTTTTAATCTCCGTGTCAAAAATCTCAATTTTTTTAGTGTTCAATTTTTTCAGATATTCCAAATTGACCAGTTGGTTGATCACGCTGCTCAGCATTTCGGCTGCCGCCCGAATTGTTTTTTCTGATCGAACGGGGACTTTCATCAGGGCTTCTATATATTGATCTTCATCGATTCCCAATTCCCGCGCGATCGCTCGGAATTGTTCCACGTCCGGTTTGGCGGGCAGAACCTGTCCGCCTATAATTGCGCCCACCCGCTCGCCGTTTACGATAATATCTGAGGCAAAGTCCATTAAACCGGCGTGACAGAAATAAGTACCCGTGCACTCGTTATCACATTTAACGCAGCGGCGCAAGCCTTCTTGGCTGCCCCGGGTATACTTCATACAGAATTCTGTAAAATTGCTGCCCTCGGTTATGTAATTGCCCTCGGCGTCCACCGCAATGGCCGCCAGCCCCGTGGCGTCTGAAAAATGATCCTGAATTTTCTGCAGCACACTTAAATCCATAAATTTTTTAATATCCATGTCAAATCCGTCCTTATTACTCATCAATCGGTTTCTGCGATTTCAATAAAACGGTACCATCCTTTATAACGCTCTCCGCCTCCGGCAAGGGAAGATGAAAAAAACACGACCGAATATCGAAAATAAACATTTGGAAGGGCTTCAGGAGTCACAAAAATTCTTTGGTGTTATTATATAATATCACATTTGTATATATTTTTCACTATTTTATGACTATTTTTAATATTGTTTGTGTTTTTTATATCTATAGTATTGAAACTGCTCTCCATTGGAGCAATAAGCAAATAAACAGGCTCCGAAGCTTCCGTCTCAGAGCCTGTTTGTTTATTTTCCCGGCTTGGGCAGGCTGTCTTCCAGCAGCTTTAAAATCCGCTGCGGCTGCAGGTTTGCCTGCGCCAGCATGGCCATGCCCGCCTGCACCAGAATACTGTGCCGCGCCAACTCCATCATTTCCGCCGCCATATCCACATCGCGGATGCGGCTTTCCGCCGCCGTCAGGTTGTCCTCCATGGTGCCAAGGCAGCTCAGCGTGCGTTCCAGCCCGTTCTGGGCGGCACCCAGATCCCCGCGCGCGCCGGAAACGACATCAAGCCCTTTTTGTATCAGCCCAATGGCTTTCCGTGCGTCTTCCTGCGTGGCGATGGAAGCTCCGTCAACCCCGATCCCCTTCGTACTCATATTGGGAATGTGGACGGTATACCTGCTGGCTTCCGAATTGTCAGCGCCGACCTGAAGCGTCAGGCCGTCCTTCCCGTAGGACGGGTCGGCGGGATCCTTTATTTCCGCCAGGTTACCATTGAGCAGCTTGGTTCCGTTAAAATCCGTCGTATTGGCAATGCGGTCAATTTCCTGCTTTAACGATTCAAATTCCTTACTGGAATTTTTTCTGTCCGTGTCATTCTGATAGGTTCCGTTGGAGGACTGTACCGCAAGCTCCATCATTCTGTTCAGGATGGACTGGGTCTCGTTCAGGTTCCCTTCCGCGGTCTGTACCAGACTGATGCCGTCCTGCGTATTCTGCTGGGCAACCTGCAGTCCCCGTATCTGCGAGCGCATTTTTTCGGAAACGGCAAGGCCCGCCGGGTCATCCGCGGCGGAATTGATCCGGTAGCCGGAGGAAAGCCGCATAATGCTTCGATTGCACAGCGCCTGATTGATCGAAATCTGGCGCAGCGCAAAAAGCGCGCTGATATTATGTTGGATAACCATTTTCTTACTCCCTGATATCCGAGCGCGGCGAATCCTTTCGCCGCTCATATTTAAGTTTCATTTCATATATCGTTCATTCTAATAAGAAATTTACAAATTTCATTATAAAATTATCAATATAGAATAAAACTTTTTAATGGAGCTTCTATATTTTATTCCTGCGGATTGTTAACCGTGCCGATAAAGACGGGCAGCCCCGTCTGTACGTCCACAATCGCGTAAACAAACGGGCGGTTGAAGACGACTTCCTTTTTTTCTGCCCCGGGCGCGGCGCTTGACGCAGCCATCTCCACCTTTGTGGCGGCGCCGGCTTTCGCGCCCAGCTCATCCACCTGAATAAACGTCTTGTGCAGCACATCGCTGATGAATAGTTTTCCGTCCGGCGTGCTGCCCATGGAGCGGAAGTCCGCGCGGTCGGAATCAAAGGCGTCGGTCAGGCCCAGTGCTTTGAGCGGGTCGTTTAAATCGACGGAAAACTCGTACTTGAATTTCGGCAGGGAGCAGTCGGCGGTTTCGTCCCCCGCGGAGGCAAGCAGCGCCGAAAAAGATTCCCCGGTCATCTGCGCAACATATTCCTCCAGGCTGACGCCCTCTTTCGGCAGAACGGCGGCAAAGGCATAGCGGTCGTCTTTAAAGGATTTCAGGATGCCGTCGGCGTTTTCTCCGTGAAGATAGGTTTCCTCGGAATTCATAAAGGGCACGGTCACCTTTTTGTCCGTGGTCTGAAATTCCTTGTCTGACACCCTGTAGTCGGCGTATGGAATCTGCCAGTCGGACTCAAAATAAAGGGTGTTGATCAGGTACATCATGGTCGTATCGTCAATTTTATCCACCATTTTGCTGATTTTTCCGCCGGTGTTTTCTTTGACCCAGCCATTGATTTTATCGGCTGTGGACCGTTTTGTAAAATCGAGCTGAAACGCGCCCGCGCCGAAGTAGTCCGCGTTTTTTTGCAGGAACCCCTTTTCCACCGTCAGGTTTTTGTCGCGGTACCAGATGGAATTGGCAATTTGCAGCTTTCCGCTCTGTATGGATTTCAGCCGGCTTGCGAAAACGCTGTAATTCCGGCTCAGCTCGCCGATGTCCATACCCCCGCCGATCACATTCTCGAACTGCTTCCTGGTTTCGCCGTCTGCGCCGTTGGCCGTCATGCCGAGCGCAAGGGAGACCGATACCGGCGACACAAGGGAATTCTGATTTTTCGCGGCGGATTTCTGGAACAGCTTAACGGAGAAATCCTGCGTGCTGCGGATAAAATCCTTGCTGACGGGTTCATCCGTATTGACTTTATTCGCCTGAATGCCGCTCATCAGATTTTCAGAAGCGCTCACCGTATTGAGCGGGAACAGCGCCCCGCTGAACAGCAGCGCACAGACCAGCACCACCGCAAGCGCGGGAACCAGAACCAGCCGCAGCGGTCTTTTTTTCTTTTGCGGCTCTTTTCTCTGCGGGGGATTTTTCAACAGCAGTGTGGTTTTTTGTTGAAAATCTTCCGATGCTTTTATTTCGTTTAACTCGGAAATGTATTTTTCTCTATTCATCGTCAAAACCTCCTGTCAGCGTCACTTTCAGCTGCTTTCGCGCCCGGTGCAGCCACGAAGAAACCGTATTTTCCTTTTGCTGTAAGACAGTCGCGATTTCAGCCACGCTCATATCTTCGTAGTAATGCAGATAAATGACATTTCTGTATTTTACAGGCAGCCGCATCACCGCGTCCAGAACCTCGCCGTTTTTATCACGGGAAAGAAGATTGTCATCCAGAACGGCTCTTTTTCTGAACCATGAGGATTTAAAATAGTCCTTGCACAGGTTGACGGTCACCCGGATCATCCATGCTTTTTCATGCTCCGGGCTTTTAAAGTCGGTTCCAAGCGTAAAGCGCTTTAGAAAGACCTCCTGCGCGATGTCTTCGGCTTCCGCCGTGCTTTTCACATTCTGATATGCTATGCGGATGACCATATCCGCATAATTCGTCAGGCAGGACTGAATCCTGCTGTCCGCGTCAACTGATGATTTCACCTTTTCGCCCCCTTCCTATACAATACGATTGAAAAATCCATAATCTTGCAGGGAATCATAAAATATTTTTTTCCGCTTTGGACTAAGAGTGTTCCGGGCCCCGTGTTTTGCAACATAAGTCTATAAAATTGAGTATATTGTCCTTGCAAACAGGCGATCGTTAGAATAAAATATAGTCGGATATTGCATATAAAATAAATTTTTCTCCTTATAAAAAACACAGGGGGTAACACAATGCTGTCTGCAAAAGTAAAAGAATGGATTGCACAGGGAAAATACGATGAAAATCTGTCCTATCTTTATGTCTGCGATTCCAAAAAAACGGCGGAGTACCGCAAAAGGCTGCTGCTTGCGGTGGAAAATTTTGAAAAGCTGTTCGGCGCGGAACGGGATATCCGTATCTTCAGCGCCCCGGGAAGAACGGAGGTAGGCGGCAACCATACCGACCATCAGAGGGGCCGTGTGCTTGCGGCAAGCGTGAACCTTGATGTCATCGCGGTCGTTTCCGTCAGCGAAAGCAATCAGGTGCAGGTAAAATCCGAAGGTTACCCCCTGGATGCTTTGAATGCGGCAGATCTGGATTTAAAGAAAGAGGAATGTAACTCCTCCCTTGCGCTCATCCGCGGGATTATCAGCAAATTTACACAGCTTGGCTACCATATCGGCGGATTTGACGCCTATACCACTTCGAACGTACTTGCCGGTTCGGGGCTTTCCTCTTCGGCGGCATTTGAAGTGCTGATCGGCACCATTATCAACGATTTATTCTGCGGGGGAAAAGAAAGCGCGCTGAAAATCGCGCAGATCGGCCAGTACGCGGAAAATGTCTATTTTGGCAAGCCCTGCGGGCTGATGGATCAGGCGGCCAGCTCCGTCGGCGGGTTCGTCACCATCGACTTCAAAAATATTGAGGAACCGAAGGTGGAGCAGGTTCATTTTAACTTTGCAGAATGCGGCTACGCCCTTTGCATCATCGATACAAAAGGAAGCCATTCCGACCTGACTCCGGATTACGCCGCGATTCCCGCCGAAATGCGGTCGGTGGCGGCGTTTTTCGGCAAAGAGGTTCTTTCCGAGGTGGACGAGGAGGCGTTTTATCAGAATATTGCCGCGGTGCGCGAAAAGACGGGTGACCGCGCGGTGCTGCGCGCCATCCATTATTTTGCGGATAACACCAGAGTTTTAAAAGAAGTCGCGGCTTTAAAGGACAATGACTTTGATATGTTCAAACAGCAGGTCATTGAAAGCGGCTATTCCTCCTATATGTACCTGCAAAACGTATTTTCCCCGTCGCATGTGCAGGAGCAGGGCGTCTCCCTGACGCTCGCGCTCTGCCAGAGGCTTCTGAGCGGCAGGGACGGCGCGTACCGCGTGCACGGCGGCGGCTTTGCCGGAACGGTGCAGTCTTTTGTGCCGGTCGGTTACCTGAACGAATTTGTTGAAAAAATGGAAGCGGTGCTCGGCGAAGGCAGCTGCCACACGCTGTCCATCCGGCCGGTTGGCGGCACAAAGATTTTATAACTTTGGAGGTCTTTTCATGGCTGAGCTAAGATGGCATCCTTTGATCAAGGATTGGATTATGATCGCTTCAAACAGGCAGGACCGCCCGCAGATGCCGAAGGACTACTGCCCGTTCTGCCCCAGCTTCGGCAATGTGCCGGACTATGAGGTAATGGAATACGACAACGATTTTCCCGCCCTTTCGCAGAACCCGCCGGAACCGGACGATGTTGCGACCGATTTCTTTAAAGTGCGCCCGAGCTACGGAAAATGCGAGGTCATTTTATATTCTCCCGGCCACACGGTGACCATGCCGGAGCTTTCCGACGAACACATGAAAAAGCTGGCGGACTTGTGGTGCGAGCGTTTTGAAGCGATGCGCGCCGATGAAAAAATAAAATATGTCTTCCCGTTCGAGAACCGCGGAGACGTTGTGGGCGTTACCATGCCCCATCCCCACGGCCAGATGTACGGCTACCCGTTTCTGCCAAAAAAGTTGGAACTTGAAACCGGCGCTGCAAAAGAGTATTATGAAGACAGGCACGAGTGCCTGTTCTGCGACATGCTCAAAAACGAACGGAAAGAGGATAAGCGGATTATTTTCAGCAACGCGCATTTCACGGTGTTTCTTCCGTTCTACACCGAATATCCCTACGGCGTATACATCCTATCGAACCGTCACACGGAATATATGACGAATTTTACAGAGGAAGAAAAAGTTTCTCTCGGCCTGACCATCCGCGACACCGTCGGGATGCTGGACAGCCTGTTCAATTACCGGTTCCCGTATATGATGTGCATGCACAACGCTCCCGTCAACATGGGCGACTATTCCCGGGATTTTCATTTTCACATTGAATTTTTCCCGCCGATGCGGAGCGCTGAAAAGCAGAAATTCAACGCCTCCAGTGAAACAGGCGCATGGGCCTGCTGCAACCCCACCTGCCCCGAGGAGACCGCACAGGAGCTTCGCGAGGCATACAAACGTTATAAGGAGAATAAAAGATGAAAGTATTGGTTACCGGCGGCGCAGGATATATCGGTTCCCACACCTGCATTGAGCTTTTAAACAATGGATATGAAATCGTAGTAATGGATAATTACTGCAACTCCTCACCCGACGTTTTAAAGATAGTGGAAAAACTGACACACAAAACCTTTCCCATCTACGAATGTGACATGCTTGACTACGACGGGTTTGAAAAGATTTTTAAGGAAAACAAAATAGACGCAGTCATCCATTTTGCCGGACTGAAAGCGGTCGGTGAATCGGTTGGCAAGCCGCTGGAATACTATCACAACAATTTGGTAGGCACCATCAACCTGCTGCGGCTGATGAAGCAGTACAAGGTGTATCAGCTGGTGTTCAGTTCCTCCGCCACGGTATACGGCATGAACAATACCGCCCCGTTTCGTGAAGACATGCCGCTTTCCACCACAAACCCCTACGGCACAACCAAGCTGATGATCGAAAATATTTTAAAAGACCTCTGCTTTGCCGATAAAAAATGGAAGGTCGCGCTCCTGCGCTACTTCAATCCCATCGGCGCGCACCAGAGCGGTCTGATCGGCGAAAATCCGAACGGAATCCCCAACAACCTGATGCCGTATATCATGAAGGTCGCGGTCGGCCAGCTCAACTGCCTGAGCATCTACGGCGACGACTATCCCACGCCGGACGGTACCGGCGTGCGGGACTACATCCATGTGTGCGACCTTGCCGCCGGACATTTGAAAGCGCTGGAAAAGCTGCCGCAGATTGACGGCGCGCAGGCTTACAACCTCGGAACCGGCAAGGGCAGCAGCGTGCTTGACGTAGTGCACGCATTTGAGAAGGCGAGCGGCAAAACGGTCACTTATAAAATTGCCCCGCGCAGGGCCGGCGATATTGCCGAATGCTACGCGGATGTTTCGAAGGCAAAAGAAGAACTCGGCTGGGAAGCCAAATACAGCCTTGACGACATGTGCCGCGACAATTGGAATTTTATTAAGAACAAATAAAACAGCAAATCTGAAACAGCGCCGGTTTTCCGGCGCTGTTTTTTCACTCTCTATTCTCTCAGAATACCGAGAATTTCGTCGGCGTTGCTTTTTGTCACCGCGCGGTACGGAATGCGGATATAATGTCCGTTCTGCACATCCAGTTTATCCGAAGGGCTCTGACCTGTGGCAAAGGAATAGGATAAATCAAAAATCGCCCTGGCCTGTCCCTGCGCGTCGTTAAAAACCGTTCCAAACATGCTGCCGTCCTTAATGGCATTCAACCCGCTTTCCGTCGCGTCGATTCCCAGAATAGCGGGCTTCACTTTCTTCTTGCTTTCCTTAATCGCATCGATTGCGCCGAGCGCCATGTCGTCGTTGTTGCAGAAAACGACTTCTATCCGGTCCCCGAATTTCCCGAGCCACTGCACCATTTTCGCCGAGCCCTGCGCACGCTGCCAGTTGGCGGTGTCGTTCGCCAGCTTTTCCACCGCGATTCCAGCCCCGGTGACGGCCTTGATGGAATATTCCGTTCTCAGAAGCGCGTCCTGATGCCCCTGCTCCCCTTCGAGCATGACGTACTGGATTTTCCCGTCGCCGTTTTTGTCAATTGCCGCGCGGTTCCTGCGGTAGGCTTCCGCGATGATCTCCCCCTGAAGCCGCCCGGACTGGGCCGCGTCCGCACCGACGTAATACGCCCGGTCCCACATACGCAGATCTTCTTCAACCGGTTCCCGGTTAAAGAAAATAACCGGAATATTCGCCGCTTTGGCCTTGTCCACAATCACCGCGGCCGCAGTGCGGTCAACCATGTTGACGCAGATCACGTCGTAATTCTGTGATATGAAGCTGTCGACCTGATCGTTTTGCAACGCCTGACTGGACTGTCCGTCCACCATATTGACCACAATTTTTTTGCCCGACTCGGTTTCTTTCTGTTTTGCCACCTTTTCAAGGTAGGTGCAAAGGCTGGCCACAAAGGTATCGTCCTTGCGGTAAAGCGAAATGCCGATTTTAATGGTTTCCACCTTACCGCTGCCGCCGCCCGTGTCACAGGCAGCCATGAAAGGAAGAAGCATCGCCACAGTCAATACGAACGCCAGGATTCTGATAAAGCTTTTCATTTCTCGCCTCCATTATCTTACAAACGGAAAAAGAAGCCTTTGATTGTCGGAGTTATACATATTCGCGTGGTTTACAATGGCAAAATTAATGCCGGCCTGATTCGTGTCCTGCTTCTTATTGATTTTATCCACCGCGGTGCGGATGCTGAGGTACCCCAGATTATATTCGTTTTCCACACCAATGGAATTGATCACCTGTTCCTCCAGCAGCGACACCACCGTATTCGTTCTGCCTATCCCGTAAATCTGCACCTGAGCGCTTCCGGTTTTCAGCAGATCCTTCTCCGCTTTCGCGGCGGCTTCCAGCGTGGACGCGTCCAGCGCGACCAGTGTGTCGGCCATGCTGGTCTGCAGCATGCCTTTCGCCGTATCGTACGCTTCCTGTGAATCATTGGGAATCTCCCAGTATTCAATATCCTTTCCAGCGGATTTGATCGTCTGCAGGACGCCGAGGTAACGCTGCTGAATATTGCTGCAGTCCATGCTGTTGCGCAGAATCGCAATATGGCGGCGGCTTCCTCCATTTTTCAGGATGGCATCCGCCAGCGCGCTGCCGAGCTTCTGGTTGTCACACGAAATGGAGGGCAGATTTTTAATGGTATTCACCGTGGACTGCATAGTGACAACAGGAATGCCCTTCTGAGCCTTTTCGATCGGTTCTTTCAGGTCTGTTGAATTGACGGGGGCAATGACAATGGCATCTGCGCCGTTATTAATTTCCCGCTGCAAAAGTGAAATCTGTTCCCCAGCATTGTTCTCGCTCGACAGGGTGATGAAACTGACCTCCGCGTTAAAATCCCTTGCCGCCTGATCGATTCCCTGCTTGATGGTAGTGCTGCTTTCGGTGCTTTTGCTGCGCCAGATGACGGAAATTTCATAGGGATCGCTGTTCTTTTTTTCAAAGATCTGGTCTTTGTACAGAACGACAAACAACCCCAGAAACGCACACAGAATCAGGATAAAAACCATCGTTTTGTTTTTGCTCACTTCGCTGTGCCCCCTTTGCCCGCGTCCGCTTCCTCCAGTGTTTTCAGCGGCAGATGGATTCTGGCTGTGGTCCCCTCGTCGGGTTCGCTGTAAATTGCAAGTCCGTACTCGCTGCCGAAATACAGCTGAATCCGCTCCTTTACGTTTTTCAGCCCAATGCCCGAGCCTTTTCCGCGGACCTTTGTGGTTTCTTCCGTCAGCAGCGCATCCGCCTGCTCCTGCGGCATGCCGAGGCCGTTGTCAATAATATCGATATATAAATCATTCCCATCACGGTAGGCGTTAATCCGGATTTCCCCGTCTCCGCTCATAAACTCCATGCCGTGATAAATGGCGTTTTCGACCAGCGGCTGAACAATCAGCTTGATGGTGGCGCACGGAAGGGTTTCCGGTTCCGCTGTAATTTCATAGCTGAACTTGTTTTTGTATCGCATTTTCTGAATTGTGAGATAATTGCGGACGTGCTCCAACTCGTCCGCCACGGTAATAATGTTTTTCCCCTTCGACAGGCTGATGCGGAAAAGCCTTGCCAGCGCGGTTACCATGGTGACCGCGCCGTCATACCGCTCGTTTTCAATCATCCAGATGATGGAATCCAGCGTGTTGTACAGAAAATGCGGGTTAATCTGGGACTGGAGCGCGTCCAGCTCGCTCTTCCGCTTGGATTCCTGCTCCGTAACGATGTCGTCCATCAGCCGGTGGAGCTGGTCTACCATGGAACGGATTGTTTTGCCCAGATGCTGAACCTCATAGGAGCCCGAAATGGAAATATCGATTCCGTTCAGATTGCCTTTGTCAAGGTCCTTGACGGACAGCTCCAGCTCCTTGAGCGGGTTGGCGATGCGCGAAGACAGGAACATATTGACAAAGATCATCAGGAAGATCGCAAAGAAGATAAAAAACAGGGTAAAAAGCCTGAATTGCTGATAGTTGGAGGTAATATCCTGCGTGGGGGTGACGGCAATGATTTTCCAGCCGGTATACCCCGCGGTCTTCACCGTAACCAGCCGCTGCTGCCCCTCAAAGGTTTCGTTATGGTTTCCGTCGTCGTATTTTGCGGCGGCGTAATTGTTTTCATGGATTAAATTGGAATAGATCAGCTGCTGGCGCGGATGATAAATGATCTCGCCGTTCCCGTCAATCAGATAAATATAGCCGGATTCTCCCAGATCGACGTTTTTGCAGATCTGCTCAATCCCGCTGAAATTCATATCGACCAGCAGGACGCCGTGCGTGATGGAGCCGGCGCTGGTCAGTTCCACCGAACGGCTGAGCGAAACGACCCACCGGTACTTATTGTCCGGGTCCACAAACAGGTTCTGCACATGCGGGGTGGAAAAATGGCAGTTTTCAATTTTACGCGCGGCATTTTTAAACCAGTTTTCCCCGCTCACATCGGCGGAGGGCTTGAGCTGCGTGAGCGGCTCGGCCGCAATGACTTTTCCGGAATTGGAGAACACCCCGATGCTGATGAGCAAATCGCGGTTTGTCTCATAAAGAAGGCTCATATCATTGCTGATGTTGTCGGTTGACAAATCCGCGTTCTTAATCACGCGGTAATACATGGAGTCGGAAATACGCATCATATTGCGCAGGTAGTTGTCCAGATTCAGGTTGACCTGGTCCACCATCCGCGTACTGTCTTCCGACACCATTTTTTCGCTGGAACTGATAAAACGCATGGAAAGGGAAACGCCGACAATCAGCATTCCCACCACCGTAACAGCGGTAAAGGTGATAGAAATTGTAAACTGCAGGCTTTTTTTCTGCAGAAGCTGGGTTATTTTATCGATAAAGTCCCTTGCTTTTTTCCGCATTTTATAAACTCCAAGCCTTGGCTTCAGTTGTTCCTGTATTTTGATGGCGATACACCAAATTTCTTTTTAAAAACATAGCTGAAATAGTTCGGCTCGATATAACCCACCTTGCCGGCGATGACATAGGTTTTGTCGCCTGTGGTGTTCAGCAGGTTGACAGCCTCCTGCAAACGCACCTCCGTCAGATACGCGACAAAGCTCATACCGGTCTCCCGCTTAAAGACCGTTGAAAAATAGGCGGGGCTGACGTGCAGGAACGAACAGAGACTTTCCACGGAAAGGTCGGCGTTCTGGTAATGCCCCGCGATATACTGCTTGGCATTTTGCGCAAGCAGCTTGTTGGAGTCCACGCGCTCGCGCTTGATCAGCATGCTGATTTTGATGCAGGAATCCGTGCACCACTGTTTCATTTCCGCGGGAGAATGAAGGGAGGCGATGGTATTGACATAATTGAAATTTGCGCCGAAAATCTCCTCCGTTCTCAGTTCATATGCGTGCATAACCTTCAGCAGGGAGGTCATCATCTCCATTAAATAAATCTGATATTGGCTCAGCGGAAGCAGCAGCGTTTCAAAGCGTGTGAACAGCGCGCTGATCCGGTCGGCAATGTCCTGCTCCGAACCCATTTTGATCGCGTTTGTAATTTCGCGTTCGTCATGCTCGTCAAACTGAAGCTTGACGGAGGTATCGGGTTCCACATCCGCAATATAAATGGCCTTGCCTGCGCCCATGGTCGCGCTGTAATCCAGGGCGTTCTGCGCCTCCCGGTAAGAGTGGCGGATTTCCGTCAGGACGGAGCATACCGTGCCCACGCCGGCCATCACCTTTACACCGAGTACCCGTTCGGCGGATTTGCACACCTGATTCATCCCGTTAATCAGTGCCACAATTCCGCTTCCCTGCTTCAGCTCCGCAATTACCGCCACGCAGTCTGAATAAAGAAATCCCGTAAACGCGCAGTAATTCCCCAAAATTTCATCCACGGTGCATTTCAGGGAAATTGGGATCAGTTCCTCCTCCCCGTGCAGGACTGCGCCGTCCTTAGGCGCGGAATCGGCGCGGACAAGCGCGACCGCCCACCGGTCCGCCGCCGTCAGGTCAATCTGGAAAAGCGGCGCCTGCGCCCGCATCCGCTCTTCGGAAATGCGGCCCTCAATCAGGCCGACAAGGAACTGCTCGCGCATAACGGGGAGACTGTCCGTATAACTCCGCCGCAGCATTTCCACGTCGCGTTTTTCCGCAAATTCCTGATCAAGCTGCCGCTTCAGTTTCTTTAACGTTTCAGTCAGCTCATTCGAATTAATGGGTTTTAAAACGTACTCGGCCACGTTGATCTTAATCGCTTTCTGCGCGTACTCAAAATCGTCAAATCCCGAAAAAATAATCAGCTTTGCCGAAGGCAGAACCACACGCAGGCGTTCCCCCAGTTCCAGCCCGTCCATAAACGGCATCTTGATATCCGTCATCACAACGTCCGGGTGCAGGTGTTCCGCTTTCTCCAGGGCTTCCAGTCCGTTTTCCGCATCGCCCACAATGGTGTATCCCAAACGGGCCCAATCTATTTTCCGAATAATGCCCTCGCGTATTTCTTCTTCATCATCCACAAGAAGAACACGGTAAAGTGCCATAAAAATTTCACTCCAATCGGTACGGTAACTGTTATTATTGTACCATTTTTTTGCTCAATGTGCAACGAATATCATAAGCGCAAACGGCCCGCACAGCAAAGCTGCACGGGCTGTTTGCGGGAATAGTATGAGACGTAAAACGGAGAAATCATTTTTTCCTGTACTTGGACAGGTCGATTGCAACAGCAACGGCAATAATAATGCCCTTGATGATCTGCTGCCACATCGGGCTGACGTTGATGAACTGCAGCCCATACTGGATAACGGTAAAGATTAAGACGCCGGTCACAATACCGCGGATCTTACCGACGCCGCCGTTGAGCGAAACGCCGCCGACCACGCAGGCCGCGATGGCATCCAGCTCGTAGCCGTTGCCGTAGTTGTTGGTTGCCCCCGCGGTTCTTGCCGCTTCCAGCACGCCGCCAATGCCGTAAAGGCCGGAGGCGAGAATAAAGATGAACATAATCGTAGCAAACACATTGACGCCGGATACAATGGCAGCCTCGCGGTTGCCGCCGATGGCGTAAACATTTTTACCGAACACTGTTTTATTCAAAACAAACCAGATGATTAAAGTGATAATAAGCGCAATAGGGATTAAAACGGAGAATCCGCCGAAAAAGGAAGTAAACAGCTTTTTCTGGCCAAGCAAGGCAAAGTCGGGGCGAATTCCGCCGATTGGCTGGGAATTGTTCGGGGGAAGGTCAAAGTACAGCGAACATGCGCCGTAAATGATAACCTGTACCGCCAGAGTCGCGATAAACGGGTGCATGTCAAACCGGGCGACCAGATAGCCGTTCAGAACACCGAACACCAGGCACGCCGCCACAGCTGCGAGGATGGCAACCACAACCGGAATCTGAGGCAGATTCGGGTAAAATCTGTTTTTATATTCCGCCGTCTGCATCATGGAAGTTGAGATAACCGCCGCCAGACCGACCATACGGCCTGCCGAAAGGTCGGTACCCGCAATTAAAAGGGTGAAGCAGATACCCAGAGCGATAATCAGCCTTGTGGACGACTGCGTCATAATATCGAGCAAAACCTTAATCTGCATAAAACGGGGCTCAATAAAGATAATGACGACAACCAGCGCCAGCAGCGCGAGAATAATCGCATTGTTTGTCAAAAAGGTCTTCGCCGATTTGCCTGAAAGCACAACCTCTCCCAGGCGCTCCGAACTCAGCATTTGGAATCCGGCGTAAATACACAGAATCGCACCGATTCCGATCAGTATCAACGGCATATCATACATTTTCTTATTGTAAGCGGCAAATTTCAAAACAAATCCGAGAACCGCAAGCACAACACCGATAATTATGTAAATTACCGCGAATTTTTGCCGGGGAATTACTTTCTCTCCTTGCATCATACGCAACCTCACTTTCATTTTTAACTCTACTGGACAAATTTCGTCGCCAGACGCATAACCTCAATCTGATCGGCTTCGTCACGGTTCAGCACGCCGGAAACCCTACCCTCGCACATAACCATAACCCTGTCCGACATACCCAAAAGCTCTGGCATTTCGGAAGAAATCATGATAATGGACTTTCCCTGCCGGATCAGTTCCAGCATAATCGTATAGATTTCGTATTTGGCGCCGACATCGATTCCGCGGGTCGGTTCATCCAGAATCAGAATATCCGGATGCGTAAGCAGCCAGCGTGCAATCAGCACCTTCTGCTGATTGCCGCCTGAAAGGTTCTGCATCAGAGTCTCCATCGTGGGGGTTTTTACATTCAGCTGCTGGTTGGCTTCCTTGGCAGCTTTCAAACGCCTGCCCTGCTGGAGTACACCGTTTTTTGCATAGTCCTTCTGGCTGGCGATCACCGTATTGTCCAGTACGGAAAGAATCCCGAACACGCCTGTTGCGCGGCGTTCCTCCGTTAAAAGTGCAATTCCGTGCTTTTTCGCGTCCTGTACGGATTTTACCTTAAACTCTTCGCCGTCCTTTTCCACTGAGCCGGACTCAATGGCCCGCAGCCCGAACAGCGCCTCGACCAGCTCTGTGCGCTGCGCGCCGACCAGCCCGCCGATTCCCAGAATCTCTCCCCTGTGCAGTTCAAAACTGACATGCTGGAAAGATTTCGGGATAGGGGAACACAAATCGTCGGCCTTCAGTACAACCTCACTGCCCGGAGTATGGGTTCGGGGCGGGAAACGGTTTGTCATATCGCGCCCGACCATGCGGCTGATAATCAGGTCGGTGGTCAGCTCGCCGGCGGGCCATGTGCCCACATACTGCCCGTCGCGCATAATCGTTACCTCATCCGCAATTTTGAGGATTTCCTCCATTTTATGGGATATGTAAATGATGGCGCAGCCCTTATTCTGAAGCTGACGTATAATCTTAAAAAGATGCTCCGTTTCATTGTCCGTTAAAGAAGATGTCGGTTCATCCATAATAATTATCTTCGAATTGTAGCTGACAGCCTTTGCAATCTCAACCAGCTGAAGGTTGGAAGCAGACAGGCTGCCGGCGAGTACCTCCGGATTGACATCAAGATCTATCTCTTTGAAAAGTTCTTTGGTTCTGCGGATCATGGCCTTTCGGTCCACCGCGATTCCTCTCATCGGAAACCGTCCAAGCCAGATATTTTCCATAACCGGCCTGAAACGAATGGGGTGCAGTTCCTGATGAATCATGGAGACGCCCAAATCGAGCGCCTGCTTTGAGCTTGTAATATTTTCCTGCTTCCCGTCCAAAATGATCTCTCCGCCGTCTTCCTGATAGATACCGAAAAGACATTTCATCAGGGTTGATTTTCCGGCTCCGTTTTCGCCCATCAGCGCGTGAACACTGCCCGGCCTGACCTTCAGGCTGACGTTGTCCAGCGCTTTTACGCCGGGAAATACTTTTGTGATGTTTTTCATCTCCAACACATATTCGCCCATACACCATTCCTCCTTTTTGCTAAAATCAACGGGGAACGCAAAGCGTCCGCTTTCGCATTCCCCGTTGAACAGTAACCCCTGAAACTACTAATTCAACCGAGAATTAGCTGCAATTATTTCTGGAACTGCTTGTAGTTTTCCGTTGTTACCTTAACATAAGGAATCCAAACATACTTGCCGTCTGTGATTTCATAGCCGACTGCATCTTTTGTAATTTCTTTGCCCTGAGCAGCCGCAACCGCGATGTTCACTGTTGCTTTGCCCTGGTTTTCGCCGTCGTTCAGAACGGTGCCCAGCATGGAACCGTCAGCCATTGCGGCCAGTGCGGGAGCTGTGGCGTCAACACCGACAACCGGAATATACTTTGTTTTGTCGCCCTTGTTGTAGCCCTGTGCCTTCAAAGCTTCGATTGCGCCGAGAGCCATGTCGTCGTTGTTTGCGAGAACGGCTTCGATTTTGTCAAGGCCCTGGGAGGAAATGAAGGTGTTCATCAGGTCGGTCGCTTTGACCTTATCCCACATTGCGGTATCGGCAGCCAGTTTAACCGGCTCGAAGCCCGCCTTTTTGATTGCTTCCACGGAATACTGTGTACGGAGCGTGGCATCCTGATGGCCCGGCTCGCCCTGCAGCATTACATACTGGATTTTGCCGTCGCCGTTCTTATCAGCGGATTTATTTGCCTTGAAATAATCGGCAATGATCTCGCCGGACATTGTTCCGGACTGCTCGGCTTTGGCGCCTACATACCAGACTTTGTCGTAGCTCTTCATAACGTCGGCTTCAGGCTCACGATTCAGGAATACGATCGGAAGGTTTGCCGCTTTTGCTTTTTCTAACAGCGGGGCAGCCGCGGTACGGTCAACCGGGTTGATCGCGAGTGCGGTAACGCCCTTGGTGATAAAGGTATCCACCTGCTCGTTCTGGGTCGGCTGTTTGTTCTGTGAGTCCACTATGTCAAGCTTCGCACCCAGTGTTCCTGCCTGAGCAGTCATGTTGTTGCGGACGCCTGTCATAAAGGTATCGTCGAATTTGTAGATGCAGACACCGACGTTGACATCGCCGGCAGCCGCCGTGCTTGCCGCAGCGCTTTCTGCAGCTTTGCTCTCCGCCGAGGCAGCTTTGCTCTCTGTTGTTGTGCTGGAGCAGCCCACTGCTGCTGAGGCCATCATTAATGTGGCCAGAATCAATGCAACAATTTTTTTCATTAAAAAATCCCCCTACTTTCTTTGTGATTGTTCGCAAACTCTTCACTTATTGTGCTATTGCACAAATTTTAAGACGTTTGCATCGTTCTATTGGATAGTATAACTGCGATAAACGAAAAAATCCATATGATTTTCTTTTCACTTCTATTAAATTTCTTTACCGCTTTCGCTAAAGCAAAAGCAAAACAGGAAAATATATTGGTTATTTTCTATAAAACAGAGCAAAAATTTAGACAAAAATGTCGAAATATCGTCCATAACCATTGGTGGACGTTGCAATCGTTCCCTTTTTCTGTTATCTGCGGAAAAGCTTCTTGTATCGGGCAGGCAAAACAGCTATAATATATGAAAATATACGGATTGAGGAGCGAATCGCATGAACGAGAAAATTCTTGAAATTCTGAGCGGTATTCCCGGGAAAACGGGATTTTATTATAAAAACCTGACAACGGAGGAAGAATGGGAGTTCCATTCCTCCCTGCCGATGGTCGCGGCCAGCGTGATTAAAATTCCCGTGCTGACAGAGGTCTTCGCACAGCTGGAAGCCGGCACAGCCGACAAAAACGAGCTCTACAGAATTCAGGCCGGGGACAAGCTGCCCTCCTGCGGCGCGCTGAACTACATGCACACAGGCCTTGAAGTAACCCTTGAGGATTTATATACCCTGATGATTATTTTAAGCGACAACACGGCCACCAATCTGCTGATTAAAAAATTCGGCATGGAGAACATCAACCGGCGCATGCGCGGCCTCGGGCTGAGCACAACCACCGTCAACCGCCTGCTTTTCGACGCGGCGGCGGCGGCGGCCGGTAAGGAAAATTATATCTGCGCAAAGGAAATCGGTATCCTGCTTGAAAAAATGTACCGGGGAAAACTGGTTTCCCAAAAAGCTTCCGAAGAAATGCTTTCCATATTGAAAAATCAGCGTCTGAACGGCAAAATGCCGTTTCACTTCAAGGGTCAGGTGAAAATTGCGCACAAAACCGGGGAGGACTGCGGAATTACCCACGACGTGGGCATTGTCTTCGCACCCCAGCCGTTTGTGGCGTGCTTCTGCTCCAATGAAACGGATGTGCCGCTCTTTGAACGGGCGATACAGGATATTACGAAGCTTCTGTACGATCTGCAGACAGAGAAATCACTCTGCCGGGGTGGATTGCGGTAACGCACGCCGCGGTTTTGATGACAAAGCTGTAATGAATTTTTCGCTCTACACTCCGTCATTTCTCCCGTTTTCCGCCTTTACAAAATCGCCTTACAGTGCTATAATTCATTATATTTCTTGATATGTGAATTTTCGTATTGATGAAATTGCAATACCGTTGGGAGAGGAAACCTCTTGAAAATAAAAGAGATCGAAATCGGCGAAATTTTTGTACCGCTGGCAACCCCTTTTAAAACCGCCCTGCGCACGGTGGAAAATGTGGAGGACATTGTTGTCCGGATTACCGCCGACAGCGGCGAGGTCGGCTACGGCGAGGCACCGCCTACCGCCGTGATTACCGGCGACACCAAAGGCTCCGTTGTCTGCGCCGTCCGCGACTTTATCCGCCCGGCCATTCTGGGCATGGAAATTGAAAACATGGACGGCATCATGCGGAAGCTGCACTCCTGCATCCAAAAGAACACCAGCGCCAAGGCTTGTGTGGACATGGCGCTTTACGATCTGTACGGAAAACGCTACGGCGCGCCGCTTTATCAGCTTTTGGGCGGGTACCGCAAAGAGCTGGAGACCGATCTGACCATCAGCGTCAACCCGGTCGACGAAATGGTGCGGGACAGCGTGGCTGCGGTCAAACGCGGCTACCGCATTTTAAAGACGAAGGTCGGCAAGGAAGGCCTGAAAGATATTGAGCGCATCGCCGCCATCCGCGAAGCGGTGGGTGGGGACGTGAAAATTCGTGTGGACGCCAACCAGGGCTGGACCGCCAAAGAGGCAATCCGCATCCTTACGGCGATGGAGGACCGCGGGCTGAATATTGAGCTCTGCGAGCAGCCGGTGAAGGCGCACGACCTTGACGGTATGCGCGCCGTAACCAAAGCGGTTTCCACCCCCATTCTGGCGGACGAAAGCGTATTTTCGGCCGAAGACGCGGTGGAAATCATCCGCACGGGCGCGGCAGACCTCATCAACATTAAATTAATGAAAACCGGCGGCATTTACGGCGCTTTAAAAATCTGCGCCATTGCGGAAACCTACGGGGTGGAATGTATGATTGGCTGCATGCTGGAAAGCAAGCTGTCTGTCAGCGCGGCGGCGCACCTTGCCGCGGCAAAGGGCATTATTACGCGCGCCGACCTGGACGGTCCGTCCCTGTGTAAAACCGACCCGTTCGAGGGCGGCCCGGATTTTCTGGAAAACCGAATTGTAATGAACGACCTTCCCGGCATCGGGATTCAGACTGTTCCCGCATTTAAAGAGTATGGCAAATAAGACGCTTGCCATACTTTTATCATAATAGCCACTTGAGGTCAATACATAAGAGAAAAGAGGATAAACAATGAAAAAGCTGTTATCAATGCTGCTGTGTGCCGCAATGCTGCTCGGCACGCTGGCGGGGTGCGGCAAGAAAGCCGCGGACACATCCGAGAACTACCGCAAGCTGTATTCCGAAGAGTTTACAACCATGAATTATCTGGTTACCGGCAGCCAAAGCGAACAGGCGGTTGCGGCGAACTGTGTCGACGGCCTGATTGAGTATGACAAATACGGCGTAGTACAGCCCGGCCTTGCGGAAAAATGGGAAACCAGCGATGACCAGCTCACCTGGACCTTCCATCTGCGCAAGGGCGTAAAATGGGTGGACAACACCGGCAAAGAAGTCGCCGACGTAAAGGCGCAGGACTTTGTGGACGCCGCCAAGTATCTTCTGACCGACACCTATAAATCCGAAACCGCAAACATTTTCTACAGTGTGATCAAAAACGCCGAGGATTACTACAACAAGAAAATCACGGACTTTTCACAGGTCGGCGTAAAAGCGACCGATGACAGCACGTTGGTTTACACGCTGAAAAAACCGACTCCCTATTTCCTTTCCATGCTGGTTTACGTCTGCTTTATGCCGGCCAACGGTGATTTTCTGAAGGAAAAGGGCGCCAATTTCGGAATAGACAACGCCAGCCTTCTCTACAACGGGGCCTATATTCTTTCCACCTATGAGCCTCAGGTGTCCCATGTTTTTACTAAAAACGACAAATACTGGGATAAGGATAAGGTCTATATCGGTAAAATCACGGAGACCTATAATAAGGAAAAGAACACCCTCGCACCGGAAATGTATAAGCGCGGCGAAATCGATCAGGCTTATATATCCTCCGACATCCTCGATCAGTGGCTGAAGGACCCTAAGACCAAGGATCTGGTCAGCCCGAGCCGCAGCCAGTGCTACTCCTATTTCTACGCCTTCAACTTCGACCCGAAGTTCGACGCGCAGTACCAGCCGGACAACTGGAAAAAGGCCGTCAACAACGAGGATTTCCGCAAATCGATTTTCTACGGCTTGGACCGCATCAAGGCGCTTTCCGTCGCGGAGCCATACAATCCGGACAAACAGATTTTGAACACGGTTACCCCGCCCGCCTTAGTTGACCTTAACGGTACGGACTACACCAATATCGGCGACTTGAAGGCGATTACCGCAAGGGACTCCTTCCAGGCGGATGAAGCCAAGAAGTACGCCGAAAAGGCAAAAACAGAGTTGAAAGCCGCCGGCGCAACCCTTCCGGTCAAGATTCTGATGCCGTATAATCCGACCACCGCCAACTGGGATAAGGAATGTCAGGTGGTTGAGCAGCAGCTTGAAAACCTTCTGGGCAAGGATTACATCGATATTATTCCGGAAGCCGGCCCGTCCACCGGATTCCTTTCCGCAACCCGCCGCGCGGGCAAATATGCGCTGATGAAGTGCAATTTCGGACCGGATTACGCCGACCCGCAGACCTTTACCGATCCGTTCCAGCCGAACGACGCGAACGGCGAAGGCGGCGGTTCGTATAACAAGCCCGAAAAAGTACAGGGCTACACCGACGCCGACGGCAACAAAACCTACTCGAACCTTCTAAAAGCCGCCATGGGGGAATCCCTTGACCTGACCAAGCGCTACAATGCGTTTGCAAAAGCGGAGGCCTTCCTCATCAACAACGCGTTCGTTATTCCTTACGGCCTGAACACCGACGGATATCAGGTCACGAAGAGGAATGAATTCGATTACCAGTACGCCCCGTTCGGCGTTTCCATCCTTCGCTACAAGGGGCAGCATCTGCTCCAGAAGCCCATGAGCATGGACGAATACTACGCCGCGGAAAAGAAATGGAACGAAGAGCGCGAGGCCGCGCTTGCCAAAGCAAAAAAATAAACTGAAAATATATGAATGAGAGAATAATGACTCCGTTGAAGCGCGGCGGAGTCATTATTCGTATTTTTAATTTTATCAGGATATACGAATTGTCATTCGCAGCAGTGCCAATTCGCATATCTTGCCGCAAAGGAGCATTGCCATGTTAAAATACACAGCCAAACGGCTGGCACAGTCCCTGATTACCCTGTTTATCATCACCGCCATTGTATTTTCGCTGATGCGGATGATGCCGATTGAAGGGTATTTCCAGAATTTCGACAAACTTGACAAGAACCAGATTCACAACGCCCTTTTGAGCATGGGACTTTTGGACCCGCTGCCCATTCAGCTCAAGAACTTTTTCATTCAGCTTTTCCACGGCAGTCTGGGCAACTCGCTGATCTACCGCCCCAATGTGCCGGTAATGGAAATCATAGCGTCCAAAGCGCCGGTCTCCATCTATATGGGCCTTGCGTCCATGGTCATCGCGCTGGTGCTGGGGCTTCCGCTCGGCGCCGCCATGGCGAGGAGCAAGAGCGGGTTCTGGGATAAATTCGGCACCGCGTTTATCGTGTTCATCACCGCCGTGCCCGCCGCCGTTTACTACCTGCTGGTACAGCTTTATTTTACGGACTGGCTCAGCCTGCCGATTCTTTTCAGCAGCTCCGACCCGGTAAGCTGGATTCTGCCCACCGTTTCCCTGTCGCTCGGCAACATCGCCTATTACGCCATGTGGCTGCGGCGCTATATGGTTGACGAGCTGAACAAGGATTACATAAGGCTTGCGCGCGCAAAGGGCGTGGACAGCAAATCCATTATGAAAAACCATGTGTTCCGCAACGCGTTTGTACCGATGGTGCAGTATCTGCCAACCTCCCTTCTGTATACCATCGCCGGCTCCATCTACATAGAATCCCTTTATTCCGTCCCCGGCATGGGCGGCCTGCTGGTCAACGTGATTCAGCGCCAGGATAACAACATGGTGCAGGCGCTTGTCCTGATTTACTCGGCGATTGGCATTGTCGGCCTGCTGCTGGGCGACATTCTGATGAACCTGATGGATCCGCGCATCAGCTTTGTGAAAAGGGGAGGTGCCCGGTAATGGCTCTGCGTCATAAAAAAACAGCCGCTGTGGAAGACAGCATCAACCGCTCGCTCGAAAACTTATCCGACGACGAGCTGTTCTCCTTCGCCGGCTTTGACGAAGCGGCGGCGGAACGCTCCGGTTACTCGGATTATTCCTACTGGCGCTCCACCTTTCAGGTCTTTCTGAAAAACAAGGTCGCCCTCTCCCTCCTGATTTTAATGGGCGTCATTCTTCTGTTCACCTTTATTCAGCCGCTGATTCCGGGCCAGCGCTCCGCGACGGAAATTTTCAACGACGCCGCCGGCATGCAGCTGAGGAACCTGCAGCCCGGCGGGGAATTCTGGTTCGGCACCAACTCCATCGGGCAGGATCTTTGGAGCCGCGTCTGGAGCGGCACGCGTACCTCTCTGCTCATCGGTTTCGCCGTCGCGCTCAGCGAAGCGGTGCTCGGCATCCTGATGGGCGTACTCTGGGGCTATGTCCGTAAGCTTGACCGGCTGTTCACTGAAATTTACAACGTGCTGGACAATATTCCGCAGACCGTCGTTCTGATTTTATTCTCCTATATCATGCGGCCCAGCATTACAACGCTGGTGTTTGCCATGTGCCTGACGGGCTGGCTTGACATGGCGCGGTTTATCCGCAACCAGATTCTGATTATCCGCGACCGGGACTACAATCTGGCTTCCCGCTGCCTTGGCACGCCGACGCGCCGCATTATTCTGAAGAATCTTCTGCCGTATCTCGTGTCCGTCATCATGCTGCGCATGGCGCTGGCAATTCCCGCCGCCATCGGCAACGAGGTGTTTCTTACCTACATCGGGCTGGGGCTGCCGGTCAGCATCCCGTCGCTCGGCAACCTCATCAACGAGGGCCGCGTGCTGATGACCTCCCCCGCGCTGCGGTACCAGCTGTTCTTCCCCGCCATCGCGCTTTCCGTGGTTACCATTTCGTTCTATATCATCGGCAATGCGTTTGCGGACGCGTCCGACCCGAAAAATCATGTTTAAGGAGGCTGAATCATGGAACAGGAAGTTATTCTTTCCGTTAAAAACCTGGAAGTGAAATTCGACCTTCGCGGGCGGATTCTCCACGCGATACGCGGCATTTCCCTCGATTTATATAAGAGCGAGAGCCTCGCCATCGTCGGGGAGTCCGGCTCCGGAAAATCCGTTCTGGTTAAAACCTTTATGGGGCTTCTCGACGCGAACGGCTCCATCACCGGCGGCGAAATTCTTTATAACGGTCAGGATTTAAGCAAGTTTAAAACCGAAAAAGAGTGGCTGACGGTGCGCGGAAAAGAAATCGCCATGGTGCTTCAGGACCCGATGACCAGCCTGAACCCTCTCAAGACCATCGGCTTTCAGGTCTGCGAAGCGATTGAGCTCCATCAGGGCTTAAAAGGAGCCGAAGCCAGAGCGGCGGCGGTTTCCATTTTGGAGGACGTGGGTATTTCCGACGCGGAGAATCGGATTCACCAGTATCCCCACGAGTTTTCCGGCGGCATGCGCCAGCGCGTGGTCATTGCCATCGCCATTGCCTGCAAACCGAAAATTTTGATCTGCGACGAGCCGACCACCGCGCTGGACGTGACCATTCAGGCGCAGATTTTAAAACTGCTCAAGGATTTAAAAGCCAAATATAATTTGACTACGATTTATATTACGCATGACCTCGGCGTCGTGGCGAACGTGGCGGACCGCATTGCGGTGATGTATGCGGGCGACATTGTGGAAATCGGCAAATGCGACGAAGTATTCTACAATCCCCGCCATCCGTATACCTGGGCTCTCCTCTCCTCTCTGCCGCAGCTCGGCATCAAGGGGGAAAACCTGTATTCCATCAAGGGAGCCCCGCCGAATCTGTTTACGCACATTGAAGGCGACGCATTTGCGCCGCGCAACCCGCGCGCACTGAAAATCGACTTTGTCAGGCGTCCGCCGTACTTTGACGTCAGCCCCACCCACAAGGCGCGCACATGGCTTTTGGACCCGCGTGCCCCGAAGGTGGACCCGCCTGAAATTATTGCGAAGCTGCATCAGGGGGTGAGCGGAAATGTCTGAAACGCAACAGAAAAAGCCCCTGCTGGAAGTAAAGGACCTGAAAGTCACTTTCGGCACCAGAAAGCAGAAATTTGTCGCCGTGAACGGCGTGAGCTTCACGATTTATGAAGGTGAGACCTTCGGCCTTGTGGGAGAATCCGGCTCCGGGAAAACGACCATCGGCCGCTCGATCATCCGCATCAACCCGACCTCCGGCGGCGAAATCCTTTACAAGGGCAAAAAAATAAACGGGCCTATTTCAAAAGAGCTGGACCGTGAACTGACCCGCCGGATCCAGATGATCTTTCAGGACCCGATGGCGAGCCTGAACGAGCGCGCCAAGGTGGATTATATTGTTTCGGAGGGCCTTTACAACTGCAGAAGATGCCAAACCGAAGCGCAGCGCCGGGAGGAAGTGGACCGCGCGCTGACCGACGTGGGCCTGCTGCCCGAATTCGCCAGCCGGTTTCCGCACGAATTTTCCGGCGGACAGAGGCAGCGCATCGGCATTGCGCGGGCGCTGATCATGCAGCCGGATTTCATCATCGCCGACGAGCCGATCAGCGCGCTGGATGTCTCCATCCGCGCGCAGGTGCTGAACCTGCTTTCCGAGCTGCAGAAAAAGCGCGGGCTTACGTATCTGTTTATCGCCCACGACCTTTCCGTCGTGCGCTTTATTTCCGACCGCATCGCGGTCATCCGCAAGGGCGTGCTGGTGGAACTGGCTGAAACGGAGCAGCTGTTCGCGCATCCGCTGCACCCTTACACCCGCGCGCTTCTCTCGGCGATTCCGCTGCCCGACCCGGCGGCGGAAAAGAGCAAGCAGCTGCTCGTATACGACCCAGAAATGCATGATTATTCGGTCGATAAACCGGTTTGGTGCGAAATTGAGCCCGGCCATTTTGTGCTGGCAAACGCGCCTGAAATAGAAGAGTACAAAAAAGCATTGGAGGGATAGCATGTTTACGCCAAAGCCACTGTTCGCGGGCGCGCGCGTCGCGCTGATCGCCCCGGCAGGCCCGGTTCCTCCGGAGCGCTTCGGCCCGGCTGTTACGGCGGTGGAAGAGCTTTCGCTGGAACCTGTTATTTTTGAGAGCTGCCGCAGGGCGCACGGCTATTTTGCCGGAAACGACCAATTGCGCGCGGACGATATCAACGCGGCGTTCGCGGACAATACGATCGACGGCATTTTCTGCATCCGCGGCGGATACGGCGCGCAGCGCCTGATGAACCTGATCGACTGGAACATGATCCGCAGGCATCCCAAGGTTTTCTGCGGCTACAGCGATATTACCGCACTGCATATCGTGCTGAACCAGCAGTGCGGCCTCGTCACTTACCACGCCCCCATGCCATCTACTGAGCTGTACGCAGGCGTGGACGACTACACAATGAGCAGCCTGAAGAAAGCGCTGTTCGGCGGAAAAACCGGCGAGCTGCAAAATCCCTACGGCATGCCGGTAAAGACGCTGGTCGGCGGATGCGCAAAGGGGATTCTGACCGGCGGCAACCTGTCGCTTGTGTCCTCCTCGCTCGGAACCTGCTACGAAATCGACACCCGGAACCGGATGCTGTTCCTTGAAGACGTCGGCGAAGAGCCCTACCGTATAGACGGTATGCTGAACCACCTGAAAATGGCTGGAAAATTCAGGGACTGCGCCGGAATCCTCCTCGGCAGCTTTACCGACTGCGCCGCGGAAGACCCGGAAAAATCACTGACGCTGAAACAGGTGTTTGAAGAACTCCTTGTGCCGGAGCACAAGCCCGCCCTGATGGATTTGGCCTGCGGGCACAGTCTGCCGAGCATGACCCTGCCGCTCGGAAAAGTCATTGAGATGAACTCCATCTCCGGAAAAATAACCGTATTGGACTGATGATATGAAGAACAGTGAACTGCGTGATTACGCGGAAAATGAAATAAAAGACATCAACGCGAAGGTTTCGCTTTTGGTTTATGATTTCAACGACAAAAAAACGCTTTTGTCGTTTCAAGCCGAACGCAAAGTCGTTTCGGCCAGCACCATCAAAACGCCGATTCTTTTGGCGGCGCTTGATCTGGTGCAGAGCGAAAAGCTGAAAACAGAGCAGAAAATTCCCGTTCCCGCAAAGGAAATTCTGGACGACACGCAGGTTTTTGACCGCGGCGTGCGGGAATATACGCTGGAAGAACTTTTAACATGGATGATTATCAACAGCGACAACACCGCTACCAACGTGCTGATCGAATTTCTCGGCATGGATACGGTCAACGCTTACTGCCGGAAGCTTGGGCTGAAATCCACCGTACTGGAACGTAAAATGCTGGACTGGGACGCGATTGAGCAGGGCCGCAACAACTACACCAGCGCCGAAGACCAGCTCGCCGTATTTTCGGGATTATACCGTTCCTCCATTTTAACGCCGGAGCTGTGCGCTTACGCGCTGGGCATTTTAAAGCGTCAGCGTGATTTCAGCAGCGCCCTGCGGTATATTGCGGACGAAAACCTGTCCGCCGCGCACAAAACCGGCGGGCTGGATTACCTGAACCACGACGCGGGCATTTTTTATCTTCCCGGCCGGGATTATTATTTCGGATGCTTTGTCACCGACGCCATGGATGACACCGAGAAAAATGAAATTTCCAAAAAACTGATCGGAAGGCTTTCCAGGGCGGTTTACAACTATTATAAAGAGGGATGACATGGAACACGCACTGATAAAAAGCACCATTGCGCCGCTCATGGAGTCTCCGTCGCACGTGAGCGAGCTGGCCGACGAGGCGCTCTGCGGCATGACCGTGGAGGCTCTGGAAAAGAAAGGAACATGGGTTCATATCCGTACCCACTACTTGTACGAGGGCTGGGTGAGCGAAGAAGCGCTTTGCTTTGACAAAAGTTTAGTCCAAATTTGGAATGCCGCTCCGAAAACGGTTGTTTTGCAGGCTTATGCCGACGTTCTGGACGCGCCGAAGGTACAGGGGCATTTTGTCGGATCAGTCACACGCGGCGGCCTGCTGAGCCCTATGGGGCAGCCGGAGGACGGCTGGCAGCGAGTCCGCTTCTGCGACGGGCGCGAAGGCTATACCTGGGGAGCGTTTCTCGGCGAATATATCACCTCGTGGAGCAAAGAAAATGAACCCGCACTGCGCGGGGCGCTGGTAAACACCGCGCTCGGCTATCTCGGCACACAGTACCGCTGGGGCGGAAAGACCCCGCTCGGCATCGACTGCAGCGGCCTGTGCTCTATGGCTTATCTGCTGAACGGTGTGATGATCTGCCGCGACGCGCACATTCTACCGGAGTTCTGCATGCACGAAATCGCTTTTAAGGATATCAAAGAAGGCGACCTGCTGTTTTTCCCGGGCCACGTCGCCATGTACCTCGGGGATAACCGGTACATCCATTCTACGGCGGGCAACAACTGCCACGGCGTCGTCATCAACAGCCTTGACCCCAAAGCCCCGGATTTCCGCGCCGATCTGCCCGAAAAGCTGCTCGGTGCCGGCAGCATTTTCTGATAAAAATAACCGCCCCGCTGTATTTCCTGCAGCAGGGTGGTGGTTATCATCGAAGATTCTGACAGGGCTGGTGCAATGAATCTATGATAGCAAATTTCAAAAACGACCTTCCTAAAAAGCAAATAAATACGCCTTGAAGTGGCTTTTGAGAGTCCAATCGAGGCGTATTTTTTATGCGCTTGATGAATAAAGGCCCTGTACACTTCATATAAAATGTACAAGGCCCCATTCATGCGATTCCGTTTATTTAATTTGTGCGCTTGACCGGGTTGGCGGAATACAGCAGCTGCAGCGTAGACGGGTCGGCAACGCCGGTGACCGTCAGGCCGTTCAGCAGTTGGAAGTCCTTGACGCTCTGCTCCGTGCCCTCCGCAAACTCGCCGCTCGGCTTTACAAACATATAGCCAAGCTCCTTCAGCCGGTTCTGCATTTTCAGCACCTCGTCCCCCTTGTCACCCTTTTTAAGCGTTGCGGAGGTATTCCCCACCACAGTGGAGGAAGTAGCAGAAGAACCGGACGGCGTGCCGGAAGAAACCGTGGGCGCGCTGGAAACCGCTGTTCCCTCCAAAAGCTGGGGGTATACGGTACCGGCCATAAAGCTTACCGCTTCGACCATTCCTCTGCCCTGCAGGAGCATGAGGTTCGGATCCATCTCATAAACTTTGCCTTGCTTTACCGCATCCAGTTTTTTGTACTCTTCCGATTGGGCAAGCTTTGCCTTTAATCCTGTGGGGCAGAAAATATATTTTGGATTGGCAAGCAGCAGGTCGCCTGCCGAAAGCTTGTTTTCCGTGCCGCCGGATGCGGCGTTGACCAGCCCGGCGGATTCAATCAGCTTGCCCTCCAGCGTGTCGCCTGTGACAACCGACCCTTCGGCATCGTAAAGATATGCGACGGAGGTCGGCGTGTTGCTGGACGGAATAATGCGGCTGATGTCGTCAATGGTAAGGAAAATACTCTGCGAGATTTTCTTTCCTTTCTCATAGCCGGTTTTCGCACCTTTCATGGCCGCGCCCACCTGGGAATAGAGCCTGTCCAGATCTTCCCTTCCGGTCGCCTTGGTGAGGGTCAGCACCGCGATTCCTTCTTTATTCAGCGCGGACACCTTATCCTCGGCGGGCTTCGCATCGGTAAATACCAGCTTTACGCCAAGATCCTTGATTTTCTGTACGTCGTCCACGGTAACGTCCGGCAAAACGGCAAGGTCGCTCTGGGTACATTCCGCGCTCTTGGCCTTCAGCTGAACCTCGTATCCCATGGCGAGAATCACGTCGGCAATGTTCGGGGAAAGCACCGCAACCCCGGCCGGCTCCTCGTTGATGGTGACGCTGCCGATGGTGACCGGGAAGTCCTTTGCCCCGGCGCCGGAGGAAATATCGTTTTTCGGGCCGCAGGCCGCAAGCGCACCCACGGCAATGAGGATGCACAGGAATACCGCCGTCATTTTTTTCAGCATATTATGCTCCTTTCCACACCTTACAATAGCTTCTGTCCGCGTCGGATGCGCGCTTCCGCATCGTTGATATACTGTCTCGCGCAGCGCGGGGAACGCCCGCCGCGCGCGGTGGCCCAGCGCTCCGCCCCCTGTTCCAGTTCTTCCATATATCCGTCAAGCTGCCGCTGCCTTGCCAAAAGGCGGACAATTTCCAGAAATCTTGCTTTGTCCGGCAGAGTAAAGCTGATGGAAAGGCCGAAGCGGTCCGCCAGCGACAGGCTTTCCTGCATGGTGTCGCCGCGGTGCACCTCGTCGCCTTCCCGGTCGGAGAAGGTCTCCCGCACCAGATGGCGGCGGTTGGAGGTGGCGTAAATCAGCGTGTTTTCCGGCCGCGCCGCCAGCCCGCCCTCAAGCACGGCCTTTAATGCGGCGTATGTATCGTTCTGTTTGGAAAAAGACAGGTCGTCTATAAAAATGATGAACTTCATCGGAATTGCGGCAATCTGATCCACCAGAAGCGGAAAATCCATCAGGGATTCCTTGGGCATTTCAATCATCCGCAGCCCCTTCGTGTAGTAAGCGTTTAAAAGCGCCTTGACGGTAGAGGATTTGCCCGTCCCGCGGTCGCCGTACAGCAGGCAGTTGTTGGCGGGCAGACCCTGTAAAAAGGAAAGGGTGTTGTCCGTTGCCAAAGTGCGCTGCAGCTCATACCCTTTCAGGTCGGCAAGCGATGTTTTGTCCGGATACGCGACCGGCTGGATCTTTTTATCCCGCCAGATAAACGCGCGGTAGCGCGCATACATTCCGCAGCCGTTTTCACGGTAATATTCCGCCATCTTGCGGATGCCTGCCTTCAGATCCCCCCTGAGCGCGTCAACCGGCTCTCCGGTTTTCCACTCCGGCAGCCGTAAGGACGCAACATCCGCCTCGAACGGGCAGCCGGCTAAAAGCTGCCGCGGAGTGACGGAGGAGATATCCAGAATAATCTGCAGGTCGCGTTCCACCGCGTGCATCAGCGTTTCCGGAAAATCCTCCGCGCCCCCTGCCGCGGCAAGGGAAAACGCGTTTTCATCATACAGCGCCGTGCCGGTAATGCATCCGGCAAGATTTTCGCTGCAGCCCCGCTCGCAAAGCACGGCGAAAAAGTCTCCCCACGCGTTCAGAAATTCTTCCTCCGACCGGCCGGCCGACCACAAAAGGCGGTAAAAAGCTTTGGGTACGGTGCGGTTTAAAATGCCCTTATAAATGGAAAGGGACGCCATTTTCACTGCGGCCCGCTTCATTTCATCCATGCCAAACTCCCTTGTGATAATCATAAACTTACAGCTTCCAGTAAGATTGCAGGGCTTGTTGATATTCCTCCCCCGCCTTTGGCGGGGGAGGAATATAACTTGATTTTAAGGCCATAATTTGAAATACTGTAATATCTGCTATTTTACCCTTATTGCGGGTATTATGTCAAGTTATGGGGAGAAATTGGGTTGCGATTCCAATAGAAATTTGATATGATACTGATGTAAATGAACAGTTTTATAAATTTAGAAGGAATATCAGAGCTATTGTCTCCCCCGCCTTCGGGGGGGGAGACAATAAAAATCCCATTTTGTATAGCAGAGGATAAGCAAAGAGGTAGAGAATGAAAATAACAAAAATCATTAGCTTTTTTTTAGCTGGGGCGCTTCTGACGGGCCTGTCCGGCTGCGCTGAAAAAGCGGACGCGGACGTTTTGATGCGTGAGGCGAAGGCCAATGCCAGCGCCATTCAGAATTGCAACGCGACGATTGACAGCACGCTTACATTTACCGCCAATAACAAACAGTACACCTTTAAAACCGGCAGCTCCAGCGTATACTGGGCAAAGCCGTTTGCGATAAAGTCCACCCAGACGTCCTTGCTCGGCGGCGTAACGGGAAGCAGCGTGTCCTATACCGTAACCGACAGCGACGGCGTATGGTTCTACTCGAACACCGGAAGCGGCTGGCAGAAGACCTCCGCCGAAAGCGTTGCCGCCACCCCGTTGGAGCAAATCGATATTCTGAGGCTTCTCAGTAATGTATCCGGCCAAAAATATGTGCGGGAAACATCGATAAATTCGCAAAAAGTACATAAAATAGAGCTGACTTTTCAGAGCGAGGTGCTGCGCAGCATAATCGAAAATATCGTTACCGCTACGGGAATGGCACAGGGTTCCCGGACGATCGTACAGACCCTGCTGGACAGTGCGCCCGCCATTTACGGTTACTGCTACGTTGACGAAGCTTCCAGCCAGATTGTGCGGGTGGAGTTGGACGCCACCGAAGCGGTTGGCGCCATCTTCCGGAATATAGACGGAAGCGGCGTCAAGGTAAACATATCAAAATGCGAAATAAACGGAAATATCGCCGATATCGGCAAAGCGCCCGCAGTAACGCTGCCCGCCGATGCCGCCAACGCCCAAACGGTGCAAGCCGCCGGTTAGAGTAATCGCCGGTTTTACTTCCTTTGCGGGTCCTGGATTCGCACAGGCCCGCAAAGGAAGACCATAAATTGTGATCATCAATAATAAAATCTGATAAATTTGATATTGTAAAAATCGCACGCCAGAATGTCGTCGGTCCGCTCTTCTCTGATCAGGATGTAGTTGATGCCTACACTCAGCAGCGTACCGGTACGGTCCGTCAGGGTATTGGTGCCGACCAAAAAGGTTACGAGCACGGGCCGGCCGATCTGCGTTCTTAAAAAGCCGTTCAGGTATTGCAGGCTCTCCGGCGTAACCACACTCGGCGGCATACCGGTCTGGATCATCGTCCCCGACGTTGTCGCCTGCTGACCGCCTGCCTGAGGCATGACTTCTCCGGACTGCCGCATAATTCCCATGGTAGACTGCTGTCCCGCCAGCTGCGGCATGGCACCCATTATCTGTTGGGTTCCCATTTGCGGAACGGCGCTGCCCGCCAGCTGCGGCGGAATAGGATTCATATAGTTGTAACTGGCGATGTCCCCAATCGTCGGCGCTGTGTTTTTCATTGATGTTTCCGCTGTGGGATAAAGCCCGGCCTGGCATGGTGGCATTTTATAATCGCCGGCCGCATTATTGTTGTCCATCATCTTGATTCCTCCTTTGAATCATGTAGTTGCATAAACTGAGGTGGGGGTATAGTAACAGTGCTGGTTGATTCTGTTGAAAATAACACCGGCCCCTCCCGGCGGAAAATAGGGAGGACACTGGGGATTAAAAGGATTAAAATAAAAGAGGGAATCCCCGACCCCTGAAAATGTGTTTCCCGAAATGGCCCAGTCCGCTATTGCGTAATGGATGTCCTCCGGGTCCATATTCCATACATTCTGCGCATTGTAAGCGCCGCCGATTGCCTCTTTCATGCAGGTAAACTGGTTCTGCTGCTCAATAATGGCGCGGATATCGCCGCCGTGGCTTACCCGGGCGAATTCCCCGTTAGGAACCTGTGCGCGGTTAACAATTACGGAAGCAACCGCACGCATACCGTTGTCCCCTTCTCCGCCCGCTTCGCATTTAATTAATTTTGCTAAAAGCTCTCTGGTTGTTATTGGCATATTATCACCTGATTTTATAAGTTGTCTAATGGCATAATATGTTTCTTACTGTTCTTATGGCACAACATCCTATGCGGCGCCGTCATTTTTTTACAGTTTCATGATAAGCGTGAAAAATGCTTGACTTTTATGCTTTGAATCTATAAAATGTATAAGTGGCTTTGTTACGGGTTCCGACAGAATCCGCAGCATAAATATCAGATGGAAGCGTATCGAAGTGGTCATAACGGCCCTGACTCGAAAGGCTACGGGCTTCGTGGAACATTACCACCCTCAAACCCGCATAAACACTGGGCTTTCTGGTATCGAATGAAGCACCATCTTCCGTGTTTCATTCCTACTTTCATTCCTACTTCATGGACTCGGCAGGAATGTGATACCATCATCCGATGAGTCTGTTGATATAAAACTTAATATGGAGAGTTGTCCGAGCGGTCGAAGGAGCTGGTCTCGAAAACCAGTGTACCTACCCGGTACCCAGGGTTCGAATCCCTGACTCTCCGCCAGCCAGTACCAATGGGTCTACTTGGAAGTGGATGCCCATTGTTGTGGAGGGAGTTGTCAGTTGTCACTGACAACTCCCTTTTTAAATTTTGTTCGTTCGTCTTTGCTCTTCTTTGACCACCGATGTACAGGCATAGCACTCCCCTTGACTATACGGCGACTGCATGAAGTTGGATTACATTAGCCTTCGCATCCGCGCCCTTTTCTTCGACGCTTTGGTTAGGCTCGTTGGGGTCAGGATCTGTTGGCTCAGACGTCGCTCCGAACAGACCATTACTCAACCGCTGGGCAGATGTCAGCATTGATTCCTCCATGTCCAGATGTGCATAAAGGTTTGCCGTCGTTCCATAATCGCTGTGACCCAACCAGGCTTGGATTTCCTTCATCGAAACACCGTTTCTTAGTAACAAGCTTGCGCAGCTGTGCCTGGTATCATGGAATCGAATATGTCTCAGGTTGTGCTTTTCTAAAAATTTTGAAAAACTCGATGAAATATAGTCTGGATTGATGAGTTCTCCAATTTCGTTGACATAAACATACCCAAGATATTGGCGATTGTAGGAATTGCCAAATAGACGGCGATGTTCCTTTTGCTGCTCCTGCAAGGCCAACAGCTTTGTTCGGAATAATGGGATAAGCGGAAGCGTCCTCAAGCTGGATTTGTTTTTCGCCTTGTCTTTCGCATAGCATACTCTCTTCTGGCCTTTGCGCTGGTATGTGGTAACCGTATGGGCTATCGTAAACAGATTGCGTTCGAAATCGAAGTTCTGCCACTTCAACCCAACGATTTCACTTCTGCGGAGGCCATAGAACAGACCAAAAAGAACTGCAATTTCCAGCCGGGTTCCTTCTGCCAGTCGGATGCACTCCATCGCTTCTTCCGGTAAATAAAAGCTGCCAATAAATTTGTCCGTTTTGGGCCGTTGCTTGTGGGCGGCATTCCTTCCGACAAGACCGTCTTCCATAGCCACTTCCAAGGCACTATGGATATTGCAATGGTACCGGACGACAGTAGTACCTTTTTTACTGCCTTTTCCATGCTGAGGGTCTCCGACACGCTCCAGCTTGTAAAATTCACGAAGGTGCTTTGGCTCCAACTCAGATAGCGTAATACCGAGTTTCTTGAAATAGGGGTAGATATGGTCTTCAACCGAACTGCAGTAACCCGCATATGTTACCGGGTCAACCTCCGTTTCCTTATAAGAAAGCCAGTACAGCATATAATCCGCGAACAGCATATCAGTGGTTAGAGCATCTGCGGTATTACCTTTCTCCGGGATTGACGGAAAAACCGACTCCTCTACCTCTGAAATCAGCTCTCCGTACACGTTATAAATGCCTCGATATTCGTCAAGCTTTTTCTCAGCCAGACGTTTGTTACCTTTCTTTGTGGGTAAATCAGTTGGAATCCATTTGGGATAGCGTTTGTCGTCATGGTGTTTGCAGTTTAAAACGGCATAGTATTTGCCGCCTTTTTCTTGTAGATGTCCCGCTAACATAATCAATCATTTCTCCTTTCGACGGTTATCCCACCTACCATTGACTAATAATCCTATACGAATCTCAAAAATAAAATTCAACAGCTTACGCGATACGCATCACGCCACGAAGCCATTATTTTTTGATGTCAAGGCCAAGGTAGGAAATAATGTAACTTTTTGGGATACGAAAAAGGCGTCCGACATTTTGCTTTTTTAGATCACCTTTTCTGATCAGCTTATAAACGGTTTTCGTGCATACACCAAGGATTTCACTTGCTTCCTCAACGGTCAGCACATCAGGATAGTCGCTGAGCCGCTTTAAGGACTGTTTATTGTATAAAGATTGACTTTTCATGATTTCCTCCATTCTGGACTTTCTTAAAAAGCCGATATACTAAGCTTTCTGGAATGTACACACCCACACCGGACCATTTCCTGTGCTCTGTTTGACCACGTATTTGCAGGTCGCGCTATGCGCTGTTTCATTTGTGGGCGTGCTCGGCTATGTGCTGCGTCATGGCCCACTATCCACAAATCCTGTATAACTTCCAGCGGGTGCTGTGAAATTTTCAAGGTACAGAAAGACACATAGGGCCGACACCTTGTCCGATTTCCCTATATGCCAATAAACAGGCAGGAATTTTTCATGTTTCTGCATAATTCCAAAAAAATAAGGGACACAAAAAAATGCGTCCCTCATGGATTGCGATATTCAGTTTTCAATCTGAGCAGCCCCAATAATACAATATGTAGGTTTGCGGTCTTGACTAAACCTATATATTGTGCTAAACTTACTTTGTAATTGATTTTTGTGCGTTTCCCTTTACGGGATTGATCGGGCTTTCCCGAATTGCACACGCCGTTAAGTTTGTATGTTGTCAGCAGTATGGCTGCGCCTTTTGGCCGGTATATTGCTGGCTTTTTATATTTTCCGGGAGAATATCCCCCATAAGCGAGAATGATCAAGGTTTACAGACTATCTGTAAACGCCAGTTTTGGCGCCTTGTCATTCTCGCTTTTTTTGTTGCCCAAATGCCGGTTTGCGGCTTTGAGGATATATCAAATTAAGAAAGGCGGTAATGCAAATGAATGTCAGAAAGAAATGGAAACCGGGCGGCCGGCAGCGTGGCCGAACTATCTCCGTGAAAGGGCCGGAAAAGCGAAAAAAAGATTGCAGTAACGATCGGAGCGAGCAGCTTGAGGTTGTTCCGCCCCTTGTTCCCCGCAAAGCACGGAAGGAGGGGTAGTATGCCTGCGCTGCAACCACTGGCTTATCAGCCCCTTGTCCTTGTGGACACGGCCAATTTGCCGGAAAAAGAATGGCTGGAATATCGTCGGCAAGGAATCGGCGGCAGTGACGCCGCTGCGGTCCTCGGCATTTCTCCGTTCCGAACGGCACGAGACTTGTTTTATGACAAGCTGAACATCGTATCCACGGAAGATGATACGGCAAACTGGGTCGCAAAGAAAATGGGGCATCTGCTAGAGGATCTGGTCGCGGAGATTTTTCACGCTAAGACTGGTTTTCGGATCTATCAGATCAAGAAGATGTTCAGGCATCCTGAGCACCTCTTCATGCTGGCGGATATTGATTACTTCATCGAGCTTCCGGACGGCACCACGGCCATTCTCGAAATTAAGACGACCAATTACAACGCGAAAGACAAATGGTGGCACCACGGCGAGGAAATTGTCCCCGTTTACTACGAGGTTCAGGGACGCCATTACATGTGCGTCATGAACGTCGATCAGGTGTACTTCTGCTGCCTGTATGGGAACAACGAGGATGAAGTCATCATCCGCCATATCACCCGCGACCGAATGTATGAATCGGAGCTGATTGCGCTGGAAGAGAACTTCTGGATGAATCATGTGCTGGCTAAGGCACCGCCGCCCTATACCGAAGACGGAGACCTGATTGAGGAAAGCCTGCGCCGCCATCTCGGACACGCAGACGAGGATGCCCCGGCAGTCGTTCTTAACATGGGACTGACCGCCAATCTGATGCGTTATCTGGAACTGCAAAAAGAAAAGCAGACGGCAGATGCAGAGTCCCGGGAGCTTGACAACCGGATGAAACGGCTGCGCGCCTTTATCATTGAAGAAATGGGCAATAGCTGTACCGCTGTCTGCAAAAACGACGGGATGAATTACACAGTAACCTACAACCCGGTACGAAAACCGGAAATCAGAAAGGAGGATCTGGCTCGACTGCGTCTGCAGCTGCCGGAGGTCTACGAGCAGTTTGTAACAGTCTCCGAGAGTAGGCGATTTTATGTGAAAAAGAGCAGGCCGGAAGCGGCTTGACGCTTTCTTTGAGAAAGGAGCTTCTATGAAAGAAAAAAAGGTGCATGTGCACAGCATTGGCATTTTCGGTGTAATCACCGCAGTCCTGGCGGCACTAAAGCTGGCCGGACTTGCACACTACAGCTGGCTGTTTGTGATCACGCCTCTGCTGCTGGGCATTGCTATCCAAATCGCGATTCTGCTGCTTATTTTTTTGTGGATAAAGTGGGATGACTGGAGGAGTTGCAAACGATGAGCTATATCGGCACATATGACAAAACCATTTATTTTAATCCGGTGAACAAATATTGCGTACTTGCGGTTAAGACGGACGATAAGAGCATCCCACCCAATGCACGCAGTACCTACCGGTACGCGGACCACTTAATTCGATTTACGGCCGTGGGCTACGATCTGCCCCGCACTGACGCGGTAAAGCTGGAACTGGATGGAGAATGGAAAACGGATGATAAGCATGGCTGCCAGCTTCAGGTGGAGCAGTGGAAAGAGATCATTCCACAAACAAAAGATGGCGTGTATGGCTACTTATCCTCCGGCCTGCTGAAAGGTATCGGGGAAAAGACCGCTGCTACCATCGTAGACCGTTTCGGTATCGAAGCACTGGATATTCTGGAAAACCGGCCGGAACGCCTGCTGGAAATCAAGGGCATTACGGAAGATAAGCTGAAAGACATCAAAGTATCCTATGCCGAAAGCCGGATGCTGCGTGATATCATGACACTTCTCGCTCCATTTCAGTTGACACCAAAAGCCGCGCTGAAAATTTACGAGAACTTCGGTCCCGCGAGTCTGGACATTCTGAAAAAAAGTCCTTTCGCGTTGTGCAAGGTTTCCGGGTTCGGCTTCAAGCGCGTCGATGCAATTGTCCGTAAGACAGACTGCCCGCCAAACGACCCTATGCGAATCCGCGGGGCAATTTACTATGCGCTGGACGACAGCAAAAGCAAGGAAGGACATCTCTATTTGGAACACGAAACGCTGCTGAAAAGTGCGTTCACGCTGCTGAATGAAAAAATCCCGATTCCCCAGATGCGTGTGCGTAATCAGGAGGTTGAGGACGAACTGCAGAATATGTTTCTGAGTGGCGATGTGGTATCTGAGCGGGAAAACATCTACCTGCCGCGTACCTATGAACTTGAAGACGAGACGGCAAGGCGTATCAGCCGGATTCTTCTGGAAGAACCGCCTAAAATCAGCATTACCCTGACGTTGGAAGAAATCAAGCGGCAATTGGGTATCACCCTATCTCCAAAGCAGGAAGAAGCTGTCGGGATGGTATTCCGGCACAACCTAAGCATCATCACCGGTTCTCCCGGCACAGGCAAAACCACCGTATTGAAGACGGTGCTTGAAGTCTATCAGAAACTGTACGATACCGGGAAAATTTTACTGGCCGCCCCCACCGGCCGCGCCAGCCGCCGTATGGCCGAGAGCACGGGATTTTCTCAGGCTCAGACGCTGCACAGCGCGTTAGGGTTGCTTGGAGAGGACGCAGAAAACAGCTTCCGGAACCAAACGGGGCTTCTGGACGCAGACTTGATCATCGTGGACGAAATTTCCATGATGGATATGTGGCTTGCAAAGCAGCTCTTCTCCAGAATCAAGCCGGGGACCAAAATCCTGCTTGTAGGCGACGCGGATCAGCTGCCCAGTGTCGGTGCCGGAAATGTGTTCCGGGAACTGATTGGTTGCGGGCTGATTCCAGTGACCGTGCTGGACGAAATTTTCCGTCAGGCCAAAGACAGCCTGATTGCCCACAACGCCAAATTTATCAACGAGGCAAAGACAAGCCTGTATTACGGCAATGATTTTGTATTTGTAAAATGCAAGACACAGCCGGAAGCCGCCGCCGCGATTCAGAGGATTTATTTCGATGAAATTGCGAAAAGCAGTATAGAGCAGGTGCAGATTCTTTCCCCGTTCCGCTCTGATGGCGAGGCTTCCGCAGAAAAACTAAATGAAGTCATCCGCGAGCGGGTCAACCCGGCAGCGGAGGGCGTGGATGAGTTAAAGGTCGGGCTCCGCACTTTCAGAGTTAGTGACCGAGTGATGCAGACTAAGAACAAAGGAGAAGTTTCCAATGGGGATGTGGGCTTTATCCGGGGAATCCACAAGGATTCTTCGGGGGCCGATCGCACCCTGATCGAATTTACCGACGACCGCGCCGTGGAGTACGGAGCCGAGGACATGGGCACCATCGAACTGGCCTATGCCATGACGGTACACAAGGCAATGGGCTCGGAATATGACACGGTGATTATCCCGATTTTGTCGGCACATACCATCCTGCTCTACCGCAACCTGGTCTACACCGCAATCACTCGCGCTAAACGCAGGGTGTTTTTGGTCGGACAGAAGGATGTGCTGTTCATGGCGATTCACCGCACGAAAATCGACAAGCGGAATACCCTGCTGGGTCAGCGCATTGCCCTGTATCATAAAGCGTTTGTCAAAAAGCGCCAGGACGGGCAGGTTGCTTGAGCCGAAAATTTACTATGAAGAATGAGATGCGTGTGCAGAAAAAAGCACCGGCATCTCTTGTTTTTTATGAAAGGAGTTTTAATCATGAATGAAAACAAAAATGGCAATCTGATGTACGACGCAGTTCCGCCCGTAGCGGCACTCAACAAAGTTCCCGGGTTTGATCCCCGCAAATTCCTGCGGAAGGCCATTTCAGAAACCACGAAGGAAGAGATTTTGAAGCTGGATCTTAAATACAAGAAGCTCTGGTTCCGGTTGGTCCATCCTACGGGGCGTATCAAGATGAACGCTCTGCGCATTACCGACCAGCTTGCCATCATTGAGGCGCGGGTTTATCTGGACAAGAGTGATCCGGAGCCGGTGGCGAGCTTCACTTCCAGCCGTTGCGTTAAGGATACCCCCGGCGGTCTGTATGTTCAGGCCGCACAGTATGAGGCACAGGATGTGGCGCTCACCGACGCGGGCTTCGGCCTGCAGTTCTGCGACGTCAGCCACGCGCCCGGAGAGGATTGCTTTGGAACGGAAATCCCGGTGCAGTCGGCACGGGATACAGCTCCGAGAGAAACTTTGGCCCAAACATCGGCACCTATGGAGCTGCCTGATCCTTTCGCTGCGACGAAAGCCCTTGCCCCAGACCATGAGGAAAAAGTGGAAACGCCGGCGCCAACGGTTTCGGCACAGACTGAGGAGCTGCCGCAGTCCCGTACGGTGGAAGCGGCTGAGTTTCAGGCCGAACAGGAGACGGCTGAAAAAACGCCTGTTGATGTGCCTGTCGAAGCGGCTGCGCCTGCCGGTGAGGAATCGGCTGGTCTCGCCGCACCTGCCCACCCGGAGGCTTTTTCTGATGAAATGCCCGAGAATCGTAGCCCTGTCGAGAAATCGCCTGCGGTGGAACCCCGCAGAGCAATTGTGACGGATTTTCCTGCCCAGGCTGTTCAGACAGAACCATCTGCGTTGGAACTGGAAGAACCCGAAGCAGAACAGGCTGCCGCCCCTCGCTATACACCGGATATGCCAGTGGAGGACATTCTTTCGCTGATGACACTGGAGGAAGCGCAGAGCCTGATTGTGGATGTGGGCACCTGCAGTGGCTGGACAATGGCACAGGTTGCCGACCGCAGGGCCGCGAGTCTGAAATGGTATGTGTTCGGTTACAAGGGCGACAACAATATTTTGAGAGCGGCCGCGCAGATGATGCTCGACTTCTCCACAGAACAGAAAGCCGGTTAACAGGTTCTCCCGCTAAGAAAGCGGGCGGCGTAAAGAGAGGGGGTGTTGCCTATGGCTTCCTGCCCGCAGGATTTTCCGTTCGGCATTCTGGATGTCGTGGAACTACTCCGCCTGAAAATCAGGCGGCGTCAGGCAAACAGCATCTATGTGGATTGCCCGATCTGTGGAGATAAACGGGGTAAGATGAATGTGAACTTTGCCAAAAACGTCTGGCGCTGCAATTACTGCGACGAAGGCGGCGGAATGCTGGCCCTGTATGCGAAAGTGTATGGGATTGACACCTCGGAAGCCTATCGGGAAATCTGCGAGGCGCTGCAAACAGGAAGCTTGGCGCCGGCCTATGAAGTAAAGAGGCCGGCGCCTGCGGAGGAAATGCAGGAAGTCCCCCAGTCGGAGCGTGCCAGTATTCAGGAAATTCACCAGACACTTTCCTTGCTGTTTGGTATGCTGTCCCTGTCGGAGCCGCATCGGGAGCACCTTCGCGTAAAGCGCGGCCTTACCGACGCGCAGATCGACGAGCTGGGCTACAAAAGCACCCCGCCGCCATGCTTGTGCCGTTCCTACACGGAGCGGTTGCTTGCGCAGGGCTGCACCGTACAGGGCGTTCCGGGCTTCTATTTAAATGAGGACGGCAAATGGACGGTAAAGTTCTATAAGCGCACAGCAGGGATTATTATCCCCGCGCACGGAATTGACGGCCTGATCCGCGGCGCTCAGATTCGTCTGGATGTGCCCATCAAGGACAAGGACGACCCACCAGACAAGGAAGGGACAAAATATCTCTGGCTGTCCTCTTCCAATAAAAACATGGGAGTTACCTCCGGCAGCCCGGTCCATTTCGTTGGCAACCCGTTTTCACGGGTGGTTTATGTGACGGAGGGATGCCTGAAAGCTGATGTCAGCCACTATCTGATGAACCGTTCCTTTGCCGCTACGGCGGGAGCCAATAATGTCGGTCAGCTTGGGCCGCTCTTTGCGCTTCTGGCGCAAAACGGCACGGAAATGATCGTGGAAGCGGAGGATATGGACAAATTCAGAAATGACAAGGTGACCCGCGGCGCGTCAAAAGTTTACCTGATGGCGCGGCAGTATGGCATGGAGTGCAGACCTTTGACCTGGAACCCGAACTATAAGGGAATTGATGACTGGCAGCTTGCGCTCCACCGTAAAAATTTATCAGAAAAGGAGGATAGATATATGAATTTCAAGCAGCAATACCTCTCCGGGCTGTGCGGCTTTGACCACATAGAAGATTGTATAGAGGCATGGCACAAGGCACCGGAAAACGGGACCGGACTGGTGGAATTTCTGGGCCTGACCGAACAGGAATATGAAAGCTGGCTGAAGGATGGAAGCGGTGAAACACTGTTGCAGTTGCTGGAAGCACAGCGCCGACATCAGCATTTCCGTATTTATCAGCTAGAGTTTACAGACAGCATGGAACCGAAACCCTTTGCGTTTCTCGGTATCGAGGCACTACACAAGGCGGGCTATCAACAGCCGCCTGCCGCGCAGTACCGGCTAGTGTGCGATTCCAAGCTGATCTGCCCGACGGCGCAGACGGATGAAGACATGCTGCAGCGGATTTTCAGCCGCTACAACGACACGCTCCCGGAAAGATACTTAGGGCGCAGCGTTTCTCCGTCCGATGTGGTGGAGCTTTACGACGAAGAAAAACGCAGCTATTTTTACCGCGACACGGACGTTTTTGTACCAGTACGGTTTTCTCCGTTTTTAACGCTTCCAATGCTGGAAAACACAACGGAGACTGCCCGAAATGGAGAGCACTGAACGTTGATTTACGTAATTTAAACTGATGAAAGAATGGCACGATGCAAATTGTTTTGCATCGTGCCATTCTTATTTTCGAAAGGAGAACAAAATGGGTGTTTTTTCAGAAATGAGCATGGAAATGAACCAATGGGAGCTTGAAGCGCCGCCGTCTGCCGGAGAGATACAGCCGTTCAATCTGGAACCGCCTGCCGAAGATACAGCGGCGGCCGGGCTGGAGGTCTTTGATGACGAAGCGGCACAGCAGACGGAAGCGGACAATGCGCCCGCTGCGCTGGCCCACCTGATGGGGCAACCGGAGCCGGACGAGAAAAAAGCGGAGGAAGATGCCGAGTGCCTGGAAGAAGAATCCGGTGAAGAGGCTCAAAAGAACTCCGAGCAGGAGTCTGCCGAAGAAACGCAAAAACGCGCGGAGCATGAAGCTGCCGAGGCCAAGCGGAAATCCGAGTGGGAAAGCAAACAGCAGGCCAAAAAGGATGCGGAACAGGCCGCCCTCCAGAAACTTGCCGATATGAGTGACGATGAGGTCATGATGGCCTCCATGCAGCGCGTTGGCGACGATTCAGAGCGCCTGACGCGCCGCAACATGAAAGTCTGCATCACGGAGCACATCCAGACGCTGTGCCTGAATGATTCCGCATTTGCGCGAATGGCAATGCACCCCCGCAAAGGGATGATTCACTGCTTCTATTATATCAACCGCAAGGCACGTGAGTTCATTGAGAAAGAAATGATGGACAACGACGTCAAGCCGGACAATGGCGTTTATGGCGGCGACGTGCCGGATGACCTTTGCTATCAGTGGGCGGAGGATTACTTCCGTGACCCCGACGTTCCAGAAGATCAGGAAGAAGAAGAAAAATTCGTTCCGAAGCCTTATGCGGGCAAGTATACCTCCAAGGCTAAATCCAAAAAAGCCACAGAAAAGAAAAAACCTGAAAAGAAGCCGGAGAAAAAGGAAGTCGATGATGGGCAGTTGTCTTTTTCGAGCCAGATATCCTTGCTTGACCTGGAAGAAACACAAAAAGCTAGCTGAAAATGATTGAAAGGAGCACAAATGAATGATTGCATACAAAGGCTTTAACCCCGGCCTGATCTGCCGCGGCTATCAGTTTGTGATGGGCCTGAATGTGACCGAAAGGGCGAATTGCCGGGCCAATGGCTTTCATTGTGCCGAAGACCCGCTGGATTGCCTGAGCTACTATTCCAATCTGGATGGGGCGGAATATTACATCGTGGACGCCCGCGGCGATCTCGACGAAGACGAGATTGATTCCAAAATCGCCTGCACAGAAATCACCATTATCAAAAGGCTGACGAAGGAAGAACTGTTCCTTCACGGGCTGGCGTACATGGTAGATCATCCTCTTCGGAAATGGAGTAGCCATGTTACAAAGGACAGTGCCCAAGCATCCGGCGGTTACGCCCTCGTGAGAGGTGTTGACCCGGCGGCTTCCGGCAAGCTGGGCGATATCTTGGCTTTTGCCAAAGAGGAACCGGGCGGCGAAAAAATTACACAGGTGGCCCTGACCCGGATAGACGGCGAAAAAGTGCTACCCGACGTCTGGTATGGTGTGGACTTAACGGAAAGGAAGGTGGTGTTGGTTTGAACAAGCAGATGCTTACAGGCATGAAGCTGCTGAAAGCCACGGTACAAATGATGAAGATGGCCGCTGAGGACATACCGCAAAAGGAAAAGTATTGGTACGGAAACGAATATGAGGTATACAAGCGCGGCATGTACTTGCGCTGTGCAGTGCAGCACGAAATTCTCAAGGTGGCGCTCTTTTTCCCGGAGCACATGCGCCTTGGAGGAAAGAACCCCTCCTATGAGGTGTTTTTCTCAAAAAAGGAGCGGCAGTTTATCACTTATGATTACCTGAAGGGCAAGTGGCGGACGGCAAAGCTGGACTTGCTGGACTGGCCGCACTCGGCCTATCACTCATGTGAAAAATGGTTCAGCAGGGCAAGCGACGCCGCCATCAGAAACTACCTGGGCGGCAAACGCGGCGGCTACGAGGGTCTGCTGGACTTTCAGAGAGAGGTTCGTAACGAGCAACTGGAACAACGTCACAGGAAAGAAACCGACCCGTGGGACAAGGATCTCGCACAGACACCAGCTTTGCCCAGGGACTGGGAGCACTGGGTTGATAAGGTCGGTATCCAGCAGAATTATATTTTCTATCACTACAAAAAGGGCGGCGCCAAAGATGGATATTGTTCTTTCTGCGGAAAAGAGGTGCCTATCATAGGGCACCCCCGTCACAACAAGGAGGGCCGATGCACACGTTGCCGTCACAAGGTCACGTTCAAGGCAATCGGCCGAGCGGGTTCCTTTTCGACCAGGGACAACTGCGTGTATCTGATTCAGCGATGCAGAGATGGTTTTGTCGTTCGTGAATTTACTGCGGAACGGATATATCGCAAGGGCGAGTACCAGACTCCGAAAATTTCCTGCCGGGAGGTGCGCCGTGTAATTTACGATCAGCGCTTGGAGCCACGGGTATATTTCTGGGGCCTTTACAAGCAGCGTGAAATGCGCTGGATATCCTGCTCTCCCTGCAATCCCTCCTGGGGAGGCAGTGAAGATGGACGAATCTATGGCAAGACCCTGCCGCACCTTGCAAAAAAGGAGTTGAAGCAGACAGGCTTGGTCCAATGGATTTATGGCAAAGTGATGGTCGATCCCGAAAAATACCTTGCGGTGCTGAAACAGGTCCCGCAGTTGGAACAGATATGGAAAGCGGACCTGTTCCGGCTGACGGAAGAATGCATGAAAGATTATAATTTCGTCCGCCAGCGTATTCAGACCCCGGAAGCACATGGCCTTATAAAAGCAATGGGGATTGATTCGCAGGGATTCAAGCGGCTGCGCGAAAACAACGGCGGTTGCCGATTCCTGGCTTGGCTGCAATATGAAAAGAACACCGGAAAGAGCATCCCCGATGAAGTGATTTCCTGGTTCTGCTCGGAAAACATTGACGCAAAGGATTTGCAGTTCATCCGGGACAAGATGAGCATGGTCCAGATTTACAACTATATCCGGAGACAAATGCCCCGTTTCCGCAAAAACAGCCGGACGGTGCTGGAGACATGGGCGGATTATCTCTCTATGGCAAAACGCCTGCACATGGACACGGATGATGAGATTATTTTCCGGGTCCGAAAGCTGCGCCAGCGGCATGACGAATTGGTGAAGCGATGCCAGGAAAAAGCTCTTGAACTTCAAATCGAAGAGATTTCACAGAAATACCCCCATGTGAACGGCGTCTGCTATTCGCTGAAAGAAAAATATGAGTATGCCGATCAGGACTACGCTGTTGTAGCGCCGGCTGGCGTAGAGGACATTATGATGGAGGGCCGTTTCCTGCAACATTGTGTTGGCAGCAGTGAACGCTATTGGGATCGTATCGAGAGAAAGGAAAGCTTCGTACTGTTTCTGCGCAGGTCGTGCGAGCCCGGAAAGTCCTACTATACGTTGGAAGTCGAGCCGGATGGGACAGTGAGGCAAAAGCGAACCGAATTTGACCGTCAAAAGCCGGACATTGAAGAGGCCACAAAATTTTTAGCCGAGTGGCAGAAAGTGATTACCGCACGGCTGACCACAGATGACCGAAAACTTGCGGAAAAGAGCCGTATCATGCGGGCGGAGGAATTTGCACAGCTTCAAAACGATCAGGTGATTATCCACACAGGGCATTTGGCTGGACGTCTATTGGTGGATGTTCTGCTTGCCGACCTGATGGAGAACGCCGAGACACTTCCGGCACAGGAACTTCCCGCCGCCGCGTAAAAATCAAAACTCCCGGGCGCGCCGATCTGACGCGCCTGGGTAAAGGAGGATGTTTTTTATGGTACAAAAGAAACTCATTTACTCAATCAGCGGTTACCGGTATGCCCCCGAGAGCTTTCGTGCATACAAAGGTACCGAAAAGGGCGAGCGGCGGGAAATTCCGCTGTCCACCGAGCAGAGAAACACCCTAGGCTACCTGTATTTGACGCAGGACGCCGAATCTGCAATCGCCTATATCAAGCGTGTCGAACGGGAACGGGAGCGTAAGAATCAGCTTTATATGACCTACGGCTTTTTGACGCGGGAAGCCCCCGGTACTTATCTGTTCTGCAAAGACATTCGCTGCCGCACGGACGCCCCCCTTTATTGGCGGATGGCTACGCTCCGTACGTTCAAAGAATATCTGGAGAGCATCGGCGGCAGAGTGGAGCAATCCACGGAATGCCTGCTTGACGTGCGATACCGTCCGATTGCCGTCAGAAAAAAATATCTCACGGCAGATTACAGCCGCCCGGTTGCAATCTATCTCACCGTGATGTAAAGGGGGCATTTTATGAAACAGCTTGGAAATCTGGCTATCGTTTGTGCCCGGCGTCCGGAGATACTGCTGCAGATACATAGCGGCGAGGTTTCCGTACACGTGGGCGAAGGCCCCCGGCGCGAAACGCTGCATGCTGGATGGGAAGATGACACGACCATTGCACAGCTTATCCGTGAACTCAATTTCGGCAGACATGCCGTAATAGGAAAGGAGCAGATGAATCATGATTAAAAGTCTCAATCAGCTGAAAAAGCAGCTTCAGAAAGGTTCCGAATTTGTAATCACCGGCCACTGCCGTCCCGACTACATCGGGCAGTGCCGGCAGGTGACGCTCTCGAACACACAGGGCTTTTACAGCGTTGTGCCGGGAGAGCCGGAACATAAGGTCTCCCTGGCAAACGGCGGCCGTGGTTCCGTACTCTGGTGGAGCAAGGCCCCATTCTGGCAGTTTAAGGATGGTATCTGCGAAATGTACAGCAGCGATACACAGAGGACAAAGGAATATTTGATTATGGCATTCCGTGTTTTGGAAAAGGAGGCGGCATAATGGCACAGGCGACTCACGAAAATCTGCGGGAACTGACCGATCAGCTCAACCATTACCGGGAGGAGTATTACAACCAAAACGCGCCGAGCGTTTCGGATGAAGTCTACGACAGGATTTTTGATGAGCTTGCGGAACTGGAACGCACACTCGGTATCCGTATGGCAAATTCCCCGACGCAGACCGTTGGGTATCCGGTGGTCGGCAAGCTGGACAAAACCACACACGCGATTCCTCTGCTCTCTCTGGAAAAGACAAAAAACGTGGAGGATCTATGCGCCTTCATGGGGGATCATCAGATCATGCTGATGTTGAAGCTGGACGGCCTGACGGTCAAGCTTACCTATGAAAACGGGCGGCTTACACAAGCGGCTACCCGCGGCGACGGCGAAGAGGGCGAAATCATCACCCACAATGTCCGGGGGATCAGCGGCATTCCGTCCCAGATACCTTATCCGGACAGGCTGGTTGTAACCGGTGAGGCGCACATTCGCAGCAGCGACTTTGAAACGCTGCGCGTTTCCCTGGTGGACAGCAGCGGAAAGCCATATAAAAACGGACGGAATCTTGCGGCTGGCTCAGTCCGGCTGCTGGACGCCGCCGCCTGCAGGGAACGCCGGGTTACATTTATGCCGTTCGGCGTACTGGAAGGTTTCGAGGAGGATGATACAAAATCCAAAAAACTGTACCGGCTTCGGGAGCTTGGCTTTCATGTCTGCAAGTTTATGGTCAGCAATCGAAGGCTTACGCAGAAAGAGCTTGAAGATGGGATTCAGATGCTGAAAGAGTTTGCAAAAACCAATGACATTCCCATTGACGGCGTGGTCATGACCTACAATGATATTGCGTATTCCCAGTCCTGCGGACGCACCGGGCACCACTACAAGGACGGGCTTGCCTATAAGTTTGAGGACGACCTGTTTGAAAGCCGGCTCCGGTATATCGAATGGACGCCGACCCGCAGCGGCGAAATTGCACCGGTCGCCGTCTTTGACCCGGTGGAAATCGACGGCTGCGAGGTGAGCCGCGCGAGCCTGCACAACCTGACATTCATTGAGGAGCTAGGGCTTGTGCCCGGCTGCCGGATTCTGGTCTCCAAGCGCAATCAGATCATTCCCCATGTGGAAGAAAACCTGGACCGGGGCCTGTTCCCCTTCATCTGCGATTTCGGAAAGGTGCCGCCTCAGTTTCAGGAACAGTGGCTGGACCATATGCGGGTTTGTGCCACACACTGCGGCAATGGAGCGTGCGACGGCGACGACCAGCACCAAAATGAGCAGGACGCAAAGCCTTGCGCCTTCTGCGTTAAGAAAAAGGCGCGGAGCATGGGACTGCTTCAGGAGAACATTTATCCGGCGGGTTGCCCCTGCTGCGGACATCCTACCCGCGTACATACCACAAGAGCGGTGGTCGCGGGTGTGGAGCGTATCACCAAAACGCTCTTTTGCGACAATCCTACCTGCGAAATGCAGAGGCTACGTCAATTCGTCCACTTCGTCAGCAAAAAAGCAATGGACATTGAAGGGCTTTCCGAAGCCACACTGGAAAAACTGATCGGCTGTGGCTGGCTTCACGATTTCATGGACATTTATCATCTGGACGCCCATCAGGCCGAAATTGTGCGGATGGAGGGCTTCGGAGAAAAATCCTGGCAGCGACTGTGGGACGCAATTCAGAAAAGCCGCAGCACAACCTTTGAACGTTACCTGATTGCAATGGATATTCCGATGATTGGAAATACCGCCAGCAAAGCGCTTTGCCGTCAGTTCGGCGGCAGTTTGGACGCTTTTGAGGACGCGGTCAATCACCGGTATGACTTTACGCAGCTTCCCGATTTCGGGGAAACGCTGAACGACAACATCCATCGGTGGTTTGAGGAAGAAGAAAATCGATATTTATGGGAGGAGCTTCAGAAAATGATGAACATCGAAAAGACGAGTGTGAACGCTGTTACAGAGCGTCAGGACAACCCTTTTACGGGTCTTACCATTGTGGTGACAGGCAAAGTGGAACCGTATACCCGTGACGGAATCAACGCGAAGATTGAATCGCTGGGTGCCCACGCAGGCAGCTCGGTATCCAAGAATACCGACTATCTGATCTGCGGTGAAAATGCGGGCAGCAAGCTGAACCGTGCGCGGGAACTGAATGTCTCAGTGCTGACGCCTGCGGAATTTTTCCGCATGGCAGGCGAGTAAGAAGTATTCTGCGTGTTAGGGACACGCAGGTCAGTGAATCTGTGAGAGGGTTTTTTATAAGCCCTCTCCCTTTTTAAAGAAAGGAAGGCATGAACAATGAATGAGTTAAATGATGCTTTTTATAATGTTGCGTATAAATACCGGCTGCCCTTTTCAGCCGATGGTGTGGAAGCCAATCTTTCCGTGTGGCGACAGAATAAGGAACCACTTTTACAGCTGCTGCGCCGGCATCCGTACTGGAACGAGCAGGAGCTGGCAATTGTTTTTGATCTGTCCGAGCACCGCGGTATTGACCGGGATTCGGTGGATGAAAACAAATTTGAACTGCTGTTGCTTTCGGAACAGCTTGATATGACCCCGGAGCAGCGGGAGGATTTCCGAGCCGCTCTGGACGCGGCAACGGAGGACTACGCCTGCACACCCGACGAAAGCCGGCTGGAAACCATCCGGCAACGGGGAAAGATCAAATGCGCGCCCGGCCAGAAGGCCAGCCGCATTATTAACAAGCTGTGCCTGAAGCTGGGCTTTGACCAATATGAAGTGGAAAAGGTGCAGTCCGTGGGAGACGGTACAGAGGCGCCGACTGTCAAAATGGTGAAGCCGTATAACGCGGTTTTTGCCCGTCTGGCAGACTCTCTCAACCCCGTCGTCATTCCCAAGACCGGCGTCCTCTCCGTCCATCCCTGCGACTTCCTTGAAATGTCCAACCGTGACGACAGCTGGCATTCCTGCCACTGCCTTGCGGACGGAGGCTGGAAGGGTGGCTGCCAGTCCTATATGGGCGACGGCGTCAGCATGATTTTCTTTACCGTGGACGAGGACATGCATTCGGATTTTTATAAGGCGCCCCGTATCACCCGTGAGATATTCTGCTATAAGGATGGCCTTTTGCTGCAGTCCCGCCTGTATCCCGCCAATGATGCCGATACGAGGGAATTATATCGAAGCCTGATTCAGAGCGCGATCGCCAAATGCCTGAATGCCCCCAATCTATGGGTGACCAAAAAAGAGCTGAGTGAAATTCAGAACTATTGGGAAACAGCAGAAAACGCTCTGCACTATACGGATTATGATAACGGTTATGCGGTTCTCTCCTTTTTAAAGGGTTGGGAGAAATACGGAAAGCTTTTGATTGGCAGCCCATCCCGCTGCTTGTGCTGTGGGGAAATCCACACAGACCGCCATGCGCTGATGTGCGGCTGTGAGCCAGTCGTGGTCTGCAAGGACTGTGGGAAAACAGTACCGCAATATCTGAGCAAATACCTGGACGGCGCGTTTTACTGCAAAGATTGCGTCCATACCTGTGCCTCCTGCGGGGACCTGGTCCGCGGTACGGCGTATCCAGCTTTTGACCGTTCCGGCGAGTTGGTACAGATTTGTCAGGAATGCTACACGGTGATTGGGGAAACTTGTGGCCGATGCAGTATGCGCTGTGTCTGCGCAGTTTTTCAGGGCAATCGGTTTTGCCCCCACACGAGACTGTTTCAGGCTGCGGCCTAACAATACGGAAAGAGGTGTTTTACATGAAAGAATGCAATAGAAAAACAGAAGATACCACAGTTTCCTGCCCGCTGAATTTTGAGCGGATTTTGCGACTGCCGCAAAAGGAATTGAAAGCGGCTCTGGCGGAAGAGCTGCGGATACGCGGCTATCAAGTCAAAGTAAAAGGTGGCTTCCTATATGCGCCGGGCGAGCTTCCGGTGCTGCTGATTGCCCATCTGGATACGGTCCATCATTATCCGGTGAAGCATATCTGCTATTCCAAGGATGGTAAAATCGTTATGTCGCCGGAAGGAATCGGCGGCGACGACAGAGCCGGTGTCTACATGGTTCTGGATATCATCAAGCAGGCCCGCTGCCATGTGCTGTTTTGCGAGGACGAGGAAACCGGCGGGCAGGGTGCGCAGAAATTTACCCGCAGCCGCATCTCCCCTGAAATCAACTATATGGTGGAAATGGATCGGCACGGAGCCAACGACGCCGTTTTCTATGGCTGTGACAATCCAGACTTTACCGAATTCGTTTGCGGCTTCGGTTTTCAGCAGGCTTACGGCACTTTCAGCGATATTTCGGTGGTGGCGCCGCATCTGGGGGTCGCCGCGGTGAATATCAGCGCGGGTTATTATAATGAGCACCGGACGCATGAGCATATCAATCTGGAGCATGTAGAGAATAACATTATCCGCATTCTCCGGATGGTGCAGACACCAAGCCGGTGGTTTGAGTATGTCCCTCAGCGGCAGCGGAATCTGTTTGGGGATTATGACTTTGAACCCTTATCCATGAGGGGCTTCGATTATGCCAGCCCCAGTGAAAGGCTTGTTCCCCTGCGCGAATCCTTGATGCGCCTGCCAGATACGTCTTATCTGGTCATCAACGGACAGCGTATGGAAAGCTGCGTCCGTTACTACATTGATCGGAAAGGCAATGTATACGATTATCTGCCCGAGTTGGATGCCGCTGTGCTCACGGAGCACGCCGCCGCGTTTCAGGGGTCGGGAGAACCACTGGTATTTGCAGCCGGTGGAACGGAGCGAATCCGTGTGATTCCTCTGGAGGAAGCAATGGAACTGCTGCAGGCGGTCTGACGCCTGACTACGTTATACAGTGAATATGGGAAAAGTGCGCCGGACTAATTAAAACCGGCGCACTTTTTCTTTTTTGTTGAAATAATACGCATTAGAAACGTAAAGGACAAGTATAAAGCAAAAAAGGAGATGTTGTATCATGTTAATTTCAGTCGATCATGGCAATAAGCAAATCAAGACCGTACATAGCAAGCCCTTTACTTCCGGTTTGCGGGAGAGCGCGACCCTGCCGTTCGGAGAGGACATTCTGCGTTATCAGGACAAATATTACACCCTGAGCAATGAGCGAATTCCCTATCGGCGCGACAAGACCGAGGACGACCGTTTCTTTATTTTGACGCTATTTGCCATTGCCAATGAAATTGAGGCGCGCGGCTGCTATACCGAAGAGGTCATGCGCGTCCAACTGGCGATTGGCCTTCCCCCGGCGCATTATGGCTCCCAACATAAAACCTTTGTGCAGTATTTTTCTGAACGCGGCGTCGTTAAATTTGAATTCCGCAAGCGCCCTTACGCCGTCTATATTGAAAACGTGGACTGCTTTCCACAAGCCTATGCCGCCGCTGTGACCGTGTTTCAGTCACTGTACGACTGCCCAAAGGCGCTGATTTTGGATATCGGCGGCTTTACGGCGGATTATCTGCTGATGAAAAACGGTGGAGCCGACCTTTCCTCCTGTGATTCGCTGGAAAACGGTGTAATCCTTTTGTATAACAAAATAAAATCCAAGGTCAACGCCGAGATGGATATGCTGCTGGAAGAATCGGATATTGACGCTATTCTGAAAGGCACTCTGCAGAACTATAGTCCTGTAGTGGTGGATATTGTAGAGAAGGAGGCGCAAACCTTCATCAACGATCTGTTCAGCACCCTGCGTGAGCGGATGCTGGACCCACGCTCTGGCAAGACCGTATTTGTCGGTGGCGGAGCTATCCTATTGCGGCGGCAGATCGAAAAATCCGGCAAAGTGGGAACAGCTCTGTTTGTAGAGGAAATCAATGCGAACGCCAAAGGCTACGAGCTGCTGTATCAGATTGATAAAGCAGGCAGGTGATCACCATGGCGGAGAAAAAGGATCCTGGAAAATTCACACTGGGGTTGAATATGGCGGACCCCTCACATCGTCAGGTCATCGACATCTTGAATCAGCAGGGACGGCGCAAGGCCCAGTTCATTGTCAATGCCATCCTGCATTATCTTCACTGCCCCGAAACACCGGAAATACCCCAGCCGGCGCCAGTGGACAGCCATGTCATTGAGGAAATCGTGCTTCGAATCCTCAAACAGCAAACATCCGCAGTCCCGAAACCGGACATACCCCCGGAACAGAAAAAGCCGCCGCAAAAATCAGAGAGCCTCCATACCGAAGGCATGGAAGCTCTCTTAGGGAAAGATGGACTCTCCACTATTGCTAATACTCTGGCTGCGTTTCGGAACGATTAAAAACATGGCATAGATTGGATTTCTATGCCTTACCTGTGGGGACCACAGAAACAGCGGCTATGTAGCTGTCGATGATATCCTCCAAATGCCGGTATTTCTCTGGCGTCAAATGGGAAAGCTTTTGATCAAGGATGGAAATATCTCCGCTGACTACTGTGCCAAGTAGTAGATAATCGGTGCTGATTTCCAAAGCGGAACAGATTTTAATGATATTTTCCGGGCGCAGTGCCTTTTTACCAAGTTCAGACGATGAAATCGTCTGCGGAGTAACGCCGGCTTTTTCCGCCAGTTCCTCCTGTGTGATGCGCAGCTGCTTACGGCGCTCCAATATTCGTTTACCAATCTGAGACAAGATTTTATCCATGTTCCATCCTCCATGCTATGGTAATATTTTATCTTCCATAGCATGGAATTTTAAGCGATTATAGTTGCAAAAACTCTGCTATAGCATGTATAATAATAAAGCAATCAAAGCTTACAGCAACAGAGGTGAATGGAAAATGTTTCAATCCTGCGGCATCACCGGACACCGCCCGACCCGCTTTAAGTTTAAATATAAAGAAAATTATTCGCTCTGCAAAAAAATAAAAAAGCGGTTATCGGAACAATTCGAGTTGTTATACCAAAAGGGTGTTCGCCGCTTTTATGTGGGCGGCGCTCTTGGTACCGACATGTGGGCCGGAGAGATTTTACTGCGACTAAAAGAAAGGCTGAAATACAATGATATTGAGTTAATCATCGCTCTGCCATTTGAAGGCCACGATAAAAACTGGGACGAGCGGAGCAAAACCCGTCTGGATTTTTTGATACGGCATAGCAGCGAAACCGTTACGGTCGGAAACAACTCTGTCAACGTACAGGAAAGCTATAAAAAGAGAAATTACTATATTGTAGATCACGCCGACGTTCTGGTAGCGGTTTACGACGATGACCGCAATGTACGCAGCGGAACGGGTCAAACAGTGCGGTATGCGATGCGGAAGCAAATACCTGTTATTCTGATTCATCCGGATACTGCAACTGTCATCAGCTTGCCTGCCAGCGCAGAATTGTAAAAGCAATGGTAAAGATCATAGTGTTAGGGAGTGATTATAATAGGAGCCGGTTTAGAGCTTTATAAATGGGCAGCAGAAAGAGGATTAGAAATACCATTGTTAATTCTTTCGATTACTGTGCTGATTATATTGATGGTCATAGCAGCCAATATGAAAAACGAACCCCGTTTTACATCACTTTGCCGCAATTGCAAGTATGAAAAAAGGAGCACAGGAGGCGAATCACTTTCTTGCAGCTTATATACACCTAAGCTGCTGTTCATGAGTAGGCAGCGATCACAATGTCCATTCGAGAAATTGATTGACGAGGTAAAATAGAAGCCCTATATAACTCATATGACCTCTTTGATGAACAAACTGTCAACAGCATGAAAATATGCCTTTAATCTCAATATAACTACCAGCGCTTTTATTCAGTCAGCACGAAATAAAGTGTTTTACCGAGGCAATCTCATAAACAACACACGTATCCAGGCATTATTAGGATGGGCTTCACCTTGCTTTGGGATAGCGGAGCCTGACAGACTTCACGCTGTATCTTTCCTTATTTTTATGTGTGCAGCCCTGCGTTTTGCAGTATTGTCCGTCATTTTTACATAATGGCGGAAAGACCCTAAAAGCCCTTGGGGTCTTTCCTGTTGTCTTAAAAGATTTGTTGACCTGAACATCACCTTTTATCTGGAATATATTCCGCAATGTCCTCTAGCCGGCAATCCAATATTTTGCACAAATCTTCCACCGTGCGCATGCTCAAGTACCTGTTGTTTTTCATCCTCGTTAAAGTATTGGGACTGATGTTGTGTTTTTCGCGCAGCGTGTATGTAGTAACGTTTTTCCGTTTCAATGTTTCCCAAAACGGCGCATAGCTTATCATAAAATCACCTCTTGATTAATGATAAGGTATGCTTTATAATTAATACATGTATAATAGATAGTACATGTATTACATATTGAACATGCGGCAATAGAAGGAGGGAACAAACATGACGAGAAAAGTGGATGAATTGGGGCGCATTGTTCTGCCAATCGAGTACAGGCAATCGCTCGGCATCAAAGAAAAAGACGAGGTGAAGCTGACTTTAGAAGCGGATAAGATCACCATTCAAAAAACTGTCTTAGGTTGCCATTTTTGCAATTCGGCAGCAGACCTTGTGAGGATTGGCAATGAATGCATTTGCAAGAAATGTATTCAAAGGCTGTATGAAGCAAAGGTGGGCGAGGTTCTTACCCGGTAAGCGTAAAATAGTAGAATCAACGTATCAGTATGGCAATATCACGGGCTATGTGACGCCACAGGCGGCTTAGGACAGGATTTTCCCTGTGAGGATGGCCGAAACCCAAAAGGCGGTACGCCGTCCCTCCTTGATTGATTTGCATGGCACTCGTGTATTGTGGGTATTGCCCGTTATTTGGAAATCAATGACGGGCAATATTCTATTTTATATCTCAATCAGAAACGCACCTTTACCGCATTACCCTGTCAGGGAAGCGGTAACAAAAAATAGCAAAGGAGATTATAATCGGTCCAAAGATCCGGCATCTCATGATTGCTTGATCTGACACAAGAGGTACGAAAAATGAATTTTGATAATTTATCACAAGCAGTAGAATCAATACAGAAGTTCCGCAATTTTTTCCAGATCATTCGCATCTGGAGCAAACAGCCTGATAAACTGATTTACGAAAGCCGGGACGAGGATATTCCGGGAATTTTTTCAGTAGATGGCTTGGCCTTTCAGGATGCAGCACTTTCCATAAACGGGGATACTCTCGAAGCAAATCTGGCTGTAACAATTGATGGACAGCCCTGCGGCGTTGAATTGATCCAGCGGAGCACAAAAGAAAAGGATGCTGGTTCCATTCAATCAATGAAAGCACTCGTAATCACAGACCCGCTGACCAATCTCTACAATCGCAGGTTTATTGACGAACAGCTTCCAAGAGAATTGAACCTCGCTTTTCAAAATGACGAGCAGGTTTCATTTCTCTATGCGGATATTGATTACTTTAAAAAAGTCAATGACCAATATGGACATGTTGCCGGAGATTGCGTTTTAAGGGATGTTGCAAGCATTTTTCAGCAGCAAATTCGGCGCAAAGATGGCTGGACAGCGCGATATGGCGGAGACGAGTTTCTTCTTTGCCTGCCTGCAATCGGTCAAAAGGCGGCCGTCCAAATAGCAAACAGAATCCGTAATGCAATCGCTCAAAAAGATTTCCGAGGCAAAAATAAGGTAATCAGGGTAACTTGCAGCTTTGGAGTGCAAACCTTGTATCAGTCGGATGGAATCGATACCTTGACGCATATCATTGAGTTATTGGATGAGAAACTTTACAAGGCAAAAGCCGCAGGCCGGAACAGAGTGGTTATATGATAGGCGCAAAGAAAATGAATTTCAGAAAAACATAAATCGTCTCAGGTAACTTTACGAGTCAGCCTGAGACGATTTTTTTATGGATTCCGCGAATGCGCCGACAATGCCAATGTTCCGATAGCGGATGATGATTGCCTGCTCCGCCGTTCTGGAGTAGCGTTCTGTGCGTTCTTCAACCTCAATGCGCTCAATAAACAGATTCAGAAGCTCGCCGGTCAGCTCCGGTATCTCGGTCGCCGTAATTTTGTATTTGATATACAATCCGCCATCGTGAAAAGTGCACCTCCTACTAAAATATACCCTATAAAATGGACAGTTGAGAATCAGAAACCCAAATCTGTGGACAGCCAAAAAGTGTAAACTAATAATCAGCCATTTTATAGAGGGAAACTAAATGGGATGGAAGACTTTTATGCCGGAAGAACTAGTAAATATCCGGCAAAATCCATATGTTAAGAGCGCCACGGCGCACATGATCCGTTTTTCAGTTATCACCCGAATATTGACTTGCTTTTTTGAAATTATATAGGGAAAAACTTCGGCTACATCCGGTCGCTACGATAAGGTGGCGGCCCCTCACAGACGAGAAAAAAGCGGCTTTGGGTACATAAAAAGCTTCCTATCCCAAAACCGCCACTTGACTATGTTTTCCCATTTGGACACAAGGCATCGTCTGCCAAATGTCGGCTTTTTTTATTCACCGTCAGGCAATTATCATTGAGCATATCACCATCATACAGAAGTCAGAGCATTGTCAATATTAATCTTTTTCATCCTCATTATTAAGCTCCTTCTCAATTTTTTGTTGGCCCTTTCTGTTGAGTAAATATAGCAGACCAAATATAATGGAAGAAAATATAGCCATAGAAATAAATGTGATTACCACAGCCGCAATAAAGTGTCCATCAAATAATCCAGTGTATTTTTCACCATACTGAATATAATTAAAAACTCCATTTACAGCGCTGACAGAATAGGCAGGGTGCATAAGGAAGCAACAAGAAAACCAATAAGATGAGATAGACAACCAACGAACGGGAATGTTGTATAGTAAAGAAATACCTATCTGCAAAAAATATGTCGGAAAACTATAGCTACATGATGCAACAAAGGCGCGGTTCTCCGACTTCGGGCCATGTTGGCCCGAAGTGGCGTAATCCAGATAAAACGAGAAGCAGAAAGAAAGTTAAAATTAACATATGTTAATGCTGTAATTAATATTTCAGACTATAATTATGAAAAGAAAAGGAGCAACGCGATGAATGATAAATTTGTGAGTAAGATTGATCAGATGTTGAAGCAATACAACGGATATATCAGCAGAGAAACCTTGAATCAGCTTGTGGACATCCATAAAAGTATCGTTATTCCAAAAGGAGATTTGATTTCAGCCGATCATAAATCCTTTCTGCTGCTGTCCGGCATCATACGCGGTTATTATCTGGATGCAGATGGGAATGATGTCACCCACATGTTTATTTTTGAGGGCACCACATACGGTTCCGATTTTTTGACGACGGATAAACCCCATATGTGCAGTTTTGAGGCGTTGGAAGAATGTATAGCCGTTGAAATTAACCGAACAGTATTGTTGGAAAAAATCAAAAGCGATTCCAGTCTTATGATGGAGTATATCCATATGCTTGAGGAAGCCTTGAAGCGAAAGATTCTGCGGGAAACGAGCCTTGTTACTAAAACGGCTACCGAACGGTATCTGGACTTAAAAAAAGAATATCCTGATATAGACAATAGAGTTAGCCAAGCGCATATTGCTTCATATATAGGTATTTCTCCGGTATCATTAAGCCGTATTCGCCGAGTCATCCGGGAGGAAAACTAAAAAAGTCGGGCAGGGAGGAATTTAGAATGGAAACAACTAAGCAAGAACCCATAAAGTCAAGATATGGAGCGAAAACGACTGCAAAACAGATCGCAAAACAATATGATTTGAATGGAAAGAATGTTATCGTGACCGGCGGCTATTCCGGCGTCGGTCTTGAAATCACTAAGGCCCTCGTTATGGCGGGGGCGAAGGTGCTTGTTCCGGTACGCAATAAACAAAAAGCGCAGGCTACCCTGAAAGGCATCCCAAATGTGGAAATGGATACTATGAATTTAATGGAGCCTGATTCCATCGACGCTTTTGCAGATCGTTTTCTTGCCACCGGGAAGCCGCTGCACCTTCTTATCAATGATGCGGGCATCATGGCCCCGCCCCTGAAAAGGGATTCTCGCGGCTACGAATCTCAATTTTCCACAAATCATCTCGGACATTTTCAGTTGACGGCACGACTTTGGCCCGCTCTTGTAAAAGCGAACGGGGCGCGCGTTGTCGCCGTATCCTCCCGGGCACAACGCATTGGAGGCGTCAATTTTGACGATCCGAACTTTATGTCCAGAGAATATGTGCCGATGAAAGCATACGCGCAGTCCAAGTCTGCAAATGTTCTGTTCGCTGTTGAGCTTGACCGGATAGGAAAGGAGTACGGCGTCCGGTCGTTTGCCGCCCATCCTGGGCTGGTTCCAACTACCAACCTCGGAAGTTCCTCACTGGAAAGAATGAAGCCGGGTATTTCGAGAAGTGCTGCAAAAGCGGCAATGAGAATCACGCATTTACTGCATGTCAGCAGTTTTATCAATGTTCTAAAGAAATCTAAACCTCACCATGTTGGTGATGAATTTAAAAATAATCAACAGGGGGCGGCGACCCCTGTATGGTGCGCGCTTAGTGATGAATTAGTTGGCAAAGGCGGCGTTTATTGCGAGGACTGCAATATCGCTAAGGCTGTTCAGGACAGCACTTCCCCCTTCGGTGTACTGCCGTGGGCGACTGATAAAGAAGCTGCCAAAAAGCTCTGGCAACTTAGCGAAAAACTTACTGGAGCGAAGTTCGAATTTTAGATAATAGAGGGTTTGGAAACAGTAAAGCCAGATATGTAGAAATGGGCAGGCTGACCGTTTGGATTATGTGCAGTGGCAGAATAAAAAATGGGTCAATATAAATAATCGAACAATCAACGCATCCCTAATGTATCATAAAATAATATTGTTAGCAAACCCGTCGAAAGACGGGGACGCAAAGCCTATACTGAACGTCTCAGGGGCAAGGTTGCCATCATAACAGGAGCCAGCTCGGGCATCGGCACCGAAACGGTGCTCCGCTTCGTGCGGGAAGGCGCGAAGGTCGTCGCGGCCGGCCGCAGCGGAAAACAGTTCGAGCTCGCCAAGGCATTCCCCGACTCGGTCGTGGCAGTCAAATGTGAGGTGTCCGACCCCGAAGCGGTGGACGCCATGATTAAGACATGCCAGGAGCAGTTCGGACGGCTTGACGTCATCGTCAACAATGCCGGCATAACCGGCAAGGTGGGACGTATCCACGAGTATGACATAGACGAGTGGGACAGGGTCATGGATACGAATGTAAAAGGCGCTTTCCTTGTGATGCGCGCCGGAATACCGTTGATGCTCAAACAGGGCGGAGGCAGCATCATCAATGTGGGGTCGGTCGCAAGCTTCATCACAGCCCCCGGTTCCGCCGCTTACCCGCCGTCGAAGGGTGCCCTCCTGATGCTTACCAAGCAGGCGGCTTCGCAATATTTCAAGGACAACATTCGGGTCAACATCGTCTGTCCGGGGTGCGTCAAAACCCCGATCCTCGACGGCGCGCCAGTGGGCCTCGACGTCCTGGCCAGCACCATCCCGATCGGCCGGCTCGGGGAACCGAGTGAGATATCCCCCTTTATCGCCTACCTCGCCAGCGACGAGTCCTCTTTTACCACTGGTGCCTCGTTCGTTATCGACGGCGGGCAGACCATCGTCTGAGCCGGAATTCCTATCAGGGCAGTTCCATCTAAGCCGCCAGGTCTACTGCTATTATTTTGCATACGACGCTGTCGGCATGCTGGATGTGCGAATTTTAAGCTGCATCTGAATGCAAATATCTTGACAAAACCGTGGATTAAATATATACTTTTTGTTAGTGCACTAACAAAAAGGAAGGTATAATATGGAACATGATGGGCGAGTTGGGCTTGCGATCAGGATTCTTTCAAATCAGATAGGCCGTGAATTTGATTACCAAATAAGTAATCTTCCTGCGGATATTACCGGTTTGCAAGGTCGTGTAATCGGCTTTGTAATAGATAAATCGGGTGATGTTTTTCAAAAGGATATTGAGAAGGAATTAGACATCCGCCGTTCCACTGCTACGGCTATATTGCAATTGATGGAGAAAAAGGGACTTCTTACCCGCGAAACTGTTTCCGACGATGCAAGACTAAAGAAGATTGTATTAACGGATAAGGCGCTTGGCATCCGTAATCAGATCAAAAATATGTTGGAGCGTGTTGAAAGCCAGCTTATAAGCGGCTTGACAGAGGATGAAATCAACACATTCTTTTCTGTCATGAAAAAAATTTCAAATAACATCAAATAGCCAACCGAAGTCATGTGGCGAATGGGAGGCTATATTTTTTAAACCTATTGTTAGTGTACTAACAGAATGGAGGTAATGGATTTCTATGGTGAAACGATTGTTAAAAAGTCTGCGCGAATATAAGCGAGACTCCATGCTCGCCCCTGTGATGGTAATATTTGAGGTGATATTAGACGTTATTGTTCCCATGATGACGGCGTCAATCATCGATAATGGCATTGAAAAGGGAGACATGAATTATATTTTGCGAACAGGAGGGATTCTCGTCGTTGCCGTCGCTTTTTCACTCCTGTCTGGTGCGTTGGCCGGCAAGTATGCCGCCTACGCGTCGGCCGGGTTTGCAAAAAACCTGCGTAAGGATATGTTCCACAATGTACAGAAATTTTCCTTTTCCAATATTGACCGATTTTCCACGGCCAGCCTGATTACTCGTATGACTACCGACGTGACCAATGTGCAGAATGCCTATCAGATGGTCATTCGGGTGGCGGTGCGTTCTCCTCTCATGTTCGTTTTTTCAATAGGCATGTCCTTCTACATCAACGCGAAGCTGGCTTGGATTTTCCTGGCAGCGTCCGTTCTGCTGGGCGTGGGACTCTATCGGATCGCAATAAAAGCGCATCCTATTTTCGAGAGGGTTTTCAAAAGGTATGACGATTTGAACAGCGTGGTTCAGGAAAACATACGGGGTATGCGCGTTGTAAAGTCCTTTGTGCGTGAGGAGCATGAGAATGAGAAATTTCACAAGCGTTCCCTGAACATCTATCAGGATTTTACGAAAGCGGAAAAGCTGCTTGCATTGAACAGCCCCTTAATGCAATTTTGCATCTACACATGCGTCATTCTTATTTCGTGGCTTGGCGCGAGGATGATCGTTTCGGATACGATGACCACGGGAGAACTCACGGGCATCATTACCTATGCCATCAAGATTCTCGCCAGTTTAATGATCCTGTCCATGGTTTTTGTCATGATTATCATTTCAAGGGCGTCTGTAGAACGTATTGACGAGGTGTTGAGTGAGGAAAGCGATCTGCACAACGTCAGCCGTTCGGTCTTTGATGTGGAGGACGGGTCCATTGCTTTTGACCATGTGAATTTCAGCTATGTGGAGGATAAAGATAAGCTCTGCCTGAAGAATATCAATATACGGATTGCTTCGGGTGAAACGGTCGGCGTGATTGGCGGGACAGGAAGCGCGAAAACCAGTCTGGTCAACCTAATTCCGCGCCTGTATGACGTTACGGAAGGGGCCGTCAGGATCGGAGGTGTGGATGTCCGCGACTACGATCTGAATACTCTGCGTAATCAGGTAGCCGTGGTGCTGCAGAAGAATGTGCTTTTTTCTGGAACGATCAAAGAAAACCTGCGCTGGGGCGACAAGAGCGCCACGGATGAAGAAATCGTGCATGCCTGCAAGCTGGCTCAGGCGGATGATTTTATCCGCGAATTTCCCGATGGATACGATACTTATATCGAGCAGGGCGGCAGCAACGTTTCCGGCGGGCAGAAGCAGCGGCTCTGCATCGCAAGGGCCTTGCTCAAAAAGCCGAAAATACTGATCCTGGACGATTCCACCAGCGCGGTAGACACAAAAACAGACGCTTTGATCCGCAAGGCGTTCCGGGAAGAAATCCCGGATACCACAAAAATCATTATCACACAGCGCATTGCTTCAGTTGAGGAGGCGGACAAAATTATTTTGCTTGACGAAGGGGAGATTAACGCGGTCGGCACGCATGAGGAACTGTTAAAAACAAACGCGATCTATCGAGAGGTATATGATTCGCAGGTAAAGGGGGCGCTCAAAGTTGAATAAAAAACAAAGCAAAAAAAATACGGGCCGGACAGCAAAACGTTTGATCGGCTATATCGCGGGAACCTATAAGGCACGGTTCGCACTGGTGTGCGCCACAATCATCATCAGCGCGCTGGTAGGCGTGGCCGGTTCCCTTTTTCTGCAAAACCTCATTGATGACTTTATCACGCCGCTGCTGTCACAGGCGAGCCCGGATTTTGCGCCTCTGCTTCGTGCTATCCTGCTGATGGCAGGTGTTTATTATATCGGTGTGATTTGTACATACCTCTATAATTACTTGATGGTTTCTGTATCCCAGGGCGTACTCAAGAAAATACGAGACGATATGTTTGCCCATATGCAGAAGCTGCCTATAAAATATTTTGATACCCATACCCACGGCGATACTATGAGCCGGTATACAAACGATACAGATGCGCTGCGCCAGATGATCAGTCAAGGTCTCCCGCAGATTTTTTCCGCTGCTATCACGTTCATCAGCGTGCTTTTCTGCATGCTGTATCTCAATTTGTATCTTACCGCGTTCGTGGTTCTTTTTCTGGTATTCGAGCTTCTTGTATCAGGCCGGATTGCCGGCAAGAGCAGCAAATATTTTATCCGGCAGCAGTCCACGCTGGGTACGGTAAACGGCTATATTGAGGAGATCATGGAGGGACAGAAGATCGTCAAGGTGTTTTGTCATGAGGAAGAGGTTGAGCGGGATTTTGACGCGCGCAATGAGGAATTGTGCCATAGCGCGACACAGGCAAACAAATATGCCAATATCCTGATGCCTGTCATGGCCAATTTGGGGACGCTGCAATATGTATTGCTGGCGGTCGTAGGCGGCGCGCTGGCGCTTGGGAACATAGGGGGGCTCACGCTGGGCAGCATTGCGGCCTTCCTGCTGCTTAGCGGCGCTGTGAGCAATCCCCTCACGCAGATTGCCCAGCAGCTCAACTTTGTCGTGATGGCGCTTGCGGGCGCGGAGCGTATCTTTGAGTTGATGGATGAAAAGCCGGAAGAGGATACGGGCTATGTTACGCTTGTTAACGCCAAAGCCGTGGGCAATGAACTGGTTGAATCGCAGGAACACACTGGAATCTGGGCGTGGAAGCACCCCCACTCCGATGGCAGCGTTACCTATACAAGGCTTATGGGCGACGTTCGGTTTGCCGATGTGGATTTTGCTTATGAGGAGGGCCATACCGTGCTGCACGGCATCACCCTGTTTGCGGAGCCGGGACAGAAAGTCGCGTTTGTAGGGTCAACAGGTGCCGGAAAGACCACAATCACCAATTTAGTGAACCGATTTTACGATATACCGGACGGAAAAATCCGCTATGACGGCATCAACATCAATAAAATCAAGAAGGACGACCTTCGCCGCTCCCTTGCCATGGTGTTGCAGGATACGCACCTGTTTACAGGCACGATTATGGAAAATATTCGCTACGGCAAGCTGGATGCGACAGATGACGAGGTATATGCGGCGGCGAAGCTGGCCAACGCGGATGGTTTTATATCCAGAATGCCCGACGGCTACAACACCATACTCACAGACGACGGAGCCGAATTGTCGCAGGGGCAGCGGCAGCTTCTGTCAATTGCCCGCGCGGCGATCGCCGATCCACCTGTACTGATTTTGGACGAAGCGACCTCCAGCATTGATACGCGCACGGAGGCCATCGTGCAAAAGGGCATGGACGCGCTGATGGAGGGACGCACCGTATTTGTGATCGCCCACAGATTGTCCACCGTCAAAAACTCTGATGTGATTATGGTGCTTGACTTTGGACGAATCATTGAGCGTGGGAGCCATGAGAAATTGCTTGCGGAAAAAGGCAGGTATTACCAGCTTTACACAGGCGCTTTCGAGCTGGATTGATTTAAACCGCATCCGCTATGCTGGAGTGATATTTTTTTGATTCCTATCCAAATGGTAAAGCTCTATATGCTCTTGCCATTTGGATAGGAACGTATTATAATTTATGTAGCATACTACATAAATCAGGAGGCGGGTATTGATGGAGAACAATGGTCACCAAATAATAAGAATGGTGTGGCAGTTAGGGAACGCACTGGTGAAATTTCGTAACCAGGATCTCTTGGAATATGGGCTAACCTCTGTGCAAGCGGAAGTAATCTCCTTTCTGCTGAAGAACAGGGATGAACAGGTCAATATGCAGGACGTACAAAATAACCTGATGCTGACCCATCCAACCGTTATCGGAATCGTAAAGCGTTTGGAATCAAAAGGACTGATTATTCTTGAAAAAGGTAAACCGGATGCCAGATGTACTTATTTAAGGCTTACAGACAATGGAGCTCTTTTTAAGAACATTCTTGATCGGCTGGCATCTGAAAACGCCGCTGTTCTTTTGCGGGGCATGACAGATGTGGAGCAAAAAGAATTTTACAGGCTGCTTCAAATCGCTCAAAAAAATGTAAGCAGTTAAAAAGGCAAAACGACGAACGATACCATCCGGATTTGAATCAGTGTATTATCAGCTTTTCAGATAATACCTGATCGAATTTGGTCGTATAAAAAATATTGATAAGAAGGTGCATGTATCTTGGAAAAAATAAAGTTATGGACAAAGGAGTATCTCATTACGACCTTTGTAAACTTTTTAGCCGGAATAAATTATTACTTATTAATGATCGTTATTTCTGAATATGCAATGAACGAATTTCACTCGTCGTCGGGCCAAGCGGGATTTGCCGCCAGTATATTTGTTATTGGCGCGCTTATCGCTAGTTTGTTCGTAGGGAAATGGATCGCGCGGGTTGGCTATAAAAAGATGCTGTGTGTGGGAGTGATCGCAAGTATTGTTATGACCCTCACCTATTTTGGGGTGAATAGTGTTGCCCTGCTGCTTGTGATCCGACTCCTTCATGGAGTGGCATTTGGCATAACCTCAACCTCATCGGCGACCATCGTTGCGGATATTGTCCCCAAGGATAGAAGGGGTGAAGGAATCGGGTATTACTCGTTAAGCCAAACGCTCGCGACGGCGATAGGTCCCTTTTTAGGCATGTTTCTTACCCGGCATGGCAGCTATTATATGATATTTGCCGCCTGCGCAATCGTCTCCGCAATCAGCGTGGTCATAGCGCCTCTCTTATCCTTGCGGAAAATGGAACTCACGGAAGAACAAATGAAAGGCATGCAGGGCTTTAAACTGAGCAACCTTATAGAATATAAGGCGGTTCCGATTTCGATCATTGCTTTGCTGATTTATGTGTGTTATTCAAGCATTGTGTCTTTTCTTACCGTGTATTCCAAGGAAATTCATCTTGTGGATGCCGCCAGCTTTTTCTTTATTGTGTATGCCATAGTGATATTGGCTTCGAGGCCGACTGTCGGCAGAATGTTTGACAAAAAGGGTGAGAATGTGATCATGTATCCGGCAATCCTTATATTTGCAATCGGCATGTTCTTATTCAGCCAAAGCTATTACAGTGCTGTGCTTTTATTGGCCGCGGCATTGATCGGCCTTGGATTGGGAGCGATACAGTCCAGCACGCAGGCTATTGCTGTAAAAGTGACTCCGCAGCATCGTATGGGATTGGCGAATTCCACCTATTTTATGCTCGCAAATGTAGGAATGGGCATCGGCCCTCTCTTAGTTGGATTCCTGATTCCTTTCACCGGTTACAGAGGAATGTATACGGCTGTAGCAATCATTGCGCTTGCATGTATATTCTTATATTTTCTGTTGCATGGAAAAAAAGCTGCAGGCAGAAAATAGTAGGGTAACACAATTGAGATTATTGAACGGAGAACTTAATTTCATAATTATTAGCGGGAAGTTTTTTTGCAGCATCAGCCGTTGTTTAGACGGAGAATCCGTAATAACACTAAATCTAATAGCATGTGCCACACGGCGGTTTTGAAATAAATCAAAGCCGTCGTTTTCAATGGGACTAAGTATTGATCTATAGTCAATCCCGACATTATTAAACGCCGACAAAGAGAATTCAATGGTCAGCATTTCAAAAGAACTCTTCGCCAAATTGAAAGCGGGTATCCGTATTATTTGATAAAATTATTTTAAGTGAAGTCAAAATTGAGGTTTTCTTTGCGGTAATCCATCGGGGTCATTCCGGTATATTTCTTAAACACTGTTGAGAAATAGAAATAGTTATCGATGCCGACGCGGATGGCAATATCGCTGACCGCGGCATCAGTGTACAGCAGGCGCTTGGCTTCTTCCATCCGCACCTGCGTTATGTAATCTGGAATCGGTATGCCGGTTTCTCAGTTGAAGATGTGGGAAAAGTAATCTGAGTTAACAAACAACAGATCGGCCAATTTCTGACGACTGATATCCTCACTGTAATGCTCGGCAATGTGTGCTTTTACCTTGTCGGCCAGAGTCTCACTGCGACTATTTTCTCGGATAAGCTCAATGGCCTGTCCGCTGAACTGATTATTTCTAGTCCCGGATAAAATTAGTGAAAGTGAAGTCTTCCTGCTCGGGCAGAGGAATACCGGCCTTTGTACCGATCTCCTTGCACTTGAGGAACCAAGCCATGTTTTTACCCAGGACACGCATAACCTGCATCCCTTCCAGATCCTTCTTTACATCTTCCGGCGTTGCACCGTGTACCATATTCCAGTAGCGTGAACTGATAATGGGCATCTGCATAAGGCCAAAGTATTTGTTTATCTGGTCCCAAGTTGCAGTGGTGCCAGCACGGCGGGCAGAGACAACCGCCGCCGCAGGTTTGAGATAAAAACGGCCTCCACCGCCGCTCAAATCGGCGTAAAAGACACGATCCAGAAAAGAGGTCATCGAACCAGTGACCGAAGCCCAGTGGACAGGGGTGCCGAAAACAAAACCATCATAATCCCCGGCTAAATCCAAAAATTCGTTGACCTTGTCATCAAACACACATAGATGCTTTGTGATACAGGTTTTGCAGGCAATACAGCCGGACAACGGTTTGTTTCCAATCCAGAAAAGATCGGTATCGATTCCCGCTTTGTTCAAAGCATCGGAAACTTCGCAAAGCGCCGTAAAAGTACACCCCTCATTATGGGGACTGCCGTTTACCAATAATACTTTCATAAGTTTTCCTCCTAAACGCGCTTTAAATTGGCAAGCGCTTCAATCAAATCAGGGTTGCGATGGTCAAAGAAGGTGCTCTTGCCAGTATCGAGTGCTGCGATAAGAGACATATCCTCATTCGTCAGCGCAAAATCGAATACGTTGAAGTTCTGCTCAATGCGCTCCTTATTCGCGGATTTAGGAATACATACAATACCGCGTTGGATCAGCCAGCGGAGAACTACCTGCGCAACACTTTTATTATACTTTGTGCTGATCCGCATAAGCGTTTCATTACGGAACAGATCGTTGTGACCCTCTGCGAAAGGCGCCCAAGCTTCCATTTGGACGCCTTTCTTTTTCATTGTTTGCAGGTCGGCTTCCCGTTGATAGAAAATATTCGTTTCGATCTGGTTGACCGCAGGGGCGACCTCGTTGAAGTGAATGAGATCTACAAGACGGTCTGGATAAAAGTTGCATAAGCCAATAGCGCGGGTTCTTTTGTCTTTGTAAAGCTCCGTCATCGCCCGCCATGCTCCGTAGTAGTCATTCATTGGCTGATGGATTAAGTAAAGGTCGACATAATCCAGCCCAAGACGATCCAAAGAATGCTGGAAGCCCGTCTTTGCCTCGCTGTAATTCGTATTGGAAACCCACAGCTTGGTTGTGATGAACAATTCCTCACGCGGTACGCCGCAGCGCTTGACAGCGCGGCCTACCGCTTCCTCATTACCATAAGAGGCAGCAGTGTCAATCAGACGATAACCGGTTTGGATAGCATCTACAACAGCCTGCTCACACTGTTCCGGATTTGTTATCTGATAGACACCAAACCCTAGAATGGGTATTTTTACTCCATTGTTCAATGTTGCGTATTCCATAAAAAAATCTCCTCTCAATCTCAGGATTGAATGCATTTTTATTATAAGCTCAATCACTGGTTAGAAGAAGTTTTAATAAGTTGTCTGGCGCAAACCTTTAGGTTATATCAAAGAGGCTAATAAAAACTCACGGTGTGTCACCAAGCCGTGAGTTTTCATCTTGCCATTCTTTTTTGTTTACAAAGAGATGGATCCCTTACCCATGAGGCGATGGATCGGAGTGTTACTCTTTTCAATGTTGCGGAAACTTACGGGTCTTATACGAATGAAAAACTGGCGGTAATCCATAAAGCCTAATCACAGGGATAGCCTCACTTATCGGCAGAACCAACGGCGTCTTGGAAAAACTGGTTTATCTTAATACCGTTTTCCTGAACAGAACTGTTATTTAATTCAGGTAAAGTGGTCGTTCCCGCTTCCTTCGCCTTACGATAATATTCACATTTGTAATTGACCAAATCCAAGGATTTCTGCAAAACAGCCATCTGTCGTTCTGTTTCTGCTTTTCGCTCCAGTAACATATCATATCGTTTATCAATTGTTGAATCACCTTCCTTGCACCATTCAAAATAAGTCTGGATATCTTTTAGTTGCAGTCCGGTGTTTTTCAGACATTCAATTGTATTCAGCCAATTTACATCACGTTCGCTGAACACTCTGATATTTCCATTTGTACGTTCTACTAAAGGAAGCAGCCCTTGTTTATCGTAATATCTTAAAGTTGATATAGGAATTCCAAGCATCTCGGAAATTTCGCCAATTGAATATTTTTTCTCGCTCATACATTACCCCTCTTTAAAACAATAAAACAATTTTGGTAAATAAAAAAATACGTAAAAAAATGCAAAAACATCTTGACCTAAAGTTAGGTTTAGGCACTATGCTATTAGCATAACCTGAGATTAAAGGTTTGTCAACCAAAAACGAATTTAGGAGAATTTTATAATGGAATATGTAACATTGAACAATGGAGTAAAAATGCCTATCTTAGGGTATGGCGTGTATCAGGTTACAAATGAGGAATGCGAACGTTGTGTGCTGGATGCAATTAATGTAGGCTATCGCGCCATCGACACGGCTCAGATATACGGTAATGAGGAAGCCGTGGGCAATGCCATCACGAAGTGCGGCGTACCGCGTGAAGAGCTGTTTATCACCACTAAATTATGGATTTTCAACTCTTATGAAAACGCCAGGGCTGCCATTGAGGAAGCACTGAAAAAGCTTCAGACCAACTATATCGATCTGCTGCTTATCCATCAGCCTTTCGGAGACTATTATACGACCTACCGGGCTATGGAGGAAGCATACAGGGAAGGCAAGGTTCGTGCAATCGGTGTCTCTAACTTCTATCCGGACCGACTCATTGACCTGTGCCAGTTCGTGAAAGTGAAGCCCGCTGTCAATCAGGTGGAGACGCATGTGTTCCAGCAGCAGGTGAAGGCCCGCGAGATTATGGATAAATACGGCGTGCAGCATGAGTCCTGGGGGCCGTTTGCGGAGGGCCGCAAGGACTTCTTTACCAATCCTGTATTGAATGAGACCGGTGCAAAATACGGCAAATCTGCCGCACAAGTTGCCTTACGCTTCCAGATTCAGAAGGGTGTTGTGGTCATCCCCAAGTCGACTCACAAAGATCGCATGGAGCAGAACTTTAATGTATTTGATTTTGCTCTGTCGGATGAGGATATTAAGGCGATCGCCGCTTTGGACGAGGGTGAGACACTGTTCTTCTCCCATTATGACCCTGCAATTGTCGAATACATGACAAATTCTGTGAAATAGAAATTAAAAAGGAGAAAAAATATGAAGCGGTACCATTCGCTTAATATATTTTCTCTCTGTTGCTTTTCTCTTACCCGTTACGGCGATTGCCGCAATCAGCCTGGTGATTCTTAAACAAACAATGTTGTTGACCTTTTTATAGAGCATATGTCAACTCTGTATGTTTTGATTACCATAGTTGGAACCCCAAGGTTGGAACTGATGAACGGATGGAGACTTCTGTAAGGAAGCCGCTTATTTTATAATGAAATTATAACCAAAATTCGATGATTTGATTTTCTATAGTAAGGAGGCATGAATTCTAATGAAAAAGAAAATCACTTTGCTTATGCATTCCTAGTTGCCACCAGCTTTGACGATTCAAGAGCAGGGTTACTTTGTGACACAGCGGTACGGTTCGGACGAATGACGGAGAGTTTGATTCGATAATCGACACTGCGCAGGGCTACAGCAATGAAGCGGCGATGCCGTAAAAACTATCCGGAAAGAATCTGTAAGAACTGGAAGCCTGACAGGATATGAATATTAAGACGGATTACAACTCATAACATGAAAAATATTTTTGTGAAGCATGAGCTCAAGTAGATACAGGAGGATTGTAAAATGAAGAGAAAGAACAGTATGATATTAACTGCCGTTCTGATGGCTGTCATAATGATGGCGTCCGGTTGCGGAAACAATACGACAGACGAAAGTTCCAGTGGAGTAACAGGCAACACAGGCGCCGCCAATGATGGCGTAGCAGGAAACAGCAGCGGAGCTCTGGCTATAGCGGAGCAGGGTATCTTTTCCGCAGGCGGGATTACGGTAACGTCTGACGGAACCTTTAATCCGGAGGATCAGTGGGAAGAAACCGGAGCCGGCCAGACTGCCCACGTGGATCATGCAAATGTGCTCTATCAAATCCCGGAAGATGAAACAGGGTTGCCGATGGTGTTCCTGCATGGATATGGACAGTCCCGTATGGGGTGGATGACGACGCCGGACGGACGTGAGGGCTGGTCGGATATGTTCCTGAGAAAGGGACACAGCGTGTTTCTTGTAGACGAACCAAGACGGGGGGAGGCAGGACAGACTTCCGTAAGCGGTACGATCAGCACCAAGACATTGGATCAGCGGTGGTACACGCAGTTCAGAATCGGACGCTGGGAAAATGGAAAGTCGGTGGTAAATGAAGGCTCGCAGTTCCCGAATGATGAAAATTCTGTTGATCAGTTTTTCCGTCAGATGACTCCGGATACCGGAATGACATCAGACATGGGAGGCGATTTTGATAATGAGACCGTCGCGAGAGCGTTGGCGGCAACGATTGACGAAGTATATCAAAAAACTGGGAAGGACTCGATTCTGGTAACACATTCGCAAGGTGGCGGGCCGGGATGGACGGCGGCAATGTATACGGAACATATTGCGGCCATCATAGCTATCGAACCGGGCGGAGCGCCGGGGGCTGACACGGAGGCTTACAAGGCGGTTACCGAGAAGAAGATACCTGTTACCTTCTACTTCGGTGATTACATTGACAACGGAGACCCGTCTATTCAGGCAACGGGGATGTGGCAGATGATGAGAGGTACCTGCTATGCATTTGCTGAAAGCTATACGGCACAGGGCGGTAATTGTACTGTTGTAGACCTCCCCAAGGAAGGTATCACAGGAAACGATCATTTCATGTTCCAGGATTTGAATAATGATGTGATTGCCGACCATATCGAAAGCTGGATTCAGAATAATGTGAAGTGATATCTGACAAAACAAAACAAGAATATTCGATTGGAGGTACTACCATGGAAAACAGAAAACGACTGATTGGCTGCCTTTTGGCAGGAATGATGATACTCGCTTTGGCTGCCTGCGGTCAGCAGGCTCCCCAGCAATCCAATACTTCTGTCCCAAGTCAGGAGACACAGACATCCGACAGCAGCACTAAAACCCAGGCACCTGAACCCTCTCAGCCAGAAGTGACAGAGCCGACCCCAGATGGCAAGGGTGGCAAAACGCTGGTCGTTTATTACTCTTCTACCGGCAGCACTGAAGCCGTGGCCGGGTACATTGCAGACGCTTTGGGGGCCGACACCTTTGAGATCATTCCGGCGGAGCCCTATACCTCCGACGACCTGAACTGGAGGGATAAGTCCAGCCGTGTTAGCCGGGAGCATGACGACCCCTCTCTGCGGCCGGTAGAACTGGTTTCCACCACGGTGGACAACTGGGATTCTTACGATACGGTGTTCATCGGCTACCCCATCTGGTGGGGCAACGCCTCATGGACGGTAGACAGCTTTGTGACTGCCAATGATTTTACCGGCAAGACTGTCATCCCCTTCTGTACCTCGTCCTCCTCCGGTCTGGGAGAGAGCGGCAAGCTGCTGGCTGAGATGGCTGGAACCGGCGATTGGCTGGACGGTCAGCGGTTTCGCAGCAGTGCTGACGAAGCCGATGTGGTGGAATGGGTCAACGGACTCAATCTCGCCGAGTAAGAACGAAGCGCAGCAAGGGAGCCGAGGCCGTAAAAGGCTCCGGATCCCTTATATGGAAAGAAAGGGGCCCTCACATTGGCGCTCCTGCTGAGCCTGGCCCTGTCCGCCTGCGGGAGCAGCGGCGGGCAGACGCAGGCTCCTGCGGATACCGAGCAGGATACAAGTGCCAGCGAGCAAACTCAAAAGGCCGCATCCGATTCCGGGATTGTCACGACCGGCGACGAACTTACCTTCCCCCTTGGTCAGCAGATCAATTCCGATTCTTTCACCGGCACTGTCTACATTGCGCCCATGATCGCCAATGATGATGAGTATCATTTCCCTGCGACCAATAATGTGACCTTTGAGCCGGGGGCACGGAGCAGCTGGCACAGCCACGGCAGTATGATTATTCTTGTCACCGGCGGAGTTGGATACTATCAGGAGGAGGGCCAGCCCGCCCAGATCATCCGCAAGGGCGATGTGATCGAATGTGCGCCGGGCGTCCGGCACTGGCATGGAGCGACACCGGACAAATGGTTTTCCCAAATGGTAATTTTTGATTCCAACTATACGCCCGCAGACGGGGAAACTCCGGCGGAGGAGCCGGTAACGGACGAATACTATGACAATCTGGAAGCCGAGGAATATGCAGGCCGTACCGCCACCGGTGACAACGAGTTTATGTTCGAGCGGGCGGCAGAGCCGATGATGAGCGATACCTTCAACGGGGCGGCTTATGTGTCGTCCATCATAGAGGGGGACAATGTGGCCGGCGCTCCCGGACTGCACTATGTAGTCTTTGACCGTGGCGTAATCAATAACTGGCACACCCATGAGGGTGGACAGATTCTGATTGCCACGGACGGGATCGGTTATCACCAAATCGAAGGCAAGCCGGTGCAGGTTTTACATCCCGGTGATGTGGTTCTGTGCCCGCCAGGTGTCAAGCACTGGCATGGTGGAAGCGCGGACACGGAATTTGCTCACATTGCCATCAATACGAATCCGGAATTGACCGGGCTGGAATGGTTTGACCGCATTTCCGACGAGGAGTACGCACAGCTCTCGACAGAAAACTCAGATCAACAGAACTGAACGAAATTAAACGGCCTATGTTCCTGGCCAGAATAATTTGTGTCCTCTCTGTTGGTGGCTGCGATGCTGCTGACAGCGTCTCCCACCGACTTTGGGGCGGTGGAGGATGCTATGAAAGGATAGCACTTTGCCGGAAAGAAGGTTATCCCTTTTGTTCCCTACGGCCTCTCCGATTGAAGAAAGCGGAACAGATCTCGCGGCGATGACTGGAACCGGAAGATGACAGGAGGTATCATGAAAAAACAATTTATGGATTGTATAGCTATAATTATGGTGCTGGTCTCCGTGCTCGCCGGATGCGGAGGGGCGGAGACTTTGTCCGAAGCTGCACAGACGGGTAGCTCCACCGAGGCGCTGGCGGAAACGGCAGAAGAAAGTAACGAGGATATCAATGAAATGGATGAAACAGTTGCTAAGACCCCTTCTGAATTTGAGCCGGTGACAGAGGACTGGACAGCGGCTGATGTGATGAACATTCCTGTATTCGCAGGCTTTGGAAGGCTGCTTTTTCCTGTGGACCGGAATGTTCCAGGAGATATGACCCTTGCTGATATCAGCAGCAGTAGTGTATATGTCTGGTATTCCAATATTAAGAAGGATAAAACGGTAGAGATTGTCAATGACTTAAAGTATAGGGCAGAAAGCGGCGAAACCGTTTTTTACAACATCTATACCGATGAAGAAATGAAAAGCGATCCATCAAAGCGGGATACCGGACTCTTCTTTTTTAAGGGAGAGCCGGGAGCAAAATTTGCCATCATGAATGCGGGAGGCGGATTCATGTATGTCGGAGCGATGCACGACAGCTTTCCGCATGCACTTGAGGTCGGCAAAATGGGCTACAACGCATTTGCGTTGATCTATCGGCCGGACGATGCCTACGAGGATCTCGCGCAGGCGATTGCCTTTATCTACGATCACGCGGACGTATTGGAAGTCGACCCGACGGAGTATTCCCTCTGGGGCGGCTCGGCGGGCGCACGTATGGCTGCCGCGCTTGGCAACGCGGATGCCACGGCAAGCTTTGGCAGGCCGGATATCCCGCAGGCGGGCGCGGTCATTATGCAGTATACAGGTTATACGGCGGTATCCGGGAAAGATGCTCCTACCTATGCCTGTGTTGGTAAAAATGATGGGATTGCAAGTTGGCGGACAATGCAGGGCAGGCTGGATACGCTTTCAAGCTATGGAATCCCGACAGAATTTCATGCTTATGATGGATTAAGCCATGGATTCGGGCTAGGAACCGGAACGGTGGCGGACGGCTGGATAAACGATGCGGTGGCATTCTGGGAAGGACAGATGTAAGGTGGGAAAGAAATTTACGAACCTTTGTTAATAGCAAAAGAGTGGTAACACAATCCACAGACTCGTAGATAGATAAGAGGGAATTCATCTTTTTTCTTCTTCCGGCCGGCAAGCCATAGCCGTAGCTCATGCCCATATATACAGCCTAATGGCGGCCCCCGATTCTTTTCCTAAAATACTTTTTTATTAAGAAAAATATAGAAATCACCTGATTTTGAATACTAAGTAAGTGGTTTCTAGTTTCACTCAAAATTATGTTACTGCTTGCTACCATGTAATAACAACATACGGTCCTTAAATATCGCCCAGATTTAATGGGCAATCTCTTCACATTAAAACCTTCCGACTCTTTTGCGTATGGCATCAATAATTTTCAAAGGTAAACGCATACGGTTTTCAACCGTCCCGCCCCATTTATCTACGCTTATTATCCCGCGGCGAGATAAACTGATGGATTTGCCAGTCATGGCCTCATATCGTATTTTTATTACCTCGCTAAACTATCAACGGCGCTATAATGCCCCTATGCGGCAAGACATAAATAGACCTGTGAATCATTTAAGTTATAACCTTTCGCTTCTTACTGAAGAACTTATTGAAACTTCTGCCAATTCAAAACCTAATTTATAATGTTAATATACTTTGATTATTATCCTGTTGGAAATGATTTAGTGAAAGACTTTATTCCTTCCGACACAGAGGTGGATAATAATGTTCAAAATAATAAATTTATTACTCTGTTTCTTTCTGGCAGTAACGTTCCTATCAGGATGAAAGAATTGCAGAAGATTGATGCCGCATTATCGAATATGACGATGTCCGAAGTATTTGGCGGTTATAAGCAGGCGGATAAAAATAGAAATCAGGAGACATGAAAAGTGAAGAACCGTTTATTAGCAAAGAGCGGATTATAGAGAAGGAGTTACAGGTGACAAAGGTATTGATGAAAAAGAACAAAAGGATTATTACGTTGATTTTTAGCCTCGCTATGGTAATGCTATTTGCTGCCGCCTGCGATGACAGCATTCCACAGGATCAATTATCAGCATCATCTGCCAGTGACGGCGCACAGAACGGCAATGCCCCTGCCGCAGAAGATCCCCCTGCCAGTGAGGAGCCGCCGGAGGCGGAAACAGACAAACCTCTTGTGGCTTATTTTTCCCGCGTAGGAAGCACTTCTTTTGATGAGGATGTAGACGCAATCACATCCGCGAGTTTGCGGATCAAAGATGGGAAATTGATTGGAAACATGCAAATTCTTGTAGACATAGTACAAAAAGAAGTGGACGGAGATGTTTTTCAGATCATAACAGAAGAACCATACCCAAGCGACTATGAAGCAACAGTAGATTTGGCCACAGAACAAAGAGAATCCGGTTTTAAGCCGGAGTTGAAATCCAAGGTTGAGAATATGGATTCTTACAACACGGTTTATCTCGGCTATCCGATCTGGGGCGGAAATATTCCCGCTCCAATTGCATCTTTTTTATCCGAATATGATTTTTCAGGGAAAACCATCGTGCCGTTTTCTGCGCATGGCGGATATGGTCTGGGACAGAGTATTGACGCCATAAAAGAGCTCTGCCCGGATGCGACCGTACTGGAAGCGTTTGAGATAGAAGCCGACGACGTCGAAAATGCACAAGATGCCGTTTCCGCGTGGCTGAACAAAATCGGGGGTTAGGAATGAAGCGCAATGGGAAACTATACCCACATAATATGCCACTGGAAAAATACCGCAATATCAAAGAATTTCAGGAGGAACGATGATGGAATATTTAACACTGAACAATGGAACAAAAATTCCGGCAGCAGGCATTGGAACCTTTATGATGCAGCCGGAGGAGGCGGAGAACTCTGTGGTATCCGCGCTCTCAAACGGATATGTGCTGATTGATACAGCGAACGCATACATGAATGAAAAAGCGGTCGGACGTGGTATGAAGCGTTCCGGCATTGCAAGGGAAAATATCTACCTGTCCACCAAGCTGTGGCCGAGCAAGTATGAAGATGCCGACAGTGCTATCGACGATACACTGAAAAGACTGGACACGGATTACGTCGATCTTCTCTTCCTTCATCAGCCTGTCGGCGATTATGTGGGTGCATACAAGGCGATGGAGAGGGCTGTAAAGGTCGGCAAGGTAAAGTCCCTCGGTCTTTCCAATTTTGATGAAGAACAGATTAAGAAAGTGGCGGATGCCACTGAAATCAGGCCCGCGGTAGCCCAGGTTGAGGCACATCCGTATTATCCGCAAACCTCGCTCAAAGAGTATCTGAAAGAAACGGGAGCCGTCATCATGGCATGGTATCCGCTCGGACATGGAGATAAATCCCTTCTGGAAGAAAGCGTATTGACGGCACTTGCGGCAAAGTACGGCAAATCAAACGCACAGATTATCCTTCGCTGGCATACGCAGGTCGGCAATATCGTTATTCCGGGTTCCAAAAATGAGAAACACATCAAGGACAACATCGATATCTTTGATTTCACACTGACAAATGAGGAGCTCAGGAAAATCGCCGCACTTGATAAGGGTGTAAGGTACTACACATCTTCCAGGGAAGCCCTGCAGGGATATCTTGCATTTTCACCGGATTTCAACGGGCAGGCGTAAAAGGAGACGGCGACTATGAGCAAGAATCTGGTTTTGTATTTTTCGGTCTATGGCACGGCAAAAAAGACCGCTGAGGAAATCGCAAAGCAGACAGGGGCAGACCTCACGGAAATCCAACCCGTTATTCCCTATGACAGCAACAGAGACCATTATAACGCCCTGGCGGCTTATGCAAAAAAAGAGCACGGCGAGCACATGCGTCCGGAGATCAGGAATAAGATCAGCATCGATGGGTATGACAATATCTTCATTGGGTATCCGATGTGGTGGTATACCATGCCCATGATTATCTATACGCTGTTTGACCTGCTCGATTTCAGTGGAAAGACCCTTATTCCGTTCAACACTCATATGGGTTCCGGTGATGGCGGTACCTATAAGACCATCCGCGAGCTTGAACCGAATGCGACTGTGCTTTCCGGCTTGCCTATGGAAATGAGCGATGCGGAGAAAGGCAACCCAGACAAAATCGCAAAGTGGCTGAAAGGTCTTAAGGTAAACTTTAACTAATTCCGTGAGCAAGACGTTTTGACATGTATGATGGCGAGGATTACGCGATTTCTTTCGTCAATGCGATTCTGGATTTCTTTAAGGACATAGTATAAACACAGGAACGTTTAATGCGGGAGCAAAGCTGATGGAGAAGACGAAAAAACAAAAAAGAATATGGATACTTCTAATCATCCCGGCTGTGCTCGTTGCGGGAGTTCTCATGATAGCTTTGTTTCGTACAGGGAGAAATGAAAGCAATTCACAGATCAAGGCGGTTCGCTCCTGGTCAGATGCAGAAAAAAGCAATGTTCTTATCGCATACTTTACCGGCGGAGAAAATATGCCATCAGATGAAATGGACGCAATAACCTCCGCCAGCGTAAAGCTATGGAACGGTGAAACAACAGGCGATGCGGGCGTGGTAGCCATGAGGCTGCAGGAGCTTACCCACGGCGATTTGTATTCCATTCAGACAAAGGGCTTATATTCGTCAAATTACGACTATTCCACCATGCAGGCATGGTTTGAGCAGCGCATTCACCACAGGCCGGGGCTGGCTGGGGAAAAGCTCGATATAAGCCGGTATGATGTTATCATCATCGGGTATCCTCAATGGTGGATGGAAGCGCCTATGGCAATCGAAAGCTTTCTTAAACAATATGATTTTGATGGAAAGACCATTCTGCCTTACTCAACGAATTACAGCAGCGGCTTGGGAGAAAGCGTGGAGAGAATCCGAACCCTTGCGCCGGGCGCAAACGTTGCGGATGGTCTGTCTGTCGGACAAGGCAGAGTGGAAGACGAATCACTTACGGCCGAGCTTCTGAAGTGGCTGGATGGGTATGCAGACATTTTGACGGAAGAAGCGACAGCAGCCTCGGCGCAGATGAGCGAAGAAACAGATATGAAGGATGATACGACAGGCGGATTAACCGCGGGGAAAACCTTGCAAAGAAGCTTTATCAATGATAATGTCCTTCACTCCCAAGGGAATGGGGATATCCATTTCGCAAGTTATATACCGGAAAGCTACGATGGCAGCGTGCCATATGCGTTATTTATCACCCTTCCCGGATGGGAAGGGCTGTATTTTCAAGGCGTAGGAGAAAATCTGAAGTGGGAAGATTTCGGCATTACAGCTTTAGGATATAACAGTGAAATGATTGTGCTTGCCCCGCAGCTGAATGATTGGGGAGAGACAAGCGCGGACCAAACCATCGCTTTGACGGAATATTTCCTCTCTCATTACAACATTGATCCGTCAAAGGTTTATCTGGAAGGATATTCGGGAGGCGGAGAAACAGGCTCGATTGTAATGGGCAAGAGACCGGAGCTGTATACGGCATATCTGATGGTAAGTTCCCAATGGGACGGTGCTCTTGAGACGCTGGTGGCTTCAGAAACACCTGTATATATGGCGATTGGGGAAGCGGACAGCTATTACGGTTCCGAACCGTTAAGAAATACTTATAGGCAGATTCATGAGCTGTATGAGGAAAAAGGTCTGTCCGAAGAAGAGATCGGCAGGCTGCTTGTCTTGGACCTGAAGGATCAGGCGTATTTTTCCGCGAGAGGCGTTTCCGACCAGCATGCCGGCGGTGGTACTTTCGCGCATGACGAAGAAATCATGGGATGGCTGTTCGGAGAGCATTAAAGGAGGCGGATACTATATGCGGAAAATCATCATGGCGATACTGCTGGCTTCTGTATTATCCGTTTCACTCACCGCCTGCGCCGGCAATATGCGAATAATCGAAAATGCCAGTGAACAAGAGGAATCTGATGAATACAGCAATACACAATCTGGAGAGGAGTCCGGTATGAGTGAAAATACGGAACCAAAAAATGTACTCGGAACAGGAAAGAGTTTCCCGCGGGAGCTTGCAAAGATTCCTGACGGCTACTATTCCGGGGCAGGACAGCTGGGAACTTTGACTGATCTATACTATGAGACCTATGAATCAAAGACCTATGATCAGAAAAGCAAGGTTCTTACGAAGCATGCGGTGGTTTATCTGCCCTATGGATATTCGGAAGAAATACAGTATAACGTGTTCTATCTGATGCACGGTGGCTGGAGCAATGAAACAACGTATCTGGGAACGCCGGATCAGCCGAATGTATTTAAAAATGTACTGGATCATGCGATAGAGGATGGAAAGATTCAGCCGATGATTGTTGTCTGCCCGACATATAACAACGAGAGTGCATCGGACAGCGGAGATTACAGTCTGGCGCTTGTACTGACAAACAATTATCATAATGAACTTGTGAATGATCTGATCCCGGCAGTTGAAGGAAAGTACAGCACTTATGCGGAAGAGACAACGAATGAGGGGATTCGTGCATCCCGTGACCACAGAGCCTTTTGCGGCTTCTCTATGGGATCTGTCGCAACCTGGCGTACTTTTGAGTATTGTCTGGATTACTTCAGATACTTTATGCCGTCGAGCGGAAATCTGACTTCGGATGGAGCGTATATGGCTTCCATTGTCAGGGATTCCGGCCATGAATGGAATGATTTCTTCATTTTTGCAGCATCCGGCACAGACGACTTTGCGTATTCTGCCTTCAGACAACAGATTGAAGCAATGGCAAATGTGAGCGACGGAACTTTCCGCTACGCGAACAATGAAGCGGAAGGCAATCTGTATTTTCTGGAAAGAGAAGGCGGCACACATAGCGGAGAATACGCGATGGAATATTTCTATAACGGATTATGTTGGATTTGGAATTAAAAATTAGAAAGGCAGGTAGTAAAAATGGCAAAGAAGCAAACAAAAGGAAGGGATTCTCTGGGAGATCTGGCGCCGAAATTCGCCGAACTCAATGATGATGTTCTGTTCGGTGAGGTATGGTCGAGAGAGGAGCAGCTGTCGCTCCGTGACAGAAGCATGATTACAATTGCCGCACTGTTTTCGGCAGGACTTTATCCGCAGCTGAAATCTCATCTGGCACTCGGCAAGGAGCATGGGATTACAAAAGAAGAAGCAGTTGAAATTGTCACACAGCTGGCTTTTTACTGCGGATGGCCAAAGGCATGGAGCACATTTTCTCTTATTAAAGAAGTATACGGGGAGGAACAGGCATGAATCTTTTATTTATTAACGGAAGTCCGAATAAGGACGGCAATACGGTCCGGCTGGCTAAGGCACTTATAGACGGAAAGGATTATAACACAATCCATCTTGTGGATTGTAAGCTTTATAGTTACGGGCAGGAATATGAAGATGACCAATTTGGTGAAATCTTATCCAAAATGAAAGCATCAGATACGATTGTCATCGGCTCTCCTGTCTATTGGCATAATTTGAGCGGCGCAGTCCGCAATCTCATTGACCGTTTCTACGGCCCTGTAAGTCAGGGAGAGCTTCAGGGAAAGCGGCTGTTCGTATTGTTCCAGGGGGCATCACCGGAAAAATGGATGCTTGAAAACGGAGAGTACACCATGAGTCGTTTTGCGAAACTCTATGGAATGGAGTATATGGGAATGGCAACAGGCGTCAGCGAAGCAAAGGAATTGTCAAAGAAAGTCTGACAGGCTTGGAGTATGGATATGGCGGAAGATATTGGCGAAGACTGACTCTTGGAAGCGATAGGAAACGCTATTAAAAAAGGCGTGTTCCAAAGGAAGAATTCTTTATTACTACAAAAATCCGGATTTCCACGTTTGGGTGGAGATGTTTGCAAATGTAAACCAGACAAGTGTTCTCATAAGGGAATAGTATCTTAAAGAAAAGCGGAAAGAGAAGCAATTCCTTTATGGGATTGTTTCCTTTCGTTTTTCTTTATCTATTTGGTTTATAATTTCAGTCCAAATACATCGGCAATGGCGTAAATAAAGGAAAGGACCTGATCAGAAGGCTTTGGTGAATATAGAATGCCAAAAGGAATGACGTAATCCCATTCAACTGGAAGAATTTTTAATAGCGGATGGACATTTCGCCAGTTCCCGATTGCCACTAAGATATCGTTACTGCTTTCACATTGATTGAAGACATTTACATTGTAAAAGGGAAAATCCACGATATTGACCTGTGGATAATGCTGCCAAATATCGTCGCGCAACAGGTCAATATAACTGTTCCAGTCACGCCGGATCAGCATGAGATTTTCGCCAAACAAATCCTGAATATTCAGCTTGTCTTTTTTAGCTAACCTGTGATGAACCGATACGGCACAGCAAATCGGCTCTTTTGAAAGCTCCAATGCCGCGCACTTTCTCTGCTCCAGAAAACCACTGTCAAAAACGCCGGCGACCAAATCAATATTCCGTCCGAGATTCATTAGAATCTCTCTTGCGTTTTCCGGCGTGTTTTCATAAGAAACCAGCTGAAATTTTAGATTTGGGCAGTGTTCATGTATTTTAGGCCAAAGCTCAATTAAAAACTGACTTGGCGTCATGAGCGAGGTGCCAATGCGAATGACCTCTTCACTTGTCCGAGTCGCGTTTCTTGCACGCTCCAGAGAATCCTTGGAATACTGAATGATATATTTTGCATCCGTGTACAGTGATTTTCCTGCTTCGGTCAGTGAGATTCCCCGATGCGTTCGGACAAATAACTGAAGATCCAGACTGGATTCAAGCAAATTGATTTGCTTGATGACCGCAGTAGAGGAAATAAATAAAGCCTCTGCAGCCTTGGAAAAGCTGCCGGAATCGGCTACGTAAACAAAGGTATCTAGTTGAGAGTTATACATATGACACCTCCTCTGGTTACTATATTTTAAGAAAATCCATTTTCTTATTTTACGGGATTTCGCCTTTTTTCATATTTCTCTTTATAAGGCCGAATATCTTCCGGTACATCTTCTACTTTCATTGCCCTTGGTACGGCTGTAGAGCCTGCGGCTTTGGCGGTCTCATAATACCAGCATTTATAGTTCAGTATATCAAGGGTATCCTGGAGCTGGGCAATTTGTGATTCTACTGATTTTCGCTGCTCCTGAAACATTTGAAGGCGCTGGTTAATGGTACCATCTCCCTGTTGTGCCCAATCCATAAATGTCCTGATATCTTTGAGCGCCATGCCGGTTTTTTTTAAACAATCTATGATGAGCAACGGTTCGAGATCTTCATCCTTGAACATTCGCATGCCTCCGTCAGAACGTTCTACAAAAGGAAGTAGCCCTTCCTTATCATAATAGCGGAGGGTAGATGGCGCTACATTCAATTTCTTTGCCATTTCGCCAACTGTATATAACATAAGATTTCCTCACCATTCAAATATTTTTAAAAAAGGTATTGACTTAAAGTAGACTTTAACTTATATAATCTAATCGAACTTGTAGAAATACTATACTATAATTCGAAAATAATGTCAATGAAAGGATGAATTTTTATGAGTTTCAATATGTATGTGCCCACCAGAATTCTATTTGGAGCTGGGCAGCTGGATAACCTGCATTTGCAGGCAATGCCTGGGAAAAAGGCGATGATCGTGATTTCAAACGGCAAATCCACACGGACAAACGGATACCTGTCGCGCACGGAAGAACAACTGCAACTTGCGGGTGCGGAGAGCGTCGTGTTCGATAAGGTGCAGCCGAACCCTCTGAAGGCCGATGTTATGGAGGGCAGCGTCTTTGCCAGGGAAAACAGCTGTGATTTTGTTGTCGCTCTGGGCGGCGGCAGCGTGATCGATTCCGCCAAGGCGATAGCCGTTATGGCGGCCAATCCCGGCGACCTTTGGGATTACATCGGCAGCGGCACCGGAAAAGGCAGGGCGATTCCGAATAAGCCGCTTCCCATCGTCGCAATCAGCACAACGGCGGGGACCGGGTCGGAAGCGGACGCCGGATGCGTAGTGACCAACCCTGAAACGAACGAAAAGGTCGGCCTGAAAACGCCTCTGATCTTCCCGGAGCTTTGTGTCGAGGATCCCGAGCTGATGAAAAGCGTGCCCGCAAGCTTTACCGCATACCAGGGCTTTGACGCGCTGTCCCACAGCCTGGAAGGTTATGTGTCAAAATTTGCGAATTTGATGAGCGATATGTATGCCATTACCGCAATTGAAAATGTGGGCCGTTATCTTGCCAAAGCCGTTAAGGACGGAAACGACATGGAAGCCAGAGAACATATTGCGTTCGGCAACATCCTGTCGGGTACGGTTATGTGCGTCGGCACCACCTCCAGCCAGCATTCTTTGGAACACGCTCTGTCAGCTTATCACGAAAATCTGCCTCACGGTGCGGGCCTTATCATGCTGTGCCGCGCTTACTTCGGTAATATTATCGCCCATCATGCCTGCGACGACCGTTTTATACGCATGGCGCAAGCGATGGGGATGGAGGATGCCGCAAAACCGGAGGATTTTCTGACCGTCTTGCAGAAGCTTCTGGAGGACTGCGGCGTGGCCGGCCTTAAAATGTCCTACTATGGCATCACCCCGGACGAGTTCCCTAAAATGGCGGATAACGCGATGGGGCCAATGGGCGGACTGTTTGCCTGTGACCGCGTCTCTCTTTCTAAAGACGATGTAATTGCAATTTATCAGAAGTCTTATAAATAACCATATGGCTGAGATAAGGAGTTTTTTATGAAAAAATTTTTAACGCTGTTACTTTCTATTACACTTTTATTTTCCTTGGCCGCGTGCAGCAGAGGAGATATGACAACTTCTAACAATGCGGGCACACCGGAACAGACTGCAGGTACGAAGAGCGATTCTGCTTCATCAGAGAACAACTTACTCTTACCTGAAAGCAGCGAGCCCAGCAGTGAAGCGCAGAAAATCCTGATTGCCTATTTTTCTCACACAGGCACCACAGAGGGCATTGCAGATCAAATTCACAAGCTTGTGGGTGGTGATTTGGTAAAAATTGAGACGGTAACTCCATACTCCGACAACTATCAAGAGTTGAGAGGTGTAGCGGAACAGGAAATGAAAGATAATGCGCGGCCCGAGCTTTCGACCCATATTGATAATATGGACGAATACGATGTGATTTTTGTCGGTTACCCGATCTGGTGGCACACTGCACCGATGGCAATATATACCTTTCTCGAATCCTATGATCTTTCCGGCAAGACAGTCGTGCCGTTCTGCACTAGCAGTAGCAGCGACATTGAGGAAAGTATGCCAGCCATTAAAGAACTGTGTCCCAATTCCACAATCCTTGACGGTCTTACCGTGCATCAAGAGGATGCCAGTAGCGCACAAGACGATGTAAGTAAATGGGTGCAAGGCATTGACTTAAACAATGAATAATCTCTATCGGTAAACTTTAACTAGAAAGGAAATAAAATGAAAAGCATACAGATATTATCTGGCAGTCCTCGCAAAGGCGGCAATTCAGACATACTCTGCGATCAGTTTATGAAAGGAGCTAAGGAATCTGGGAACAGTGCGGAAAAAATTTATGTTTACAGCAAAAATCGGCTGCTGCACAGTCTGTTATGCCTGCAAGGGTAACAGTGTGTGCGTACAAAAAGATGATATGGCCGAAATCCTTGATAAGATGGTAAAAGCCGGCGTAATCGTTCCGATTCCGGGAACCACAAAGCTGGAGCGTCTGGAGGAAAACTTGGGAGGCGCGGATATTGAACTGACGCCGAAAGACCTTACACACATCAACGAAGCATTGAGCAAAATGCCTATCAAGGGAGAGCGCTATCCTGCGGAGTTCGCTAAAAGAGCAGGGCTTTAATTTTTCTGTTCTTCACAATTTTAAGAGAAAAAAACTGAGCCATTTAAAAAATAGGCATTTGATAAACGATGTTTTTAAATGGTTACAAAAATCAGCATAATTGAATAAGAATGGAGGGGCAACATGGAAGTAATACTGGTAAACGGCAGCCCGCATGCCAGCGGCTGCACCTACACTGCGCTTGAAGAAATTTCAAAGACGCTAATTGGGGAGAAAATCAACACACAAATTTTTCAAATCGGAACCAAGCCGTTATCCGGATGTATCGCCTGCGGAAATTGCCGGAAAACCGGACACTGTACGTTTTCCGATCGGGTAAATGAATTCCTTGATATAGCAAAGGATGCCGATGGGTTTGTGTTCGGTTCGCCGGTACATTATGGGTCTGCGGGAGGCGCGATTACTTCCTTTATGGATCGTGCTTTTTACACTGATCGCTCTTTCGGCAGTCGGATCTTTCGCCTGAAGCCTGCCGCCTGTGTTGCTTCTGCAAGAAGAGCGGGAACGACCGCGACATTTGACCAGCTAAATCGATATATCACTTTGTCGGAAATGCCTGTGATTTCATCAAGGTATTGGAACATTGTATATGGTTCGACTCCTGACGAGGTTAAACAGGATCTGGAGGGCTTGCAGACAATGCGAACATTAGGAAGAAATATGGCATGGTTTTTAAAGTGCAAAGAAGCCGGTATCAATGCTGGTGTTCCCTTCCCCAAGCAGGAAGAAAGGATATTTACCAACTTTATTCGGCCATAAGCTGTATGGAAGAAAGGAGACGAACGTCAGGTATGAAAGTAATTGTCGTCAATGGAAGCCCAAGGAAAACATGGAATACCGCCGAACTGCTGAAAAAGGCGGCAGAGGGCGCAGCATCGGAAGGAGCGGAAACGAAGATTATCCATCTTCACGATCTGAATTTCAAGGGGTGTTCCAGCTGCTTCGCTTGTAAGAGAAAAAACAGCAAGTGGGTCGGGCACTGTGCTATGAAAGACGATTTGACGGGTGTGCTCGAGGAAATTTTAACAAGCGATGTGCTTCTGATTGGCTCCCCCATCTATTTATGGGATGTCACAGGAGAAACCCGCTCGTTTTTCGAGCGGCTCGTTTTTATGAACCTGTCCTATGAGAAATCCCATCGTTCCGACTTTGCAGGGAAAATATCCACCGGCTTTATATACACGATGAATGTAACCGAAGATGTGATGGATGCATGCGGGTATCGGTATGTATTTGAAGCGCAGCAGAAATTTTTGGCCGAAATTTTAAACGGAACATCGGAGTATCTCGTGGCAGCCGACACATACCAGTTTGACGATTATTCCAAATATAACGCTTCTAAGTTCGATGAAAAGCATAAGGCGCGGGTGAAAGCAGAGCAGTTCCCGCTGCTTGCCCAAAAAGCCTTTGAGATGGGTGCCAGATTGACCACGATCGCAAAAAAACAATGACTAAGTAGCCCTTGATATTCGTTTTAAAGCAGCGGCATTGTACTGGAATGGATAATTGCTTCCTGCTGATTGAATCAATCCATCCAGATGTAGAAATTAAAAGTTTTTGCAAACTCGCTTTACATGGAGTCGACTCCATGTGGTAAGCCATCTTATGAAACAAAAAAGGTTCGGTGCTATTGCCGGGCCACTATCGACGAAAATTGCAAAAACTGAAATGAGAGGAAGAGGATCACTACTATGAATAATTTTATCTATGACATTCCTACCCGCGTGTATTTCGGCGAGAACCAGATGGGCAACCTTGGGACGGAACTCAGCCATTACGGGAAACGTGTACTGCTGTGCTACGGCAGCGGTTCCATCAAAAAGACCGGTCTGTATGACAAGGTCATCGCGGAGATTAAGGGGACCGGGCTTGAGCTGTTTGAGCTCAGCGGCATCGATCCCAATCCCCGTGTATCTTCTGTCAATGAGGGCGCCGATATCTGCAAGAAAGAGCATATCGACGTGCTGCTGGCCGTCGGCGGCGGCTCGGTGATCGACTGCACGAAATATATCGGCGCGGCGGCTTTCTATGACGGTGATGCCTGGGACATCCTGCTCCAGAAAACGACCGTTGAAAAATGCCTGCCGATCATCACCGTCCTGACCCTTGCCGCCACGGGCTCCGAGATGGACAATGGCGGCGTCATCAGCAATCCCGAGACCAAAGATAAACTCGGATTGGCGTTCCCGCCTATGCAGCCGAAGGTTTCTTTCCTCGATCCCACGAACACCTATACGGTCAGCTCCTATCAGACCGCCTGCGGTGCGGCGGATATCCTGTCCCACATCATTGAGGTCTACTTCAACATGGATCAGGATCTGCAGATGCTGGATGGCGTGATGGAAGTACTGATGAAGACCGTCATCAAGTACGCTCCCATCGCCATAAAGGAACCGGACAATTATGAGGCTCGCGCTAACTTGATGTGGACTTCCTCCTGGGCGATCAACGGCTTCGTAAACGGCGGCAAGCGTCAGGCGTGGAGCTGCCACCCGATGGAACACGAGCTGTCCGCTATCTACGATATCACGCATGGGCTGGGCCTCGCCATTCTGACCCCTCGGTGGATGGAGTACACGCTGGATGAAACAACAGTGTCCAAGTTCTATCAGTTCGGGGTGAACGTGTTTGGAATCGACGCTTCTCTGCCCCGGATGGAGGTCGCCAAAAAGAGCATTGAGCTTGTCAGTGAATTCCTGTTCAAGACGTTGGGCCTTAAGAGCACCTTGACCGAGATCGGCATCAACGACAAGGACTTTGCCGTCATGTCGGAAAAGGCGGTTGCCGGAGGGACCTTGCATGCATTCAAGCCTTTGGCTGCTGATGATATCGAAAAGATATTCAAAATGTGCCTGTAATTCTGCGAATCCGCATGTCGCACTGAAAAAACTAAAGGATTCGGCAGGCGAACAGATAAAGCATCAGGCCAGCCACTTGTTTTGCAATCAAACAGGGATAACCCGTCCCTGAAAAATTTATGATATTGGAGGGTAAAGTAATGAAAGGTTATGTAATTGCCGGTGCCAACAAAGCGGAGTGGCGGGATTTTCCGGTGCCCAAAATAAACCCATATGGGGCACTTATCAAAACCGAAGTGGTGTCTCCCTGCACGACCGATATTCACCTGCTGCAAACCGGTTGTGCAAGCATTCCCCATCTGATCGGAAAAGCGATGGGCCATGAAATGGCGGGAACAGTTCAGGAAGTAGGCTCAGAGGTTAAAAACTTCAAACTCGGCGACCGGGTCGTCGTTTCCGCGTGCCAGCCCAATTTCAGGAGCATGGAAGCACAGGCCGGGAAGCCGAAGCTGAACAATACTTCCCAATACTGGGTTGACGATCCCGACCGCGGAGGTTCTTTTATCGAACTGTATTATCTGCTGGACGCGGATATGAACTTAGCTCATATCCCGGATTCCGTTACGATGGAACAGGCGGTCATGATACCGGATATGGCTTCAACCGCATTTGAAGGTGTCCGGGAATTGGAAATCAAGTATGGCGATACGGTCGTCATGCTCGGCGTAGGTCCTGTCGGGCTTATGGGCGTTCGTGCAGCCGTTCTAAAAGGAGCCGGAAGAGTATTTGTGATCGGCTCCAGAAAGATATGCTTCGATGTTGCCAAGGAATATGGCGCTACGGATTTTATCGATTACCATGACGGCGATTTTGTGAAAAGAATTCTGAAGCTCAATGGCGGCCCTGTCGACGGAGTCCTTGTTTCCGGCGGCTCGTCGGCATCAATCACGGATGCCTTGAACCTGGTGAAAAGAGGCGGGATCGTATCCAACGTCGCGGCCTTTTATGCGGATGAAAACACGGTTCTTTCCAACGTTGCCTGGGGATATGGCTACAGTGAGAAGACCATCAAGGCGGTCGAATGCGCCGGAGGGCGCTGGCTATTGGAGAAACTGCTCAGTTTGGTCGAGTATGGCCGTCTGCAGCCTGAAAAACTCATTACACACAAGTTCCATGGCATGGGAAAAATAGAAGAAGCGGTGCAGCTTTTCGTCAACCATGACAGAACATTGATCAAGCCTATCGTCTATTTTGACTGATGTTTTGATCCGTAATTGATAAATAAGGGCGGAAAGGCCAGAGCATTAAAACTCAAGCTGACCAAGGAAGATGTCATCGAGATTTATCAAATCCTATAAATAATCGGAAAGGTGGTCCACTGTACCCGGTGCGGCACCGCATAAGATATCACGCAAATGTGAATCGTAATTATAAATTCAAAAAAGGAGAAAATTATGTCAAAGATGCAGTATAAAGATGTACCTGTTGGAAATTTACCAAAAAGCAACGATAATCCATGGGGCTTAGTATATCAAGGGGCCATTACCCGGAACGAATCGGGTAAAGTCAACCTTCACCCGATCAGTTATGTGTTAAACGGTTTGAAAATCGCCGCGAATATTTATACACCGGCCGGCTATGATCCGTCCAAGAAGTACGCTGCGATTGTGGTGGCACACCCGAATGGCGGTGTTAAGGAACAGGTTGCCGGATTATATGGTCAGCATTTAGCTGAAAATGGCTATGTTGCTATCGTTGCCGATGCTTCTTATCAAGGCGCCAGTGAAGGACAGCCGCGGAACGTTGATAAACCTCAGTTCCGTGTCGAAGATATTCATGGTATGGCAGATATTATTTCCGTCTATCCAGGTGCTGATCCGGAACGCATTGGAATATTTGGCATTTGTGGTGGAGGCGGCTACACTTTAAGAGCTACTCAAACCGACAAACGCTTCAAGGTCATTGTTACTTTGAGTGCGTTCAACAGTGGAGTTGTCCGCCGCAATGGCTTTCTGGATTCTCAGGTAAATACGATCCAGGAGCGTTTACAGCAAGCTACGGCTGCCCGTGCGCAGGAAGCCGCCGGTGGCGAGGTATTATACTCAGCCGACCTGTTAGACCTCACGGACGAACAGGCAAAAGCGCTGCCATATGATCTGTATCGTGAGGGTTACGAATATTATGGAAAAACTCATAGGCATCCAAACTCTACGTTCAAATACACTTTAAGCAGCCTTCTTGATTTGTTTACTTTCGACGCTTCCGAAAATATGGATCTGATTAACCAACCATTACTGATGATGGCCGGAAGCATTGCTGACACTTTCTATTTAACTGAAAAAGCATTTGCTGCAGCGACGGGTACGAACGATAAAGAATTGTTCTTAATCAAGGGAGCCACCCATATCCAAACGTATTGGAAACCGGAATACGTTGCTCAGGCAGTCGAGAAAGCAGTGGACTTCTTCGATAAACGTCTCTAATCAATACAACAAGTGATCGGCGGAGGAGGAACATAAAACAATTCTCCAGCTTAACTATTGAAAAGGATGGGATTCTTATGGATCAAAATTTAAGTGAAAGTGTCATTTTCCCGAAAGGTGAAAAAATAACAAATACCTATTTTATCGGAGACACATGGCTTCAGATGCTGGTTTCCGACAACATATTTAACTGCCCAATCGGGAACGTCACCTTTGCGCCGGGCGCAAGGAACAACTGGCACCGACATCCGGGAGGCCAGATTCTGCTGGTAACCGGCGGCAGAGGATATTATCAGGAAGAGGGCAAGCCAGCGCAGGTACTTCGCGCCGGGGATGTTGTCCGGATTCCCCCGGATGTAAAACATTGGCATGGTGCCGCGCCGGACAGCTGGTTTGTCCATCTCGCCATCAGTACAAATCCTCAAAAGGGCGGTGCCAAATGGCTGGAGCCTGTAACGGAGGAAGAATATAAAAGTCAAAACTTATTAGGAGATCCTGCTTTTTGAAAATTCAAACTGAATTAGAACCTTTATGGACGAAAAATTTCATTTTACTTTTGGTTGGCGCCGTTTTTATGTACATCGCAACCTTCATGTTTACTCCGACTTTGCCATTGTTCGCACGAAGCATTGGTGCGGTTGATCCTTCCGTGGGTGGCTTTATCATCCTGGTTTATACCGTGGGTTCTCTTGTTCCTCGGGTCATTTGGGGGAATCTGTCCGATAGGTGGGGACGGAAGCCGGTATTTCTCATCGGTGTCATTATTATGGCTGCGGCCTCGCCCTTTTTTGGCCTGTTCGTTTCATTGCCCGGAATTCTCATCATCCGCCTGCTCCAGGGCGTTGGGTTCAGCGCTTCCTCTACTGCTGGCAGCACGATGTCGGCAGATCTGGTTCCGTCTTCCCGATTGACAGAAGGCATCGGATATTACACTCTGGCCAATACTGTCGGTATGGCTTTGGGGCCTGATTTGGGTCTGAATATTCTGCAGCATAATGCACACTGGCTGTTTGGCGCGGGTGTGCTGGCAGGTATGATCAGTTTAGTGATCGGTTTGTTCATGAATTACGAGAAAAAGCGTTGCATGTCTCAGCAAGTCTCTGGCCCTATCCCTGAGACGAACCGGAATGCCGCCGAACCGGCTGCCAAGGTGGCCAGACTGTCTTTAACACGCCGCAAGCTGTTTGAAAAGACGGTTCTGGCTCCCAGCCTTGTGATTCTTTTCTCCATTATGCCCTATGGCGCCATCATGGCCTATATCGCCAGCTACGGCATCGACCGCGGTGTCGGCAACATCGGACTGTATTTCACCGTGTATGCTTTGTCGCTGTTTGTAGTACGCCTGATGGTCGGCCGGTTGTCAGACCGCCACGGCGTAACGATGGTTATTATTCCCGGCTTTATACTGATGTTCGCCGGTCTGGTTGTATTGTTTTGGGCGGTCAATCTCGCAGTTTTCCTACTGTCGGCGGTGCTGTTCGGCCTTGGATTCGGCGTGGTTTTCCCCCTGCTGCAGTCGGTAGGCTATATGTTTTGTCCGGATGACCGGCGCGGCGTAGCCAGTGCGACGCTTTTTACTACTTCGGATTTGGCATATGGGCTGGGGGCCGTGGTCCTGGGCTTCGGGATCAAATACATAGGATATGCGACGGCATTTGCTGGATTATCGGTCTTTATGGTCGTTGCGTTTATTCTTTATATGATTCTTCTTTATCCCCGGCTGAAGGTTTCCTCCAATCAGGAAACGGATGTCGATGCACAAAAGGATGCATATATTAACAACAATTAAATTAGGAGGTCTTTATTATGTCTACTTGGTTAATTACCGGTTGCTCGAGCGGCCTTGGCCGCAGTCTTGCTCAGGCCGTGCTGGAACATGGGGACAATGCGGTCGTTACCGCAAGGAAACTTTCGGCGATTCAGGGGATTGTGGATGCCTACCCTGATACAGCGCTGGCCCTTCAATTGGATGTGACGGATCACGGGCAGGTTGCCCAGGTGGTAAAGCAGGCGGAGGCCCGGTTCGGCGGAGTGGATGTTCTCGTCAACAACGCAGGACATGGCTACCGTGCCGCCGTGGAAGAGGCGGGAGAAGATGAGGTCAACGAGCTTTTCGCCACCAACTTCTTCGGTCCTGTGGCGCTGATGAAGGCTGTGCTGCCCGGCATGAGAACGAGGCACAAGGGCACCATCGTGAACATTTCCTCGATTGCCGCCCGCACCACCGCGCCGGGGTCCGGCTACTATTCGGCGACGAAATGCGCCCTTGAGGGTCTGTCAAGAGGTCTTCAGGTAGAAGGCACCCCCCTTGGCATATCGGTCATCATCGTTGAGCCCGGCCAACTCAGAACGGACTTTTCCGGCCGCTCCCTACAGCAATCCCGGACTGCCATAACCGATTACGCCGATACGGCCGGCCGTCGTCGAATCGGGAATGACAAAACCAACGGGCACGAGATCGGCGATCCCGCGAAGGGAGCGCAACTTATCATCAAGGCCGTCGAATCTCCCAATCCTCCCGCTTTGCTGGCATTGGGAAGCGATGGCGTTAAAGTGGTCACCGATGCGCTCGACGCGGACCGCGCTCAGATTGAAGCGTGGAAAAAGGAGAGCGTTACCACGGATTTCACAGCTTAAAAGAGTTTCGATTAATAGGAGGATTTTAAAATGAAAAAACGTATCTTAGGCAATTCCGGTCTTGAAGTTTCCGCGATCGGGCTGGGCTGCATGGGGATGAGCCATGGCTATGGCACCCCGGGAGACAAGCAGGAAATGATCTCCCTGCTTCATTCCGCTGTAGAGAAAGGTGTCACCTTCTTTGACACGGCGGAAGTCTATGTTTATGGATCAGACAACAATGAGGAGCTGGTCGGGGAAGGCTTAAAGCCTTACAGGGACAAAATTGTTCTTGCCACGAAATGTGGTATCAAAATGGTGGACGGCAAACAGGTTGTGGACGGCAAGCCGGAAGGAATTCGCAAGTCCATCGAAGGCTCTTTAAAGCGGCTGCAGACGGATTATATCGACCTATATTACCTGCATCGGGTCGATCCGAATGTTCCCATCGAGGATGTCGCCGAAACCATGAAGGATTTGATGAAGCAGGGCAAGATCCGTCACTGGGGACTTTCCGAAGCCGGTGTGCAGACGATCCGCCGCGCCCATGCGGTCTGTCCCTTGGCCGCTGTTGAAAGCGAATACTCCATGTGGTGGAGGGAGCCGGAAAAAGAGCTGATTCCTACCCTTGAAGAGCTTGGCATCGGCTTTGTGCCTTTCAGCCCTCTTGGAAAAGGCTTTCTGACCGGCCAGTTCGACAAAAACACTAAATTTGGCGAAGGCGACTTGCGCCCTATCTATCCCCGCTTTTCTGCGGAAGCGATGGAGGCCAATCAGATCCTCGTCGACTTTGTGAAAAACTTTGCAAAAGAGAAAAATGTGACCCCGGCACAGATTGCCCTCGCCTGGATTCTGGCGCAAAAGCCTTGGATCGTCCCGATTCCGGGGACCCGAAAGCTGGAACGTCTCGAAGAGAACCTTGGTGGCGCGGACGTCGAGCTGACGGCGGAGGATCTTGCGCGCATCAACGAAGCTCTGGGCAAGATACCGATCACGGGCAATCGGTACCCGGAGGAATGGGCAAAAAGAGCGGGGCGGTAATTGCCCTGCCGTACATTCGAAGGTAACAAGGAACTGCCACTTGATATGGCATGATAAAAAACGATGATCCAAGAGGTGTAATTTTGAAGACATTGATCGTATGTTATTCCTATTCCGGGAATACAAAAAAAATTGCGGACATGATCCACAAGAAAATCGGCGGAGATATTGCGGACATCGAAACCATTGACCCTTATACGGGCGACTACAACGAGGTCGTCGAGCAGGGGCAGGAAGAAGTAAATCGGGGCTATATGCCCCCTATCAAGCCACTTAACAAGAATTTGGCCGATTATGACACCGTGGTGTTGGGTACTCCTGTCTGGTGGTATACCTTTGCGCCTGCGGTTAAAACATTTCTGGCACAAAACGATTTTTCCAGAAAGACGGTTTATCCTTTTATAACCAATGGTGGTTGGATTGGACATACCTTGAAAGATATTGAGAACGCCTGTCCTAATGCAACGGTAAAACAAGCCATTAATATCAAATTCAATGGATCGAACTTATCTGCATCCGTTTTTGAAATAGAGAACTGGATCGGTAAAATTGAATGATACAGGTACAGCTTTATCATTCGCACGTTGCTCTCACCATCAAACGGTTTATCGAAAAATGTCCTCTTGACGGCAAGGTTCCATTCATCGCACCTTGATCATGCCAAGCATAAAGACGTTTAAAACAAAATATTTCAAAGCCAAGGGCAAACCTATCTAAAGATGGGGACGCAAAGCCGAGGGTCTAAGACGCTTATTTAGCGTTATGATAGCCTGGCTGCAATGAGCTATGACGAAAACCTGCCCTTTTTATGAGGGCAGGTTTTTGTCATAGGGCGCTCGCCCCGATCTTGTTGACAGAAGCTCTTGATGAATTTAAGCGGGAGGTGAAACCAATGCAGAATACTGTGTTATTCAACGTTAGATCCTGATCAATGACAGGGTCCAATTGGTGCGGGTAATTCGAGCTATGAATGAATCGCCCATTCGTGACTATTTATCTTGTGATCCTAAGTGCTTATCTCAAATACTGTGTTTTACAAACTTGCGTGATTTAATGAAATAGGCTTTTTGTAATGCTAGCTTATATGAAAACTATAGTAAAAGACATAAAAATAGTGGACACTAAAGAAGTGCCCGCTTAATTTTTTTAAGAGTAATGGTCAAAACTCATTGGAAAAATGCCGCTTTGTTCACGTGGGTTCTGGATAAAATGACTTTTGTTAGGGTGTAATTTGCTCAGCTCTTGAATGAAACAATTAAATGGTACGGTCGATTACTGTAACTTTCGTAATCACGTCGCGTAGTCGATCTTTGCCGACCATGTATTCTAGTACCTGTCGGCGGAGTTACACCATTTTTCGGTTTCTGGTCTATTGGCTTCACTAATATTAATCTTTCCTTCGAGGTGAGTGATAGTATATGTGATACTGTTCCAGATAAACTCCACTTCACCGCCATCATTTACACACCATTTGAAATCACTAATTGTTTTAAAACGGTTTTCATCAAGGCTATTTGCATGCACAATGTTGTTCAAAATGTTTATCTCCTTAAAATCTTTAAATTCAGGTGATCCGTTTGGATAATTGATAGGTGGTCCCACTAAAGGACTTCCTCTGTCTGGATCCCAACTAATGTTGTGGTCATGCGGCTTTGTATGTTTATCTGCCCGGTTGTGGTCAGTGTAATGTCTTTCATATACTGCGCGGCTTTCCTCACCTATTTTTGTGTCGATACGATATCCATTTTTAAAAGTTGTTTTTATTTCTCCTGGTTGTCCTACAAATCGTTGGTCCATTGGTGGGTCGGTGATAAAATTTCGAACAGTATGGTAAGATATAGCCAACAAAAAGGAGCTTATCAAAATGTCCCATTCACGCAAGAAATACGACGAAGAATTTAAGAAGCGTATGGAACATCTAATTATCGCTCAGCCGGATATTACGCTTCAGGAAATTAAGGACCAGATGGATTTACAAATCAGCATCCCGGCTATCAGTAAGATCATCAGCGGTAAGCTTCATTACCGCTATAAAAAAAGACGATACATGCCAGTGAACGCGACCGCGAGATGTACAGGCAAGGCGAAAGCTGTGGAAAGAGCAACAACCGCAAGTAGACGCATCCCGTCTTGTATTTCTGGATGAAAGCGACGTAAATACGAACATGACACGGCATTACGCCCGAGCCAAAAACGGGCAACGGGCAAATGACCATACACCGCTGAATACAGGCAAAACCACGACAATAGTCTCTTCTGTCTGGACAGATGGAACAACTGTACCAATGTGCTTATCTGGTACGCTAAATGGAGAAACTTTCAAGAAATATATTGAGCAGCGTCTTGTACCAACCCTTCATACGGGTGATATCGTTGTGATGGATAATTTGCGTTGCCATAAAGTCAAAGGGATCAAACAGGCCATTGAAAAGGCTGGCGCACATATTCTTTATCTTCCACCATACAGTCCCGACTTAAACCCGATTGAACAGATGTGGTCAAAAATTAAAGCACTTCTTCGTAAAATGAAGACACGCTCTGTTGATGTCCTTTTGAAAGCCTTGCCAGCCGCTTTTGATGCGATTACCGTTCAGGATATCCTTGGATGGTTTTATCTTGATGGCTATTCCTGCTTATAAGTTAACTTGCTATAAAAAGCCGTTTCAGAGCGTATTTTCTTGTTTTGCGAACCGTTTCTTTGTGTAGTTTGCTATGTCAATTATCCTGTATCGATTTGTTGACCATCGATTCCAGTTTTTCTGCAACAGCATCTCCCACTTCAGTTGTATGTGAAACACCATTCATATCAGGAGTTAATGTCTTTCCCTCCTTCAGGACCTCTTCGATTGATTTTAGTACAAAGTTTGCCCACTTCCCATATCCCAAGAAGTCCAGCATCTGGCTGGCGGACCAAATGGAAGCGAGGGGGTTCGCTTTGCCCTGACCCGCAATATCCGGAGCGGAACCGTGAATCGGTTCAAACATGGAAGGAAATTCCCTTTCTGGATTTAGATTTGCGCCGGCGGCCAATCCCAGCCCACCGCTGATTGCCGCGCCAAGGTCGGTCAGAATATCGCCAAACAGGTTGGATGTTACTACAATCTGAAAACGGCCGGGTTGCTTAACCATAAACATACTTGCGGCGTCAACCAGATAGGAATGGGTTTCGATTTCAGGATATTCCTTGCTGACCTCAGCAAAAATCTGATCCCAGAATACCATCGAGTAATTTAGCGCGTTTCCTTTACTCACGCTTGTGACAGACTTTCTTTCTTTTTTTGCCAATTCGAAAGCATAACGGATGATTCTCTCACATCCTTTTCTGGAAAACACCCCCGTTTGTAAAACGACCTCTTCCGGCTTACCTTTGTACAACCAGTCTCCGGCGCCGGCATATTCTCCCTCGGTATTTTCTCGTATAAACGTCATATTAATGTCTTCTTTTTTTACATTTTTAAGAGGACAGGGTGCACCATCAAGCAGAACAACTGGCCGGACGTTGACATATTGATCAAAGCCTTTACGGATTTTTAATAATAATTGCCAGAGCGAGATATGGTCCGGCACCCCGGGATAGCCGACGGCGCCGAGATAAATTGCATCGTAAGGACGAAGAAGTTCCAAGCCGTTTTCCGGCATCATGACACCATGCTCCAAATAATATTTACAGCTCCATGGAAAAAAATCAAACTCAAAGTGTATTGTCCCGCATAGATCCGAGACTTTACGCAGTATTTTGATCCCTTCCTTCAGTACTTCAGGGCCAATGCCGTCGCCTGGTATTACTGCAATTTTAAAATTTTCCATATGTACTACTCCTTTTTCTTATGTTAAGGTAAATGGATAATCATGCGAATACAGTCATCACTTGACTAAGTCCAGAGAAATTGACATCAATATGGATTTTGGATACAATATATTATATCATAAACTTTAATAAAAAAAAGAGGTAGTTGTTATGTATACCTGCGCCAGCTGTGCACTTCAATCCTGCAGTCAGGAGAGTCCTCAGCAAATTCCGGGGAATTGCCCTATGAAAAGTAATAATTTGTATTTGCAGGCGTCTTCAGAATATAAAAAACAGGAAAATTATGAATTTTATATCAAGTCCTCTGAAATTGAAGCAATGGGTTATTGCCAATGGACCCGTTTGAAGGAAACCATAGAATTTTGCAACTATATGAACTATCACCGAATCGGGCTGGCTTTTTGCCGCGGCCTGCGTGCAGAAGCAAAAGTAGTCAATTCTGTGCTGCAATGCCATGGGTTTGAAGTTGTCTCCGTAATCTGTAAAACGGGCGGGATACCGAAAGAAGAAATAGGCATTCCCAAAAATCATAAAGTTCATCCGGATGCTTTTGAGCCAATGTGCAACCCTATAGCCCAGGCGAAGCTCTTGAACGAACAAAAAACGGAATTCAATATTGCTCTTGGGCTTTGTGTCGGCCATGATTCCATGTTCTATAAATATTCAGATGCGATGGTTACCACACTGGTTGTAAAAGACCGTGTATTGGCAAACAACCCGGTTGGAGCGATATACTGCGCGGAGGGTTACTATAAGAACAAATTGTCTGCCGATTGATAGTCGATTGAAAATGTGTTACAATAATACATGTTATATTTTGATACTTAATCAATGTTTTAGGAGTTTTTATGGAACCGATCAAGTCCGTACAGATAAAAGATTATATCGCGGAGCTTTTACGTAATGAGATCTTTTCGGCGAAATTTTCGGATGGAAACGAACTTACGCAGGAGATAATCGCCGAAAAGCTAGGAATCTCACGCATGCCCGTACGTGAAGCATTTCAGATGCTGGAGCAGGAAGGTTTTTTGGAACGCTTACCCAACCGGCATGTGCGGGTAATTGGAGTGACCAAAGCGAATATACTCCATAACTTTTGCGTTCTGTCCGCGCTGGAGACGGAATTTGCGTCATTGATGCTTCTGGAAAAGCGTGCTATCCTTCCTGTCAGGCAGGCATATGAACGCTATCGCATGTCTGTTCCTCAGCAGGGTACTGAAAAATGCACAGAGAGAGAACTGGAGTTTCACCGGCAAATTTCATTACAGTTGGAAGATAAATATCTGTTGCAGCTTCATCAAAAAATATTATTTGGATATTTGACCTATGCTTTAAAATATGCTCCTTCAAAATGGGAATTCAGGGTAACCGCTTTGGAAGAAATTGTGGGAGCAATGGAAAATAATCAAAGAACTGTATTGCATGATAAATTTGATGCCTATTATACAGAAATAGCGCAATCAATGATAAAGGGGTTAAAACGTGAAAGGTCTGAACCGGATTGAATTGTTGCCCGCTAGAGAGCAAGTAGCTTCTGCGCTGCGAAAAGCGATACTGACCCGTGAACTGAATGAAGGTGACGCTATTACACTGGAAGGGATTGCGTCTCAATTGGGATTATCCAGCACACCCGTGCGTGAAGCTTTTCAGATTCTGTCGCACGACGGCTTAATTAAGCTTCGCCCCAATAAAGGGGCAATTATACTGGGAGTGAATAAAAAAACCATTCACGACCATTATGAAACCCGTGCCATATTAGAAAGCGAGGCGGCCGCAATGGCTTGCCGCAGCGGTAAGGATCTTTCCCATATCATTGATTCATTTCAAGAAGCGGAAGAAGCCTTAACCAAAAATAATTTTAATGACTATTCAGATTATAACCAGGCATTTCATATGGCAATTTGGACTGCTTCAGGTAATGAAAAAATCAAGTCGCTGCTCTCTTCTTTATGGAACGGCCTTTCCATAGGACACAATGTTTCAAAAGAAACTTATGCGCACGTTTCCATTAATGAACACAGGGAAATATTAAAGGCTCTTACATCGCACGATGAAGAGCAGGCTAAAAAGCTGATGCAGGCACATATTATCAGAAGTATGAAGAATGTACTAACTCATTTTGAAATAGACACGTAAGAACAATTGCCTAAAAATTATCAATTTGTTTATAAATAATGCATGAATCTCACTAAAACGCTTGACAAGTGCGTGGCTGCATGAGTATACTTAGATAGGATTTTGGATACATTATCAAATATCATATGTAAGGGGAGTTATTTATGAGTTCAGCTGCCATCACTTTAATCCTGTTGTTGTTTGCCATTGTTATGTTCGTGTGGGAAAAAATACCGTTAGCGCTTACATCGGTCGTTGTATGTATCGCATTGGTTCTTTTTAAGGTACTGGATGCAAAAACGGCGTTTGCGGGGTTTGTCGACAGCAACGTAATCCTGTTTGTTGCAATGTTTGTTGTCGGCGGTGCGCTGTTTGAAACCGGCATGGCCAACAAGATCGGCAGCCTCGTCACACGGTTTGCGAAAACCGAACGGCAGCTGATTGTGGCGGTCATGGTTATTACGGGACTGATGTCCGGATTTCTCTCGAATACCGGAACTGCTGCGGTTTTAATTCCGGTTGTGATCGGAATTGCTGCAAAGTCGGGATTTTCGCGGTCCAAGTTTTTAATGCCGCTGGTCTTTGCCGCTGCAATGGGCGGTAACCTCTCCCTTATCGGTGCACCGGGAAACTTAATTGCCCAGACTGCTCTTCAAAAGATGAACATGCAGTTCAATTTCTTTGACTATGGAAAAATCGGCCTTCCAATGCTGATTTGCGGCATCCTTTATTTTGCCCTGTTCGGTTATAAGCTGCTTCCGAATTCGACAGGTGCTTTGGACAGTACTTTTGATGATGCGGTTGATTACAGCAAAGTTCCGGCATGGAAACAGTACTTTGCTCTTATTATTTTGGTTCTTACGGTACTGGGTATGATCTTTGAAAGTCAGATCGGTATTCCGTTGAACATCACCGGATGTATCGGCGCGATTCTTCTGGTTGTCACCGGGGTCATCACGGAAAAGCAAGCGATCAAATCCATTGATTTGAAAACGATTTTCCTGTTCGGCGGCACTTTGGCGCTCGCTTCCGCACTGGATAAAACCGGTGCCGGAAAACTGATTGCTAATACCGTAATCGGCACACTTGGCAAAAATGCATCTCCGTTCGCCCTTCTGGTAGCGGTATTCATGATCGCCTGTGTATTGACCAATTTCATGTCGAACACGGCCACGACCGCTTTGCTTGTTCCCATTGGTGTTTCCATCGCGGCAAGTATGGGTGCTGATCCCCGCGCAGTATTAATGGCAACCGTAATCGGCGGCTCCTGCGCTTATGCAACACCGATCGGAATGCCCGCAAACACCATGGTTCTTTCCGCGGGTGGATACAGATTCAGAGATTATGTCAAGGCCGGCTTACCGCTGATCTTAGTTTCTTCGATTGTCAGTCTCATTCTTTTGCCAATCTTCTTCCCGTTTTTCCCGGGAAAATAAATAATTAATATCATACATAGGAGGATTCAAATATGAATCAGGAACAATCCGTCAAAAGCATGACTGAAACGATGGCAAAATTCATCGCAGTCATGAGTAAAAAGCTTCCGGATGATATAGAAGCAAAATTAACGGAATTAAGAGCGAAGGAAGACAGCCCTCTTGCAAAGACGATTTATGACTCCATGTTCACAAATCAGAAGCTGGCGCTCGAGCTCAACAGACCCTGCTGCCAGGATACGGGAGTGCTTCAGTTTTTTCTCAAGTGCGGCGTCAATTTCCCGTTAATTGGGCAGATGGAGAATATTTTAACGGATGCTGTAATGAAAGCGACCGTAGATGCTCCGCTTCGCCATAACAGTGTTGAAACTTTTGATGAATATAATACAGGAAATAATGTCGGAAAAGGTACCCCGTCTATATTCTGGGAGATTGTGCCGGATTGCGATACGATTGAAATTGATGCCTATATGGCAGGGGGAGGCTGCACACTGCCCGGCAAAGCGATGGTCTTGATGCCCGGAGCGGGTTATGAGGGAATCGTTGAATTCGTGATGGACGTGATGACCAGCTATGGCCTGAATGCATGCCCGCCTTTGCTGGTAGGTGTCGGAGTTGCGACATCGGTGGAGACAGCTGCCTTATTGTCAAAAAAGGCCCTGATGCGGCCGCTGGGCTCTCATAATTCCAATGAACGTGCAGCTTCGTTAGAGAAAATGTTGGAAGACGGCATTAATAAAATCGGCCTTGGCCCCCAGGGAATGTCCGGGAATTACTCGGTCATGGGAGTGCACATTGAAAACACCGCCCGCCATCCTTCCACCATCGGCGTGGCTGTTAATACCGGCTGCTGGTCGCACCGCCGCGGACATATCAACTTTGACGAGGATCTGAATTATAAAATTACGTCACATACGGGGGTAACATTATGAGTGAGAAAAAAATACTGACAACTCCGATCAAGGATGAAGACTTGGACAATATCCATATTGGAGATATCATTTATTTAACCGGTTACCTCGTTACCTGCCGCGATGTTGCACATCGGCGTGTGGTGGAGGAACATCGGCCGATCCCGGTGGATCTTCACGGGCTTGCTATTCTGCATGCGGGACCGATTGTGCGTCCCATCGGCGACAACAAATTCGAGATGGTCTCCGTAGGTCCCACCACGAGTATGCGCATGGAGAAATTCGAGAAGGAATTTGTGGAGCAGACAGGAGTCAAATTGATTGTCGGCAAGGGCGGCATGGGTCCTAACACGGTGGAAGCCTGCCAGAAATACAAAGCGCTGCATGTTGTGTTCCCGGCCGGATGTGCGGTGTTAGCCGCTACTGAGGTAGAGGAAATCGAACGTGCCGAATGGCAGGATCTTGGAATGCCGGAAACCCTTTGGGTATGCCGCGTGAAAGAATTCGGTCCTTTGATTGTTTCGATTGATACCCTAGGCAGAAATCTATTTGAGGAAAAAAAGGTTATTTACAATCAGAAGAAAGAAAAAGCAATTCAGGAAATTTGCCAGAATGTACACTTTATTAAATGATTTCGAAATCAGTCTTTCCATGTTAGTTTTTTAAAATTACTGAACATAAAGAAAACCCGCTGAATCAGCGGGTTTTCTTTATAATTGGTGCGACCAGGCCTGTAAGCCGAGTTCTGTCGTGAACAGCCATCTATCTTGGCCGGATGGTTGCCATCGCGGCTCAGTGCCACCTTCTCGGGACGCGCCGGGCCGGCGCATAAGTTCCCTCTGCGGTGTTGCTCCGAATAGGGTTTGCAGAGCCGCGCAGTCTCCCGCGCGCTGGTGAGCTCTTACCTCGCCTTTCCATCCTTACCGTTTCCGGCGGTATATTCTCTGTTGCACTTTCCCTGGGGTCGCCCCCGGCGGCCGTTAGCCGTTATTCTACCCTGTGGAGCTCGGACTTTCCTCGGGCACGTCCTTTCGGACTGTGTCCGCAGCTGCTCAGCCTGCTCGCCTACCTATTTAAATGGATCTGAATCCATCTGTCAACTACAGAATATGGAAGATGCAGATTCTCATTCATAACTGTGTTTGGAAATCAGGCGGTTTTTCTCATCCCAAAGCTTTTGAGACAAATCTACATAATACTGGTGGGGATTTTCAAAGCGGGTCACTTCGTCCCAAAGCGTGTCCACCTGCTGCAAACAAAATTCCTTAATTTCGTTCAGGTCGCGCGGCTTCATCAAACTTTTTCCATGTTCAAACAGCTTTTGGCGAAGTTCAACCGCACGGAAATTTTTTACCACTTTCCGCTTCCAGATATGGTCGGGGTCAAACAATTCATATGACTTGTTGTCGTCGATCACCTTGCCGTGCAGGGTGATCACATCCGCAATGGCCTTGCCGCTTTCGCGGTCAAACAGCCTCCAGAGATTTTTAAAGCAGGGAGTGGTAATTTTCGCCACATTTTCACTGATCTTAATTTTGGGGGTCACATTTCCCTGTGTGTCCTCAACCCCGCTCAGCTTGTACACGCCCCCGAAAACAGGCTCGCTGGAAGAGATAATCAGACGCACCGCCCACGAAGTGGAACAGTTCAACCGTCACCAAGATTCTTTCCTTACAGGAGTATTGCGGGGACGTTCTCAATTTCAAGACGTACAGCAAATCCTACAAGAATAAGAAACGGATTGAAAACGACCGTGACAATTGGGTTATCTTTAAAGATGTGCACGATCCGGTCGTTGACCGCGCAACATGGGAAAAGGTGCAGCAGAAGCGGGGTAAAATTCGCAAGCGGAAAACGAATGAGGGAGAAACCAATATGTTCTCCGGCTTGCTTATCTGTGCCGACTGCGGACACAATCTGCATTTCCACTTCAATCAGGGCAACCCGGATATCAAGTATTTTAATTGTTCCAACTACAAAGGCAATCGGGGCACTTGCACCTCTACTCATTACATCCGTGTTGACTTTCTGGAACAGGTCGTGTTGGGAGAAATCCGCAGGCTCACAAAATTTGCGAGCAAGTATGAGGATGAATTTGTCAAAGCGGTTATGGGACATTCTCAGCAAACGGTGGAACTTGAGCGGCAGAAAAAGCAAAAAGGATACAATGCTCTGTTGGCCCGCGATAAAGAGATTGACCGACTGTTTGATCGAATGTATGAGGACAATGTGGCCGGGAAAATTTCCGACGAGCGGTTTTCAAAAATGACCAAGCAGTATGAAGATGAGCAGAGCGGATTAGCAGGGCGGATAAAAACGCTGAGGGCCGAGCTTGATAAAGAAAGCCGTCAATCTGTGGGCACGGATATGTTCATTGCCACTGTGCGTAAATATACCAGAGCCAGAAAGCTCACACCGCGTATGCTGAACGAACTGATCAATCACATTGAAGTCCATCAGGCTGAGAAGGTAAACGGCGTATACGTCCAGAAGCTGACTATTCATTATAATTGTATCGGCTCCATTGAAATACCGGATGTTTCATCTCTACAGGAACCGGATGTTCTGATACAGACAAGAAAAGGAGTAGCCGTAAGCTACTCCCAAGCGCAAATGGCAGGATAAGCATATAAAAAGCCGAGTGTTCTTACAGCACTTTCAAATACTATAAGAACACTCGGCATGGTGCGGGTGACAGGACTTGAACCTGCATGCTTGTGGCACAAGAACCTAAATCTTGCGTGTCTGCCAATTCCACCACACCCGCGTGAAAGCTATTATACCGTAATAACAGCTTTTTTGCAAGTGTTTTATCTTCCCAGAATTCCCTGCTCAAGCATGGACTGAGCGGCAAGCATCGCTCCAAGGCGGCCGCTGTGGTAATTCAGCCCGCCTTGCATCCACGCGGCGTAAGGCTCCCGCAGGGGCGCATCCGCGGAAAGCTCGATGGAGGCGCCAAGCGTAAACGCGCCCGCGGCCATGATAACCTTGCAGTCGTAGCCCGGCATATCCCATGGCTCCGGGATCACAAAGGAATCAACCGGAGCACCCTTCTGCACCCCTTTACAGAAGGCGACGAGCGCTTCTTCCCTGCGCAGCAGCACGGCCTGAATAATATCGGCGCGGGGCTCGTCGTATTTGGGCGTCACATCATATCCGAAAAGGCTGAACAGCGCCGCGGTAAACGAGGCGGTTTTCAGCGCCTCTCCGGTCACGTGGGGCGCATGAAACGCACCCATGAACAATTCCCGGTTATTCCCGAGGGTGGCGCCGATTTCGCGGCCGGTTCCCGGCGTGGTCAGGCGGTAGGAACAGCTCTCAACCAAGTCTTTTCGTCCGGCGATATACCCCCCCGTGGGTGCAATGCCGCCGCCCGGATTCTTGATCAGCGAACCCGCCATCAAATCCGCCCCGCGGCCGACAGGCTCTTCCGTCTGGACAAATTCGCCGTAACAGTTGTCCACCATGACAATGCAGTCCGGTGCTTTCCTTTTCACGATTTTCGCTATTTTTTCGATATCTTCGATAAAGAGTGATGGCCGCAGGCTGTATCCGCGCGAACGCTGGATATAAACCATCCTGATCTTTGGATTCACTCTCTTCTCAATTTCATCGTAATCGGGCGTTCCGTCCGCTTTCAGTTCCATCTGTTCGTACCGGATGCCGAACTCCTTTAAGGAGCCGTTGCCGTCCCCCGTGATGCCGATCACGCCGCGCAGTGTGTCGTAGGGAATCCCCGTCACGCTGAGCATAACGTCGCCCGGACGCAGTACTCCGAACAGTGCCACCGTAAGCGCGTGGGTGCCGCTGACAAAATTATAGCGGACAAGCGCGTCCTGCGCGCCGAGCGCCGCGGCATAAACCGCGTCCAGCGCGTCGCGCCCGCGGTCGCCGTAGCCGTAGCCGGTGGAGGCGGCAAAATGACTTTCGCTCACGCCCGCCTCGTTAAACGCCGCCATCATCTTCTGCTGGTTGTAGTCGGTGGTTTCATCAATTCTTTCCAAAACCGGCGCAATCATCTGCGACGCCTTTTCCGCGGCATCCTTTATTTTTGCATCAATTTTAAAATACGGATAAAGCATTTTTATTCCTCATTCATCGTCGTTGATCATCCGGATAACGGGCTTGCCGTCTCTGTCGAGAAGCGGGGTCAATCCCCCGGCATAGCCGCTGGATGTCTGAAGATAGTGGACGCCGGTTTCCCTGTCCACCAGAATTCTCTGCACATCCACCGTACCCTGCGAATAAATAACCTTGAACCTTTTGTCTTTCATCGGTATCATACTCCCTGAATTTTCAATTCTGAAAATTTCCCGCATTCTGCAAAACCAAAGGAACGATAGAAATCTTCATTCTCATTTTGCGCGCGCATAACAAAGATTTTTTTGCCCGGCAGCTGTGAGATGATCGCGGAAAGCGTCCCATGCCCCAGCCCTTTGCGCCGGAACGCGGGGTCAACACACACCGCCGACAGGACGGCCTTTTCCTTTGTCTGTGTGGAACAGATTGCACAGGAAACCAGCCTGTCTGCCTGGCGCATGCCCACTGCCATCGCGGTATCATGGCGGATCCGGTGGGACATGTCCATATAAAACGGCTCAAATTCCGGCGGCGTAAAGGTTTCCGAAGCACAGGCGGAAAGCAGCGCGTGAATGTTGCGCAGACTGGGATTCATCTCGAAATTTGACCGGGTCTGCACGGGTGCGGCGTTGTCATACACCATGATCTGCCCTACGGAAGTAACCGGAAATCCGATTTTCCCCGCCGCAGAAGAATCGCAGAGCAGGCGGGCCGCGCCTGTCATCCGGATGAAATCCTTCAGTTCTTCATAGTCGGCCTCCCCCGCATCCAAAATAACCGTATCGTCCAGCAAGCACAGCGCCGTATCGGTGCCCTCCTGCATCCAGAACTGGGCAAACGGCTCGTTCAGGCCGTAGGCGGCGGCGGTGGAAAGAATACGGCAGCCGAAAACCGTAGAATGGAACGGGGAAAGCGCGTCGGCGTATTCTACTTTTTTAATCATCTTGTTCTTCGCCCGCAATCATATCCGCAAGCTCATAAACCAGTTTTTGCGCGGATGTAAAATCCTCCTGCGATATCAGGCTCACCGCCGAATGCAGATACCGGCACGGAAGGGAAACGGCGACGGTTCTCACCCCGCCGCGTGAAACGTGGATAGCGCCCGCGTCGTTGCCGCCGGCGACCGCCCGTTTCGCCTGACAGCTTACCCCGGCCTTTTTTGCGGCCTTGAACGCCAGCTGATAGTATCCCTTATCGTAAATCGTATGCCTGTCCATAAAGGAGATCACCGCGCCACCACCAACATTGCAGACCTGATTTTCCCTGTCCACGCCCGCCACATCGGCCGCCGTGGTGCTTTCAAGAACGATTGCCGCCTGCGGCTCCACCGCAAAAGCAGCCGTTCTTGAACCGTTCAGTCCGGTTTCCTCCTGTACGGCAAACACAAAACACAGGTCGTATTTTAAATCGCTCTGAATCATATCGATCAGCATCGCACACCCGGCGCGGTCGTCCAGCGCGCGACTTTTCACCATGCCGTGCGACGTGTCGAATATAGAATCGAACGTAACCGCGTCGCCGGGGGTGACATACTGCTCCGCCTCTTCCCGGTCTTTTGCGCCGATGTCGATATATAATTCCTTCACAGGCACAGATTTTTCTTTTTCTTCCTCTTCCAGAAGATGAATCGGCTTCGCGCCGATTACGCCGCCCACATCCCTGCCGACAGTGACCGGCCTGCCGCAGAGCACGCGGCGGTCAATGCCGCCGACAGTGGCAAACTTTAAAAGGCCCTCGTCCGTAACATGCGTCACGATCATTCCGACCTCGTCCATGTGGGCGTTCAGCATCAGTTTTGTTTTGGGGCGCTTCGCACCTTTTTTAAACACGATCATACTGCCGAGCGGGGTGATCTCCACGCTCGTGGCATACGGCTTTATTTCCTCCAAAATCAGGTCTCTTACTTCGTCCTCATTTCCGGAAATACCGCGCGCGGTGCAGAGGCGCTCCAAAAGCTTCAAGTCGGCCATCACTCCACCCCCTTTATGTATTCCGCAATCAGCCTTGCGGTGTGCTCCACATCCGTAAGGTCAATGACCTCTACCGGCGTATGCATATACCTAAGCGGGATGGAAATCAGTTCCGCTTGAACGCCCTTGCGCGTCATGGCAATTTCATCGGAATTCGTGCCTGTAGAACCGCCCATCACGTCAAGCTTATACGGAATACGGTTCTTTTTCGCCGTTTCAATCATCCTGTCAATCATTACCCGGTTCAGCGGCGGCGCGATGCCGATCATTGGGCCGCCGCCGAGCTTTCCGCATTTTTCCGGCGGAACGTGCGGCTGTTCGGCAAAGCTGACGTCCACAATCACCGCGTGGGTCGGATTGACCGAATAGGCACCCGTCACCGCGCCCTGTCCGCCGACTTCCTCCCGGCCGCTGAAAAGGATGGTCACTTCACAGTTCAGCTCGCAGCCGGCAAGCATCTGCGCGCAGCGGATCAGCGACGCAACGCCCGCGCGGTCGTCCAGCCCGGCGGCGGTAATCCGCGTGCCCAAAAGGCTTTTCGGCGCGGTGCGAAACAGAATCCGGTCGCCCGGACGGATCAGCTTTTCGGCCTCCGCTTTGGAAAGCCCAGCGTCAATCGCCATTTTGTCAACCGAGACCACTTTGTCCTCGCTGCCGTCGGAAAGATGGGGCGGCGTACAGCAGACAATGCCCGTGAGTATCTCTTTGCCGTAAATGGTCACCGGGCTGCCCGGCAGAACCCGGCGGTCAATGCCACCGCTGCGGTCAACCCGGATAAATCCGTGTTTATCGATATTGGTTACAATCATGCCGATCTGGTCAAGATGCGCGTCGAGCAAAATATGCTTTTCTGCGCCGGGCTTTCCCATTTTTGCAATGACATTTCCCATCCTGTCAATATGTGCTTTCGCGTATTTGGAAAGCTCTTTTACCGCTGTTTTCGCCGCGGCGCTTTCATCCCCCTGTGTACCGGGAGCCGCACAGAGACGAAAAACAAGCCCTTTTAATTCATCCATCGTGTTCACTCCGTTATCTGCTGTATTCCTGACTGGTCAATTTTTTACTGTATCATTGATCTATGTAAACGGGGAACGGCCAAATCACAGCCGCTCCACCAGTTTTTTAAACTCCTCGCCGCGCGTCTCATAGTTCGGAAACATATCGAAGCTGGCGCAGGCCGGTGAAAGGGAAACAATATCGCCGGCTACCGCTTCCGCGCGGCAGACCCGCACCGCCTGCTCCAGCGAGCCGACGCGGATGATTTTCGGACTGCCCTCCCGGTACTGCGGCGCCGCCTTGACGCTCGCCTCGATCTTGTCGGCGGTCGCGCCCATCAGCACCAGCGTCTTTACGCTGTCCACAACGGCGGGGCCGAAAGAATCAAACGGAATTTTTTTATCGTAACCGCCCGCAATCAGGATAATCCTGCGGTCGAAAAGCTTCAGGGTGCCGTTCATCGTCCGGCTCGGCGTAGTGCCGATGGAGTCATTGTAATATTTTACGCCGTCCAGCTCGCGGACAAATTCATTTCGGTGCTCTACCCCGGCAAAGGTACGGGCGGTCTGCGCCATTATGTCCGTGCCCACGGTCCCCCACAGCGCGCAGACGGCGGCAAGATAATTTTCGATGTTGTGTCCGCCGGGTATTTTAATGTCGGAGGCATTCATCACGGGAAAATCCCTGCCGTCCAGCGACATGATAATTTCGTTTTTTTCATTGAGCCACGCGCCGCGTGCGCACCAGTGTTTACGGCTGAACATCAGCTTCTCCCCGCGCACGTCATCCGCAAAGCCGGCCGTAATTTCATTGTCCGCGTTCAGCACCGCGCGGCCGAAGGCGTTCTGGTGAAGAAGGATATTCTTCTTTGCGCCGATATATTCCCGCATGTCCTTGTGCATATCCAGATGGTTCGGGGTGACGTTGGTCACCACGGCGACGTCCGGGCTGCGGCGCATGGAAATCAGCTGGAAGCTGGAAAGCTCCACCACCGCCACGTCGTCGGGGCCGATGCTCTCTATTTGAGGCAGAAGCGGGGTACCGATGTTCCCACCCAGGTGGACGGTTTTTCCTGCCGCTTTCAACATTTCCGAAAGGATGGTGGTCGTGGTGGTCTTTCCGTCGCTGCCGGTCACCGCGATCATTTTGCACGGACAGAGGTCGAAGAAAACCTCCATTTCAGAAGTGACCGCCGCGCCGCGCTCCCGCGCCGCGTTCAGCTCCGGCAGGTAATATTTCATGCCGGGCGTGCGGAAAATGATATCCTCCGAAAGGTCTTCCAGATAGCCTTCGCCCAGCCGCAGGGAAACACCGAGCTTCTTCAGCTCGCCGGCCGTTTCGCCCAGCTTTTCCTCCGTGCGCCGGTCGCGGGCCGTCACTACAGCGCCGTGCTGCGCAAATATTCTGATCAGCGGCAGATTGCTCCCGCCGATGCCGCAGAACGCGACCGTTTTTCCTTTTAGTGAACCGTAAAATTTCTGAATATCCATACATGCCTCCGATATCCTTTTCTCTGTGCCTGCGAACTTGCCGCAATATTTTATATTATACTTTCATGGGGTCAAAATAGCAAGTAATGGCAAGAAAAACGCCCCCGTACCGGAGCACAAAACCGGAAATCATTCCTTCGCCGCATCCACAAACGCCTGAAAAAGGTCCTCGCTGTCGCTGTCCGGTTCAAACAGATACTCGGGATGCCACTGAACGCCCATGAAAAAACGTTTGTCAGGCATATCAACGCACTCCGTAAGGCCGTCCCGCGACCTTGCGGCGCACCGGAGCGCCGGCGCCAGATCTTTCACCGCCTGGTGATGCATGCTGTCCACCATCATTTGCGTCTTATGTAAAATGCGGTAAAGAGGACTGTCTTTTTCAATGGAAACGCTGTGTACCGGCACATCATAGGGCGGCTGCTGATAATGCGCGATCGGCTCACCCTCAACCTGAGCCGGAATATCCTGATACAGGCTGCCTCCGAGCGCAACGTTGATGAGCTGGATTCCGCGGCAGATGCCAAGAACGGGTTTATCAAGCTGCACCGCCTGATTTAAAAGAAGGATTTCGAACTTGTCGCGCTGTTTGCTGATCGACCCGCAGTAGCGCATCGTTTCCTCATGATAAAGCGCAGGGTGTACGTCCGGCCCGCCGGTAAACAGGAAGCCGTCGCAAAGGCCCGCCAGCGCGGCGACATCTTCGTCGTCACCTGTAAGCGGCAGAACAAGCGGCACGCCGCCCGTTTGAGCAATGGCGCGCAGATAGTTCGGTCGCATCCAGAGCCGCTCCCGCTCCGTATCGTAAAGGGGCGTTAAGCCGATGACCGGTTTTGTCATAAAAAATTCCTCCCGCATTACTGTTTTCCATGCTATTATATCACACATAATAAAACCAATGCCGAAAAGCCTGTATATTTTTGCCTGATGCGTAAAAAATAGCGGCATGGGGTGAAAGCTATGAATAAAAAGAGAATCATTACACTGGTAGCCATGATCGCGCTGATTGTCACGCTCGGCGCGACAACCGCTGCCGGCTATGTTTCCGCGAACAGATATAAGACCAATCTGGAATACAACTATAAACGGGCCATGGGTGATTTGAGCGGCTGTGTTTCCAACATTGAAACCGCGCTGGACAAGGCGGCTTACGCGAACACGGCCACCCAGCAAAACGGCCTGGCCGCCAAGCTGATGCGGGAATCCAGCATGGCGAAATCCGCTTTGGCGGTGCTGCCGATTACCGACCATTCGCTGGACAACGTGACCAAGTTTATTACGCAGGTCGGCGATTTTGCCATGACGCTGTCTACAAAGGTCTCCGCCGGGCAGAAAATAACCGAAGAAGAATACAAAACCATGAAGGATTTGGAGCAGTACGCCAAGACACTGCAGTCCGGCCTGCAAAATGCGAAAACAAACATTGAGTCCGCCCAACTGACCCAGGAATTCAAGAAGACATCCGAGGATTTTACGGATTTTCCGTCGCTGATTTACGACGGCCCCTTTTCCGACCACATCAGCCAGCTGAAACCGATGCTGACACAGGGCCGCCCGCAGGTTCTTCAGGGCAACGCGCAGAATATCGCGGCAGAATTTCTCGGTGTTACACAGGATAAGCTGGCTCATACGCAGGACACCGCCGGCGGCCTGCCCACCTTTAATTTTACCGCAAACAACGGCGGTATACGCATCTGCGTAACAAAGGCCGGCGGATTTGTTTCCAGCATGGAGAACGCGCGGGACGTGACCGCTGAGAGCCTCACTTATGAGGACGCGTCCAAAAAGGCGCGCAGCTTTCTGGACGGCAAAGGCATCACCGGCATGAAGGAAACGTATTATGTCATCAACGACGGCATCTGCACGATCAATTACGCCTACAATAAAGACAATATTATTTTTTATCCCGATCTAATCAAGGTTTCGGTCGCGCTGGACAACGGCGAAATCGTTCTTTATAACTCCACGGGTTATATTATGAACCACCACGACCGCACCATCGCCGCGAAAATCACCGCGGATCAGGCGCAGGGCTCCGTCAGCAAAAAACTGAAAATACAAAAAAGGGGGTTGGCTTTAATTCCCACCCCCGGCTTGAGCGAAGTGCTCACTTATGAATTTTTATGCAGCGGACAGAATAACGAACGCGTTCTTGTTTATATCAATGCTACCACCGGATTTGAGGAACAGATTTTAATCCTGCAAACCTCGGACAACGGCATTCTGACCAAATAACTTCCTTATTTGCGGCCCATCAGGCTGACCAGCACCGCTTTCTGCGCGTGCAGACGGTTTTCAGCCTCGTCAAAAATTTCTTTCGCGTGTTTTTCAAACATTTTTTCGGTGATTTCTTCGCCGCGGTGCGCGGGCAGACAATGCTGAACCATGGCGTCGCTTTTGGCGGCGGACATAACGTCTTCATTGATCTGGAAACCCTTGAACGCATCGCGGCGTTTTTGCGCCTGTGCCTCCTGCCCCATGGAGGCCCACACGTCGGTAATGACCACATCCGCTCCCTTCGCGGCTTCCTTCGGGTCGGTGGTGATGCTGAAAGCGGGATGTGTGACGGCGAAATCGAGCACGGCCGCGCTCGGTTTATATCCGTTCGGGCACGCCACGGCAACTTCCATCTTCATTTTCAGTCCGCCTACAATCAGCGAATTCATCATGTTGTTTCCGTCGCCGATGTAACACAGCTTCAGCCCGTCAAGGCTGCCCTTGTACTCGCGGATGGTCATCAGGTCGGCGAGCACCTGGCACGGGTGGGATAAGTCGGTCAGCCCGTTGATGATGGGGATGGTGCCGTTCTGCGCCAGCGCTTCGACTTCGGACTGCTTGAAGGTGCGGATCATGATGCCGTCAAGATAACGGGAGAGCACGCGGGCGGTGTCCTGCACCGGCTCGCCGCGGCCGATCTGAAGATCGTTGACGGACAAAAAAATCGGCAGGCCGCCGAGCTGGTACATACCGACTTCAAAGGAAACGCGGGTTCTTGTGGACGCCTTCTCAAAAATCATGCCCAGCGTTTTCCCCGCCAGATGGTGGTGCTCAATGCCGTGCTTCTGCTCGTATTTCAGCTGGTCCGCAAGATTTAAAATTCCGGTAATGTCCTCGCTTGTCAGATCAAGCATTTTCAGAAGATGTTTCATGGTTGCCCTCCTAAATAATATTTGTTTTATGATAGCAGTTGCCGGATAAACGGGATTCGCTCCTGCCGTGGTTCCTTTTAATGGATTCCTTTGATTACCTTTTCCAATATGGCAAGTCCCGCGTCAATATCGCCGTATGAGATGGTCAGCGGCGGCAGAAAGCGGAGCATCTCCTTTGCGGTCAAAACAAGCAGGCCGTTCGCCGCGCATTTCTGCGCGGCCTCTTTTGCGCTCCCCTTTTTGAGCTTTGCGCCGAGCATCATCCCCATGCCGCGCACAAACTCAATTTCCTCCATGGCGGAAAGCTTCTCTGTAAAGTACGCGCCCTTTTCCCGGACTTCCTTTAAAAAGCTTTCGTTTCCCACCACGTCCAGCACCGCGAGCGCCCCCGCGCACACAACCGGATTGCCGCCGAAGGTGGAACCGTGCGAGCCCGCGTCCATCACGCTGCCAAGACCCTTCCCGCAAAGGCACGCGCCGATTGGCAGCCCGCCGCCGAGGCCCTTCGCGCTGGTCACAATGTCCGGCATAATATCGTAATTCTGGAAGCAGTACAGCGCGCCCGTTCGTCCCACGCCGGACTGCACCTCATCCGCAATCAGCAGGATATCATGCTCGCTGCAAAACGCGCGCAATTCCTTCACAAAGGCCCGGTCAAGCGGCAGCACGCCGCCTTCTCCCTGAATCAGCTCAATCATCACCGCGCAGGTGTCCTCCGCAATATTTTCCTTTACGCTGTCCATATTCGTGAGCGCGTAGGAAAAGCCGTTCGTAAGCGGTGTGAATTTCTCATGGAAGGCGTCCTGCCCGGTTGCGGCCAGCGTGGTAACCGTGCGGCCGTGAAACGAATTTCTCAGCGTAATGATTTTATGGCGGCTTTCCCCGTATTTGTCGGCGCTGTACTTTCTTGCCAGCTTAATCGCGCATTCGTTTGCCTCCGCGCCGGAGTTCCCGAAGAACACCTTTGAAAATCCGGTCAGGGTACAGAGTGTTTCCGCCAGCCTGGTCTGCACGGGATTGTAGTATAAATTAGAGGTATGCTGCAGGGTCGCGGCCTGTTTTGCGACGGCCTGCGTCCATCTTTCGTCGCAGTAGCCGAGCGAATTCACGCCGATTCCGCTTGTAAAATCAATGTACTCTTTTCCTGCGCAGTCCACCGCGGTCGCGCCGTGGCCGGAAACAAGCGCCACGGGAAAACGCCCGTAGGTCTGCATGATATAGTTTCGGTCCTGTTCCTGAATTTCTTCAAAGGTCATTTCTGTCACCCCAATTATTACGTTTTTATCAACAGAACATCGTGCCGATGCCCTCGTCTGAAAAAAGCTCGATTAAAATCGAATGCGGGACGCGCCCGTCAAGGATATTCGCCCTGCTCACACCCCGCCGGACGGCCTCTACACAGCAGTCCACCTTGGGAATCATGCCCCCGCCGATGATGCCCTGATTCTGCAGCTTCGGCACGTCGCTGACATTGACGAGCGGTATGATGGTGCTTTCGTCGTCCTTATCGCGCAGAAGGCCCCGGATATCCGTCATCAGAATCAGTTTTTCCGCGCCCATTTCGGCAGCAATGCGCGCCGCGGCAATGTCCGCGTTGATATTGTAGACTTCCCCGTTTTCGCCGCCCGCCACCGTCGCGATAACCGGCACATAGCCGTTTGCCGTGGAGCGGGAGATAATTTCCGTATTTACTTCGGTAATCTCGCCGACAAATCCAAGGTCTTCCTGCGCCGCGAGCTTTTTCGCCTTAATCATGCCGCCGTCCAGCCCACAAAGGCCGATTGCCCGGCCGTTGTGCCGTTCCAGAAGCTGAACCAGATCCTTGTTGACCTTTCCGGCCAGCACCATCTGCACAATATCGACGGTTTCGCCGTCGGTCACGCGCAGCCCGCCGACGAACCGGCTTTCCTTGCCGATCTTTTTGAGCATCCCGCTGATTTCCGGCCCGCCGCCATGCACAAGCACCACGTTGATGCCCACAAGCTGCATCAAAACGATGTCGCTCATGACCGCATCCTTCAGGCTTTCATTAACCATGGCGTTTCCGCCGTACTTTACCACGACCGTCTTGCCGGCATATTTCTGTATGTACGGCAGAGCCTGCACCAGAACCCGCGCCCGGTCCGCATTGCTGATATCCATGCTGTCACTCCCTTTGTTGCGCGTCCGGTCAGGTCCGGTAATCCCCGTTTATTTTTACATAATCATAAGTGAGGTCGCAGCCGAACGCGGCCGCTTCAAAACTTCCGCCGTGCAGTGCCACATCCACGTTGATTTCGTCCTGCGTCAGGATTTTCTTCGCCTCGTCCTCATCAAAATCAATGCCCGCGCCGTTTTTACAGACGTCTATGCGGCCCGCTTTCGATTCAAACGAAACGTCCACCGCGTTGATATCAACCTGTGCGTCCGCGTAGCCGATCGCGCACAGCACGCGGCCCCAGTTTGCGTCCGCGCCGAACATCGCCGCTTTGAACAGGCTGGAACAGATCACGCTTTTTGCCACCGCGCGCGCGTCCTTTTCACTTTTTCCGCCCGTAACCCTGCAGACCAGCAGCTTGGTCGCGCCCTCGCCGTCCTTCGCGACTTTTCTTGCAAGCGCGGTACACAGCGCGGTCAGGCCCTGTGTAAAGAGACGATAATCCTCGGAGTTCCCCGTGATCTCCTCGTTTCCGGCAAGTCCGGAGGCAAGGACGGCGGTCATGTCGTTGGTGGAGGTGTCGCCGTCGATGCTGACCATATTGAAGCTGACATGCACCGCTTCATGCAGGGCGGCGTTCAGCGCACAGATGGAAATCGCGGCGTCCGTGGTAAGGAAGCAAAGCATGGTCGCCATATTCGGGTGAATCATGCCGGAGCCTTTGGCAATGCCGCCGATTTTGACGGTTTTCCCGCCAATCGTCAGCTTAACCGCCATATTTTTCACTTCGGTATCGGTGGTCATAATCGCCTTTGCCGCATTTTCCGAGCCGGTCGGCGAAAGCGCCCTGACCAGCGCGGGGGCAGCGTTCTCAATCGGTTCAATCGGCAGAACCTGGCCGATGACCCCGGTGGAAGCGACTACCACGTCCTCCGGCGCGATGCCGAGCTCCTTCGCGGCGATTTCGCACATCCTTCGCGCTTTCTCCTCACCGTCCGCGTTGCAGGTGTTGGCGTTGCCCGAATTGCAGATCACCGCCTGCGCTTTGCCGTCGGCTATATTTTTCTGCGTCACCAAAATTGGGGCGCCTTTGACTAAATTCTGTGTATAAACGGCAGCGGCCGAGCATGGGACTTTGGAATAAATCATGGCCAAATCCGGTTTTGATTTATTTTTGCGTATTCCGCAGTAAATGCCCGCTGCGGTAAACCCTTCTGCGGCGGTAACCCCGCCCTCAACAAATTCCATTCTTCTCTGTCTCCTTAAAATGCCGGAGGGAATAATTTCAGACCGGCCGTTTCCTCTATTCCAAACGCGAGATTCATATTCTGGACTGCCTGCCCCGCCGCGCCCTTGACCATGTTGTCAATCGCCGATATGGCGATAAAGGTGTCGGTGCGGGAATCAACATGGAGCGAAATGTCGCAGAAGTTGGAGCAGCGCACATTTTTAATGTCCGCCTCCCTGCCCTGCGGCAGCAGCCGGATAAAATATTCCGAATCGTACGCGTCATGATATGCTTTCCGTATCTGTTCCATCGTGGCTCCGTCGGCCAGCTTCGCGTAACAGGTGGCAAGAATGCCGCGATTGACCGGAAGCAGGTGCGGCACAAAGGTCACTTTTACCGGCGCGCCCGCCACATGGGAAAGGCTTTGCTCCATTTCTGGCGTGTGCCGGTGGCAGGCGACCTTATAGGCGCTCATGCCCTCGTTCAGCTCCGGGTAATGCGTGTTCTGGCTTGGTTTTCTGCCCGCGCCGGTCACGCCGCTTTTGCAGTCGGCGATAATGCCTTCCTTTTGAATCAGGCCGTTTCGCAGTGCCGGCGCGAGCGCGAGCGGCACCGCCGTGGTGTAGCAGCCCGGGTTCGCGATGATTTTTTTGCCCCGGATATTTTCGCGGAACAGCTCCGGCAGACCGTAGACGGCGAGCGCGTGAAGGTCGGGACGGACGTAGCTGCCGCCGTACCATTCGTTATATTCTTCCTCATTTTCAAGGCGGAAATCCGCGCCAAGGTCAATAAAGACCTTTCCGTTTGCGTAACATTCGGCGGCCAGCTCCTGTGAAAGGCCGTGCGGCAGCGCGGCAAAAACCACATCGCTTTTTTCAACAACCTCGCTCTGGGTACCGCAGACCATGTCACACAGATGGTAGTACGCGGGATAAACTTCCGAAAGCGGCTTGCCCTCGAAGCTGACGGAACTGATTGCCGCGAGTTCGGCCCCCGGATGCCCGCTCAAAAGCCGTACCAGTTCCGCGCCCGCGTAGCCTGTCGCGCCGACAACGCCCGCCCGGATCATTCTTCCACCCCCAGCTTCTGTAAAACCCGTTTGGCCTGCGCCCGCACATTTTCCGGCGCGGGGCCACCGATGACCTTTCTGCCGTTCACGCAGTTTTCAAGCGAAATCGCGTCAAAGATTCCGCTGTCGAAAAGCCCGCTGAATTCTTTGTATTTTTCAATCGGCACGGTTTCCAGCGTCAGGCCGCTGTCGATGCAGTACGCCACAAGCTCGCCCGTAATTTTATACGCGTCGCGAAAGGGCATTCCCTTGCCGACCAGATAATCGGCGCAGTCGGTTGCGTTGATGAATCCCTTCGCCGCCGCCTTCCGCATGTTCTGCGGCAGAATCCGCATGGTGTCAATCATCGGTACAAAAGCAGTCAGACACATGTGCAGGGTGTCCACCGCGTCGAAAATTGCTTCCTTATCCTCCTGCATATCCTTGTTGTAGGCAAGGGGAAGGCCCTTCATCATGGTCAGAAGCGCGGTCAGGTCGCCGATGGCGCGCCCGCTTTTTCCGCGGACAAGCTCCGCGATATCCGGATTCTTTTTCTGCGGCATGATGCTGGAGCCGGTGGAAAACGCGTCGTCCAGCTCCACAAATTTGAATTCCCACGAGCACCACAGGATAATTTCTTCCGAAAACCGGGAAAGATGCACCATGGCGATGGCAATATCCGCGGCAAGCTCCATGCAGAAATCACGGTCGGAAACGCCGTCGAGGCTGTTGTTCGTCACGCGGTCAAAGCCCAGAAGCGAAGCCGTCATTTCGCGGTTCAGCGGGTAAGTGGTTCCCGCCAGCGCGCCCGAACCGAGCGGGCATTCGTCCATGCGTTTTTCGGTATCCTCCAGACGGGACAGGTCGCGCTGAAACATCTCGGCGTACGCCAGAAGATGATGGCCGAACGTAACCGGCTGCGCGCGCTGCATGTGGGTGTACCCCGGCATGACCGCGTCGCTGTTTTCAAGCGCCCTTTTACACAGCACTATAATCAGATCCTTGATCTGCCCGTGCAGAACCCCGCACTGTTTTTTCAGATATAATTTCACATCCACCGCAACCTGATCGTTCCGACTGCGCGCAGTGTGCAGGCGCTTGCCCGCCGCGCCTAAACGCGAGGTGAGTTCGCCCTCCACAAAGGTGTGGATATCCTCGGCTTCCATATCAATCGAAAGCGTTCCGTCTTCGATTTCCGAAAGGATTTTTTTCAGCTCCGCGCAGATTTTTTCGCTTTCGGCGGCGTCGATTACGCCGCAGGCGCCGAGCATGGTCGCGTGGGCAATACTGCCCGCTATATCTTCCCTTGCCATCCTGCTGTCAAAGGAAATGGATGAATTAAAATCATTGGTCTTCTGATCGAGTTCTTTATGAAATCTTCCTGCCCACAGCTTCAAATCGCACACTCTCCGTTTATTGAAAATGTGGGGCAGACCATATGCCCGCCCCAAAAACTTATTTCGCTTATTTTTTCTGCTTTTTCATCGCCTGAACCTGAATCGGCAGCCCGAACAGGTTGATGAATCCGGCGGCGTCCGCCTGATTGTAAACTTCATCCTCGCTGAAGGTCGCAATATCCTCGTCATAAAGCGAATACGGGGAAGTCACGCCCGCGTCAATGATATTGCCCTTATACAGCTTCAATTTTACTTCTCCGGTTACGGTCTGTTGGGTGCTTTCCACAAACGCGGTAAGCGCCTCGCGCAGCGGAGTGAACCACTGGCCGAAATACACCAACTCGGCGAATTTATTGCCCACGCCCTGCTTGTAGTGATAGGTGTCCCTGTCAAGGCACAGCTCTTCCAGTTTGTTGTGCGCATGGTAAAGGATTGCGCCGCCCGGAGTTTCATAAACGCCGCGGGACTTCATGCCCACAAGACGGTTCTCCACAATATCCGCAAGGCCGATGCCGTTTTCCCCACCCAGCTTATTCAGCTGCGCAATCATATCGACCGCGCACAGCTTATTGCCGTTGAGCGATACCGGAATTCCTTTTTCGAATTGAAGTGTAATGTAGGTTGCCTTGTCGGGCGCCTGTTCCGGTGAAACGCCCAGCTCCAGGAATCCCGGCTTGTTATAGGCCGGTTCGTTTGCCGGGTTTTCCAGATCAAGGCCCTCATGGGAAAGATGCCACAGATTTTTATCCTTGGAGTAGTTTGTTTCCCTTGTGATATTCAGAGGAATATTATGTGCCTCGGCATAGTCGATTTCCTCGTCGCGGGACTTGATCGACCACTCGCGCCACGGGGCAATAATCTTCATTTTCGGCGCAAACGCCTTAATGGCCAGCTCAAAGCGTACCTGATCGTTGCCCTTGCCGGTGCAGCCGTGGCAGATGGCGTCCGCGCCCTCGGCCTGCGCGATTTCGACCAGCCGTTTTGCAATCAGCGGCCTTGCAAAAGAGGTGCCGAGCAGATATTTGTTTTCATAGACCGCGCCGGCTTTTAATGTCGGCCAGATATAATCTTCCGCAAACGCCTTTTTTAAGTCGGCGATATAGAGCTTTGACGCACCCGTCTTCTTTGCCTTTTCCTCCAGCCCGTTCAGCTCCGCGCCCTGCCCCACATCCGCGGCAACGGCGACTACCTCGCAGTTATTATAATTTTCTTTCAGCCAGGGTATAATAATAGAAGTATCAAGTCCGCCCGAATAAGCGAGAACTACTTTTTTGATTTTATTTTCCATTGCGAAGGCCCCCTGTTTTGATTTGTTGTGTTTTATTATACACTATTTATACGGGATTTCAAGCATTTTGTGCATAAATATTCACTTTATCTTAAATTAATAAAAACCCATAAACATTTTCTTCCTTGATTGTGTGATATCTCCAAACGTGATAAAATAAAATAGAAATACAGTACAATTTAACGGAGGCGTTTTTTATGTTTCATGAAATTGACATTACCAAGATGAATTTTAACCCATTTACAAAAATTGATAAGGAATGGATGCTGATTACCGCCGGAAACCGGACAAAATGCAACACCATGACGGCCAGCTGGGGAGGTCTGGGCGAGCTTTGGAATAAATACGTTTCCTTTATTTTTATACGTCCGCAGCGTTTTACGCTCGAATTTATTGAAAAAGAGGATTTCTATTCCCTTTGCTTTTTTGATGAGACCCAACGGACCGCTTTGAACTACTGCGGCTGCCACTCCGGCCGGGACACCGACAAAATCAAAGAGGCTGGGCTGACTCCTGTATATGACGAAGCCGCGCCTTATTTTGAAGAAGCAAGGCTTGTCTTCATCTGCCGCAAAATGCACGGGCAGTTCATCGACCCGACCTGCTTTATCGACCCCACGGTTGACGGAAAATGCTATCCCCAGAAGGACTACCACAAGATGTTTATCGGTGAAATCGTAAAGGTGTTGGAAAAAGCGTAAAGTCCGCGTTAAAAAACAAAGAAAAAGACCGCTTCCATTGTGCTGCAATGGAAGCGGTCTTTTTTATTCAATGATATATTTTCCGATGGAAGCATCCATTGTGGAAGGGACCTGCGCCGTCAGCACAAGCCCGATATCGGTATACTCCTCATTTTCCACCGTTCCCTCGCGGCGGATCTGCGCCGCAAGGCCGCTTTGTGCAAACGGAAGCAGCAGCCTGACCCGTTTGGATTTTACGGGCAGGTTTTCTTCGATGACGCTGAGCAGTTTATCCACGCCCGCGCCCGTCGCCGCGCTGATCCGCACAGAATTTCCCACGAACGGGATGATGTTGGCCGCCGGCACAAGATCGCTTTTATTAAATACCGGAATAATCGGCCTTCCCTCGCAGCCAAGCTCCGCCAGAAGATCCTTCGTCACTTTCAAATGCTCCTGCGCCTCGGGACTGGAAGCGTCACAGATATTCAGGATGATGTCGGCTGTGGCGGCCTGTTCCAGCGTGGAACGAAAGGCCTGCACCAGATGGTGAGGCAGGCGGCGCACAAATCCAACGGTGTCTATCAGCATCACCGTGGCGCCGCCGGGCAGTTTCAGCGAGCGCGCGGTAGGGTCCAGCGTGGCGAAAAGCATATTCTCGGCCAGTACGCCGGCCTGTGTCAGAGTATTCATCAACGTGGATTTTCCGGCGTTGGTGTAGCCTACCAGCGCAACCGTGATAACCCCGTCCTTTTGACGGCGGCGGGAAATCTGGCTGCGGTGCTTTTCCACCGCTTCCAGCTGTTCCTTCAGCGTATCAATCCGCCTGCGGATATGCCGCCGGTCGGATTCCAGCTTGCTTTCGCCCGGTCCGCGCGTGCCGATTCCGCCGCCCAGGCGCGAAAGCGACGTCCCCTTTCCGGAAAGTCTGGGCAGCATATATTTCAGCTGGGCGAGCTCTACCTGAAGCCTGCCCTCCCTGCTTTTCGCGCGCGCCGCAAAAATATCCAGAATCAGCATTGTGCGGTCCACAACACGCACCTTGCTGATATTTTCAATGTTTCGGATTTGAGAGGGAGAAAGCTCACAGTCAAAAATCAACAGGTCAATTTCATGTTGCTCGCAAAAATCCGCTATTTCTTCCATCATTCCCGACCCAACACAGGTGGCATTGTCCTGTGAAGGGCGCTTCTGCGTGATTGCGCCGAATGGCTCTGCTCCCGCGCTGCGCACCAGCTCATACAGCTCCGCCAGAGAAGACTCCGCGTCGTATTCGCCGGTGTCGACTTCAACCAGCAGCGCGCGCTCCGGATTTTCTTCATTTTCGTACAGTTCCAGTCCGTTCATCCCCTTTCGGCATCATCCGCTATAATTTGCTATTATTTTATCTCAAAATCCAAAATAATGCAAATTTTATCGGAAAGCAAGATAGATGTAATTTTTCGTATCGCTGTTGAAATTATGCAGGATTCCGCCGCCGGTCGGCGCGCTCTGCGTCTGATACACGGTCAGCTTCTCAGCGGTCAGAATCACGCCGGAACTCCCGCCGAGTTTCGTAACAATGGCAAAATTGTTCTCATTGTACCCTCCGGCCGGAAAATAGTCGCCGGCAGGCATCTGCTCATGAAAAACAAACACGATTCTGGGTGCAAAGGGCAGCGTGATCACCTGCGAGGCTGCACCGTTTCCGCAGTAGCCGCCGATGATGAACGCCTGCGTGAGCAGAGTGCGGTCATCCGGCGACAAATGAATTGCCGCGTTGCCGAAATGGGCAGTCATTAAAGAATCCAGCAGCGCGTTGTCCTGTACAAAATCACTGCGCATCGGTTTGTCCGTTCCGACCCAGCTGTTCAGTCCCAAAGATGTTTTGTTGTTTGCAGGCATTGTTTCCTCCTTAAATCGTTACCATTCCGCCGCCGTAACCGTCAATCGCATCCCATGTGAGGCCGCGGCCGTCTTTTGTGTCGAACGACTCGTCCGCTCCGTCGATATTGTTCCATGAAATGCTTCGAAAATCCAGTTCGGCGTCCAAATGTGCCGGAAGGTAGTTTTTGGCAGTTTTTGCAACGGCCCCTTTTTTTTGCTCTGTCGGTAAAGCGTCCATACAGTTGACATAAACGCATTTCTCCGCAATTTTTTCGCAGATCTGCGCATGAATGCCCTCCATTTCGAACGCTTGCTCCATGTCTTCCCTGGTGAAATTGTCGGGCGTAATGGCACAGCGCTGTAAAACTGCGTTTCGGCGCTCTTCGGTGCTGCCCGCCGCGCCGATCTGCAACAGGCTTTCCACATTGGCAAGGCCGTAATCCGACGCGGTGGCGATAAACGCTTCCTGTTCCAGCTTTTCCAGCTCGTCACAGGCCATGGCAAAGCCCTGTGCGTATGCCTGAAGCTCAAAATCGACCGTGGTGTTTCCGCCTAAAGAATACAGCTTTGTCGCTTTCATTTTAGCAGTCATGGATTCCAAAGCCCTCATTGCGAAACCCCCGCGTAATACCCCACCTTTACCGTACCGCAGACCGCCAGCTGACCGGCACTCATTTTTCTATCCGCAGTCACCGAGGTATTAAAGATATAATTTTTTATTTTTCCCGTCTCAAAAATTTTAACGCCGAGCGCGGTCACAATCACCGGTTCTCCCACCGACAGATCATCGAAATATTCCCTTACAGCCTGTTCACAGGCCTCCTGTGCGTCCGATTCGGCAACAGCGTCCGCCGGTGTGACGGCAACGTCGATATTGACCGGAACGGTCTGTGCCGCCGCGACCTTCACATCGACATTGATCTCACGCAGCAAATTAAGCCCGCTCTGCACCCGGCCGATCACCTCCGCCGAAGGGGCCGCTCCCCTGCCCCCAAGATACAGGCTGACCGTGCCCGCCCCGTTTTCGCGCGGCACCACACTCACGGAATACACGCCGTCGTATTTTAGGGCGGCTTCCCTGTAAAAAGCTGCATTGGTACCGTTGGAGATGCTCGCGTAGCTCCGCATCAGACGGGCCCGGAGCTCACTGTCGCTTTCACTGTCCTCCCCGCCTGAAAAGGCCGCCGGATTTGTCACGCTCTCAATGGCGGCGGGCGGCGTGACCATTACGGTGACGGTGCCCGGCTGCGTGTTTCCGCTTTTCCCGCCCTGTTCGGCTTTGGCCGGCACAGTGATGCTGAGGCCTCCGCTTTTCAGGATGGCCGCCTCTGTTGTGACATATCGGACCGGGCTGTCCCCGGCGGTGGCACAGACCGTCCCCGCCGGAACAAGCGCGTCGTACCAGAGCGGCGTACTCCTCTGAAACGCAAGCTGCCCGGACGCCGCAAAGGACTGTTTGCGTGTGAGCCCGCGCTCTTGCGCGCGCAGGTCAAGCTGATCCCCCTGCGCGCTCTGCGCGAACGTCTGCATTTTCAGCCAGTCAATCGCGCTGCTCACGGAGTAAATTTCGCCCGCCAGCACCTTCATGCGGATTCCGATGTCGGAAGCGTCGTCCGGCGCATATCCCGCGAGAGCGGTAAACCGGTCCTGCATCCGTGTTAAAATCTCATTGTAGCTGTCCATTAAATTCTCACCTCAATCTCCGCTGTTTCCCCGCCGCAGCGCAGCTGAAACACCGCGGCAAGCGGTTCCCCCGAGCATTTCGCGCTTTCCGCCGTAACCTGCGGCAAAACCCGCAGCGCCTCCTGCGCCATGGAAAGTGCCTTTTCGCTGAGCCCGCTGTCGCTCACTTTCAGTTCGTGCAAACGGCTGCCGAGGGAAGCGTCGTATACAAAGCTGCCAAGCGGTACGTTCAGCCTGATTTCAGCGCGCTGAAAAAGCTCCTTCGCGCCGCCGATCTGTTTTGGGCGTCCGTTAGAGCCCATCGAAAAATCCCCGTTCGCCAGTGCCGTATCCATGCTATCCCCCCTCTTTTGCGGCGAAAACCTGTCCGTTGATGATCACCTCGCCGCTGTTTTTTAGACAAATCGTCGCCCCTCCCGAAGAGAAAAGCATCAGTTCCCCCGGCAAAATCCCTTTCTCCCCAGTTACCGCGCCGACGCAGGCGTTTCCCGCTCCGGTGGGGATAACCACCGTCCGCGCCGAATTCGGCGGCAGATAGGCAATTCCCCACGGGCCCAGAAGCGGCACGCCGCGGTATTCATTCGCACCCTGCATTACCGCCGCGCCTGTTACCTCGGCGACCTCGGCGGCAGCTTCTTTCTTTTGCGCGGCGATCATTTGCTGCGAAAGCCACATTTGCCCTCATCTCCTCAAAATAAAACTTGTCTTTTCTCCGTTCGCGCCAAGGCTGTATTCCATCTGCGATACATACAGATGCTCCACCGCGCCGAGCGCCGCGTCCCGAACCTCCGCATCCATAAACAGATCCGCGGGTACCTCGCCCGGGCAGTCCGCCGTCACCCGGAACGCTTTCTTTTCAGCGCTGCGAATCAGCGTGTCGGCGTCCCCCTCCGTCAGGCATCTTCTGCGCCTGATTCCGAGTGAAACCGCCGTTTCGCTCCGCGCCGCCAAACTGTAAACGCCCGATGTTCCGGACTTTACCAGAACCTCCGAAAGATAATCGCAGTACCGGTTGTCAATACAGACGGAGGTATACGCAATTCCCCCGGCATTGTCGAAGACCAGCTTTCCCTGCGGTCTGCCGCCGGAGGCGTCAAACACGCCGTCCGCGGCGCGCGGCGTAATCTTTAAGAACCGGGAGCAAAAAGCCGCAGCCGCCTGCCACTCGCTCATTCCCTTGGTTACGGTCAGCGTTCCGTTAAAAGCCCTGCCGTCACCCCGGCATTCTGAAAAGCCATAGGGCTTTACATGCTTCTCATAAATGGTGGAGAGTGACGGCATACAGTAGGTCTGCGGAACCGCTTCGTTGTCCAGCAGAAGTGCGGCTCGGCTCCGTGCGGCCAAGGCCAGTTTTCTTCCTCCGCCGCAGCTTTCCTTCTGTTCGTCCACAATTCCATGGAAGCACAGCTTCCGGCTTTTATCATAGATCTTTATCCTAACAAGCTTTCCCATGCTTTTTAAAAGCGGGAATACGCCGGTGAAACCGTCCGCCGGCGCGTCCTCCCCACAGATCAGCTTTGCCGAAACGGGCGGCGGCAGCGCGATACTCACACCCTCCGGCGTCATTCCAACATAGGTCATGGCAGTACCACCTTCTGCCCGGAATTCAGCATGTTCGGCCATTGAATCATCGGATTCAGCATTTTCAGCGTATCCACGTCGGTTTGGTAAAGGTTCGCCACTTCCCACAGGCTTTCCCCGCCCGCGCAGACATAATTTCCCGCCGCCGGCGCGGCTGTTGCTTCTAAACCGCCGTCATCGTCCTCCACAAATACAAAACGGTAGGAGACACAGTCGGGCTGTGCCTCCCCGATCATTTTCAGCGACGCGAACGCCGCAGGGAACGGGGTGTCCCCAGGCAGTCGGAGCAGTCCGCTTGTTCCGGCGGTAAAGACAGCCGCAAGGCGGTTGAATTCCGCCATGCAGCCGCTGCCGATAAACTCGCCCGAACCGGTGACAACGCGCTTGTCGCAGCCCAAATCCTGCAAAACCCTTCCGTACAGGGGCAGCTTTAAACTCTGAATATTTCTGGAATAAGCCACTTCCACCTGATTCGGATTAAAAGGCCACACATAATTTTTATAGCTCATGGGCTGTATTTTCATGCATCCTCCTCCCCGGTCAGCGGGCGCGGATACCTGCGGGCATCCCGCTCCATCCCTTCGGAGATTTCATCCAGTTCACTGTCCATCGCTTTCGCCCTCCTTTTCCTGCGTCCGCGCCGCGGCCACCAGCACCATGCTCCGGCGGGGCGTGTTTCCCGCCCCGCCCGCCGCGGTAATATTTTTCCATCTGCACCCGGAATAGGTCACCTTCCCGCCGTTTCCCGCGGCAATCAGGCTGAAACCGGACAGCGCGCATAAATCAGTTCCGTTTTCAGGCCTAACATTTTCAAGGCTCAGCTCATAGCTGACCCTTCCCGGCACGGTGGAAACCGCCTCCTGTTCGCCCCAGGCCGCGACCGTCCGACTCTGCTGCGCGCATTTTACGGTGTAGCTGTCGACGACCGCGGCTCTTTTCCCGTCCGCTTCCAGATAAACCTCTCTGTCCGCGTCGGCGGCAAGCACCTTCAAAACCGCCCAGGCGTAAAGTTCTTGCCCGCCCAACAGGGAGGTGTCGGCGCGCTTCACCACGTAATTTCGCGCGGCGCTGTAAATTTCATCCCCGGTACAGAGCTTTACCCCGGAAGGACCGGTGTAAAGGTAATGCAGGTTATCGTAATATTCCGTGGGCAAATTCAGGGACGCCCCGCTTTTGTACTGTAAGGGCCTTAAAATCGCGCTGATTTTACCTCCGTGAACCGTAACGGTTTCGCCGTATTTTTTAAAAAGTCTTTCCAAAACTTCCTTTTCTGTCATGAGCAAATCCTCTCAAACAGGAACCCGTCGTCTTTCAGATACGGTGCCGCCGCAGCCGCGGATTCACGCCATGCCTGTTTTGCCATGGCGACATTCCCGATGCTCCGCGTAACCTTCACATCCCCCGCCGAAAAGCTGTCCGCCCCGGCGCCGGCGGCCGCCAGCGCCCAGCGGTAAAGCGCGAGGGAAGCCGCCGCCGCGCACAGAACTCCTTCCGGGGCGGAAATCTCCTCTCTGACATTCCGGCTGATTTCCGCCATCGCGTCCTCACAGAGGGGCTTCCACCTCGCGGCAGATTCCATGCTTAGGTCAGCCATCAGTGCAAAGCGCTCGGTCACATCCTCTATTACCATAAAGATTACCCTTACGCCTTATAGTTCAGCACCTTGACGGCGCTGTCGAAAATCTTGGCAAAGCCCGCAATGGTGCTGATAGCGGCGCGTTCCAACTGCCGGTCGATCAGTTTGTCGTAATCGGTCAGCACGCCGCCCGCCTGCACCATTTCAAGCGCACAGGTCTTGTCCAGCCCGATAATCTGGCTGTCCGCCAGATCCGGCACATGCAGAAGGTTGGCGCCGAGCGGGGCGGCCAGCTTGCCGGTACCCTGAAAATTCAGCCCCGCGTTCGCGTCCTTAAACTCGCTGATGGAAAGGATATCCTTCATGGTAGCCGTGGAAGCGAGCATGGTGTTGAGCGAATACGGCGCGAGCGCGCCCCACAGGTTGACCATGTCGGCGTAATCCGGCTTCGCGCCCGCCGTAACCATCGCGCCGGCAGGGGACTGCCCGTCGTCCCCGTGCAGCAGCACGTCCACCGCGTCCGTAAGCTGTGCGCGGGCAATATACGCGCCGATCTGGCGCAGGGTCACGGTAAACAGGTCAAGCTTCTGGAAGCGGAGCGCCTCGTAGCTCGCGACCAGCATTCTGCCGCGCTTGTGCAGCTTCACCAGATGGTCCTGCGTTTTCACCACGGTCTGCGGAATCTCCGCGCCCTCCGCGACCGGCTTCAGCGCTTTTTCATCGCGGCTTGGATTGGATGTAATCGTGCGGTAATCCATGGAGCTGATATTGGTGGTGGTCGCGACAAGATTCGGCAGAAGATTTGCCATTTCCATACCCTGACGCACCGCGCGGTTCACATATTCCGGAAAAAGCGCCGAGGAATCCGCCGTCTGAAAGAATTTTTCAATCCGGTCGGAATCCGCTCCGCCAACCCGGATGTCAAAACGCTTCAACTGTCTCTGGTAAGCGTCCAGCCCTTCCAGTCCGCTGCCCGCGTAATTTTCCGTGGGGTCAAGGCTTTCCAGAACCTCTGTAAAGCTTTTGCCCGGTGTGCCGTACATTCCTTTTTCCAGTTTCACCGATTCATAAAATGCCATATTCTTTCCTCCCGTATTGTTACTGTATTCTTTAAAGAATGATTCCGCAGGACTGCGCCGCGGTATCCACGTCCGTGACAAGCAGGCTTCTGCCGGTGCTTTCCGCCTGCACCTTGCCGCCGCCCGCGCAGTTCAGCTTCTGGTATCCCACAGCCGGCGCCGTACCGGAATACGGCACCTTTACATATCCGCCAAGCTGTACCGCCGCAAATCCGCCGCGCACAGAAACCGCCACGCCGCAGAACGCGTCCAGCGCCGCGCCCGCGCCGACCACTCCGTTCCCGGTCATTTTTACCGGCATCCCCGCCGTCACACCGGCCTCCGCCTCAAAGGTCGCCACCTGTTCGCCATAGCCGTTCAGTGAAATATTCATCGTTTACTCCTCCGTTACTTTCAGATTATATTTTAAACTCCGCGTTTAAACCGGAGCTCTCCGTTTTGTGCGCGCCGGCAAGCTGCGGGGTCAGGGGCAAAAGCTCCCCCGCTTTCTGCCGGTATGCCTTTTCAAAGCACTTTAAGTCTTTAACGCTCATTCCGGCGGCGACACGGGCCGTCGTTTCCGCCGGGATTCCCGGCTGCGCGATTCCCGCATATTTGACGAAGCTGTTTTCCAGCTCGCCGCGGTAAAGCCTGCCGCACTCCGCTTCGCTTTTCAGGCTTTCCATCTGTTTCAGAAGCTGATGTCCCTGTTCCCGACTCAAAGTAATTTCTCCGTCCGTCTGCGCAAGCATTTTCTCAAGGTTTTCCGTATTTCCGGCAGCACCTGTGGAAAAATTTTTGATCACTCCCGCTTCGCGCTGCGCGGGTACCGCCACAAAGGACCATTCATAGGCGTCCGTCGGCTCGCTCAATACCGCGCAGCAGATTTTTCCGCCGTAGCTTTTGCCCTTCACATGGGTGCAGCCGCCGTTTTTTAAATCCGCGCCGCAGATGCTGCAAGTCACCTTTCCGACCGCGCATCCCACACTGACCTCTTTTTTGATGCCGCTGTCCAGCTCCAGAATAAAATCGCGGTTCTTCTCGCTTTTCGGCAGATACGCCTGCGCCACAAGGCGGCAGTACGGCTCCCCCTCTTTAGTCAGGCGTGTGCCGTCCCGTTCCACGGCGCAGTCATAAATGCGCGCCGTCTGGTTCTGCGTCTGCATACTGTGGTTGAAGATGCCTGTCTTTCCAAGGAATAACCCCGCCAACTGCTGCAGCGCGTCCTCCGTAAAGCGCTCCTGGTCGCGATCGATCTCGTTGTCACACAGCACCACCGAAAAGGTATAAATCTCATCGGCGGAAAATTCGCGCCGGGTGTAGCGGTTGATTTTGTCCAGCGCTTCCCCGTCCGGCTTCCGGCTGCTTTTCAGAACATATCCCTCTTTCAAGTAATCCTTCCTCTCATTGTGTTTTCACGGCGGACTCAAGCTGCGCCGCCTTCGCGTTCAAATACCTTGCGTTGGCCGTTTCGATTTCATCCTGCAAAGTGATGTCGTCCCACTCGACGGTGAACTGCGGGGCGTACCCGTTCAGCCGCAGCCACAAGGAGCAGATGCGGTAAATGATGGGATTCAGGATGCGGCGGTACGCTTCCAGCTCGCTGGTCAGGATGTCCGCCTGCTGACTGGACATGCGTTCGGTCGAGGACCACGAAAGCCCCAGAAGGAACGGCGGCAGGCCAAGCTTCGCCACAATCTGCTCCAGCATTTCACGCACGGGAACGGAGCTGTCCAGAATCTGGTTGTCCGCGCCGATTGCCTTGATACTCACGTCGCCGACGGCGACAAAATCGCTCACGCTGTCCTTCTGCATCGCGCGGCTCCACTCCCCGGCAATCTGCTGGGCGCGTTCCTTCGCGTAGGCTCTGTCCGCCGCGTCGCCCGTCGGCTTGTAGGTCACGGCAAAGCGCACATTGCCAAGCCGCTCCCAGTTGACGCCGATGGTGTTGTAAATCTGAATCAGGATTCCGCTGACAAACGGCAGACCGTGCAAAAGGGAGACCCCCTGCGCGCTGCCCGGAGCGGGATTCAGCGCCGAACAGAACACCAGCTCCGGATATTTCACCTTCACGCTGCCGCCGGTTTCACGGCGGTAAACCTCCGTTAGCAGCGGCGAAACGGCTTTCAGCTCCACATCCTCCAGCCCCGCGTTGTACAAGGCGGCAACGGTTCCGCCGCTTACCACCATTTCCCCCACCGCGTTGCCGTAGGTCAGAAGCTGCGACAAATAGCCGTTCAAAAAGCTCTGTACACCCGCCTCCATGGAATTCACCTTTACGTTCTGTAAAAATGAATTCAGGCGGATTTCCGCGGTTCCGTTTCCGCAACGCACGGTAAAGCTGCCGATCAGCCGGATGATCTTATCAATGCCCGCGTCGATGATTGGCACCGCCTCGCGCAGCGCGGCATAGAGCCTGTTTTCACCCGACCGCAGCGGCACGTAGCTGTTCAGCTCGGTAAAAGGCGAAGCGGGCGCCGCGGTCTGCACCGCCTGCGCGACCTGCTGCGGCTTCTTTTTCTTTCCTATCATTGCTCTCCTTTCCCGCGCGGCGCGGCAATTGCAAAAAAGGCTTCCTCCCTTTGGAGGAGCGTCGTCACAAAATACCGGATATCGTCCATCGCGTGGTCGTTTTCTTTTACCGGCACGTCCCGGTTTCTGTCGTCGTTCCAGCGGTACAGGCCGAATTCGCGCACCGTATCCACGCAGTTTCGGCAGATCTTCACATCCCCCTGCTTTAAGGCGACGCTGACCCGCCGGATACCGTCAAGCACCTCGTTTTGGGCGGGCAGGACGCGGTATCTGCCGTGCCTGCGGATGACCTCGATAAAGCTGGCCGCCGAGGGGTCCACGACGACGCTTTCAATTTCATGCTTCCCGCAAAGCTGTTCCAGCCCGGCGTAATGCTCCTCGTCCGTGCGCTGGGAACCGGCGCTGCGCGAATCATAATAATACTCGTCCACGCGGTACCAGACACCGCCCTTTTTTCCCCACAGCCCGAAGGAGGACGGGTTCACCGTGCCGTAGTCGCAGGAGACGGCGTAGCTTTCACAGTCCCCCGGCGCGCCGCAGAGCATGGAATCCGTCATAAAGGGATAGACAAGCCCCTGCGCCGCCACCCATTTGCCCAGCACAAACCGCTCGTAGAACGTCCCGGCGTAAAGGCCGCGGTACCGCGCGCGAATCTGCGGACTGAGCGACGGATTGTCCTCCATGGTAAAGTGAAGGTACAGTGCGTTCCTGCGTTCCGCCTGCCGAATCCATTCGCGGTAAAACCAATGCTGCGGATTTTCCGGGTTGCAGTTGAACCAGAATTTGGAGCCTTCCACCGAGCAGCGCGCGAGCGCCTGTTCCACAAACGAACGCGGCATGAGCGCCACCTCGTCGAATAGCACCCCGGAAAGGGTGATGCCCTGAATCAGCGCGGAGGAACCTTCGTCCCGCCCGCCGAACAGGTAAAACCGGTTACAGTATTTCCCGCAGGAAATGTCAATGCGGTTTTCCGCGGCTTTCATTTCACACCGGAAGCCGGCTTCGTGCAATGCCGGCAGAAGCGTGGTGATCAGGTTCCGTTTGAGTGATCGGACGGTTTTTCCGCAGATGGCGAACGAGCGGTCCTGAAAGCGGCAAAGCGCCCACGCCGCGAAGGAAATGCCAAGGCAAAGCGTCTTTCCGCTGCGCACCGCGCCGTCGCAAATGATCGCGTCGCGGCTTTCGTACGGGCTGCCCGGGCACCACCAGGAAAGCGCCTGAAGCTGCTTTTGCGAAAAGGTTTTAAACTCCATTTGCGTCCTCGCTGAACGACCTTGCGCATTCCTGCAGCGTGCGGTAAAGCGGCAGGGAGTCCCCGCCCGTCCCGCTGAGTTCTTCCAGACTTTGCAGCGCCTTGATCCGGTCGAAGAATTTAATTTCCATACCGCCGCCCTTGGGCCGTTTGATTTCCGCGATGTTGTACAAATCCATTTTATCAAGCGCCGCCAGATCCGGCTCCTCGGTAAAAAGCAGCTTTACCGCGTCGGCAATCCCGCCGTAGGCCAGCCTTTCGTACCCCCTTCGCACGCGCTTCCGGGTTCTTTCCCCTGTTTCCGAATTGCTTTCCAAACCTTCAGCCTCCTTTCAACTCCCCTCTCTTTTCACGCCGAAATTGCCCAAGAAAGGGAAACAAAAAAAAGTTTTCAGTTGACAAACGGAAATGCGGGTGCTATTGTATATACACGATATATACAATATTACGGTTTGAGGTGGTTCTTTGGACATCATCATCAGCAATTCCAGCGGAAGGCCGATCTACGAGCAGATCACCGGTCAAATCAAAAACAGCATTATCACCGGCGCCCTCAATGCCGGCGACGCCCTGCCCTCCATGCGGCTTCTGGCGAAAGAGCTGCGCATCAGCGTCATCACCACCAAACGCGCCTATGAGGATCTGGAGCGCGAGGGATTTATTGAAACGGTGGCGGGCAAGGGAAGCTTTGTCGCGCAGAAAAACATGGAGTTTATCCGTGAGGAGCAGCTCCGCAAAGCGGAAACCCTGCTGCAAAGCGCCGTGGATGTGGCAAAGGCGGGCGGAATCACGCTGGAGGAACTCAGCGAAATGCTCCTTCTGCTTTATAACGGCGATTAAAAACAATCTGGCGCAACGCCATGGAGGTTCGTATGAACAATATGATCGAGGTTGAAAACCTGTGCAAAAACTATCCTTCCTTTCAGCTGCGCAACGTAAGCTTTTCCGTGCCGGGCGGCAGCATCGTCGGTTTCGTGGGTGAAAACGGCGCGGGCAAAACGACAACCATCAAGCTGATTTTAAATGAAATCAAGCGGGACGGCGGCACCGTCAAAATTTTCGGTCTGGACAATATCAGGGACGAATGCAAAATTAAGGAACAGATTGGCGTGGTATTTGATGAAAGCTATTTTCACGGCGAATTCAAAGCCGGGGATATCGCCCTTATTCTGAAAAGGGTATTCAAAAGCTGGGACGAAGCCCTGTTCGGCGAATATCTCCGGCAATTCAACCTGCCCCGGAACAAGCTGATCAAAGAATATTCCAAAGGGATGAAGATGAAGCTGAGCATCGCCAGCGCGCTGGCCCACCACCCCCGTCTGCTGATTCTCGACGAGGCGACCGGCGGGCTGGATCCCATTGTGCGCAGCGAAATCCTCGATATTTTTCTCGGATTTATTCAGGATGAAAACCACTCCGTCCTGTTTTCATCGCACATCACCGGCGATCTGGAAAGGATTGCCGACTATGTGACCTTTATTCATGAAGGTAAAATCGTGTTTAACCGTTCAAAGGACGACCTGATCGACCAATTCGGAATTTTGAAATGCGGGCAGCAGGATTTTCAGAAGGTGGATAAAAGCGACCTGCTCCGCTGGCACAAAACCGGGTTCGGATACGAGGCACTCGTCTCGGACAAAAACCTCATCCGGCGAAAATATTCCGGCGCAGTCATTGACACGGCCACCATCGACGACATCATGCTGCTGTATGTAAAGGGGGAAAAATCATGACCGGGCTTCTGATAAAGGATCTTCTGTACCTGAAGAAACAGGCAAGGCTGATGCTGCTTATTTTTGTCTTTTGGGGAATTTTACTCATGACCACCGGCAGCGGCCTTAAGGAATTTAACGCGATCTTCGTCACCCTGATTCCCATGCTGCCGATGATCGTCATCACCAATTCCTTTGCGTATGACGAACTGTCAAAATGGGACGCCTATTCGCTTTCCCTGCCGGTGACAAAGGGGAGAATCGTCCTGTGCAAATATCTGCTTACGCTGGCTATGACCGTCTGCACGGCTTTGATTCCGCTCACCGCAACCATTGTGTCCGGGTCTACAGCAGATGTATTCGCCGGCATTTACGCCGCCTTCGGAGCTGCCCTTGTTCTGTGCGCAATATTGATCCCGCTGTTCTACCGGTTCGGAACGCAAAAGGCGCGAATCGCGTTGCTGGCAATTGTTCTGGTTCCGTGGCTTGGCGCTTTTCTTCTGAAGCAGGCGCACTTCGCCGGGCCAAGCGGCGCCCAGATTATATTCTGGCTGAAAGTATCGCCCGTTCTTCTAATCCTGTTCTTCGCGGGCTCTTATTTCTTATCCTGCAAAATATTTCAGAATAAGGAAATATGATGAATCCCAAAAAATGCATAATAAAAAGGAACGGATATCCGTTCCTTTTTATTATGATGTAAATGTAATTTTCCATATTACATAATCTTATTATTTATATGGTATTTCAAAATAATTCCTAAATCGATTTACAAATTAGAAATGAGATGATAGAATTAATCCAGTTATTGATCTGCGCAATTTTACAAATAATATAAAAGCTGAAGGAGAAGCGTATGAACGATTTTGCCATAGTAACGGATTCCTCCTGCGATCTGACAGCGGAAATGGCCAACGAATTGGAGCTTACGGTGCTTCCTCTCTCCTTTAACCTGATGGAAAAGGAATACCATAATTATTTGGACGGCCGCGAACTTTCGTTTCAGGATTTTTACAGCCATATCCGCAGCGGCGAGGACTGCACGACTTCCGCCGTCAATGTGGAAGCTTTCGTCAGCGCCATGGAACCAATTCTTCAGTCAGGCAGGGATGTGCTTTGCATCGCGTTTTCCAGCGGGCTGAGCAACACCTGCAACGCCGCACAAATGGCCTGTAAAGAGCTCGGCGCAAAATATCCGCAGCGCAAAGCGTACGCCGTGGACACGCTCTGTGCTTCTCTGGGCGAGGGCCTGCTCATCTATCATGCGGTACAGGAAAAGCGCAAGGGAAAAAGCATTGACGAGGTGAGAAACTGGCTGGAAGACAACAAGCTTCACCTCTGCCACTGGTTTACCGTGGAGGATTTAAACCATCTGAAGCGCGGCGGCAGAATTTCGGCCGCAACCGCTTTAATCGGGACCATGCTGAATATTAAACCCGTCCTGCACGTGGACGACGCCGGCCATCTGATCAACGTCGGCAAAGCGAGGGGCCGCCGCGCGTCCCTCACCGCGCTGGTGGATCACATGGAAGAAACGGCGATTGACCCCGCTTCGCAGGTTGTGTTCATCAGCCACGGCGACTCGCAGGAGGACGCCGATTTTGTGGCGTCCCAGGTGAAGTCCCGGATGGGCGTAAAAACCGTTTGCACCAATTATGTCGGCCCGGTCATCGGGACGCATTCCGGCCCGGGAACCATCGCGCTGTTCTTTCTCGGCACGCACCGGTAAATGTCAAAAGGGCTGATTTTCAGCCCTTTTTTACATTCGTAATTGCCTCCGAATCTATTGTGGAGTATACTGAAAGCGGTCATTTCATTCCGGGAGGGATTATCATGCGTCAGCATAAAAAAGAAAATATTCTGTTTGCGGTATTTGGCCTGATTATGGCCGCAGTCCATTTTACTCAATGCGTGTTCAGGGTAAAAGCCAACAATTTGTTTGTGGGGCTGGGCTCCTCCGTCGATGCGGCAATGAAAAACGAAGCGTGGAAGAAATTTTCCAATGATGCATCATACCTGCAGGCCGCCTATCTGATCCTTGGAATTCTTTTTTTCATTTACATCGGATTTCGGCTGATTTATAAAAAGATCGGCTTTGGCTCGGTTCTGCTGCGTACCGCGGTTGTTTACCTTGCTTCTCTGCTCGTCAGCGTTCCGTTTTTGCTGACATCCTCCCAAACGAGGGAGCTGTGGCTGCCGATTGTGATTTCCCTGATTTTTACCTGCGTGCAGATTGCGGGATCGGGCATCAAGCGGTACTCTTTCCAAAAATTGCAGAAACAAAGTTCCGATTTGCCTGATGCGGAAAACGAAGGCCCTGTCAAATAAAAAACAGAGTGACAAACACATAAGAAAAGACCCGAAGAGCGCTTTATAACGCCCATCGGGTCTGATTTTTTATCCTGTTTTATCTCGCCTGTGTCTCGCCCTTGTCTTCCAGCAGCTTGGTTTTCACGTTCCGTGTGCTCCCGTTGCCCTGTCCGCTTCCAATTCTGTAAATTGTCAGCGTAATGGTGTCGCCCGCCTTGTGCTTGTTCAGCACCGCGTACAGATCATCCAGGCTGGTGATCGTCTGGCCGTCCGCCTTGGTGATGATGTCGCCCGCGGCAACATTGGACTTGATCAGATCACTTTCCGCGCTGATTTCACGAATCATCACGCCGGTCGGGTAACCGGAAAGCTGGGACTGGATTTCGGTAATGGTGGTAGCCGTAATGCCAAGGCGGCTGCGCCCGCTGACATATCCGTGCGCAATCAGGTCGTCGATAATGGTTTTCGCTTTGCTGACCGGAATGGCGAAGCCCATTCCTTCATAGCCGGTGGCAACAATTTTGTTGGAGTTGATGCCGACCACCTGCCCGTACATATTGACGAGCGGACCGCCGGAATTGCCCGGGTTGATGGCCGCGTCGGTCTGAATATAGGTCATGCCGTTGTCGCTGTGGCTTTCAATGGTTCGGTTCAGCGCGGACACATAGCCGCCCGTCAGGGAGCTGGAATATTCCATGCCGCCCGGATTGCCGATTGCGATCACCGAGTCACCGATTTCAAGCTGGGCCGCGTTGCCGAACACGGCCGGGCTCAGGTCGTTCGCATTGATTCTCAGCACGGCGATATCGGAGGTTTTGTCGTAGCCGACAACCGTCGCTTCATATTCTTTCTTATTGTGAAGGACGACCTTCACCTTATTCGCGCGGGAATAATTCACCACATGGGCGTTGGTCAGAATATAACCGTCCTTCGTCGCGACGATGCCGGTGCCTTGAATCACGCCGCCCTGGCTGTCCGTTGTGCCGGCAACTGTGGTCTCCACTCCGACTACGCTCTCCACCACATTCTTGTAAACATTCTTCGCATTCAGTTCGCCGGTCGTCGGTTTTGACTGGATAGTGATTCCGGAAGAGGCGGGATTGGTTCCGTCTCCCTTTAAGCCGCCCTGTATCTGGGCCTGGCTGGACTCGCTTCCGGAGCTGGCGGAGCCGTCATTGCCGTTTTCCGGCTGGGAAACGGTGTTCTGAGGCCAACCGCCCTGCTGGGTAACTGCGGTCTGAACGCCGTAAATGCAGAAGCCAAGCACAAACGCCGCGCACAGACCGCCCAGAATCCAGAGGAAAACGCGCAGGCCGGTATTCTTCCGCTTGGGCGGTTTCGGCTGCTGCGGGTTCTGATTGGGATCCTGCCGGTACTGCCCGCCGTACGGCTGATAAGACCAGTACGGCTGTTGATTGTATTGATTCTGGTTATAGCCCCCGTACGGATTGTTATTGTTTCCATAGGGCTGATGATACTGCCCGTACGGATTGTTGTACTGTCCGTATGGCGGATACGGGTTCTGGGGATTCTGATACGGCGGCTGGCCGTGCGGAGCCCCCGCCTGTTCCTCTCCGGACTTGCTGTCCGCCGTGCCCGGCGCTTCGGCCTGTCCGGAAGAATCCGGTGTTTCCTGCGGCGGCTGCCCGGCCTGCTGTTCCGGTTCTGCGGGCTGTCCGTCCGCCGGCGGATTTTCGGTGCCGTTATTCCACGGGTCCTGTTCCCCGTTGTGATTATGATCGAAGTCGTTGTCACTCATAAGAAATACCCTTTCTGAAAAAATAATTTATTCTTTAATTTGCTCAGACGACCCGTCTTTTAACAGATTCGGCCCGCTGATTTTCGGAAGCCAAAATTCAAACTGGCAGTATTCATTCTGCACACTGCTCACGTTAATTTCCCCGCCGTGCAATTTAATAATCGTGCGGACAATATACAGTCCGAGCCCCATCCCGTTTTTATCCTGGCTGCGGGACTTGTCGGTCTTGTAAAAGCGGTCAAAAATCAGCGAAAGCTCCTCGGGCGCAATCCCCGAACCGCTGTTCTTAATAATTACGCTGCTTCTGTCCGGCTGGTCGAGAATTTTAATCTCGATGTACCCGCCTTCGTTGGTGAACTTAACCGCGTTTTCAATTAAATTATATACCACCTGATGAATCATATCCGGGTCGCCGTCTACAAACAGGCTTTCCGCATCTTCAAGGCCGCGGATTTCCAGTTTTTTGTCCTCGATCGCTTTTTCAAAGGATAAAAGAGCAATCAGAATCGTATTGGTAAGGTCAAACCGCCCCGGACGCAGCTTCAGCTCGCCGCTATCGATTCTGGACAGATCCAGCATCGTGCGCACCAGCCGGGACAGGCGCTTTACCTCCTGCGATACAATGCTTAGATAATGGCTCTGCTTTTCCGGCGGGATGGTTCCGTCAAGAATCCCGTCAATAAAGCCCGCGATGGTCGTCATCGGCGTTTTCAGCTCATGTGATACATTCGCAATAAAATTGCGCCTCACATTTTCACCCGTGGATAAAGAGCTCGCCATGTTGTTAAAGGCAAGCGCAAGCTGGCCGATTTCGTCCTGACTGGTCACCGGAACGCGCACGGAAAAGTTCCCTTCTCCAAAGGAGCGGGCGGCAACGGCCATATTGCGCAGCGGCTGAACCAGTTTATAGGAAAACAGCCATACCGCGCAAAAAGAAACCATGAACGCCGCGATGGCGGCCAGCAAAAACATGCGGAGAAGTTCACTGCGGAAGGAATTGAACGAACGCACATTATAGGCGGTGAACACCGCGCCGATGGCAGTCTTGCTGCCGTCGATGTTCACCACATTGATCGGCACCCCGACAACGTAATAGGGCTGACTGTAGATTCCGCCCATCGTTCCCTGGCTGCTGTACCCGCCGGCAATCGCTTTTTTCATGATGTCCTCGCTGACCTTCTGCCCGTCGTTCACGGCGCTTGTACTGTCATAGGACGCAAGGACGACCTGCCCGTTCAGCTTTGTCACAAAGATATCCGCGTCAATGTTATCGGAAAAAGCCGAAATAAACGCTTTCATACGGTCGGTATGAATCGTGTATACGTTGTCCTCCACCGAAGTGACGCTGTCGGCGGCAATTTCAGCCACGCTCTGGGCGTTCTTCCGCAGCAGGTTGCGTTTTTCCGTCTGCCAGTAGTTTGAAAAGAAGATCAGCATAACAAAGCTCAGAAACAAAAAGCTGATGACAATAATCGAAGAGGTAATGCGCAGATATTTTTTAAACAGCGTTTTCTGCATTTCTTATTCCTTAACTTCAAATTTATAACCGACGCCCCAGACGGTTTTCAGCGCCCATTTGTCCGAAACGCCCTCCAGCTTCTCCCTTAGACGCTTTACGTGTACGTCTACGGTGCGGCTGTCACCGTAATAATCGAAGCCCCACACCTCGTCAAGCAGCTGGTCGCGCGTAAAAACGCGGTTCGGATTGCTTGCAAGATGATAAATCAGTTCCATTTCCTTCGGCGGGGTATCAATCTGGACCCCGTTGACCCGCAGCTCGTAATTCGTAAGATTGATGGAAAGCTTGTCGTATTTGACCTCTTTCACCAGTTCCTCGCCGTTTTTTCCAAGGCGGCGCAGCACGGCTTTAATTCTGGCCACGACCTCCTTTGCCTCAAACGGCTTGACCACATAGTCGTCCGCGCCGAGCTCAAGGCCAAGCACCTTGTCAAACACCTCTCCCTTCGCGGTGAGCATGATGATTGGGCACTGCGATTTTTTGCGGATTTCCCGGCAGACCTGCCAGCCGTCCAGCTCGGGCAGCATGATGTCAAGCATAATCAGGTCGGGGGCTTCCGCTTCAAAGGCCTCCAGCGCCTTGCGGCCGTCGTTGGCAATCGCCACCTCATAGCCTTCTTTTTCAATATACAGCCGCAGAAGTTCACATATATTCTGGTCGTCGTCAACCACTAAAATTTTTCCAGCCGGCATTTTTAACTTCCTCCTTCATACCCCCGTCGTCGCGGCTTTTCCAATGGGACTGCATCGTCATTCTGCGTTTCTCCCACGCCTGCGGCGGGGAAAACACGCCTGACCCTGCGATCGCGGATGGAACCGCCCCGGATCTGAACGTATAATTTGATTATAAGTTAATTCACCTGAAAAGTCATGAATTTTTTATAAAAGTTTTTAAATATTGTATGAATAAGGGGGGCGCCGCAGCGCCCCCCTTTTATGATTGCGACAAACAGGGTTTGTCATTCCATGATACTGTTTAGCAATCCGCCTTTTTCAATAATATTCTGAATAAACAGCGGAAACGGCTGAGCCTTATAGGTTTTCCCGCTGGAAAGGTTTTTAATCATGCCGCTGTCGAAATCGACCTCCACCTCGTCGCCGTTCCGAATATCCCGAGCGGCCTCGTCACATTCCAGAATCGGCAGCCCGATGTTAATTGCGTTGCGGTAAAAAATACGGGCAAAGGTGGACGCAATGACGCAGGATACCCCGCTCGCCTGAATGGCAATCGGCGCGTGTTCGCGCGAGGAACCGCAGCCAAAATTTTTCGCCGCGACAATGATATCGCCTTTTTTTACATTCTTTACAAAGTCCTTGTCAATATCCTCCATACAGTGGGAGGCCAGCTCCGCGTGGGAAGCGGTGTTCAGGTACCTTGCGGGAATAATCACGTCCGTATCGACATTGTCTCCATATTTGTGTACAAATCCGTGTGCGTTCATTTCAAGCCCTCCTCAGTCCAGTTTATCCGGGTCGGCAATATAGCCCGCCACCGCGCTCGCCGCAGCGACGGCTGGGCTTGCAAGGTATACTTCCGATTCCACATGTCCCATGCGACCCACAAAATTGCGGTTGGTGGTGGAAACCGCGCGCTCGCCTTTGCCCAGAATCCCCATGTGCCCGCCGAGGCACGGGCCGCAGGTCGGCGTGCTGAATACGGCGCCGGCCTCCACAAAAATTTCCGCCAGCCCTTCGCGCAGGGCCTGCAGGTAAATCGCCTGCGTCCCCGGCAGGACAATGCAGCGCACGTGCTTCGCCACCTTCCTGCCCTTCAGGATGGACGCCGCGATGCGCAGGTCCTCTATACGCCCGTTGGTGCAGGAACCGATGACGCTCTGGTCGATTTTGATTTCGCCCACATCGTCAATCACTCTGGTGTTTTCCGGCAGGTGCGGAAACGCCACGGTCGGCCTGAGCTGTGACAGGTCGATTTCATAGGTCTCGTCGTAAACGGCGTCTTCGTCCGCCGCGTACACCACCGGTTCCCGCTGGTAGCGGCCCTTCTCATAGGAGAGCGTCACTTCGTCCACGGGGAAAATCCCGTTTTTGGCCCCGGCCTCAATCGCCATATTCGCAATGCACAGGCGGTCGTCCATGGAAAGTGCTTTCACGCCCTCGCCGGCGAATTCCAGCGAGCGGTACAGCGCGCCGTCCACACCGATCATTCCGATCAGGTGCAGAATCACGTCTTTACCGCTAACCCATTTGGCGGGCTTATTTTTCAGCACAACCCGGATGGCAGAGGGAACCTTGAACCACGCCTTGCCGGAAATCATGCCCGCGGCCATGTCGGTGGAGCCGACGCCCGTTGAAAACGCGCCGAGCGCGCCGTAGGTACAGGTATGGGAGTCCGCGCCGATCACGCAGTCGCCGGGGCCGACCAGCCCTTTTTCCGGCAGAAGGGCGTGCTCTATGCCCATCTGCCCCACGTCGAAGAAATTGGTAATCTGGTATTTCTCCGCGAAACCGCGCACCTGACGGCACTGTTCCGCCGCCTTGATGTCCTTGTTCGGGGTAAAGTGATCCAGCACCAGCGCGATTTTATTTCTGTCAAAAACCGAGGAAGCGCCGCATTTTTCAAACTCGTTGATCGCCACCGGCGAAGTGATGTCGTTGCCGAGCACAAGGTCGAGCTTCGCCTCGATCAGCTGTCCGGCTTCCAGATGCTCCAATCCGGCGTGCGCGGCCAGGATTTTCTGCGTCATCGTCATTCCCATCGTAATATCCTCCTGTCATTCGTCCGCATCGTTGTCCTCACAGTACGAAGACGGCTGCGTCCGATTCATTGATGGTATTATTACATGAATCTTGCCAAAACAATGTAACATATGATACAATTATAAAAATATAATCGGAGAGGGCAATCGGGATGGAGCTTTTTCAGCAAAAAAGCATAGGGGAAGTGTTGGAAAAATCCCACACGCCCCGCAGCTATGTAAAAGACCGAATGATTTACTGGCAGGAAGCGCCCGCCAGTGAATTCTATTATTTAAAAAGCGGAAAGGTCAAAATCTTTATCAGCTCGGAAAGCGGCATGGAAAAAACGCTCACCATTTTGGAACACGGGAGCATTTTTGGTGAAGCCGCCTTTTTCGACGGCATGCCGAGGGTTTCCAGCGCCAAAACCCTTGTAAACTCCGAAATCATCACCGTGACCCGTCAAAGCCTGATGGACTGCATCCGGCGGGAACCGCAGCTCGCCATGAACCTGCTCACATACCTGTCCCGAACCATCCGTATGCTCTCCGCCCAGGTCAATTCCATGACCTTTCTGCAGGCCGACCAGCGCCTGGCACGGCTGCTGCTCAGCCTGTCCAGAAGCGGAACTGTGCGCACCACCCACGAGGACCTTGCCGGGCTGGCGGGCGTATCCCGCGTGACCGTCAGCCGCATCCTCACCGAATTCGCCCAAAATGGCTGGACCGCATCCGGCTACCGGGAGGTAAAAATACTGGATGAAGCGGGCCTGAAAGCGTTTATTGCCGAATAACAGCGCAGCATTTCCTTTTTTTGAAAAAGGGAAATTGATTAATAAATCTGCCGCAAAATGCCCTTATCTGTGCGGAGCCTTGCGAAGGATTAATGTCAAGTATAAAAAAATCCAAGGCTTTGGCCTTGGATTTTTTTATGGAATCTTTTATTTGTCCCGCGGTTTCATCGTGGGGAACAGCAGAACGTCGCGGATGGACGCGCTGTCGGTCAGGAGCATGACCAGACGGTCAATCCCCATGCCCATACCGCCGGTCGGTGGCATACCATACTCCAGCGCGGTCAAAAAGTCCTCGTCAATCATGTTGGCTTCTTCATTGCCCGCCGCGCGCAGCTCCATCTGGCGCATAAAACGCTCCCGCTGGTCAATCGGGTCGTTCAGCTCCGAATACGCGTTCGCAAGCTCGCGCCGCGTGATAAACAGCTCAAACCGCTCCACCAGTTCCGGACAGTCCTGCTTGCGCTTGGTCAGCGGCGAAACCTCCACCGGGTAATCATAGATAAAGGTCGGCTGCAAAAGCTGCTCCTCGACTTTTTCCTCAAACACCAGCGACATGATATCGCCCCATGTGTCGGTGTTCTTTGTAACAAGCCCCAGCCCTTTTGCAATGATCAATGCCTTTTCGGTATCGCCCTTGAAGGAAAGAAAATCAATGCCCGTATATTCTTTGATCGCGTCGTTCATGGAAAGGCGCTTAAACGGAACCGCCAAATCGACTTCTTCACCCTGATAGGTGATTTTATCGGTGCCGCACGCTTTTTGCGCACAGGCATTGATCATATTTTCAGTAATCTCCATCATCCCGCGGTAATCCGTATACGCTTCGTAAAGCTCAATCGTTGTAAACTCCGGATTATGTTTGACGTCCATTCCCTCGTTGCGGAAAATGCGGCCGATTTCATAGACACGCTCCATTCCGCCGACAATCAGCCTTTTCAGGTGCAGCTCCGTCGCGATTCGTAAGTACATGTCGATGTCGAGCGTATTGTGATGAGTGATAAACGGCCTCGCGGCAGCACCCCCCGCAATGGTGTTGAGCACCGGTGTTTCCACTTCAATATAGGATTTCTCATCCAGGAAATTGCGGATGGTTTTCATAATCTCGCTGCGCTTGACAAAGGTTTCCTTCACCTCGGGGTTGACCATCAGGTCAAGGTAGCGCTGACGGTAGCGCAGGTCGGTATCCTTCAGCCCGTGGAATTTTTCCGGCATGGGCAGCAGGGATTTGGAGAGCAGCCTGATTTCTTTGGCGTGGACGGAAATTTCCCCGCGCCGGGTCTTAAAGACATACCCTTTTACACTGACGATGTCGCCGACATCCCAGTAGCTTTTCAAGTCGTTGTAGCTGTCTTCGCCCACCTGATCAATTTTCAGGTAAACCTGAATTCTTCCGCTGCGGTCCTGAATGTCCAGAAAACTCGCCTTGCCCATGTCGCGCCAGCTCATAATACGGCCGGCAATACACACGTCGCTGTTTTCCATCTCCTCAAAAAGCTGACGGATTTCCTGCGCGGTAATGTCCCGCGGGCAGGCCGTAATGGCAAACGGATCCCTTCCCGCCTGCTGAAGCGCGGTCAGCTTGTCTCTGCGGATTTGCAGCAGCTCGCTGATATCCTGCTCCGGCTGGCCGGTTTCATTCGTCTCATTTATCTTTTCGCTCATTTACAATTCTCCTAATTTATGAATTCACGCCACCCAAAAATTATTTGGAAATGGTAAGAACCTCGTATTCCATAATTCCCGCGGGAACTTCAATTTCCACTTTATCGCCGATGCCGTGGTTCAAAAGGCATTTTCCCACCAGCGATTCGTCGGAAATGCTCCCGTTGAGCGGATCGGCTTCGTTGGAACCCACGATTTTATAATTGACCACGCTGCTGTTGCCGGTCGAGGGGTTTGTCACCCTTACTTCCACCTTGGAACCGATATGGATGTTCTCATTACTGAGTTCGTCCTCGTCAATTACCTTGACGTTTTTCAGCATCACTTCAATATCCGCAATACGGGCCTCAACGATCGCCTGATCATTCTTCGCCTCGTCATATTCGCTGTTTTCGGACAGATCGCCGAAGGAAAGGGCCACCTTGATTTTTTCAGCAACTTCCTTGCGCTTGACGCTTTTCAGTTCCTCAAGCTCATTTTCCAGCTTTTCAAGCCCTTCCTTTGTCAGGATTACCTGTTTGACCATATATAATAACCACCTTTTCAACGCAAGTTTCTTGCACTTTTTTTACAGCGTTTTTCCATTCCATTGCAGAATAATTTCATGTTCCTCCCCCGCCGAAGGCGGAGGAGGAACATTTTCTAATCCTGTGGCTGTAAATGGGATTGCTGTATTTGTTTATAATAAATACATTATAGTGATACGGCAGCGTTCTGTCAATAAAATCCGGCGCTAAGGACTTATTTTCCAGAAAAAAGAGGGATATGCGAAAGCATATCCCCAAAACCGGTTCAATCCGTTGCGGCGCCGCTTTCCGCGGGCGCTTCCTGTGCGGAGCCGGGCGCCTGTGAAACATTCGCCCCCTGCCGAATCAGCGCGGAAACCGCGGCCTGCAGCTGCGTATCCTGGTCGCCCGAAAGCTGATTTTTCACCAGAAGGGCCTGCTGGGCGTCGCTGAGCTGCTTGCTGACATCCACATCGATTCCTTTTCCGCTAAAGACGTCTCCGTTCAATGTCAGGTAGTTTGCGACGGATATGATAATTGCGGAACCGTCGGAAAGCGGCATCACTTCGTCCTTTGTTCCAAAGCCGGCCGTCTTTTCCCCCACAAGCAGCCCCTTTTTGTAGTCCTTGATATCCGAAGCAAAAATTTCAGCCGCGCCAAAGGTGTTCCGGTCAACAATCACCGTGATCGGCAGGCTGACCTCATTGGCGTTGGAGGTGCGCTCCACCGTAACCTTCCCGGCTTTATTCCTGTAGCTCACCGTATTGCCCGCCGGCAGCAGGGTGTCCAGCATGGAGGCCATTCCGCTGATGCTTCCGCCCGAGTTGCTGCGCAGGTCAATCACAATGCCGACCGCGCCCTCTTTGATGCGCTGTGCAAGGAGCGTGTTGAACTGCTCGGCATTGGTATCCGTAAACTGGCTTATTTTCAAATAAGCCACATTGCCGTTGATCAGGGAGGAGGTGATTGTCTGCTCGGTATACTCCGCACGGGTTACCGTAACGCTGATGTTCTCGGCTTTTGCTTCCGTCCCGCTTGAGGCCAAGGCCTTGCGCAGAATCCCGAATTTCACCTTTGAGCCGGAGATGCCGTCCAGTTTATTGAGCGCGTCGCCGTAAGTAATGCGCACAATTTCCTTGCCGTCCATACTGACAATGGTGTCGCCTTTTTTCATTCCGCTCTTTTCAGCCGGAGAGTTCGGCATTACTTCAATGACTTCCATATTGCCGTCCGCGTCGCGGGCCGTCTTGATGCCTACGCCGATATTCTTACCACTGTTGCCGCTTACATACGCTTTGTATTTTTCGGCCGACAGATATTTTGCCTGCGAATCGCCCAGCCCGGCCACATAACCGGCGCAGATCCCGTCGTTCAAAGCAGTTTCGTCCACGGTTCCAATATAGTCCTGCCTAGCCTTCTGGTCAATTTCGCTCAGCTTGGTATACATTGCCTGACGCGCGTTGATATCCGCGACCTTGGCGTTAAAGCTCTTCATCGCGTAAACATAAGTGAGAGACACCGTAATGGAAGCCGTAATGGCAACGAGGGCGACTGTCGCGCCCCAGGACAGTTTTCTGCTCATATCGAATCAATCATTCCTTATTCTGGATTTTCACGCAAGCCTATCCCCTGCTGAACCAGTTCAGCGGATTCTTTGCCACACCGTTTACGCGGATCTCAAAATGAAGATGGGCGCCCTGCGAATCGCCGGTATTGCCTACATAGGCGATGACCTGTCCTTTTTTCACAATCTGCCCCGTGCTGACCGCCACGCTGCTGCAATGGCCGTACAGAGTGGAGTACCCGCCGCCGTGGTCAATAGCCACCACGTTTCCGTATCCGCCGTAACCGGTGCCGTAATTGCCCCAGCCGGCCATCATTACCCTGCCGGAGTCGGCCGCGACAATCGGCTTGCCGTAAACCCCCGCGGAGGAAATGTCAATTCCTTTATGGAAACTGCCCCAGCGGGAACCGAACCCGCTGGTGATATTGGTAACGCCCGGCAGAGGCCATGCAAAGTTTCCCGTGCTCACGTAGCCGCCGCTGCCGCCGCCTTTGTTATGATTTTTCGCCTGTTCGGCGTAATAATCTTTGTACCACTTGTCGATCGCCGCGTCTGCCGCTTTGCGCTGCGTGGCAAGCTTTGCGCTTTCCGCGTTGGCGTCGGATTCATTCTGGGCGAGTTCCGCAATCACGGACTTCGTTTCATTCAGCAGGGAAGTCAGTTCGCTCTGCTTGCTGTCCAGAGTCACCTTTGCGTCGGCAACGCTTTTGCGGTTCGTTTCAATTTCCGCCTTTTGGGTCTGGATGCTCTGCATATCTGATTTCAGCGTATTGATCAAATTGGTGTCGTGCGTTGTAATCGCCTGAATTGCTTCCGTTTTATCCGCAAGGTCAACCACATTTTTGGCATCGAGGATAATTTCCAGATTGGACGCCTCTCCCGTCAGGTAGAGCGCGCGCAGCCTTTGCTTGAGAAGCTCGTAATTCGTATTAATGCTCTTCTGTTTGCCGGCAATCTGCGTCTCCTTATCGGAAATGTCCGAATCAAGGGCGCTGATCTGCTGGTTCAAAACATCGATCTGGCTCTCTACGGTGCTTACCTGCGTGTCCAGCGCATTTTTATATTCCTGTTTCTTCGCCTTGTCCGCCTTCAGCGATTTCAGTCTGGCCGCAACCTCCGCCTGCTTTTTCTTCAGATTGCTCTGTTCCTTCTGAAGCTGGCTCAGGCTTTTCGCGGCGGACACCGGCATGGAAATCTGAGGAGTAAAAACCATTGCCAGCGCCAAAACCACGGCGATCATGCACTTTACTAATTTTTTACCAGCCAACGATTTCCCCTCCCTCTTTTTTCAGGTATTTGCTGATCGAAATAACCCCGCCGACCGCGCCGAACAAAGTGCCGGCCAAAATAAACGCCAGTGTGATGCTCCACGCGAGAGGCCGTATGTCAACAGGTGCAAACAGCATAATCGATGTAATAGACGTCATCATTTTATTGTAGAGAAGCAGCAGGATCAGGCTGGAAAGCGCGCCGGAGACAATCCCGATGATCATGCCCTCCACAATAAACGGAACCCGTACAAACCAGTTCGTCGCGCCGACGGATTTCATAATACTGATTTCCACACGCCGCGAGAACATGGTCACGCGGATGGTGTTGGAAATAATGAACAGCGATACCAGGCTGAGCAGCAGGATAATCCAGAATCCCACCATGGTGATCATCCGGTCCAGATTGGTCAGCTTCTGCGCGATGTCGGAGTAATCGTTGATGCTGGCAACGCCGGAAATCTTCTTAATCTGCGCCGCCGTTTCCTTATATTTGGAAAGATCCTTGAACGAAACCTTAAAAGCGTCCGGCAGCGGATTGTCCTTGCCGGTCATGCCCTGCAGCATGGTGCCGTCCTTGTCGCCCAGAATATTCATATACTGCTGGATGGCGTCGTCCTTCGGCACAAACTCACAGGTCTCAATGTTGTCCAGTTTTTTTATTTCCTCGCCCACTTTAATAGCGGAAAGCGTGGGCAGGTTCTGCGTCATATAAATTCTGACGGAGTTGTTTCCCTCAATCGCCTTCATTGCGGAATCAATATTATAGGAAAACAGCACCGCCGCCCCCGTCAGCAGCAGGCAGGATATCAGCACGCCGATCGAGGCGAAGCTCATGGTGCGGTTGTTCCATATGTTTTTGGTACCCTCTTTCATCAGGTATCCCAGCCCGTTAATCCTCATGACGCACCTCCTGCTGCGAAGCAGTATCCGCCACGATGCTTCCACCGTGAATTTCGACCACCCTACGGTGAAAATGCTTGACCAGCGTATGTTCGTGGGTAACCATTAAAATGGTAGTGCCCCGGCGGTTGATTTCATTGAGCAAATCCACAATTTCAAACGAAAGGGCAGGGTCAATGTTGCCCGTCGGTTCGTCGGCAATAATCAGCTTCGGGTTGTTGACCAGTGCCCGCGCAAGACCGACGCGCTGCTGTTCGCCGCCGGAAAGCTCCGACGGATGGCACATCGTCTTGTTCTGAAGGTCAACAAGGCCAAGAATATACGGGACCCGCTTGCGAATCTCCTTGTTGGTCGCGCCGACAATATGCATGGCGAACGCCACGTTCTCAAAAACCGTCATATTGTCGATCAGCCTGAAATCCTGAAAGACGATTCCCATGGTTCGGCGCATATAGGGCACGTCCCGCCTTTTCAGCGTAGAAAGGTTTCTCCCGTTGACAATAATTTCGCCCTCGTTGGCTTTTTCCTCACACATAATCAATTTAAGAAAGGTACTTTTTCCAGCGCCGGAAGACCCCACTATAAAGACAAATTCACCCTTGTCTACTTTCAGGTTCACATTTTTCAGTGCTTTTGTTCCATTAGAATATGTTTTACTTACGTTCTGAAATTCTATCAATGCAATCGCTCCATTAATTTCTTTAAATGTCCGTTTTCCCCTAAATCTCCATAAAAAAGCAAAAAAACCAAAACCCATTGGCATGTTTACATAATACCAATGGGCGGCATATTTATTATTTCTTTTTAGAATTAATTTGTAATAAATCTGTAATATTTATTGCTTTTTTCATTTCTCTGTCAGAATTTAACTGGGTTGGAAGAAAGATACTTCTTTACCATAAGCGCTACCTTGAATACAATGGCGTCTTCAAATTCGCGCAGATCCAGCCCGGTGATTTTTTTAATTTTTTCCAGCCTGTAAACCAGCGTGTTTCTGTGGACAAACAGCTTGCGGGAGGTTTCCGAAACATTCAGGTTGTTTTCAAAGAAACGCTGAATGGTGAACAGGGTCTCATGGTCAAGCGATTCAATGGAGCCGCGCTTAAAGACTTCCTTCAGGAACATGTCGCAAAGGGTTGTAGGCAGCTGATAGATCAGGCGGGCAATGCCGAGGTTGTCGTAGCTGACAATCGGTTTCTCCGTGTCAAACACCTTGCCTACCTCCAGCGCAACCTGCGCTTCCTTAAAGGAGCGGGCCAAATCCTTAATTCCGGTCACCGTCGTGCCGATGCCGACCACACAGTGGGTGTAGAACTCGCTGGAAAGCGTATCCACAATAGATCCCGCCAGCTTTTCCAGATCCTTCGGTTCAATGCCGGCGCGGATTTCCTTGACCAGCGCAATGTCGTTTTCATTGATATTGATAATAAAGTCCTTGTTTTTGTCCGGGAACAAGTTCTGTATCACGTCGTAAGCCGAAATGTCGGATTTGTTCGTAATTTTAATCAGCATGCAGACACGGTTCACATCGGCGTTAAAGCGGAGTTCACGGGCTTTCAAATAGATATCGCCGGGTAGAATATTATCCAGAATCACGTTCTTGATAAAATTGCTGCGGTCGTATTTTTCGTCATAGTACTGCTTGATGCTGCTCAGTGAAACAGCAAGAAGGGAAGCATAACGGCCGGCTTCCGGGTCGCTGCCGGAGACAAAAACGGCATATTCCGGCCTTGGGCGGCTGCCAAACGACTTAAACGTATAGCCGTTGACCACAAAGGTTCCGGGCGTAGCCAAAATCTCAGCGGTAATGCTGTCGTTCACTTCACCGATGCGGCCAAGCTCGCTACAGGCAATAATAACCGAGGTTTCATCAATCACACCGATGGTCCGGTCTATCGCGTCACGCATTTGGTGGATAACTCCCTGAAATAATCTATTTGACATAGCTCTCCCTCACTTTATATAACTTGTATAATCTGCTGAAATATTATAGTATGCTACATACATTTTACATAAATTCAATGCATTTTTCAACCATGTATTTAACATAAAATAAAAAAATATCAAAATTAGGGACAATTTGGCAAAAAATTACACTTTTTTACTGTCTTTCGCCTTCCTTCAAATTAAATTTGCGTAAATTTTTCCGAAACTAAAAAAAGTGCCGTATCAAATGACACGGCACTTTTTCAATATTGCATCAGTTCAGGATGGCTTTTTCGGTTTCCTTATCAAACAGATGCATTTTCTGAAGATTAAAGGCTATTTCAATCGTATCGCCCGTCTTCGCAGTGGAAGTCGGCTCAACTCTCGCCGTAATATCGTTGTTCTCGCAGCTCAGGTAAAGATACGTTTCGGCGCCCATCAGCTCCGTAACTTCCACGTTCGCCTTTACATGACCGTCCGTTACCTTCGCGAGGAATTCCGGCTCGTCGTGCACGTCTTCGGGGCGGATTCCGAACACAACGTTTTTACCGGCATAGTCCTTCAGTACGCCGTCTTTGTCCTTCCCTTCGGGAACGGCGATGCTGTACTGGCCGAACTTCAGGAAATAACGGCCGTCCTTACTTTCCACCTGTGCGTCGATAAAGTTCATCTGCGGGGAGCCCATAAAGCCGGCGACAAATTCATTTACCGGATAATCGTAAAGGTTCTGCGGGGTATCCACCTGCTGTACAAAGCCGTCTTTCATGACGACAATCCGGTCGCCCATGGTCATGGCTTCGGTCTGGTCATGCGTAACGTAAATGAAAGTGGTGCCCAGTCTTTTGTGCAGCTTGGAAATTTCCGTCCTCATTTGTGCGCGCAGCTTTGCGTCCAGGTTGGAAAGAGGTTCGTCCAGAAGGAAGACCTTCGGGTCGCGGACAATGGCGCGGCCAAGGGCCACACGCTGACGCTGGCCACCGGACAGGGCCTTTGGCTTTCTGTCAAGCAAATGGGAAATATCAAGAATTTTGGCTGCTTCTTCCACACGGCGCTTAATCTCATCCTTCGGCACCTTGCGCAGCTTCAGGCCAAAAGCCATATTGTCAAAAACGGTCATATGCGGATAAAGCGCGTAGTTCTGGAACACCATTGCGATATCCCGATCCTTCGGCGCAATATCATTGGCCAGGGTATCCCCGATGTACAGTTCCCCTTTGCTGATTTCTTCCAGGCCCGCGATCATTCTCAGTGTGGTGGATTTGCCGCAGCCGGAAGGTCCGACAAGAATAATAAATTCCTTGTCCGCAATTTCCAGATTGAAATTCGTAACTGCGGTTACGCCTCCCTCATAGACCTTGTAAATATTTTTCAACGTTACATTTGCCATAATCATCCTCCATAATCTCATACTGTTCGTCATCAACGGGTCCTGCAGCATTTTCCATTTCATTGGGAGTGATTTCAAATTTTTGATTATATGGATTTGCTGTAGTATCAAACCGTTTTTCATTCCGTGAATTCATGATAACAGATGCGTCGGGGGATTAACAGACCCTTTTTATCCAAACTTTAATATTGTGGTTTATGAAAATCCGATAAAACACAAAAATGAGTTTCGAATTTAGTATATATTGGATACCTCAGGCTGGCAAAAAACGGCATTTTTCTCGGATTCATCCAGTTCCCGTGCGGCTCCCGGCATGAGTTTTCCGTCCAGCATGAGCGCGCCGATCTGTACCCGTTTCAGCTGCTGCACCTCGTTTCCGCGCGCCAGAAACATCCGCTTGACCTGATGGAATTTTCCCTCGCGGATTCGTACGCGGACAAGCGGGCGCCCGCCGTCCTCCAGCACCTGCAGCTGTGCCGGCAGGCACGTCATGTCGCTGAGCTCCACGCCGCTTTCAAACGCCGCAATGTCCCCGGCGTCAACCGGCCGGGCCAGAACCGCCTCATACACCTTGAAAACATGGCTTTTCGGCGCGAGCATCCGGTGGGCGAACCCCCCGTCGTCGGTGATAATAAGCAGGCCCTCGGTATCTTTGTCGAGCCGACCCGCAGGAAAAAGCCCGCGCCGTTTCAGCTCCGGCGGCAGCAGATCCACCACGGTGCGCACGCGGGTGTCCCTTGCGGCGGAAAGCACGCCGGCCGGCTTATTCATCATAAGGTACAGAAATTTCCTGATAACCAGAATTTCCCCGTTTATTGTCACCTCGTCGGACTGCGTGTCCACCTTAAAGTCGGCCTTTCTGACCACGTTTCCGTTCACCGCAACAGCGCCGCGGCGAATCATCGCCCCGGCGCCTTTCCGGCTGGCCGTATTCTGTGAAGCCAGTATTTTATCAAGCCGTTCCATGCTCATTTGATTGCCCTCCGTGTTTTTCACTGTCCTTTTATTTTAAACGATTCCGCGCTGCCGGTCAATGCGGGCTTTCCGACGCGCGGCTCAGTCCGTCGGCCAGGCGTTCGCCGGTATTTCAGAGGCGGCCTGCGGCGCGGCCGCGGTTTTCTTTCCCGCTGCGGAAGACGCGTTCGGCGCATTGGGGTCGTTCGGCGCCGCGGAGGCCGTATTCGGGTTCTCCTGTATCGGTTCGCTGTAATCGCTGCTGTTTTTTTCACCGGAGAAGCCGGTCATAAACCCGTCGAGCTGGACGGTGCTCAGGTCTCCCCCGACCACTTTGTTGTCATAGACCAGAATGGTAGCCCGCACATCCGTCGCCTGCGGATAGTTCGTGACCGCGTAGACCCATTGCCTGCAGGTTTTCCCCGCGTATGGGGAAAGGTCCAGTCCCTGTTCCTTCTGTATATTGTTGTATTGGATATAGACGTCGTCAAACTGTGCCGGAATGGTCACGTCTTTCATTTCGAGCGGCTCGGTGTTTACCTGCCAGCCAAACTGCTTTAAAAAAGCTACGCGCTGGTCATTACTTTCGGCGGAAAGGGTATATGTCTTCCCCTCCGACGAAGCAACCGGTTCGGAATGGAACAGTTTCGCCACAACCATCACTGCGGTTATAACCAATAAAATTGCCGCCAGACCGATAAATATCTTTTTTCTGCCGGCCTTAATCGAAAAAATAAACATATTTCCGCCCCCTTGTAAAAGATAAATATGCGGGCGGACAGTAAAAAATGCAAAAACAGCCCCCGTTTCCGGGGGCTGTTTTCCATCGTCTGTTTATTCTTGCGCGTCTGCGGCTTTCGCTTCTTCAATCACCTTCTGGGCCACCTGCGGCGGCGCTTCCTCATAGCGGCAGAAGTTAAAGGTAAACGAGCCCCTGCCCTGTGTGGACTGGCGCACAAAGGTGGTAAAATCATGCATTTCCGCCATCGGCACCTCGGCCTCCACGGTCTGTTTTCCCTCGTCCGCCGGGTTCATTCCCAGCACGCGTCCGCGGCGCTTGTTGACCTCGCCCATAATGTCGCCCATGTTGGCGTCCGGCACCATGCATTTCAGTGTGCCGATCGGTTCCAGCAGCACGGGGTTTGCAATCGGCATACCCGCCTTATAAGCAAGGTTCGCCGCCATTTTGAACGACATTTCAGAGGAATCGACCGGATGGTACGAGCCGTCGTACAATGTGGCGCGCAGCCCCACCACCGGGTATCCCGCCAGCGGGCCCTTCACGATGCATTCGCGCAGCCCTTTTTCCACGGCGGGGAAGAAGTTTTTCGGCACCGCGCCGCCCACGACGCGCTCGCCGAACTCAAGGCCCTCGCTGTCGCAGGGCTCAAATTCCACCCAGATGTCGCCGAACTGCCCGTGCCCGCCGGTCTGCTTTTTGTACCGGCCCTGCACCTGTACCTTCTTGCGAATGGTTTCGCGGTAAGGCACGCGCGGCTTCTGCAGCGTGACCTCAACGCCGAATTTGTTCTTTAATTTGGAAATAATAATATCAAGATGCTGTTCGCCCATGCCGGACAACACCATCTGATGCGTTTCCGCATTGGTTGAGAATCGAATGGTGGGATCTTCATCCACCAGACGGAAAATGCCCTGCGCGACCTTATCTTCCTCGCCCTTGTTCTTCGGCAGCACCGCCATGGAAAGCGTGGGGTTCGGGTACGTGATACCGTCCAGCGTAACTTTTCTGGCCGGGGAGCAAAGCGTGTCGCCCGTGCTGACTCCCTGTAGCTTCAGCACCGCGCCGATGTCGCCGGCGCCGATATAGGGGGCGTCCTCCTGCTTTTTACCGTGCATCATGACGGTTTTTCCGATGCGCTCCACATTGCCCGTACGCATATCGAGCAGTTGGGAATCCGTCGCGACCTTTCCGGAGATCACCTTCAGGTAGGACAGCTTGCCGATAAACGGGTCCGCAATGGTTTTGAATACGATTGCGGCGGCTGCCGCGTCGTCGTTCACCGAAAGCTCCACCGGGTTGCCGTCCACATCCGCGCCGATTTCACCGCTCTTTTCCTCAGCCGACGGCGCCAGCCAGGTAAGGCCGTCCAGGAACTGCTCCATCCCCCTCATCAAAAGGGCGTCCCCGCAGAACACCGGGCAGATCGCGCCGGACTTCACACCCTTGCTTACGCCCACGATCACCTCTTCCGGCGTAAACTGTTCGCCGGAGAAGTATTTTTCAAACATTTCATCGCTTGTTTCGGCGACCGCCTCGTAAATGGCGGTGCGCAGTCCTTCCAGCCTTGTTCCCATATCCGGCATCTTCACTTCGACCGGCTTGCCGTTCTGGTAATCATAGGCCTTGTACTCCAGAATATTGATATAGATGTTTGCCTTGCCATCCTCAATAAACGGAACCACCACAGGGCAGACGGAAGGGCCGAAGCTGGCTTTCAGGTCTTCAAACACCTTATAGAACCGCGCGCTTTCGTCGCAGAGGCCGTTGACAAAAAAGATTTTGGACAACCCGCGTTTATTCGCCGCCTCCACTGCCTTTTCCGTGCCGACGGACACGCCGCTTTTACCGGAAACCGCGACCAGAACGGAGTCCGCCGCGCGGACCGCCTCGCACATACCGCCTTCAAAGTCGAAAAGGCCCGGAGCATCTATCAGATTAATTTTGTGATTCTTCCATTCCAAAGGAGCCACCGCTGTGGTCACAGTGATTTTTCTCTTAATTTCTTCCGGATCGAAGTCGCACACGGTGCTGCCGTCACCGACCTTGCCAAAACGGTCGGTCGCACCGGACAAATACAGCATAGCCTCCGCGATGCTGGTCTTCCCGGCGCCGCTGTGTCCCGCAATTGCAATGTTGAGAATGTTTTTTGCATGATACTGTTTCATTATAGATACTCCTTTCAGGGATTGATTGTTACAACCATACAATTGTGCAACCAAATTTACGATAATTATAGCGTGTTTTTACAATGATTACAATCCCAATTTGCTAAAATTTCACTTTTTCATCTTGATATCCTTCCTACGGTTGCCCTATAGCACGGCGCTCCGCAGAAAGGCGCCGTTTTTCGCGGCAACCGTAAAAAAGCCGCCCGGAAAACCGGACGGCTTTTTTACATGGAAACGAACTATTTTATGCTTTGCCCGCGCAGCCGAGAACGGCCGTGATCTTGTGCTCAACCATTTCCTTAATGGCTGTGCGCGCAGGGGCAAGGTATTGTCTTGGGTCGAAATGAGTCGGGTTTTCCGCAAAATATTTGCGGACGCTCGCCGTCATGGCAAGGCGCAGGTCGGAGTCAATATTGATTTTGCAGACGGCCATCTTTGCGGCTTCGCGGAGCATTTCCTCCGGAATTCCGATGGCGTCCGGCATCTGTCCCCCGAACTGGTTGATCTGCTTAACAAACTCGGGGATAACGGAGGAAGCGCCGTGCAGGACAATCGGGAAGCCCGGCAGACGGTCGGAAACCTCTTGCAGAATATCAAGGCGCAGCCTCGGTTTCTGACCGGGCTTGAACTTGTACGCGCCATGGCTCGTACCGATTGCGATCGCAAGGGAGTCCACCCCGGTGCGCTTAACAAAATCCTGCACCTCGTCCGGGTCGGTAAACTGGGCCTTGTCGTCCTCAACCTTTACATCGTCTTCCACGCCGGCCAGCTTGCCCAGCTCGGCTTCGACGGTCACATTGTATTTATGCGCGTATTCCACAACCCTGCGGGCCTCTTCCACATTTTCCTCATAAGGCTTGGAAGAACCGTCAAACATAACGGAGGTAAACCCGCCGTCAATACAATCCTTGCACAGCTCATAGGACGAACCGTGGTCAAGGTGCAAAGCAATGGGAATATCGGGATTTACGATAACAGCGGCCTCAACAAGCTTCGTCAGGTAAGTGTGGTTCGCATATTTGCGTGCGCCCGCGGAAACCTGAAGAATCACCGGGGCCTTCAGCTCCTGGCAGGCTTCGGTAATGCCTTGGACAATCTCCATGTTGTTGACGTTGAACGCGCCGACGGCGTATCCCCCGGCATATGCTTTCTTGAACATTTCTACTGTATTGACTAATGGCATGGTTATGAACCTCCCAAATTATTGTATAGCATTATTATATCCCAAAATTAGGGAAAGTAAAAGATAAATTTTGCAACTTGTGAAATTCCGTCATTTCGTGAAAGATTCCGTTCCCCGCCGACAGAATTCTGTAATTTTATGAAAAGCGGAAACGGATGACCTATCCCGCTTCAAACAGCTCCGGATTATTCCGGCTGTAATGGAAGATGTACTGCTGGGCGATTCCCGCGTACCGGCCGAAGCTTTCCGGCTCCCTGCCGGGGAACAGCGTGCGCATCGCGCGCTTCATCCAGACGTCCATCGGAAACGCTTCCAGCCGGTGCAGCCCGTAAAGCAGGGTGCAGTCCGCCACCTTCGGCCCCACACCGTGAATCGTCATCAGCCGGTCACGGGCTTCGGCCAGCGGCGCGGTTTTCAGCGACTCCAGGTCAATTTCCCCCTGCGCCACCTTGCGCGCGGCGCTCAGGATGTATTTTGCCCTGAATCCGCTGCGGATACCCGCAAGATCCTCCTCGCACAGTCCCGCGATTCTTTCCGCTTTCGGAAAGGCAAAGTACCCCTCGCCGATGCTTTCGCCGAATCCGGCGCAGAACCGCGAAACAATCCCCTTGATCCGGGGAATGTTGTTGTTCTGGGAAAAGATGAACGAGCAGAGCGCCTCCCACGGCTCCTGATTCAAGATCCGCATACCGGGCGCGTACTTCGCCGCCTGTGCCAGCGTGGCGTCGCCCGCCGACAGGTCGTCGCGGATTTTCCCGTAATCGAGCGGCAGGTCAAAGTAATTCCGCCAGAAGGGGTCGTCCACCGCCTGTTCCCTGTTCTGCTCCGAAATATTCAGAATACGGCCAAAAGCGACGCCCGTGTACGAGCCGTCCTCCTGCTTTTCCCAACGGAAGCACTGTCCGCAGTCCAATGTCTGCGCAAGGTCAAAGCTCTCCATTTTTTCTCTCATATGGTTTCGGTCCCCTTCCGTCGGCGCCGTTGCTTCACACGGTAAACCGCACTGATATTGTTTATAGTATAACACAATTCAGTAAAGGTGAGAATACTGATTGTTTTCAAAGCTTTTGCGATCAAGTTTACATAATAATATATGCATTTCCTATGCACAACCGGAAAAACCGGGACGGTTTCCACACTTATTAACATTTTCAACCAAGTTTTCAACAGTGAATGCCGGGTATTCCACGGCATTATGTAAACTTATGCAAATACTGTACGTATAAACGGCTCTGTGCCTTGCCAAACAGAGCGTATATTCCGGACTGTCATTGTATGCACGCCGAAAAAACGGGAAGTTGTCCCGTTTGTTTTGGCGCCTAAAAGTGGTGCGCCATAAGGGTTTTTAAGAATATAAAAATTGTTTTCGGTATATTACACAAAATTATAAAAACTGATTATTAACTTTTGGCATCATTTGTGTGTGCCAAATCTGTTTTTGTTTCTCTTGAGAAAGTATGGCACTCCGGCTTATAATCAAAGCAGAAATATTTCGGAACTATTGTTGAAAGGCGGAGTAAAAATGAAAGAAAAAGTTCAAAGCTTCGGCAGATTTTTGAGTGGCATGGTCATGCCGAACATCGGCGCCTTCATCGCGTGGGGCCTGATCACGGCAATGTTCATCAAAACAGGATGGACGCCGAACGATAAGTTGGCGGCGATGGTTGACCCGATGCTGAAGTACCTTCTTCCGCTCCTGATCGGTTACACGGGCGGCCGCATGGTCGGCGGTCAGAGAGGCGCAGTGGTTGGCGCCATCGCCTCCATCGGCGTAATCATCGGCGCGGATATCCCGATGTTCCTCGGCGTCATGATTATGGGTCCTCTGGGCGGCTACGTAATCAAACAATTTGACAGACTGATTCAAGGAAAGGTGAAGGCGGGATTCGAAATGCTCGTCGATAACTTTTCCGCCGGCATCATCGGCGGCATTCTCGCAATCATCGCGTTCCTGCTGATCAATCCACTGTGCGTGGCACTGACTGCCGGTCTTGCCGCGGGCGTCGACTTCTTCGTAAAAGCGGGCCTGCTGCCGCTGGCGCAGATCTTTATTGAACCCGCAAAGGTCCTGTTCCTCAACAACGCGATCAACCACGGCATCCTGACCCCGCTCGGAATTGAGCAGGCGGGCAAAATGGGCAAATCCATCTTCTTCATGCTGGAAGCAAATCCGGGCCCGGGCCTTGGGCTGCTGCTCGCATACTGCATCGCCGGAAAAGGCACCGCGAAGAGCTCCGCTCCCGGCGCCGTCATTATCCATTTCCTCGGCGGTATTCATGAAATCTATTTCCCGTATGTCATGATGAACCCGATTCTTATCCTTGCGGTCATCGCCGGCGGCATCACCGGTTCTTTCGTAGAGGGAATCCTCGGCGCGGGCCTGGTCGCCGCAGCGTCCCCGGGCAGCATTATCGCTTTCCTCCTGATGACCCCGAAAGGCGGATTCTTAGGCACTATTCTGGGTGTAACATGCGCCGCGGCGGTCAGTTTCGCCGTGTCGTTCGTTCTTTTGAAGGCGACGGCAAAGGATGAAGACAATTTGGACGAAGCAAAGGATAAAGTCAAAGCCATGAAAGGCGGAAAACCCGGCAAAACCGCAGCTGTCCTGCGCAAAGTAAACGTCAGCAAAATTGTTTTTGCCTGCGACGCCGGCATGGGCTCCAGCGCAATGGGCGCGACGGTTCTCGGCAAAAAGCTGAAAGAGGCCGGTCTGGATGTTCAGGTGATCCATTCCTCCATTGAAGATATTCCCCGTGACGCACAGATTGTTGTCACGCACCACGAGCTGAAGGAAAGGGCGCAGAAGGCTGCGCCGAACGCCGAACTGATCACCATTACAAACTTTATGGCGGCGCCGGAGTACGACGAGCTGGTCGGTCAGCTGAGCGGCCTTGCTTCGGTAATATAACAAAAAAACCGGTTGGAATCTGTGCAGAAACACTGTTTACGAAGCGGATAAATCATAGTAACATTGAGTATGGGGAGGGGTTGCAAATGACTTTTACACCGCGTTTAAATCATTTGTTCCGTATTTTGCTGAAAAATACGGAGCCCGTTTCCGTCAGCGAACTTGCTTCCCTGCTGAACACCAGCAAGCGTACGCTTTTCCGCGACATGGAAAACGTGGATTCCCTTCTTCGCTCCTTTCATCTGAGGATCAACGCGAAGGCAGGGGTAGGCATCCGGCTTGAGGGAAACGAAAAAGACAAGGAAACCCTTGCCCAGGCGCTGCTCAGTGAAGAGGAACCGGAACCCATGGATAAGGAAAACAGAAGGAAACGCCTGATTCTGGAAATCCTCAAAAATGAAAGCGTACAAAAGCTGTACTACTATTCGAATCTGTTCAAAGTCAGTGAAGGGACCATCAGCAACGACATGGACGCCATTGCCGGCTGGTTCCGTGAAAATGATTTGGAGCTGTCCCGGCGGCAGGGATACGGTGTCGCTTTGGAAGGCACCGAGGAAGCCTACCGCCGGGCTCTTTCCCAATTTATTTATGAAAATATCAGCCGTGACGAATTCTGGGAAGCCTCCTTGGGCACGGACGGGAAAACGGCTGAGGAAATAGACATCTATCCCCTGTTGGACACGAAAATTTTCAATCAGGTGGTCGCCGCCCTGAAAACGATCCCGAACAGAAAGCTGGAGCGGATTACCGAATTCTCACGGATCAGGCTTGTGATCTATCTTTCCATCGCGGTGGAAAGAATCATGAAACAGAAAAAAATCTCCATGGAAGCGGATGCCGTCCGGAAGCTGAAAGCGACTGAGGACTATCTGCTCGCCGGCACCATTGCGGACACGCTGGAGGAGTCGTTCCGGTTTAAAATCTGCGATGAGGAAAGGGCGTATATCTGCATCCATATTAAAAGCGCCAAACAAAAATATATCGACAAAAACCCGGACGACGATTTTTACATCGATCACTACGAGCTGATCCGCATGATTTACCGGATGATCGACCGGTTCGACCCGGAAATAGCCGAAGAACTGAAGACGGATGAGGTGCTGCTAAGCGGGCTGATTGTCCATCTGGACCCAACTTTGACCCGGCTCAGGCACAATATGGCCATCCAGAACAGCATGCTGGACCAGATTCGGAATATGTATCCGGATATCTTTGAAAAAAGCAAAAATGCGGCGCAGGTAATCTGGGAAAGCTGCGGCTTTGTGGTACCCGACACCGAAACAGGCTACCTCGCCACCCACTTCGGCGCGGCGGTCATGCGCTTGAAGGAGCGAAAAATACGGCGCAGGGTCGTCAGCATCGGCGTGGTCTGCGCAAGCGGCATCGGTATTTCCTATCTGATGTCCTCCCGGATAAAAAACACGTTTAAAGCGGACGTTCTGGTAAAGACCTACGCACAGGAGGATTTGGCCGCGGGTTCCCCGCCAGAAATCGACATTCTGGTTTCCTCCTTCCCTCTGAAGGATGTTTCGTACTCTTATCTGCTGGTCAGCCCCCTGCCCACGGATGAGGATCTGGAAAAAATCCGCAGGGAGATCAACCGCCGCGCGTATGTGGAAACGGGGCAGCTCCCACCGGAAAAAAAAAGCCGGGACTCTTCCGGTCATCTGCATAAAACCTGGGATATGGCGGAAAGCATCCAGTCCGTACTTTCCCGCTTCGATATTTCCTACACGGATGAATCCACGGACTTTACGGAACTTGCCGAACAGGCGGGCCGGCATTTCGGGAACAGCGATGAAAACCGCAAATTGATTTTCAACGACCTTCTGGCCAGGGAGAAGATCAGTTCGCAGGTGGTTGAAAGCTATCAGTTCGCCCTGCTTCACGCGAAGACGGACGGCGTGGCCAATCCGGTTTTCGCGGTCATTCTGCCCAATCATCCTCCGTTTGCCAGCGAATATTTAAAAGGCGCCGTGCTGGCGGTGGTCATGCTCATTCCCAAAGGCTCCGGAGGGAAGGCACACAGCCAGATGATGGGAAAACTCAGCAGCGCGCTGATAGAGGACGAGGATTTTCTGAACGCGCTCAAATCCGGAAACCGGGAGGCTTCCTATGCAAAAATACAGGAGATTCTAGAGGGATACTTTGCTCAGAAAATCAAGGAACTCTACCTGTGAATCCATAGATAAATCCCATGATCAAAGAAGGTGGTACGCATCATGTTTTTTAAGAAAAGCGCGAAAAAGCCGGAGCTTCTGATGAAGCGGAATATTGTCCTGAACTGCAGCGCAGCGAACAAGGAGGAAGCCATCCGGCGCGCGGGGCAGCTGCTCTTTGAGAGCGGCTACGTTTCCGAGCCCTACATCGGCGGCATGCTGGCAAGGGAAAAAAAGCTATCGACCTGCATTGGGAACAGCATTGCCATTCCGCACGGAGAAAGCGAAGTAAAAAAGGAAATCCTCTCTTCCGGGCTGGTGGTAATGGTGTATCCGAAGGGGATACCCTGGGACAATGAAACCGTCTATCTGGTGGTGGGCATTGCCGCCATCGGCGACGAGCACCTGGAAATATTAAGGAATATTGTTGAGAAGCTGGATACAAAGGAAGCCGTGGAATCCCTTGTTCAAAGCGGAAACGCGGATAAAATCTACAATTTATTCAGCGGCTGCTGAATTTCGTCAGCGGCGGAACGACCGTCCATACACAATGGAGAAAGGAATTACTTATGAAGACAAAAGCAGTCAGAATGTACGGAGCAGATGATCTGCGGCTTGAAGATTTCGAGCTGCCTGAGATAAAAGACGATGAAATACTGGTCAAGGTTGTCAGCGACAGTATCTGCATGTCCACCTATAAGCTGATCAAACAGGGGAAAAAACACAAGCGCGCCCCGCAGAACATCGACACCAATCCCGTCATCGTCGGGCATGAATTCGCGGGCGATATCGTAAAGGTCGGGGCGAAATGGCAGTCCGAATTCAAGGCGGGCGAAAAATTCGCCCAGCAGCCCGCGCTGAATTACAAAGGCAGTCTGAATTCGCCCGGCTATTCCTATGAATATTTCGGCGGGGACTGTACCTACTGCATCATCCCCCACGAAGTCATGGAACTGGGCTGCCTGCTGCACTACAGCGGCCCCAGCTACTTTGAAGCTTCGCTCGGCGAGCCCATGTCCTGCATTATCGGCGGATTCCATTCCAACTACCACACCAACAAGCGCAACTACGACCACGCGTCCGGCGTCAAGGAAAACGGAGCGGTTCTGATCGTGGGCGGCGCGGGCCCCATGGGCCTGGGCGCGGTGGAATACGCAATCTGCCTTAAAAAAAAGCCTCGGCTGGTCGTTGTGACCGACGTCAGTGAGGATCGGATTTCCCGCGCGGAGAAGGTTGTCCCTGTTTCCAAAGCGGAAGCCCTTGGGGTAACTTTGAAATACGTCAACCCAAATCAGTTGGAGAACCAGTTTGAAGGGCTGAAAGCACTGACCGGCGGCGCCGGCTACGACGATATTTTCGTGATGGCCCCCATCCGTCCCCTTGTGGAGCTGGCCGACAGCCTGCTCGCCTTTGACGGCTGTCTCAACTTCTTTGCCGGCCCCACGGACAACAAATTCTCCGCCAATATCAATATGTACAACACGCATTATATCAGCACCCACATCATGGGCTCCACCGGCGGGAACACCGACGACCTGATCGAAGCGCTCGACCTGTCCGCCGCCGGAAAAATCAATCCGTCCGTCATGGTTACCCACGTCGGCGGAATCGACTGTGTGGCGGAGGCGACCGAGAACCTGCCCTCCATCCCGGGCGGCAAAAAGTTGGTCTACACCCATATCAGCATGCCGCTGACAGCCATAGACGACTTCCGTGCCCTGGGCGAAAAGGATGAGCTGTTTAAAAAGCTGGCGGACAGCTGCGAAAAGCACAACGGCTTGTGGAACAGCGAAGCGGAACACATCCTTTTTGAGCATTACGGACTGAACGCCTGAATGAAATATAGAAAAGGACTGCGGGGTGCGCGTGATTGATTTATACCGTAACATTTAACCCGGCGCTGGACTACATTACCGAGGTCGCGGATTTCCGCGAAGGGGAAATCAACCGGAGCCGCGGAGAAAAAATCCTGAGCGGGGGCAAGGGAATCAACGTTTCCATCGTGCTGAAAAGCCTTGGGGTCGACAGCACGGCGCTCGGTTTCATTGCGGGGTTTACCGGCGATGAAATTGAAAGGGGCGTGCGGGCCTTCGGCTGTAACACCGATTTCATCCGGCTCGACAACGGGCTGTCCCGCATCAATCTGAAAATCCGCTCCAAGCGCGAAACGGCGGTAAACGGCAGCGGCCCGTTTATTTCTCAGGAGAAAATAGGCGAACTGTTTTCGCAGCTCGGCGGCCTTTCCGACGGGGATATTCTCGTCCTCGCGGGCAGCATCCCCTCCTCTCTGCCGGAAAATACCTACGAAACCATTATGGAGCGGCTGCGGAATAAAAAAATCCGCATTGTGGTGGACGCCACGGGACGGCTGCTCCTGAACGTGCTGAAATACCGGCCGTTCCTCATCAAGCCGAATCGGGAGGAGCTGGAGGAAATTATCGGTGAGCCGTTGAGCGGCGCCGAAGAAATCATCCGCGCCTGCCAAAAGCTCCAGTCGCTGGGCGCGTGCAACGTTCTTGTTTCTCTGGGCGGCGACGGCGCAATCCTTGTCAGCGAGACAGGCGGCGTATATCAAAGCATGGCTCCGAAGGGCAGGGTGGTCAACACCGTCGGCGCAGGCGATTCCATGGTTGCCGGCTTTCTCGCCGGATACCTGAAAAGCGGAAGCCTTCAGGAAGGTTTCCGGACAGGAATCGCCGCCGGGAGCGCCAGCGCTTTTTCCGAAAATCTTGCAACCGGAGAGGAAGTTTCCGCGCTGCTGAAAACAATAAAGGGGTGAATCTGATGAAAGAATTCCGTTACGTCATTCAGGATAAAGAAGGAATCCATGCCCGGCCCGCCGGTCTTCTGGTGCAGGAGGCGCAAAAGCACAGCTCGGAAATTCTCATCGGCAAAAACGGCAAAACAGGAAATGCCAAAAAACTTTTTTCCGTCATGAGCCTTGCCGCCAAAAAAGGGGAAGAAGTCACGGTTACGGTGGAAGGACCCGATGAGGAACAAACCGCGAAAACCTTGCAGACCTTTTTTCAGCAGAATTTATAAGCTTATAAGATTTCATGACGATACATCTCCATCCCACGCACCATTTCCATCTAAAGAGGCTGCTGCACATGTGGAAGCATTTGCAGCAGCCTCTTTCTTTTATATAGCAATTTTAAAAATTTTGTTTTCCGGTTCTCATTTGAAATCGCTATCGTACATTTATGATCTTGCCGGCTGACAGGACAACCTGCCGGTCCCGTATCCGGTATGTGCCGTTTTGTACATAAACGAGCGTGGGTACCTGCAGATAGTGCTTCCAGCCGCGTCCCTTCAGCTGCGTTTTCACCACGCCGTACCGGTTTCTCCTTGCCTCAATCACCTCACCCCCGCCGACATAAACGCCCACATGGCCGTCCATATGGACCACAAGGCCCGGCGTGTCCGGCATTTCCGGAATATCTCCCTTGATTTGGGCAAGGTCAAAAAGGCCGTCCGCCGTGCAGTCCGCAAGGGTTCCCTGCCGCTTTGCGGAGATTTCTCCCGTCGATTCGTCCAGCCAGGAATACGCCTTGATCAGCCCGCCGCAGTCAAAACCCGGCCTTCCCCCAAAATTCTGATAGATGGCGTTCACCTGCGCGCCGGTCAGATTCGCCCGTTCCACGCCGTCAAAGCGTTTTTGCTGCTGCCGTAGAAACGGCAGCGCAATCGCCTGCCCCGCCGCGCCGTAAACATAGCCGCTGCCGCAGTCCAGCGCGTCCCATGCAAAGTTGGCGAGCCCGATGTTGTTTTTCAGGCCGTCCCCGCTTTTCAGGTTTCTTTGCAGCAGGGAGACGAAGTCGATGTAGCCCGGCGCCAGCTCCCCGCTGAGGGCAGCCATGGAACGCCTTTGCGCGCCGTCAAGCGCGACGCCGAATTCCGCTTCAATCCGGTCAAAAATCCCGTCCGTATCCTCAACAGGGACAGCCGCGCCTTTTTCGTCCGTATAAAAGCATTTTATCAAACGGTTCCTCACATTGTTTTTATTAACATACCGGCTGTTGTCGAACAAGGTGATGTATACGGAATACAGCAGTCTGGTGTTGAGCTGCTTTCCCCGCTGAGTGCGCAGAAGGATTTGCGAAACCATCGGCTTAAAATCCGCCGATACCGTCTCCAGCGCGTATTCCCGCAGGCTCTGCTTTTGTCCGGCGCAGCTTCTGAACGAGGAAACAATCAGAAACGAGCATAAAATCAGGATGCAGGCCGCACCCCAAAAATGTTTTTTTAAAAAAAAGCGCGGAATACTATGTCTCACTATAATAATCATTTCATACCTCCTGAAACTTTATAACAATTTCAAATAAGAACCGGAAAGAACAAGATTAGTTTCAAAACATTTCTGTAATTGCTATATATTCGGAATCAGGGGAAAGTATGAGAAAGACAGGGAAGCTTTCGGTGCCGGGACATATTGACGGACATGCCTATATCTGTTAAAATAGAAAATATATAGTTAATTTGAAATTCAAAGTGTTGCGATAGAAAATCATTTTTTTCCCGTTACGGGGCGAATTTTGAAGAATCATGCACTTTTAATAAAAACAAGGGAGTAAAAATAGATGACGGAAGAAAAAAACCAGCGCGGCGACGACATTATTGCGGGAAGAAACGCCGTGAACGAGGCAATGCGCAGCGGGCGCACCATAGACAGCCTTTACGTTGTCCGGGGGGCGCACACCGGCAGCCTGAGCTCGCTGATTGCCAAAGCAAAGGAAAAAGGGATTGCAATCAAGGAAGCGGACGGCAAAAAGCTGGACTTTATGTGCGGAAACGCAAACCATCAGGGTGTGGTTGCCGTGGCGGCGGTCAAGGAATACGCGACCATCGACGATATTTTTCAGCTCGCTGCCGAACGGAACGAACCGCCGTTCATCATCGTAGCGGACGAGCTGGAGGACCCGCACAACCTCGGCGCCGTTTTAAGGGTGGCCGAGTGTTCGGGCGCGCACGGCGTCATCATCCCGAAGCGGCGCGCGGCGGGCTTGACCTACGCGGTCGGCAAGGCGAGCGCGGGCGCGGTGGAATATGTTCCGGTGGCAAGGGTGACCAACGTCACCGCCGCGATTGACGAGCTGAAAAAGCGCGGCGTATGGATTTATGCCGCGGATATGGACGGCGAGCCTTGGTGCAGCGTCGATTATTCCGGCCCGACCGCCGTCGTAATCGGTTCCGAGGGCGCGGGCGTGGGCCGGCTTGTAAAAGAAAAATGTGATTTTGTCATATCTTTGCCTATGAAGGGTAAAATAAATTCGCTTAATGCTTCGGTTGCCTGCGGCATTATCTGTTATGAAATTGCACGCCAGCGCGGTGGAATTAAGACAAAATAATAGGAGCGGATCAATATGGGCGACAATCAAAAAGCTCCGCGCGATAAATTTTCGTTAGACGAGATTTTAGCGGAAGCGCGTACTTTGGAAACAGGAAAACAGGAGCCTGCGCCCACCGAAAACAAGGCAAAGGCTGAACCGGGGCGGAAAAAAGCGGCTGCAACACCGGAAGCAATCGCCGCGCAGGCCAAGAGCGCCCTCGACGCGAAGACATCCTCCCTGCCGGAACACCCCGCGGCACCGGAAAAACCAAAAGGCCGCGGCAGGGGATTTTTTAAACGGCGCAAACGGGATTTCCCCGAGCCGGAGGAAGATCAGGATATTTATTACGGCCTTCAGTTAAGGCCTCTGGAGGATTACCGCGAGGAATACGGAAATATTCCCTCCCCCGTCAATCATGAGGATAAGAAGGACGGAGACCCTATTTTTTCCTACCTGTTCAGCGAAACCGGAGACGACACGGTAGACGACGAAATTGCAGAGCGTTTTGAACGCCTGCACAGCGACCGCAAAAAGCGTGTTGAAAAAATCATGAGCCAGGCCGGTCTTGACCATGACGATATTTTCTCCCTCTATGAAGATCAGCGTTCCGCTGAAAAGCCAAAAGCGAAGGAGCCGCACCCGGAGCCTGAGGAGCCGCAGGAGCCCCATTCCCCGACGGTGATTCCGCCCGCTCCAAAACCGGTCCCGGGTCCCATGCCGGCCCCCAAACCGGAAATTTTGCCGGGCCCCACACCGCAGCCGGAAATACGCGAACCGCACCCGGAGCCGGTATTTCAGCCCTCCGCGCCGCCGATGACTCCGCCTTCGCCGCTGCAGCCAGATTCCGTCCCCGCTGTCCAGTGCCGGCTGCCGGAAGAGCCGGTGAAAGAACCGGTGGCAGCACCGAGCGTAAAGGAGGAAATCCCTCCGGCCCCCGCCGTAAGGGAACCGGTAAAGCCGGTTCCCCGGTCGGCAGAGGACGCACGCAGCTACCGGGCGGCCGCCGGCATCCCCGTCCATTTCATTCAACTGGATAATTTCGGGGAGGTTCTCTCCGAAGCGGCGGAAGACTATCCGGACGCAAAACCGAAACAGCCCCCGCCGCCGATCCCGATTCCCGTTGAACCGGTCGGCGCAGACGCGCCGGAGCAGCATGCGGAGCGAACGGAAGAGCCGACGGACGCTGCAGGGGAAGCCGTACAGCCCATGCCGTTCCCCAAACCCGCCGTTTCCCTGAACATGGATTCCGAAATTACCGGGGATGAGGAAAATCCGTTTGAAGGCGGGGAACCGGCTGATGAAAATCCCGCCGGTAAAAAGCATTTCAGCGTATTTGGGAACGAGGAGGAGGACAATGACTCCACCGACAACCTGCCCGGCGAACAGGAAGAACTGGACGATTACCAGAGCCCGGGCGACGCGCCTTCCATATTCCACGAGCTCAGCTCCAATATCAGAAGGCTGTATCTGCGTCTCGCCGTAACGGGCATCAGCCTTGTGCTGCTTCTCGCTTTCGGCATCCTGCGCGACCAGTCCGCCCTGCTGCCGGAGGTGGTACAGACCTGGACAGGCGCGCTGCCGTACATAATTGTAAACCTTGTTTTTCTGGTGATCGCCACCGCTTTCAGCATGACCCCTGTTTTAAACGGCATAAAGGGGCTGTTGACCTTTCAGGCAAACGCAGACAGTGCCGTTGCCGTTGCTGACATTGCCGCGCTGATTCAGAACGTCGCCCTGCTGTTTTCTGTTCACAGCCTGCAGTCAGGGGGTCTGCATCTTTATTCCGTTCTTGTCGTCATGGCCCTGTTTTTAAACACAGCCGGAAAACTCAGCCTTGCCAGACGGATTGACCGCAATTTCCATTTTGTCGCCGCGCCCGACCAGAAGCAGGCCGTCCAGATTTTTGAGGACCACAACACCGCCCTGCAAATGGCAAGCGGATTCGTTATGGATGCGCCGGTCATCGCTTTTCAGTCAAAAACCAATTTTTTAAAACATTTTTTAAGCCTTTCCTATGAGCCCGACCCAAGCGAGCAGTCTTCTCAGGTGATGGCACCCATCGGATTTGTCTGTTCCCTCATATTATGTATTACGACCCTCATATTATTGAAGGATGTTTTCAGCGCGCTGACCGCGTTTGCCGTTTCGGCGTGCATCTGCGTCCCATTTGTCAATATGCTCAGCGTAAATCTTCCTGTAAACCGCATCAGCCGCATTGCCGCGCGCTGCGGCGCGATGATTGTCGGGTATCCGGCGATCGACCGGTTCAGCGGAGTCAACGCCGTGCTGGTGGACGCGAAGGAGCTGTTCCCTAAGGGTACCGTCGTGCTGAACGCAATCAAAACCTTCGGCGGACAGCGCATTGACGACGCCATTGTGGATGCCACCGCGCTGATGTGTGCGGTGGGCGGGCCGTTAAGCGACCTGTTCGACCAGATTATCAAGAGCCGCCGCGATATGCTGCCGAAAATCGACAACACGGCTTTCGAGGACGACAAGGGTGTTACCGGATGGGTTTCCGGCCGGAGGATTCTTGTTGGCAGCCGCGCGCTGATGGAGGCTCACAGCATTGAGCCGCCGTCACGGGATTATGAGGAAAAATATGCCCGCACCGGAAAGAAAATCGTCTATCTGGCGTCCGGCGGGGATCTGGTCGCCATGTTTGTGGTGACCTACAACTCCGACCGCCGCCGCGCAATGGAGCTGCGGCGCATGGAAGACAACGGCATCAGCCTGATTGTGCGAACCTGCGACCCGAATATTACCCCCCGCCTGCTCGGGGAATGCTTCGGCCTTGACGAACATTCCGTGCGCGTGCTGCCCCAGCGGCTCGGAAGCGTATACACCGAGATCACGTCGACCCCGCAGGAGCGCTCCGAAGCGGTTATGGCCACAAAGGGCAGGCCCACCGCCATGATGCGCCTGCTGACCGCGTGCGTGCGGCAGCGCGGCAATGTTTCCATTGCCGTTGCCCTGCAAACTGTAGCCGTCATTCTCGGTTTTTTGCTGGTTGCGTTCTTAACCTGCTATTCCGGTCTGGGGCAGTTGACTGTTACCGCGCTGATGATCTACGAGTTGTTCTGGGCGGCGGCAATCCTGTTTGTTCCAAGGCTGCGCAAACCCTGATTATATGCGGATTGTGAGAAACAATACATGAAAAAAAACCTTTATAAGCGCATGGCGATGGTGTGCGTCGGCACGTTCATCATGGGCTTTGCCGTATCCCTGTCCGTATACGCCCGCCTGGGAACGGACCCGTGCACCTGCATAAACACCGGGCTGGCGCGCGTATTCGGCATGAGTTTCGGCCTGTGGCAGCTGATTATGAACAGCATTGTGCTGGTTTTCACCTTTTTCTTTGCCCGGTCTAAAATCGGTTTCGGGACAGTCGTCAACATGGTTGCAATCGGGTTTCTGGTGGAATTTTTCAGCTGGCTTTTTACTTTCTTCCTGCCGCCGGCCCCCTCCCTTCCCCTGCGGATTGCGTGCATGCTTCTGGGCGTCTCCATTCTGGCCTTTACCGCCGCGCTCTACATGTATCCGCGGCTGGGCGTTTCGCCCTACGACAGCATCGGGTTTATGCTGATGAAGTGTTTTCACACCCAGTACCGCTGGTGCCGCATTGGCTACGACGTTCTTGCCGTCGTCATCGGCGGGCTCTTTGGCGGCGTTGTGGGCGTGGGAACCGTGATCACGGCATTCTGTATGGGACCGCTGATTAAATTTTTTACCGACCGGCTGCCGAAATGGTTTCCCCTGGAGTTTTAAGTTTTCAGCGGCATCCGCATCCTTACTTTTTCAAACAGTCGCGCAAGAGGCCCGAAAGAATGCTGAAAAGCATTCTTTCGGGCCTCTTTGAGCAGTCAATATAATAATTCTGCAGCTTTCTCCGTACCTGCGGTTATTTCAGAAAGCTGTCAATTACCTTTTGCGCGCCGCTGTTATCGTTGGATACACACAGAATAACATATTTTCCGTTCTGCACTAAAACGGGAGATTTCAGCTTTTCCATTTCCTGCGGCTGATAATCCGTAAAACCCGCCTTCTGGTCTTCAATTCTTTTCTCTGCGGCTTCTTTCACCTTTGCCGCTGAAGCTTCGTCCTTTGCCTCAAAGACCGCCACTTCCTCCGCTGTCGCGCCGGTGCTTTCATAAACCTGCGACTTGGGAACAATATTCTCATCCAGTCCGTACAGCTTCAGCGCCGTTTTGCTTTCCAGCTTTGACATCTGGTCTGAAAACTGAACCGAGGACATCAGCTTTTTCGCAACCTCTTCGGTATTTACCGATTTTGGGGCTCCCGCGGCACAGCCTGCGGCAAACAGCAGAGCGCCCGCTAAAACAACAAGAATCGCTCTTTTCATTTTCTATTCCTATTCCCTTTCACCATTCGTGTGCGACCTGAGGTATTCACACCACTTTTTACAATATTCACGATTTAAATGCACTCCGTCGGCAGAGCCGTCCGCGGGCAGATTTCCTTCCGAATCGGAAACCGCCGTATTGACCGCAAGATAATGCACCTTGCTTTTTGCAGCCATTTTTTCAATCGCCTGATTATACGATTCTATTTTTTGGTTGTTGTAAATCTTATCCGTCCGGGATTTTTGCGCTGTTACCGGAAGGATGGACTGCACATAAACGGTTGCTCCCGGCTGGCTGATTTTAATCTGGTCGACAGCCTTCTGATAATCCTTGATAAAGGTGTCAAAACTGCTCCAGCCCAGCTCATTCACGCCCAGCATAATATAAATCTTCCCGTATTTCTTTCCTTTAAGCGCCTGCATGACCGGTATTTTTTTTCCGTTGACTTCAACGGCGGGCTTTGTGAAAATCGTGCTGACCATCAGCCCTTTTACGGCGTAATAGGTCGCGTTGTCCAGTCCGTCAAAGTTGCGCAGACCCTCTGTCCGGCTGTCCCCGATAAAGAGGGCGTCGTCAAAATACCCCGTGGGCGTATTCTGCGCCACCCCGCCCAAAGGCACGGCAGACGAGGAAACCGTCTCGGAAGGAAGGCTTGCGGCCACGCTTTTCGGCGCACCGCTGCCTTCCGGCAGCGCGCTGCTGACTGCGGCCGCTTTGGAAACGGGGCTCTGTCCCTGTGAGGAACCGTAAACCAGACGGCCCAGCCCTCTGGCGGCGGCAAAAGCGCCCATGCCGAGCAGATAAAGTATTCCGGCCAGAAAAATGCAAATAGCCATTCTGCGAAAAAAACGTCTTCTCTTATATTGCTTGTACCTTGTAACCTGCATGAAGCTGCACCCCGCGTTTACTATGCTCTTCCCCTGAAGTTTTTCCGGGTTTTATTATACCCCAAAAACCGGCTTATTGAAAGTATAAAACAAGGGTATGACAAAACTGTCATGCCCTTGTAATCATTGTTATCATTCGGTGCCGGATTGTCATAGGTCTGTAATCGTTGATTCTTTTATAAAAATTATTTTTTAGCCTCAAATACCGCAACTGCACACGCAACCGTAGCGCCGACCATCGGGTTGTTTCCCATGCCGATCAGGCCCATCATTTCCACGTGCGCGGGAACCGAAGAGGAACCGGCAAACTGTGCGTCGCCGTGCATACGGCCCATGGAATCCGTCAGCCCGTAGGAAGCGGGGCCGGCGCCCATGTTGTCCGGATGCAGGGTGCGGCCGGTGCCGCCGCCGCTTGCAACGGAGAAATATTTCCTGCCGTTTTCCTGCGCCCACTTTTTGTAGGTGCCGGCAACCAGATGCTGGAACCGCACAGGGTTTGTCGAATTTCCGGTGATGGAAACGTCAACGCCCTCGGCCTGCATGATCGCCACGCCTTCGCGGACGTCGTTTGCGCCGTAGCATTTCACCGCCGCGCGCTCGCCTTCGGAAAAGGCCCGTGTCTCAACAACCTTCAGCTCATCGTTGAAGAAGTCGAAATCGGTCTTCACATAGGTGAAGCCGTTTATTCTTGAAATAATATATGCGGCATCTTTGCCGAGGCCGTTCAGGATAATACGGAGCGGTTCCTTACGGGCGCGGTTCGCGGTGCGGGCGATTCCGATGGCGCCTTCGGCGGCGGCAAAGGATTCATGACCCGCCAGGAAGGCAAAGCACTTTGTTTCGTCACGCAGAAGCATGGCGCCGAGGTTGCCGTGCCCAAGGCCGACTTTTCTCTGTTCGGCAACGGAACCCGGAATGCAGAACGCCTCCAGGCCGATTCCGATCTTTTCGGCGGCTTCGGCGGCGGATTTCACGCCGGTTTTCAGGCCGACCGCACAGCCGAGGGTATAGGCCCAGGTTGCGTTTTCAAACGCGATGGGCTGTACCCCCTTGACAATTTTATCTACATCGATTCCTTTGGAAAGGCAAAGGTCGCGAGCGTCTTCGAGACTGGCAAGGCCATACTCGGCAAGACACTTCTCTATTTTGGCCATTCTTCTTTCTTTTCCTTCAAACATGACATCGTTAGCCATATAGTTTAGTCCTCCTTTTATGGTCTTTATTATTCTTCACGCGGGTCAATATACTTTGCCGCGTTGTCAAAGCGGCCGTACTGGCCGATGTTCTTCTTGTAGGCTTCGTCCGGGCTTACGCCGTGGCGGATATCCTCAAGCATTTTACCGATCTTGACAAACTGATAACCGATGACCTCATTGTTTTCATCCAGCGCCGTCTTTAAGACATAGCCCTCCGCCATTTCCATATAGCGAACGCCTTTTGCGCCGGTGCTGTACATGGTGCCGACCTGGGAGCGAAGACCTTTCCCAAGGTCTTCCAGCCCTGCGCCGATCGGAAGGCCGTTTTCGGAAAACGCCGTCTGGCTGCGGCCGTAGGCGAGCTGCTTGAAGATCTCTCTCATGGCGACATTGATCGCGTCGCAGACAAGATCCGTGTTCAGGCACTCAAGCAGTGTTTTGCCCGGCAGGATTTCGGCAGCCATTGCTGCGGAATGCGTCATGCCGGAGCAGCCGATGGTCTCCACCAGAGCCTCCTGCACAATACCCTCTTTGACGTTTAAAGTCAGTTTGCACGCGCCCTGCTGCGGCGCACACCAGCCAATGCCGTGGCTGAGGCCGGAGATATCCTTGATTTCATATGACTTTACCCATTTTCCTTCTTCGGGAATCGGTGCTGGACCGTGTTTGGGTCCCTTTGTTACAGTACACATTTTTTCCACTTCTGGGGAATAATTCATATCGGTACTCCTTTCGGTTTCAGTGTCCTTTGGTTTTATGATCCATACAACCAACATACTTGTTTTATTATAGAATATTTTCTGCCTTTTAGCAATAGGATACGAATTGATAATTAAAATTTTAACAGGCCTGTTTTATCTTTGTCCGCGTTCCCGCGCCGCGGGGCCCTGCCCATTGTTCACGAATTATTCTTTCTTTTTAGAGTATCCTATGATATAATATTTTTTGTATGTAACCGCAATTCCAGCTGCAGCGCCTGTTGCCTTCCGGATTTTACAGCCGGCGCCGGAAATGCGTAGCTATTATGATTGATTTACATTTGAGGTGACTTATATGAGCAATATTCTGACTGCTTTTTTCGGCAATTACAGCAAGCGTGAGCTGAAGCGTATCCAGCCCATCTGCGACTCCGTTCTCGCTCTGGAGGACAAATATAAAAAGATGTCCAACCAAGACCTGATCGCCCAGACCCCCGCGTTAAAGGAACGCCTTTCCAACGGCGAAACCCTTGACGACATTCTGCCGGACGCCTTTGCGGTCTGCCGCGAAGCTTCGGACCGCGTTCTGGGGATGCGCCACTTCCCGGTACAGATCATCGGCGGAATCGTGCTGCATCAGGGCCGCATCAGCGAGATGAAAACCGGCGAAGGAAAAACCCTTGTCGCCACGCTGCCGGCTTACTTAAACGCGCTTTCCGGCAAAGGCGTGCACATTGTTACCGTCAACGACTACCTTGCCCGCCGCGACTCCGAATGGATGGGCAAGATTTACCGTTTTCTCGGCCTGAGCGTCGGCCTGATTGTACATGACCTTGAAAACGACGAGCGCAAAAAAGCGTATAACGCCGATATTACTTACGGGACAAACAACGAATTCGGTTTTGACTATCTGCGCGACAACATGGTGATTTACAAGGAAAACAAGGTGCAGCGCGGCCACAATTTTGCCATCGTGGATGAGGTTGACTCCATCCTGATCGACGAGGCGCGCACCCCGCTGATTATCTCCGGTCAGGGCGACAAGTCCACGGAGCTCTACAATGTTGCCGACCATTTTGCCCAGACCCTTCGGATGGTCAAGGTTGCGGAGCTGAACGACAAGGAAGACAACGACGAGCTGTACAAGGACGCCGACTATATTGTCGATGAAAAGGCCAAAACCGCCACGCTGACCCAGGCCGGCGTAAAAAAGGCGGAGGCTTATTTTAAAATTGACAATCTGACCGACGCCGACAACATCACCATCCAGCACCATGTCAACCAGGCGATCAAGGCCCGCGGCGTCATGCAGAAGGATATTGATTACGTGGTCAAGGACGGCGAAGTGATTATCGTCGACGAATTCACCGGCCGTCTGATGTACGGGCGCCGCTACAACGAGGGTCTGCATCAGGCGATTGAAGCAAAGGAAGGCGTAAAGGTCGCGCATGAAAGCAAAACGCTTGCTACCATAACATTCCAGAATTTCTTCAGATTATACGATAAGCTTTCCGGCATGACCGGTACCGCTATGACGGAAGAGGAAGAATTCCGCGAAATCTACAAGCTGGACGTTGTGGAGGTTCCTACCAATAAACCGATGATCCGTCAGGATTTTCCGGACATTGTTTATAAGACGGAAAAGGCGAAATTCGCCGCCGTCATCGACGATATTATCGAGCACCATAAATTGGGGCAGCCGGTTCTGGTCGGCACCATTTCCATTGAAAAATCCGAGGAGCTCAGCGGTCTTCTGCACCGCCGCGGCATTAAGCACGAAGTGCTGAATGCGAAATATCACGACAAGGAAGCGGAAATTGTCGCACAGGCCGGTCACAAGGGCGCCGTCACCATCGCAACCAATATGGCGGGACGCGGCACCGACATTGTGCTCGGCGGCAACAGCGAATATATGTCGAAATCTGAAATGCGCCGCATGCAGTTTTCGGAGGAACTGATCAGCGAATCCACCGCTTACTCCGAAACGACGGACGAGGAAATTCTGAACGCCCGCAAAACCTTTGCGGAACTGGATGAAAAATACAAAGTCCAGATCAAGAGGGAGGCGGAAGAGGTCAAAGCCTCCGGCGGGCTTTACATTATCGGCACGGAACGCCACGAATCCCGACGTATCGACAATCAGCTGCGCGGCCGTTCCGGCCGTCAGGGCGACCCCGGCATGAGCCGTTTCTATATTTCGCTGGAAGACGATTTAATGCGCCTGTTCGGCGGAGAACGCATTAACAATCTGATGGAACGCCTGAAAGTGGACGAGAATACCCCGATCGAAAACAAAATGCTCAGCAATACCATTGAAAGCGCCCAGCGCAAGATAGAGGGCCGCAACTTCGGCATCCGTAAAAACGTCCTCCAGTTCGACGACGTCATGAGCCGTCAGCGTGAAATCATCTACGGCCAGCGCGACCAGGTGCTGAACGGAGAAAATATCAAGGACCAGATCCTGAAGATGATCGAGCAGGCAATCGAGACACAGGTTCACCAGTATATGCCGGAAACGGCGCTGCACGACGACTGGAACTTCAAGGGCCTGCGCGACCACTACATGGGCTGGCTGCTGACCCCGGGCGACCTGAACTACACCCGCGAAGAAGTGGAAAAGCTGGAACCGGTCTATGTGCAGAACCAGCTTTATGAAAAAGCGAAGGAGCTGTACGAAAAGCGTGAAAAAGGCTTTGGGGAAGAAATCGCCCGCGAGCTTGAGCGCGTGGTTCTGCTGAAAAACGTGGATTCCGAGTGGATGGACCACATCGACGCCATGGAGGAACTGCAGAAGGGTATCCGCCTGCGCGCTTACGGCCAGCATGACCCGGTTGTCGAGTACCGTCTGGAAGGCTTCGACATGTTCGACGCGATGATCGCCACTATCCGTGAAAATACCGCCCGCATGATGCTCACCGTCCAGCTGCGCACATCGGAGGAACCGAAGCGCGAGCAGGTCGCCACGCCGACCTCCAGCAGCGCCGACGGCACCGAAGTGAACCGCACCGTGCGCAAGGGCAAAAAACCCGGGCGCAACGACCCATGCCCGTGCGGCAGCGGCAAAAAATATAAAAAGTGCTGCGGAAGAGACGAATAACTTTCCGCTGTTTAAAGACCGCATGGAATCCCAAATGGATTCCATGCGGTCTTTTATTTGGATTTCGTATTCCCCCGCGCGGAGGTAAGGGTCTTGATCAAGTCAAAAACATAGTTGCTGCCGCGGCTGATCAGAATTCCCGTCAGAATGCTTCCGACTAAGGGAATCGGTGTTTTCATTCCCACCATGGCCAGCATGTCGGCCCCGTAGGCCACCGCGACAAACACACCCAGAAGGATTGAAAAAACCATTTCCCATTTCAAAACTCCCTTGACAAAGAACTGGTTAATGTAGGTAATGACCCCTTCGACAATTACCGCCAGAAAAAACAAGCCGAAATATTCCATTCTACCGACCTCCCGTCATCTGCCTCAGTCCGATTTTCCCATAACCACTTAATCTTATGCGGAAAAATGTTCTTTCAATACACAGGCTGACATATCGTAAAAATTTCTTCGGTTATACGCAAAAAAGAGACCTGCCAAACGGCAGGTCTCTTTTATTCTCCAAACATATCTTTGATTTTATCGATAAAATTTTTGCGCTTCTGATAATTCTTTTCTTCTGCGACGTTATCGAATTCCTGCAAAATTTCCTTCTGGCGCTGGGTTAGATTCTTCGGCACCTCAATCGTCATGCGCACAAACTGGTCACCGCGCCCGCGCCCGCCGATACGCGGTATCCCCTTGCCCTTCAGCTTGAAAACATCGCCGGGTTGAGTTCCCTCGCGCACCTGGTAGCTGACGCGCCCGTCAATGGTCGGCACGACCACCTCGGCGCCAAGCGCGGCCTGCGTATAGGTAATCGGCACCTCGCACCAGACGTCGTTGCCGCGCCGCTCGAAAATGGGATGCGGGCGAACATTGACATAGACGCGCAGATCCCCGGCCGGGCCGCCGTTGGCGCCGGCGTTTCCCTGCCCGCTTACGCTGAGAATCTGTTCGTTGTCAATACCGGCGGGCACGTTGATTTCAATTGTCTTCTGCCGGCGAACGTGTCCAGTTCCGCCGCAGGTCCCGCAGGGGCTGTCAATCACCTTTCCGGCTCCGCCGCAGCGGTCGCAGCTTCTGCTTGTCTGCACCACGCCGAACGGCGTGCGCTGATTGATGCGCACCTGCCCCGTACCGTTGCAGTTCGGGCAGGTTTTCGCGGAAGTACCCTTTTTCGCACCGCTCCCGCCGCAGTCGTCACAGGTGTCTATCTTCTGAAAAGATACATTCTTCCGGCAGCCCTTTGCCGCTTCCTCAAAGCTTATGTTCACCGTCGCTTCCGTGTCGCTGCCGCGGCGCGGCGCATTCGGATTTGCGGAACGTCCGCCGCCAAATCCCCCGCCGAAAAAGCTGTTGAATATGTCTCCCAGATCAATATCGCCGGTAAACGGGCTGCCGCCTCCCGCGCCGCCGCCGAAATTGGGGTCAACACCCGCGTGGCCGAACTGGTCGTAGCGCGCTTTTTTATCCTTGTCGGAAAGCACTTCGTATGCTTCATTTACCTCTTTAAATTTTGCCTCGGCTGTCTTGTCGCCCGGGTTTAAATCCGGGTGATATTTTTTGGCAAGCTTTCGGTAAGCTTTTTTGATCTCTTCATCCGTGGCATTTTTCGGTACGCCCATAACCTCATAATAATCCCTTTTATCAGCCAAATCAAATCACTCCTAAAATAAATGAAAAATGAACAAATGAAGGAGGAAGATTTCCGTGGCGTTCCTTCAAAATGCATTTTACTGTTCATTGCGAAAATTGCCGCTCAATCCATGATTGCCAGCTCCCCAAAAGGGGAGCTGGCCACCACAGTCATTCATCTTTCATGAATCCTTATTCATTGATGCAGGCAGAGATTACTTTTTCCCGTCGTCATTTACATCTTTGTATTCGGCGTCATAAACATTTCCGCCGTTCGCATCCTGAGCGGGCGGTACGGGCTGGCCATCAGCCGGCTGCTGCGGCGCGGCGGCCTTGTAAAGCTTTTCGCTGACCGCGTACATTGCTTTCTGCAGTTCTTCCGACTTTGATTTCATATCGGCTGCGTTTCCCGCGGAAATGGATTCCTTCAGCGACGCGACCTTTGCGTTCAGGTCGGACTTGTCGGCTTCGTCAATTTTGTCGCCGCTGTCCTTGATCAGTTTTTCAACCGCGTAGCACATATTTTCCGCTTCGTTCTTCTGGTCGACCTCTTCACGGCGTTTCTTGTCCTCGGCGGCAAATTTCTCGGCGTCCTGAACAGCCTTGTTGATATCGTCCTTGCTCATGTTTGAGCTGGAAGAAATCGTAATCTTCTGCTCTTTGCCGGTGCCCATATCCTTGGCGGATACGTTGACAATGCCGTTGGCGTCGATATCGAAGGTAACCTCGATCTGGGGGATTCCGCGCGGCGCCGGGGCAATGCCGTCCAGCTTGAACAGGCCAAGCTGCTTGTTGTCGCGGGCGAATTCACGCTCGCCCTGAAGAACGTTTACCTCAACCTGTGTCTGGCCGTCCGCGGCGGTGGAGAAGACCTGGCTCTTCTTGGTCGGGATGGTGGTGTTGCGGTCGATGACCTTGGTCATCACGCCGCCCATGGTCTCAACGCCCAGTGAAAGCGGGGTAACGTCGAGGAGCAGGAGGCCTTCGACCTCGCCGCCGAGCACGCCGGCCTGAATTGCCGCGCCGATGGCGACGCATTCATCCGGGTTAATGCCCTTGAACGGATCTTTTCCGGTCAGTCCCTTAACCGCGTCCTGCACGGCGGGGATTCTGGAAGAGCCGCCGACCAGCAGAACCTTGTTGATTTCTTCAATTTTCAGTCCGGAGTCGGAAAGCGCCTGACGCACAGGACCCATTGTCTTTTCGACAAGGTCGGCGGTCAGCTCGTTGAACTTCGCTCTGGTCAGTGTTAAGTCAAGATGTTTCGGGCCGGCCGCGTCGGCTGTGATGAACGGCAGGTTGATCGCGCTGGAGGTCATGCCGGAAAGCTCAATTTTCGCTTTTTCGGCGGCTTCCTTCAGTCTCTGCATGGCCATCTTGTCGCCGGAAAGGTCAATGCCGGTCTCCGCCTTGAAGGAGGATGTCATCCAGTCCATCACGCGCTTGTCGAAGTCGTCGCCGCCAAGGCGGTTGTTGCCCGCGGTGGCCAGAACTTCCTGAACGCCGTCGCCCATCTCAATGATGGAAACATCAAATGTACCGCCGCCAAGGTCGTAAACCATGATTTTCTGATCATCGCCCTTGTCAATGCCGTAAGAAAGCGCGGCTGCCGTCGGTTCGTTGATGATGCGCTTTACGTCAAGGCCCGCGATCTTGCCGGCATCCTTGGTCGCCTGGCGCTGTGCGTCGGTGAAGTACGCCGGAACGGTGATGACCGCCGAAGTAACCTTTTCGCCCAGATACGCTTCCGCGTCGCCCTTCAGCTTCTGAAGAATCATTGCGGAAATTTCCTGCGGCGTATAGCTTTTTCCGTCGATATTCACCTTATAATTAGAGCCCATTTCCCTTTTGATGGAAGAGACCGTGCGATCCGGGTTGGTAATTGCCTGACGTTTTGCAACCTGACCGACCATGCGCTCGCCTGTTTTTGAAAAAGCAACAACGGAAGGGGTGGTTCTTGCGCCCTCGGCGTTTGCAATGACGACCGGCTCGCCGCCCTCAATAACCGCAACACATGAATTTGTAGTACCTAAGTCTATGCCTATTGTCTTTGACATACTGTTTACCTCCAAATAATTCGTTTTTTAATAAAGGATCTATCTATATAAATTTGAAATTTAGCTGGAAACGGGCTGCATCAGTTCGCAACCTGCACCATGGCGTGGCGCACGACTTTATCCCCCATTTGGTAGCCCTTCTGAAACACCTGCACAATGGTGTTGTCGCCCGCGTTTTCGTCTTCCACATGGGAGACCGCGTTGTGAAGATCCGGATTAAAGGCATCCCCGACCGCGCCCATTTCGGTCACGCCCAGCTTTGCGAGCGCGCCTTTCAGCTGTGTGTCGACCATTTCGACCCCTTTTCGAAGATCCTCAATCCCACAGTCCTTCTGCGCAAGCGCCCTTTCAAGGTTATCCGCCACGGATAGAAATTCCGCGACCGCCGCGGAGGTCGCATCGGCGTAAACCGCCGACTTTTCGCGCTCCGAACGCTTGCGGTAATTGTCATATTCCGCCGCTGTGCGGAGCAGAAGCTCTGTCTGTTTCTTCAGTTCGTCCTGTGACTTTTTCAGTTCGTCCTGCCCCTTTTTCAGTTTATCTTCTGTTTCCTTCAATTGAATCTGCACATCGTCCCCGGGTTCTTCCTGAACGGCACCCTTCTCCGCCTTGGAGGTTTCCTCCGGCTGCTGCGCCGCGGCCTGTTCCGCAGCCTGCACCGTCTTTTTTTCCTGCCTGTCTGCTTGCTCTTTTTCCAAAACAGTGACCCCTTTCTATTCCATATCCAGTAACTCTGTCAACATTCTTCCGACAGAGCCGGAGAGATATTCAATATTTGAAATGATTTTTCCGTAATTCATGCGCGTGGGGCCGATGATGGCAATGGCTCCCGCGTCCCTGCCGCCGACCGAATACCGGGATACAATCACGCTGGATTCGCTTAATTCAGGGCGTTTGCTTTCCTTGCCGATCAGCACCTTCATGCCGTTGGACTGCTGCATCAGAAGGCGGGAAAGCTCCTGCGGGCGGGAAAGGAAATCCATAATACGGCGGATGCCCGTCTGTCCCAGCTCATTGCAGAACAGAAGGTTCATTTCGCCGTCCAGGCAAATTTCAGCCTGCATGGAATCCTGCGCCACGTCGAGCACCGCCATCAGTGCGTCACTCATCAGCATAGTCATGTTCCCGAGCGACGCCGCTAGGGACTGAATGTACGCGGGCGTGATAGTGGAAACCGGCAGCCCGACCAGCTTTTCGTTGAGCACCCTGAAAAACACACGCAGTATTTCTGGGGTGATGTCGAAATCGCAGTGGAAAACGCGGCTTTTCATGGTTCCCGCGGAAGTCATCATAATCGCCATGGCGGTTCTGCGGCTGGTCTGCACAAACTGGATTGCACGGATATCCGCCGAACTTCCGCTCGGCGTTGTGGAAACGGCCGCGAACCGGGTCATTCCGGCAAGCGCCCGCGCAACGCCGTCAAGCAGCTTTTCTGGGTCGTACGCGCTCGGCAGCAGCAGGCTGTCGATATAGCGCTGTTCCTCACTGGAAACAGGGTGTTTTTTCATCAGCGTGTCAATATAGACGCGATAGCCCTTCTGTGAGGGCACCCTGCCCGCCGAAGTATGGGGCTGCTCCAGCAGCCCCATTTCCGCAAGGTCGCTCATTTCATTGCGCACCGTCGCGGAGGAAACGGTGAAATCAAGGGTGTCGCAAAGCGCCTTGGAACCCACCGGTTCTCCGGTTGCGACATACAGATCCACCACAGCCGCCAAAATTTTTTGTTTTCGTTCGCTTAACTCCAACCCTATCACCCCTCCTGATCTTAATTTTAGCACTCTAAGTGTATGAGTGCTAAATCTATTTAATAATTTACCATTACTTTGCCCCGTTGTCAATATGCTATTTGTAAACTAATTGTGAAATCGTAAAAATTCGGTTACACGTCTTCCCCGTTGTACAAGATTTCCGCCGTCAGCATGTTGGAAACCAGAAAGCCTTTCGGCGTAAAATGAAAACCGCCTTCGCCGCAGACGGTCAGCCCGCCCTTTTCATACAGCCGGGCGGCACGCAGCAGACGTTCGGGAAGCTTTCCCCCGAAACGCGCGCGGCAGCCGTTGTCCGTCAGACCCTCCGTCAGGCGCAGGGCGAGCATGGCGTATTCCTCAAACCCGCCTCCGTCGCCGTCCTGCACGGGCTGTGCCCCACCCAGAAACTCCGAAAAATTCCTTTTATAGTAAAACCGTTTTCCCTCCATGAACGAATGCGCCGCCGGACCGATGCCCAGGTATTCCTCACAGTGCCAATATTTCAGATTGTGCCGGCTCTCACAGCCCGGCTTTGCAAAATTGGAGATTTCATATTGGTGAAACCCGCGCTTTTCCAGCTCTTCACAGGCGAACAGATAGAGGTCGCTTGCCGCGTCGTCGTCCGGAACACAGAGTGTCTCTTTCTTTTTTCCGTAAACCGTATCCGGTTCTATTTTTAACAGATAAGCGGAAATATGCTGAACCCCCGCGTCCGCGCAGAATTGGACGGAACGCAGAAGGCTTTCCCTTGTCTGCTTTTGAACGGCAAGCATCAGGTCGAGCGAAATATTGTCGAATCCGGCGGACTGCGCGGCGCGCACGGCTTTTTTCGCCTGTTCTGCGGTATGCCGGCGTCCCAGAAGCACAAGCTCGTCCTCATTGGCGGACTGCAGCCCAATGGATAGCCGGTTCGCGCCCGCCGCGCGGATATCCCTTAAAAAGGCGCTCAGATCCTCTGCGGGATTGACCTCCACGGTAATCTCCGCGCCGTCCAGCCCAAAACATTCTTTTGCGCGTGCGATCAGTGCGGACAGCCGTTTTGCGCCAAGCAGGCTTGGGGTACCGCCGCCGAAATACAGCGTGTCCGCGGGGCGGGGATATCTTTTCGCATAAGCGGGGAAAAGCTCCAGCAGCCTTTGCGTGTACCGCTCCATCCGTTCCCCGTCCGCGGGAAGGGAATAAAAGTCGCAGTACGGGCATTTCCCGTCGCAGAACGGAACATGAAGGTAAAGGCCGAACGGCGTTACATTATTCATCCAGCTTCAGCACGCTCATAAACGCCTCCTGCGGCACTTCCACCGTGCCGAGCTGGCGCATGCGCTTTTTGCCTTCCTTCTGCTTTTCCAGCAGCTTCTTTTTGCGCGTGATATCGCCGCCGTAACATTTTGCCAGAACATCCTTGCGCATCGCCTTAACGGTTTCACGCGCGATGATTCTGCCGCCCACGCAGGCCTGAATCGGTACTTCAAACAGCTGGCGCGGGATTTTCTCCGCCAGCTTTTCCGCCATCTTGCGCGCCCTTGGGTACGCCTTGTCGGAATGAATAATAAACGAAAGCGCGTCGACCACATCGCCGTTGAGCATGATGTCCAGTTTGACAAGGCTGCTCTTTTTGTATCCGCTCAGCTCGTAGTCAAACGAGGCGTAGCCGCGGGTGCGCGATTTTAAAGCGTCGAAAAAGTCGTAGATGATTTCATTCAGCGGCAATTCATAATGGATATCCACCCGGTCGGTATCGATGTATTTCATATCCTTGAAGACGCCGCGCCTGTCCTGACAAAGCTCCATAATATTTCCGACATATTCGCTCGGCGTATAGATATGCGAATTTGTCATCGGCTCCTCGGCCTGCGCGATCAGCGACGGGTCGGGGTAGTTGGTCGGGTTGTCGATAAAAATGACTTCCCCGCTGGTTTTGGTAATCCGGTAGACCACGCTCGGCGCGGTGGTGATAATATCGAGATTATATTCCCGTTCCAGCCTTTCCTGTATGATCTCCATATGCAGAAGGCCCAGAAATCCGCAGCGAAAGCCAAAACCAAGCGCGACGGAGGTTTCCGGCTCAAACGACAGCGCCGCGTCGTTGAGCTGAAGCTTGTCCAGCGCGTCGCGCAGATCGGGATAGCGCGCACCGTCCGCGGGGTAAATGCCGCAGAAAACCATCGGCTGCACCGTGCGGTAGCCCGGAAGCGCCTTTTTGGCGGGATTGTCCGCCAGCGTAACGGTGTCGCCCACGCGCGCGTCCTTCACCGTCTTGATGGACGCGGCGATATAGCCGACCTCTCCGGCGCTCAGTCCGGCGCTCGGCTCCAGGCAGGTCGCCCGGCCGTAGCCGCACTCCACCACCGTGAACTCCGCGCCCGTCGCCATCAGCCGGATGGTGTCGCCCGGATGCACCTGTCCGTCCTTTAAACGGACATGGATGATCACGCCCTTGTACGCGTCGTAGTAGGAGTCGAAAATCAGCGCCTTGAGCGGTGCGCTTTCATCCCCCTGCGGCGGCGGAACGCATTTGACAATCTGTTCCATCACCTGGTCGATATTCGTCCCCAGCTTCGCCGAAATGCATGGCGCTTCATCCGCGGGAATCCCGATGACGTCCTCAATTTCCGCGCGCACCTTTTCCGGCTGCGCGCTGGGCAGATCTATTTTATTGATGACCGGCACGATTTCCAGCCCCGCATCGACCGCAAGGTAGGTGTTCGCAAGCGTCTGCGCCTCAATTCCCTGCGAGGCGTCCACCACCAGCACCGCGCCCTCGCACGCGGCAAGGGAACGGGAAACCTCGTAGTTAAAATCCACGTGGCCCGGCGTGTCGATCAGGTTGAAGACATAGTCCTGTCCGTCCTTCGCGCTGTAAATGAGCGTGACAGCGTGCGCCTTGATGGTAATGCCCCGTTCGCGCTCCAAATCCATGTTGTCGAGCAGCTGGTTTTCCATATCGCGCAGCGCGACGGATTTCGTCTGCTCCAAAATACGGTCTGCAAGCGTGCTCTTTCCGTGGTCAATATGCGCGATAATGCTGAAATTCCGTATTCTTTCGCGTGGTATCGACAAATTTATCACCTAATCCCCAAAGAATTTCATAAGCTTTTACAGCAATTTCAAATAAGAACTGGAAAGTAAGGCGTTATCTCCCCCGCCTTTGGCGGGGGAGATAACAAGATTAATTCCAAAACATTCCTGTAATTGCTAAAATTGTAATAATATATTATACCATAGAAATATCCAAATGAAAATCAGGGGACGCGAAAATCCGCATCCCCCGAAAATTAATATTTGATATTTCTGTAATATTTGTCGTTGAGCAGGCGTTTCTTGTGCGAGCGGCCCGGTCGGCGGTAACGCTTGCGCCCCGAACCTCCTCTTGGCGGACGGCGGTTGCTGAATACAACGATCAGTACGACCACAATGCCAAGAACAATACATATCCACGAGAGAATCCCGATCCAGTTCATTTTTTTATTGGCCGCGGAATCCACGATCACGGAGCTGAGCGGATTGTTCTCCTCCACGCTGGCTACGCTCGGAAGGACAATCTCGCTGGACTGCTCTTCGCTGCTGAAAAGCCCGCTGGAAAGTTCGCTGGAAAGGCTGTCGGAAAGATCGGAGGAAGGCGCTGAAGAATACGGTTTCCGGCTGGAGGATCTTCTGGAGCTGGCAGCGGCTTTGCTTGAGGAAGAGCCGGCAGCTTTCTGCGAGGAAGCCTTGGACGACTGCTGATCAATAATCTGCTGCACCTGTTCCGGTGTTATTTCAGTTGCAGAAGCGGTGACGGAATAATATGAAAACATAAATGTGAATAGGAGGAGCAAAAGCCATATTTTTTTATGTTGATTCATGATAAGTTTCCTCCACAGCATTCTCTGTCAATGATAATACGAAATTATTATACCATACTTTCGCTACATTGCAAGTTTCCTGCCATGTTTTGCCGGTAATTTGATAAATCAGCGTTTTGTCGTCGCCAAAGCCGATTCTGCGCGAATTGGCGTCAACCTCCGCCATGCCGAAAAGCAGCGCAAGGACGCAAAGCGTGCTGAAAAACGACGCAAAGAAAATCCTTCTTCTTTTTCTCTTCATTTGTTTTACACATCTTTTCCTGAAAGCTTATGTCAGGCCGTTCAAAACGCTGACAAGCGCCTTTCCAAACAGTTCCCCGGCATACGCCGCCTCGTCAAGGGTGTTGACCTCGGTTCCGAATTCCACCAGCAGGGACCCTTTTGTCATATTTTCATTGTACTTCCGCGCGCAAAAATTCAAGGGGCGTCCCAGTCCGGGGTACAGGTCGGCCATCGACTTCTGAAGCCGCATGGCAAGCCGCAGGTTGTATTCCCAGTTTGGGAAGCCAAGCGTTCCGTCGTCGTCGCAGCCGGAGATAATCATGACCTGCGCGGCTTTTTTTCCGTTGATAACCGCAGTGGGCTTAATTCTTGTTCCGTCGGAGGTACCCATGGCGTCACGGTGGATGTCAAGCGTCACCTGTATCCCCGGGTATTTTTTCAGATTGTTCTGGATGGTCACCTTGGACCGGTCATAGGAGCCGTTGTAGCTTGGGTAGTCGTGCAGGGTGGTGTCGTGCACCACATTGATTCCTGCGGCTTTCAGCTGGGCCGCAATCCTGTCCCCCACCGCGACCACGCTCTTGGATTTGTCCTGACTGCGCGTATCGCCTAAAAACGCTTCGGTGGTATGGGTATGGTAGATGAGAACCTGCGGAGTGGAATTTCTTACAATTTTTACAGCCGGCTGCTTCTGAAGCTCCGACGCGATATCGACAGTGTGATTTTTATTGATATTTTTTACCCAAATATTATGATATTGCGTCCCGGTGTTGACAATACTCATTTCCTTCACGCCCGCAGGCAGTGAAACGGTTCCGCCCGACGGTGTGGAAGATGCCGCGGCCTTCGAGCCTGAAGAGGACGGAGCAGGCAAGGCGGAGCCCGCACCCGAAGAGACCGGAGCTCCGCTTTCGGACGGCGCGTTGTCCTCCTCGTCCTCCTCCAGATATTCTTCCTGTATTGCCTCGGCCGCGCCCGCAGGCATAATAAATCCGGCGGCTGCAAACGCCGCGTCTTTCGCTTCCAGCACCGGCAAACGCGCCAAAACGCACGCAACCGCTGCAAACATCAGTGCAGCCGAGCAAATCCCTGCTGCCTTTTGCGTCCAATTTTTCATATCCTGCCCCCATTAAATGATATTCATTCTTATGCGGGCTGGACAAATTTAATGATGGCTCAGGCCAATTCTTCAAAATCCGCAATGGTGAGCGAGGGATTGAGCGCCACGTTGATCCCCATGCTTAAAAGCCGCGCGCCCCTTGAAATAATCAGGTCGATTTCGCGCGGGGTCACCATCATCTGGGCGCCGCGCGGCGCAATTTTTTCCTCCTCGCCGTCCGTATTGCCGTCCAGCAGGTCGGCCGCAAGGGTCGCGGCGTCCACCACGGTCGGAATCCCCATGCTGACCACCGGAACGCCAAGCGTGCTCTCATCGATGCGCGGACGCGCGTTCCCCACGCCGGCTCCGGGGGAAATGCCTGCGGAGCAAAGCTGTACAGTGCAGCCCAGCCGGGCCGGACTGCGCGCGGCCAGCGCGTCAATCGCAACGACGGCGTCCGGTTCCAGCTCCTTCACAAGCGCTTTCAGAGTCTCAAAGGCCTCTATTCCCGTACAGCCCAGCACCCCGGGGCTTACAACGGAAACAGGCCTTAATTTGTCCAGTCCGGTCACCCGCGCCAGCTCGCCCTTGATGTGCCGCGTAGCCAGAATCTTTTCTGCGGCAAGCGGCCCAAGCGCGTCCGGCGTAATGGCGCGGTTGCCAAGACCCGCCACGAGAACGCTCCCTTTTTCCGGCAGCAGCGCGGAAAGCTCCTGCGCGGTCAGTGTCAGCAGGCTGTTGTCGCTGTCAAGATGGTCGGAAATCGACTGAACCTCCAGCGTGACATAAGTGCTGCCTTCCTCCTCAATACGCGTAATCGTACAGTCTTTTTCTTTTCTTGTAACGTGCCGGCTGGGATCCGTGTTTTCCAGCGCAAGGTCGGTACGGAATACCATAAAAATCAGCCCTTTCCTATTTTTTTAAAAACACTTGCATTTTTCTCCCGCAGATGGTATTATTATTGATACGTGACAATACCAAAGGAGGTGGAATCATGCCAAACATTAAATCAGCCAAAAAACGCGTAAAGGTTATTGCTACAAAGACGCTTATCAACAAGTCCTTTAATTCCGGACTGAAAACAGATATAAAGAAAGCAAACCTTGCCGTAGAATCCAACGATGCCAAGAAAGCGGATGCCGTTAAGGTTGCGATTAAGAAGCTTGACCAGGCTGCAGCAAAAGGAATTCTGCACAAGAATACGGCCGCAAGGAAAAAATCAGCTCTTGCACGCAAGCTGAACGCGGCAAATGCATAACCCTGAATACGCGGTTTAAATGCAAAAGCAGAGCCTTGTGCCCTGCTTTTTTATTTACCACAAACAGCAGGAACCTTATTTCCATAATCTTGCCGCCTCGATTGACTTTTTTGAAAGAATTGGTTATTATAGTATAGAAACAGGATATCATTACAAAAAACGGAGGTGCTCGTTTTGAAAAAATGTAATACATTATCCATATTGATTACAGTCATTTCCGCTATGACTGCTGTTGCGGCAGCCGTTGTCGCTGTCGTCCTCTTCTTTGAAAAGAAGAAAAAGGATGAAGAGGAACTTGAGCACTACCTGGACTGTTCCATTCAGTAAGGAACTTCCTCCGGTGCAGTAACATGATACGGGCAGGTTTTCATACCTGCCCGTTTTTTCATGCTCTTCGCCTTACCATATATTTCTTCAGATACATCCGGTAGTACAGCTTCCAGACCTCCCAGAGAATCATGCCGATAATCTGTCCGTTGATGATTCTGAAGATTCTGTATATGATTTTCAGAATATAGAATGTTTTACTAGCTCTTATCTCCGGACTTTGAAAACAGAGCGGCAACATATCCGAAGAATACCGCCGCCGCAATACCCGCCGCACTCGCCGCAACGCCACCCGAGAATGCGCCCAGCAACCCGTGTTCCCTGACCGCTTCCAGCGTCCCTTTCGCCATCAAATACCCAAACCCGGTCAGCGGAACCGTCGCGCCCGCCCCTGCGAAATTTACAAGCGGCTCGTACATGCCTAATCCTGTCAGCAGTACGCCCAGCGTGACAAACAGAACCAGGATTCTGGCCGGCGTCATCTTTGTAAAGTCAATCAACACCTGACCGACCGCGCAAATTGCGCCTCCAACTAAAAACGCCCATAAATAATCCACGTTTTTCACCTCGGTTTTAGTTTCGCCGGATGATTGCAGTGATATACATTGCAAAGAATTAAATTCAGCGAAACCGCGAAAAAAGCAGCGAAAAAAGAGGGCCGGCCATGCGGCCGGCCCTCTTTTGAATCATTCCCTAAAGACGTAGGAGGTCATGGAAAGGCTGCCCGCCATACGCGCTTCATTATAAACCCTCACCCTGTCTTTTTCATCCGCCGCTCCCAGAACGTACAGCAGCGGGTCAAAGTGCTCCCGCGTGGGAAAAGCGTATTTTGCACATTCTCCCGCTTTTTTGTAATCGACAACCGCGCCGTAATCTTTGTTTTCAATATGATCGCGGATATATCCGTCAAATTCATCCGCCCAAGGGTAGCCCCCAGCAAGGGAAAAATCAACAAGCCCAAGGTTATGCACCACGTTTCCGCTGCCGAAAACCAGCACATTCTGTTCGCGCAGCGCTTTCAGCCTCTTTCCGGCATCGAACATTTCCCGTGGGGACAGCCTCCTGTCAATGCTCATCTGAACCACCGGAATATCCGCCTGCGGGTACATCAGCCTGAGCACGCTCCACGCGCCGTGGTCAATGCCCCATGTCCGGTCCTCCAGACAGTCCCCGCCCATCAGTCCCATCGTCCGGGCGGCAAGCGCCGGATCGCCGGGCGCGGGATACCGGATATCGTACAGCTCTTTGGGAAAACCGTAAAAATCATGGATGGTTTTTGGGCTTTCCTGCGTCATCAGCCGGGTGCGGTCAGTGTACCAGTGTGCGGAAACGGCCAGAATCGCATCCGGCCTGGGGATGGCCGCGCTGATTTCCCTCCACCCCGCGGTGTATTCATTTTCCTCAATCGCGTTCATGGGCGACCCGTGCCCGACAAAAATGACCGGCATCATCTGATGGTTCCCCCTTTATTTTTTCATAACCTGTATTAAGAAACACAGGGCAACGGATGTCGGAATCCGCCGCCCTGTAAAAATTCTTTCAGCGGTTTACCGGATGACCGGGAGGTCGCCCGGTTCGTGGGAGCCGCCGTTAAAATAAATATCGTACCAGACCAGAAATACAAAAATGGTCCAGATTTTCCGGTTGTTGTCGCATTTTCCACTGTAGTGGTCGTCCAAAAACTTCATCAGCACATCGGTGTTGAAAAACTGCTTTGCAATTTTGCCGGTAAAAGCGTCCTTGACGATGTTGTAGTATTTTTCCTCCCTGAGCCACACGCGGGTCGGCACAGGGAAACCCAGTTTTTTCTTCTGCGCGGTGGCGTCCGGCAGATGCTTCATCGCGGCCTGACGCATCGCGTACTTGGTGTTTTCCTTGTTCACTCTCAGCTTTCTGGGAATGCGCGAAGCGACCTTGAACACTTCCTTGTCAAGGAACGGCACGCGCAACTCCAGCGAGTTCGCCATGCTCATGCGGTCCGCCTTCAGAAGAATGTCGCCGACAAGCCAGACGTTGATGTCAAGATACTGCATCTTGGTCACGTCGTCCTTGTCCTTCACGCGGTCGTAGTACGGTTTGGTCAGCTCCTGCGGTCTGGTGACCGGGATATCGCTTTTGAGCAGCCGGCGTTTCTCATCCATGGTAAACATGCTGCAGTTGCCGATAAAGTTCTCCTCAATCGGCAGCGCGCCGCGGATCAGGAAATTTTTACCTTTAAAGGAAAACGGAAGCTTTTTTACAAATGCCGCCAGCGCTTTGCGCAGGCCGAGCGGCAACTTTTTGTAGCTTTCAAAGTCGTCCGGTTCGTGATAAATATTATATCCGCCGAACAGCTCGTCCGCACCTTCGCCGGAAAGCACGACCTTAACATATTCGCTCGCCATTTTGGAAACAAAGTACAGGGCGATGCAGGACGCGTCGGCAAGCGGCTGGTCCATGTGGTACTGCACCTTGCGGATATTTCCCCAGTATTCGTCGGCCGAAATCACCTTGCAGTGGTGCTCTACGCCGATTTTCTCAGACAGGTTTTTCGCCCAGTCGATTTCATTGTACTTTTCCCCGTAGTCAAAGCCGACCGTAAAAGTCTTTTGGCCGGCGAAATAGGTGGAAACATAACTGGAGTCCACGCCGCTGGACAAAAAGCAGCCGACCTCCACGTCGCTGATTTTATGCGCGCTGACCGAGTCCTCAAAAACCTTTTCGATCTCGGAAACGGCTTCCTCCTGCGTCATGTTCGGGTCCTCGCTGAACTTCGGTTCCCAGTACCGGTGCGTCTCTACCTTGCCGTCCTTGTACCACAGATAATGGGCGGGCATCAGGCAGTAGACATTTTCAAAAAACGTTTCGGGCGGTACGGAATATTCAAAGGAAATATAATTATTGAGCGCGTTTTTATTGAATTTTTTTTGAAAGCCGGGGAAATCAAGGATGCTCTTGATCTCCGAAGCATAGACAAAATGGTTGCCGACCTGCGTATAGTGCATCGGCTTAATGCCGAAATAGTCGCGCGCAATAAACAGGCTTTTGCCGACGGTGTCATAAATAGCGAACGCGAACATACCGCGCAGCTTGGTCAAAAGATCCTCGTGCCATTCCTCAAAACCGTGGACCAGCACTTCGGAATCGGTCTGCGTGTAAAAACGGTGGCCTTTTTCCAGCAGGATATTCCTGAGTTCCCGGTAATTATAGATTTCCCCGTTAAACATCAGCACCAGAGTTTTGTTCTCGTTGTAAATCGGCTGGTCGCCCGAGGAAGCGACATCAATGATACTCAGGCGCCGGAAGCCCATGGAAATATCGTGATCGGTAAAAATACCGCTGGAGTCCGGTCCCCTGTGGGTAATTTTATCCGTCATATTCTTAATCACCGCGTCGCGGTCAATCACTTCACCGGTAAATCCGCACAATCCGCACATTCTGTTTTACTCCTCCCCGCCGCGGTACACCCGCAGAATCTCTTCGGCAGCGGCACAATCCACCGATATAAACTGATCGTCCTGCAGAACCGTGCCGACACTCTCCACGATTTCAAGCGATTTGCGGTAAACGTCCATCCGCGTTCCCTGCTGAACCGGTTTCTCCTCCCCCTGTAAAAAGAAGGAAAAGCCGATCCGGTTTTCTTTTTCGTCCGCAAAACAAAAATAACCGGCCGTCGCCGTTTTGTGATGCTTTTTGCCCGCCACGTCGGTAAGTGCAAGCTTGACCAGCTCCACCGCAAAATCGTTCAGGCCGGCCTCAAAAATAAGCACCTTTTCTTTCAGTCCCGCCAGTGAGGAAACAACCCGTTTCGCCAGACCGTTGAACTGCGGAAAAGCTTCGCCGACATCCACCGGCTCAAGCGGGCAGCAGCCGCTGTTGGGCACAACATATACCATAAAATGATTCTCTTTGTCATGATAAAGGCAAGGATAAACAAGCTGCGCTTCATAGCCGCACTCCGGACATTTCCAGTCGAACAGCGTTTCGTCCAGCACGCGCTGCCTTAAATCCGGATTTTCCCCCGCGCTGATCTCAGGGCTCATCCTCGTTTTTACCACAGCGCCGCAGTGAGGGCAGCTCACGTCCCTGTTTCCAAGCGATGGCATTTTTATTTCCTCCTTAGCCTTTGCGTATTTGTTCATTATATCACAACGAATTTAAAAAAGGAATAGAATTAAATAATCCTGTTATTTTACGGAATTTTGAGTTATAATAATAGCACCAAATTATGAAAAAACACCGCTATTGCGGCAGGAGGTACGCTATGAATTTTTTTGACACCGTATCCAACAGAGTAACGAAGGCCGTCGACTATGTCGTTGAAAAAAACCGCAAAGCCGCGCTTATAAATCGGATCAGAATCGTGATCAAAAACGAAAGGGAAAACGAGGCGCGCGCCTACGTCGCATTGGGAAAATATTATTTTCAGAATATGCGCGACGAACAGAATGAGGAAACGGAAAAGCTTTGCAAGGCAGTGGAATCCGCCGGCCAGCGCATGAAAAAGGCGTTTGACAAGCTGGATGAAATCACCGCCTCCGAGGATTGCGAAGACGACGCCTGCACCGACTGCACGGACGACTGCGACTACTGCCCGTGCGGCTGTTCTACCGAACCGGACGCGGAAACCGCCGACAGGCCCGAGCCGGACCCGGATCTGGACGACGAAATCGCACCCGACGATTTTCCGCTTCACTTTCCCATTGTCGACAAGGCAAACGACAGGCAGGACGCATCCGAAGAGGCGGCCGAGGAAGCGGCGGATGACGACGAAACGCTGCCCACGCTGGATTAATCCCGGATATGAAGAAAAAAGTAATGCTGGGCATGAGCGGTGGTGTGGACAGCTCCGTCGCCGCTCTGCTGCTGCTCAGGGCCGGGTACGACGTCACCGGCGTCACCATGCGGCTGCGCCCGGACGAATACATGTCGCAGAGCGCGGCGGGCGGATGCTGCTCGCTCGACGATATCGACGACGCGCGCAGGGTCGCCTACAAGCTCGGTATTGAGCACCTTGTCCTGAATTTCACCGACGTTTTTGAAAAGGACGTCATTGATTATTTTGCGGCGCAGTACGCGGCCGGGCTGACGCCCAACCCGTGCATCGCCTGCAACCGCCATGTAAAATTCGACGCCATGCTCCGCCGCGCAAAGGAGCTTGAATTCGATGATATCGCAACCGGCCACTACGCTGTGATTGAACAGGGCGCAAACGGCCGCTGGCTTTTGAAAAAAGCCCCCGCGAGCAAGGACCAGAGCTACGTGCTCTATTCCTTTACGCAGGAGCAGCTGAGCCGCACGCTGATGCCGCTCGGCAATTACACCAAGCCGCAGGCGCGCGCCATGGCGGAGGAAGCCGGACTGCCCGTTGCACACAAGCCGGACAGTCAGGAAATCTGCTTTGTGGAAAACAACGATTACGCCGGATTTATTGAACGCTACACTGGGAAAACCGCGCCCACGGGCAGCTTTATCGACCAAAGCGGGAATGTGCTCGGCCTCCACCGCGGCATCACGCACTACACCGTCGGGCAGCGGAAGGGGTTGGGCGTTTCTTTCGGCAAACCGATGTATGTGACAAAGATCGACACCGTACATAATCAGATTACGCTGGGAGAAGAGGGCAGTCAGTACGCGTCCTCCCTCACCGCGGCGGATCTTAATTTCATCCCGTTCGACACACTGGAAAACGAAATGGACATCACTGCCAAAGTTCGCTACCAGGCGAAGCCCGCGAAGGCAAAACTGATTCCGCTCGGTGACGGAAAAGTGCGCGTGGACTTTGCAGAAGCGCAGCGCGCGGTCACGCCGGGACAGGCCGTCGTCTTTTACAACGGCGATCTTGTTGTCGGGGGCGGCACGATTCAGCCGGAATAGAAGCAGGGGCAAAGCAAAAAATGCTTTGCCCCTTTATCAATTCAGCCTGGAAAAAGAATACCCCATCACCTTATGGAGCCTTTCGCGCGCTTTCTTCAGATGCTTCGACACGGTCGGCGGCGTGATACCCATGGCTTCGGCAACCTCCTGCACGCTCTTCTGCTCAAAATACCGCAGCCGGATACAATCGCGCTGGCGCTCGGTCAGCTCCCCCTCCATCGCGCGCCGCAGGGCCCTGCGCATCCTTTCGTGTTCGCCTCCGTCGTCGTTTCCGCCGGAGCCCACATCCAGTCGGTCGCCGAACAGGTCAAGGCTCAGATTCCGTTTTCTTCTCATCTTTTCGCCCCGATCCGCACCAGATACCTGCCTGTGTGCAGGCAGTCAAGATACATATCGTTCAGCAGTGCAATCCTGCGGTACAGCTTATTGGCCTCTTCGTTTTTCGCCAGCCGGGCCTGCCTGCGCAAAGGCGCCAGATGTTCTTTGAGCCGCTGAGCCTCATTCAAATATTCCGTGCCCCATTCGTTATAGTCCATATTGCTCCTTTCATTCCCCCGAAACGGACCGCAAGCATCCGGTATTCGGTGTTCTATAATTCTATACTATCCGGAAAAAAGCATTATTTCAAGATATTTTAGAACAAATGTTCTATTATCGCTTTTCGCAGGGACAAACATGGTACACCGAATTTTTATCAGCCACAAGATCCGGTCGCCCCGCCTCTTGTATAAACCCTGTAATAATGATAAAATAGCCATATTGGAAAGCCTATCCGGACGGCCGGGAATTCACCCGAAAAAAGCAGAAAGTGGGAATGGCGATGCTAGGCTTCGGCTCATTGTTTATCATTGCGGGATGTTATATTCTTGTATATACGTTTGGTAAAATAAATAAAAAAAAATATAGCCTCCCCGGAAAGTTCAGGGAGGCCCGTAAAACCCACAGCTGGGATAAAAAATAGGAGAAAGCGAAATTGCTTTCTCCTATTTTTTATCCCTCAGTTTTTTAAAGAAATCCGTAAGCAGCACCGCGCATTCCTCCGTAAGCACGCCCGCGCAAAGTTCGGGGCTGTGGTTGTAGGGCAGTTCAAACAGGTTGATGACGGAACCGCAGGAACCGGCTTTGGGATCCCGCGCGCCGTAAACAACCCTTGGAATCCGCGCGTTAATAATCGCGCCCGCGCACATGGGGCAGGGTTCCAGCGTGACAAACAGCTCGCACTGCCAAAGCCGCCATCCGCCCAGCAGCCGGCACGCCTGACCGATTGCCTCCAGCTCCGCGTGGCAAAGCGCGTTCTTTCCGGTCTCCCGCCGGTTGCGGCCCTCGGCGATCACTTCGCCGTCCTTCACGATCACGGCGCCGACGGGTACCTCGCCTTCCCGCGCCGCTTCCCGCGCGAGCGCCAGCGCCCGGCGCATAAACAGTTCGTCCCTGTCCATCCGTGTTACGTAAGATACCGGAAGGAGGAGATGGCTGCAAAAAGCAGCACAGCCACGCCGCCCGGATTGAAAAACAGCGCGCCCAGCTTGGCGGACATACGGAAAAACGGATTTGCCGGGTCCCCGCTGAAAAACCTCTTGTCCTTGACCAGCAGATAAACAAGGGCAGCCGCGCCCAGTACCAAAAAGACGCCGACCACCGTATTGTTAACCGTATTGGCCAGCTGTTCCCCTCCGTAACGCTGCGTAATCTCTATTGCGACAGAAATTGTGTTATTGAAAAAATGAATCAGGATGGAGGGCCAAAGAGAATTTGTGCGCACAACTACCAGCGCCATGACAAGTCCGGCGATAAAGGCAAACACCATCTGGACAAAATTGCCGTGGTACAGGCCGAACAGGATAGCGGAGCCCACCACCGCGAAGCCGTCCCCGTATTTTCTCAGGCTGTGGAGAATCATGCCGCGGAAAAGCAGTTCCTCCACCACCGGCGGAATCACCGCAATAATAATAAAATACAGAGTCAGGACGGCGGGGTCGTCCGTAAGGGGATAATTCGGCAGTTCGCCGGTAAAACCGAACGATTTCTCAATTTCAACCACCGCGTTGGCCGGGATGTTTGCCAGCATGCAGACAGCCGTGCCGAAAAAGACGCAGGCAACGGTTTTCAGAAACCCGATTTTCTCAAAGGGCAGCGCCTCGCTTAAAGCGACGTGCCTCGCTGAAAAATAAATCAGGACGGGAACGGACAGGCCGACAAGGTACCCGGCTCCGTTCGCAAGATAAAAAAGCACCGGCGTAAACCCCGAAAAGCCGCTGTTGGAATAATCCCCCGTATAGCCCACCGCTTTCAGATAAGCCACGCAGATATAGGTGAATGCGACCATGAAAAACATGGCGGCAAGCAGTGTCCAGCAAAGCATGTTTGAGGTTTTCCTCAAATCCCGCTTGCTGTTTTGAGCCAGCACATAAGGGGGAATATTATAGTAGGGGCCGTACTGGTAATAAGGCGAGTCGTTCATGTGTATCTCCTTTATCATCTTTGTTCGGTCATCCGATATTTGTTATAAAAGAAGCGCCCTCTTCCTCAACAGGAAGGGGCGCAGAAAAACGGGCTGTGCCCGCGTGGCGTCCCCGGCGCGATTCGAACGCGCGGCCTTTCGCTTAGGAGTTATGCTTTCTGCGATACGGGCTGTTCCTTAACGCCAAGCTATACGAAAAAAGCCCGTAAATCCATAGCGTTTATATGGACAACATATAGACAACCTGCTGGCGCGTGGTGCTACTTTATCTCCGTGTTAGCAGATTTGTTAGCGGATGGTTAGCAGATTGCCAACGAAAAAGTGTCCTTCCGTCCCCCCTGTCAGGCAGCGCCCTGACAGGGGATTGCTATACCGTGACGGGAGGGCTTGCCTATGTTCAGCACAGGCGTTGCAGCTTGCGACCAACTAAAAGAACTCAGATTTCAGGGAAATATTATACCACAGATTTGGTATAAAATCTTTGTAAAAAAAGAATTAAAAAAACCAAAGCCGCACCTGTTGGCAATCAACATCCTCGCCGACATCGTGTTTTGGTATCGTCCGCGAGAGGAACGCGACGAAGTGACAGGTGCGGTGATCGGCTATACCAAGCGCTTTAGCCGTGATTTGTTACAGCGCAGCTATGAGCAGCTTGCAGATATGTTCGGCTGCTCTAAGGGACAGGCTACCGACGCGATTGTATTTTTGGAAAACATGGGCGTGGTGGAGCGCGTCTTCCGCACGGAGAACGTAGGCGGTGTTGTCTGTAACAATATCCTTTATCTCGCATTGAATGTAGCGCGGCTAAAAGAACTGACTTTTCCACCAGATAAAAATAATTCGCCAAAGGTGTCCGAGAATTTCAGTATAGGTGTCATGAAATCCGACCATAGGTGTCCCGAAATTTCGGGAGAGGGTATGGCGAAATTTCAGGACACAAATACAGAGATTACTACAAAGACTACTCCAGAGAATACTCCATCTATCTATCCTGCGCTCATGGCAAATTTTTTAGCAAACGCAGAGTCGCGGATTGATGGATTGAGCGATGAAGAATTACAAGAAGAAGTTGAAGACGATCTTTGCCCGGACAATCAGATTCCGTATAGCTACAACAGCGATAAAAGGAAAATGGAAGCGGCAATTAAAATCGTGACCGAGTGGAAAAGCGCCACAACCAGAGCGGATTTTTTCAAAGATGATTTCGAACGATTTGCCTATGAACTTCTGGTGGATTGTCTGACAGAAATGGTTTGCGAAACCGAAATACGCACATACAAGGGCAGCGCCGTTTCCTATGCGAAAGTGCTGGATAAAATCAATGCGTGCTGCAAAAAAGACGGCAGTCTTGAAGAATTTGCGCGCGAGGCAATTGATGACTATATCAAGGCAGCCAACCAGGCAGAAATTCGCGACAAACGCAAGTACATGAAGTCCGTAATCTGGAACAGCTTTTCCACCTACAAGGTCAAGTTTGAATCTTTCTTCAACCGAAGCTATTACGGGCAGCTGAATGCCAACTGATTCTTCCTTTGTCGCTGCATTTTTCACAAAAGAGGTGACGCAAAATTCACTGTTTTCTGTTTCGGAATGCAGCTTCAAAACACAGCCCCGCTTCGCAGCAGTTCCTGTCGTTTTTTGTTCTTAGCAAGCATAGCCAAATGTAATGCCACGGCGTGGCAACATTTGGCGCTTGCAAGTGGGCCTGCGCCCCCTAAAACCCCCGCTGGATTTGCCGACGGCGCGGTAAATCTTTTCTCTCGTTTCCTCACGGTGAGGACGAACCACGATTGATGAAAAAGTCAGGAGGGTGAAACGATGGATTTGAACCCAAATGCCTACTGGAAAGACCGAACGTTGAGTATCCGACTGTTGCAACCGGAAGAGGAAGTCTTAGCTGCTAAGGCAAAGGAAGCTAATATGTCCCGCGCCAAATTTTTGCGGAATGCCATTCACTATGGCGGCGCATATGAACGGACAAAATTCACTCGCGAAGATCGGCGGCGCATCATTGATTCGCTATGCAGTATCGGCAACAATATGAACCAAATTAAATTTCTCCTATGCTGGAGCGAAATCGACGAGCACAACTTCCTGTCGCTGTATGATAATTACATGGCGGCGCTCAGTGATTTCAATGATTTCCTTTAGCACTAAACGCAAGAAATACGCTCTGAAAGGTGTCCGCATTATGCAGAAAAATCGAATCCGCACCTGCAATTTTTCCATGCGTCTGAGTGAACTGGACGCCGCCGTGCTCGACGCCAAAAAGGACGAGTACAATATGTCGAGATCAGAATACCTGCGCAACCTGATTTTGTTCGCACCGACCTGTGAACGTCCACGCTATTCCAGCGACTATGTTGATGCGTTGGTACGGGACATTGACCGCGTTGGCAGGCAGCTTAATGAAGTCGCCCATAATGTGAATAGCCGCAAAACCATTACCGAGGCGGACGTTAAAATTCTGACGGAGCAATTCATAGAGCTACTGGCGGTGTACGATACCTACATCCGAGATAAAGTTGATTCCGTTTGACAACGACTGTACATTCTGCCATAATGTTCTTACAAATGGTAGCCGCCCTCCGACATTGGCGGCATAAGAAAAAATCGGTGCAGATCAATGGCAATGGCCGCCGCTGCTTAAACAAGGCCAATTCATATTACAGCAAAAGGCGGCTTCGCATATCAGCGGAGCCGTCTTTTGCTGTTGCATGGCCGTCAGACCGCGTTAAGCACCGTTAACGATTCCCAAAGGAGAAATGCAATCCTTTTCTCACTGGCGGCCAAAACGCCGTTACAGCGCCGCTAACGCTGCTTTACAGCCAGCCGACTTTATTATTGAGCATGTTAATTTTCACTTCCAACTTTTTGATCTGAGCCGTAGACAGCAATTACATTGGGGTCGTTTCTGTCCATGATATAGGTGTCTCTTTTCTCACTGAAAACAGACTGTATTGTACTGCCTGATTTGCGTAAAACAAAACCGTCTGTTTCATCGGTAATAGGTTCAAACCAGAGCGTAGTTCCGTTATTATATTTTTTGATTATGCCATAGGAAAGCTCCTGTTTTTCCGGAGTAGTTTCTGTAACTTTTTTGCCTGTTATCAAATATTCATTGAAGTCCATTTTTTCCTATCCCTCCATTCTCTTTATGATAAAAAACAGAAAAATACTATTTACTGATCTTATTCATATGCTTGGCGCTTTTCTCTTCCTAAACTCAATTCTTTATCTGCGACATGATATAGGGCATATAGATTTGCCACCAGTTCAAATTAGACCGGCCAGAATACTAGGTGTAAACGTTTTCCGGACTATTTTGCTTTTTTAATACTCCACATCTGTCTCACTTAGAAACGCCCACTGCTGCTCTGATCTTACGTATTTGTTGCCCTTTTCAGGTATTATCTATATCGGGCGTTATTTTGCCATGCCTTTCAAGTGTCACGTCAGGCGAAAACCAAAAAACATCGTTCCTCTTTTCTTTTGCTTTATATAATGCCGCATCGGCCAGTTCAATTAACTCAAATTCATTTTTTGTATTATTTCCAGCGGTAGCTCCACCGATGGAAACGGTAACTCGAACCCCTGACTTCATCTTTCCGTAATGAAACTCGAAAGATTCTATAGCCTGCCTGATTTTTTCTGCTATTAGTATCCCCTTACTGTGGTCAATCTCGGGTAAAATAATCAATATTTCTTCACCGCCGTATCTGCAAACAATGTTCGACGTCTCAATGCTGCTTTTAATTAAACTAGCGATGTTTATTAGAACATAATCACCGCAAGAGTGACCCCACATATCATTAAATTTTTTAAAATTATCAATATCCAACATAAGAGCCGAAATGCCAATGTTAAAATGAAGAGAAGATTTAAACACATTTTCAATTAAGGAAAAAGCATATTTTCTGGAAAAGAGCCCGGTAAGTGGATCGGTTTTTGCATCCTTCGATAGAATTATCAATTTGCATTGAATATTGTAATTTACAATGTTTAGCCTCAGAATTGTAAGTACAAGCAGAATAATTCCAAAATCTTTCACAGGTTTCATAAGCAGCGAGGCATTGGAAAATCTTATTAGACAATAAAAATAAACTGCCAGATAGGCCAAAATAAATCCATTCATTAATACCGGAAATACTCCAAATTTGGAACGCTCCTCATATAAATCAATTGTAGTATAATCGATACTGGCTTTATTGCTTTTTATTAGTAAGAGTACAATAATAAGCATAATAAATCCAAGCAATTGCAAATCATTCCCAAATTCATAGGATCTTACAGGGAATATAACTTCAAAAGCAAATAAAAAATCGCCAATCGTCCAGATTAAAGCGCTTACAGTTAATGGAATATAAATTATTTCGTCGCTTAATATATAGGCTTTGCTAGTATAGACATAATAACCCAGCAGCGCAAAGTCTAAGACAGGATAAATAATATTTATAGCTTTGCCAAAATCAAAAGCGGGAAGCAAAAGTTGCGAAAGTAAAGAACGGTCAAAATAATAAAAAATTAAATATGAAAAAATTAAAACAATTAAAAAATCGATAGTAAGTAAAGCCCTAGTTATAAGTTTTATATTTCTCCCTTGTATAGGACTTTTTATCAGATTTTTCGTTCTTTGCTTTAAGTATAAAAATATTGAGAAGTAAAATGCACAGTAAAAAATGCAATCTATTGGCATATCCAGGGGTTTGCTAATTATGTCAAAGCACAATGACCCTAGAATATAAAGGATATCTGACAAAATAAAGTATAAGAACTCTTTGTCTCTGTTTCTGTGGTAGCACCAAAAGAGAAAGATCAGTGTGAATACGCAGACAAAAAGCGTATAATCCTGTGCGACTAATTCAAGCATCGTTCCGTTCCTCACTGACATCGCGGTTATAATTTGTAAAGCAAGGAAGACCGGTATTAACATTTACCGATCTTCCTGTTTTTTGCATGATAGTTTACGGTAAAAAGCCTCACCATGAGGTTTATTATAGTTTAGTCGGATTGTTTTAATATTAGTTTGTAACTTGATAAATGTCAAATAAAATCAGTTCCTTGAGAACTAATACCGTTGACATGGTATTTTTATAGAAACAATTTGTAATGCCAGTTAATCCTTAACTGATTGTGGATTTGATTTCAAATTATTTCACATAGTGATATACAGAGCCGTTAAGAGTGTCCTACAGCCAGCCAACTTTATGATTAAGCGTGTTGATTTTTCCTTCCAGTTTCTTGATCTGTGCTGTCTGATAGGAAAGCTCCCGCAGCATGGTATTATGCGCCTCCAAAATGTTCTGCTGCCCCTGTTCCATACGGCGCTTATGGGAAAAATCATCGTACTGCAAAATGGCTTCCTGTAAAGTGGCGGCCTTGCCGTTTGCAAAGCTACGATAGAAGAACTCTATGGCTTCGCTGAAACGATAATCCGGGGGCACAAAGGAAATCGGCGCAGAAAGTTCATTAAGACAAACATCCAGTTCTGAATCCAGCGTTTCAATTTGCTGTTGCCCAGCCCGTATAATTACTTTGGCATGAAAAACCGCAAAAATTGTTGTGAAAATGCTCACGATAAACATGAGCGGCAGCAAAAATAGCACCACGGGTGCCAATACATTTTCTACAATGAGATAGCGCAAAAACGTAATGGGGATTCCCAACCACAAGGGAACTTTGCCCGGCGCAATGATTTCGCTGATTTTGGCGGGCAGCCACAGATGTCCATACCATGCGTCATAAAGCGTCAGCCATTTTACTCCGTTTGTATCGTGCTTGACATTACAGACAATTAAAAAGAGTACGACCCACGGAACAGCAAACAGCAGTGTCCGAGAGATTGCCGATGTAAAAGGTAACAGCAAAGCGGAGGACACCGTATGCTGTGCCTTGTGCAATTCATCTTCTGCTGTTTGTTTTTTCGCTACCGTGGCCTCATACTGCCGGACAGGCTCTACCAAGTCCCGGTACAAGTTGAATAAGTCTGCAAAGCTGCCGATTTTTGCCGCTGCGCCTCTGGTAACAGATGGGTTCGTTTCACTCATACGATTTTCACCTCATCTTTGTCGGAAGTGTTATCAGATGTATGACTGATTGCTTCGGAAAGCACGGACATCGCCGCCTCTGGCGAGGATAAGTATTGCTCTTCTGCGCTCTGCTGTGCCTCTACCAAAATATTGATGGCCTTTTCTGTTGCCCGGAACAGGCCTAAGTACAATTTTTTATAATCCGGCATTTTTCTTTCTCCTACAGCTTTTTCCTCACCGTGAGGAAATTCAGGCGTTTTCAAAATTCTGCGCACAAGTGCTGAATAGGTTGTACCTGCGGCCAGCAGTTCCTGAACCCATGGTTCTTCGTCTGAGTTGTCATCTTCCGGCGGTAAATTCAGATAGCCTTGTTCGTCAAGCCACGCCAGCGCATCCATGAAGCCAATCAGGTGAAAATTTCGCTCGTTTTGTGAAATGAAGAAATCGCCGGTCTTTTTATAATCTGCAATGCGCCACGATTGTTCAAAATATTTTTTCAAATCATCGCCCGCGCTCAAAAGGGCTTGTAGACCAATATGGTGCTCATCAAACTGTGACATTGCTGCATCGGCAATAATTTCAAAATCGTCTCTATCCATCTACGTTCACTTCCTTATTCTACTTCACCCTACTATTTATAACATAAATTATAACATATATATAACCGCATTTCAAACATAAACTATGTTTGAAAGAGGTGATTGCTTTGGCAGGGAAAGACTTGATTGTAAAGCCAAAACGCCCAAAGGGTGACGATGGATATAAGACATTTTCGATTCGGATAAAAGAGGAAACCGTAAGCCGAATTGACGCGGTTTCTGCCAAAACAGGCCGCAGCCGCAATGAACTGATCGGGATGTTCTTGGATTATGCCGTAGAGCGGTGCAAAATTGAAGGGTAAGAATAACGAAACGAAAAAAGCGCCCAGCCTCAATGTGGCTGGGCGCTTGTCACGCTTTAGGCATCAGTTTATTTAGCATACAGAACTTCATTATCCATGATTGTAAGCGCCTTCTGCTCCATCTGATATGCTTCAAATCGTTTTTGATTTGCTTGTAATGCAAGGCGGTTGATACACTTCTGAGTGTCATGGTCTTTTAACAGCGGTATTGCGATTTGCCTTACATGGTTGTCGTCGATTTCGTCAACAACAGAACCATAAGTAAAACGTGTAATAAGTTGATGACCATATTCAGATGACAAGAAAACATTGAGATACCCCGCTATGTCTTTTGACGCAGGAACGACTCGAATAATATGCTCACTTGCAACCCAATGTTCCCAATGCTTTGGGACAAGTGCGACTTTACCGATTGTGCCACTTCTTGTAATTAGTGTCATACCTTCGGCAATTTCAAGTTGCTCAATAATCCGCTTCTCATGTTTAGAGGCGGATAAGTATTTCTTATTGGACGGATCAAGCTCAGATAATTGTTTCCCGCCAAATAGAACTCTCCCATTTCCCTCATCAACGTATACACGCTTAAATCTTCCCGGTAAAACTACCGCTTTACTAATTCTGTCATCACCTATTGTTGTTACTTCTTCCGCGTATTTTTGCAAATGCGCCATTATGGCATCTACGACTGGCACATGATAGGAGGCATCAACGCGTCCAGCGATATTGCTGAGCTTCACGCTGAATGTGTCAACTGCCGCATCCTTTTTGAAATAGTTCACTTGAAGATCACAGATGGGCGGGAGCTGCAATTCATCCACAAGGAGTTGGGTTGCTTCGTCAAGCAAATCATTCGATTCATCCCTGAGAGCATAGGAGCGAACAATTAGGTCATTGATTTTATTTTTTATCATTACCGGCGCATCGGGAATCGGAACGGTGGCAAGGTGTTCTGGCTCAATGTGAGTTATCACAGCTCCGTAGCTGTTGGTCAGCAATATTTTATGACCTATTTTACTTTTTAAGTAGGCATAAACATATCCGGCATCACAACTTTTCTTGCAGTTTATCCTCAACAAGTCATGGCTAAACACACAGTTATCAAGCGTTCTGGAAACATATGATATATTGCCAATCGTGCCTGAACAGGTCATTAAAACTTGCCCAGAGTGCACGCGCAGCGCATCAATATTTGTTTTGGTTAATTCGGAAATATAGCCATCTGGTGTTGGCTTCATATCGAGAATAGTGGAAGGCTGATATATCGGAAAATTTGATTTTTGAACCCATATACGCTTAAACCGACCGCAAGTGTACGACGAAGCAAGACCCGTTTCTCCTCCTATTGCAGTTAGAGGATATTTTCCTGTTTCTATTAGTTTGCGGGCCTGTTTTGCTTCAACATCGAACATGCTTGCATCAAGACGGTTACCCCGCGATATGACATCGCTTAAAGATACCGTACACCATTTTAACGGTGTTTCCTTAATATTTATCTCAGGGGTAAGTATATTATCATGCTTTAATGCAAGATTATGATTCACCATGCCAATCCCTCCTGCACTTTCCACTCAGCGAAAATAGTAGGTACATCAGGCGTTTGGTCATCCTCAACTTTTTTCTTTTGCTCATGTGCTACGGTGCGAGAGCCCTCACCTGTTTCTCCAAGAACCAGGATGCTGTTCGTATCAGGAACCAGGATTTCGTTGCCCTCTTTATCACGTTTGAATGTGGGATTACCACGTTTGTCATGCCCAACTTTGTCTACCATAGCCATGAAGATATTATAGTCGGCCATGGTGCCGCTCTTTTCCTCAGCATCCTTCTGGTGTTGTGTTTTTTTCTGCAAAAACAGGACAGATGTTTGAGTTCCATTGCGAGGCTGGAAAGTGTCAACATTCAAATCAATGCTTGCAATAATGCGATGATTCTTTATCAGCCATTCACGAATATACCCTAAGCCAGGTGAACCGAGTATAGAATCCGGCAGAACAATGCCCATCCTCCCTCCGGGTACAAGAAACTGAGTACAGCGTTCAATAAACAAAATTTCGGGTGGGACAGAGGATTGTAACTTATCGGTAATCTTCCATGTTCCCGTTTTTTTATCATTCGTCCAAATGTGGGCAAGCTCAAATTGTTCAAGAATATTTTTATCTTTTATTGGAATTTTGCTTCCAAATGGTGGATTAGTAATAATAACGTTAAAAAATGCTATGGAGGTATGGTTGCGAATATCTGCTTTTTTTATTCCAAGCGCCTCCGCAAGACGCGTTCTAAACTCGTCTGACCATTCATGAGGTGGAAGAAGTGAGTTTGTTTGCAAAATATTCCCGCTACCGTCATTATTCATGACCATGTTCATTTTGGTCGCTTTTACGAGGTCAGGGTTGATATCGAAGCCAAAATAATTATGCTGTGCCATTTCGGAGATTCTATCTTGGAATGCTCTGATAGAATCATTATCCCAGTCTTTTCTCGGTAACCCAAGTTGCTTTGCAAACTGACTTTCAAGTTGGCTAATTACATGTGTCATAGCGGTTACCAGAAAACCGCCGGTTCCACATGAACTATCGAGAACGCGTTCATCCATCGTGGGGTTAATCATTTCCACAACCATTTTCATTACATTTCGGGGCGTAAAGAACTCGCCGCGATCACCACGCAGGTTTGCACCAACGATTTCTTCGTAGGCTTTACCCTTAATGTCAATATTTGTATTTAACAGGCTGTATGGCTGAAGCTCACTGACAATATAGGCAAGACTGCGTGCTGTTAACTTAATTTCATCATTAGCATCAAATATTTTACCGTGCCGTTTTTTTACCTTTTCGAATATTTTGGAAATACGTTTCTGAACCGTTAATTGACCATCAGGATTTGAACGCTCATCAGAAGTAGTGTAAAATTCCAATGGGCTAGGAATGTTTCGTTCATCTTCAATTTTACAAAATATTACCTTTAATAATTCAAAAAACGCGGGTTGTTTTTGCAAACCATCATTAACATAGATATGGTTATGACACGTCTTAAAGACGAAAAGCAGATTATCATCATAGGCGTTTTTTAAGCTTTTGCGACTTGGTCTGTTAATATCGTCGAGATTGCCATCTGCTGAGGGAATATCGTTATATTCCATAAAGCAAATTTGCCCAGTGGTATCAAGATATTTCTTAAAAACATATTTTTGGATGCTATTAGTCCACATCCCCCATTCACAGTTTGGACATACGGACATGTATGATTTGAGTTGCGCAATGCCATCTTTGGCATTGCGGGCATCAACGGTTTCTTTTTTGCACTCAATAATTAGTTTGATTGTGCCTTGCGTTTGTTCAGCGATTCCACGTTCCCAAATAACGATATCCGCGCGAGGTTTATTGGAACCGACTTGTAACGTGTATTCAATTTTCACTTGGGCTGGAGAATATTTGTGTTCGTTTACAAGCCTCTTCTCGATTGTCTGCCTAACATATTCTTCGGGCGTATCATTTCTGAATTTTCCATCAATATAATCACAGACTTTACCCTCTGGAATAACGATTACTTTTTGTCCTGCGTCCATTTTATTTTCCTCCGCTCAATTAGTTACAAGAAGCGATGCGCCACAAACATATCTAATATGACATGGAAACGTGTGAGTTGTCATTTGGTGCCTGTACGATCTTCTTTTACTGCTTGGTTGAAATCTTCGCTATAAAATTCGGGAAAGTTTTATAATCTATAATAATGCGTTACAGTTATCCAAACTTTTTAAGATCATCTTCAAACACGCTGTTAATGGTTTTCTTTAACGTATCATTATGCATACGGGCTGTAGCAATATCTTTCCGTTGTAGGCATTCATCTATCATTTGACAATAGTTATTAACGATTAGCTTTTGTTCCTCTACGGCACGTTTTAAGAATACAATTCTTTCAAAATCCGTGTAGACGGATTCCTGAATATTATCGCTACTATTATCAACCAAATTATCTTTGCAAAGGAGTGGGAATGCGTTTTCCCACTCCTTTAATTGTTCTAAGGTTATCTCCTTACGCTCCCATTTCCGGCGCTGCTCATACCATGCTTGAATAGAGCCAACCAGTACCGCATCCTTTGAAAGAAGCGCAAAACGCGGTTCCTGAGGTATTGCAACAGGAAGCAATTCATAGCGGTCAGCAAGTTCAAACAATACCTGCATGACGTCAATGTATGTGCTGATTTTTCTATCATACAGAGCCGATGGTGTAACCCCTAAGCATTTTGCAATTAAGTCCAGCTTTTCATCACTGACCTGACGAATTCCCTGCTCATAGTTGCGAATTGCGGTTTCATTTACCCCGCAGGAAGCACCCAACTCCTTTGCTGAAATTCGTTTTGTGTTGCGGAGCTGCCGAATCTTTTTCCCTGTTGTCGTATTTTCATCTGATTTTTTGGAAAACAGCTTATCAAAAAACAACACTAATGCCCCCTCCCAACACATATTCGTTCTTATTATATCAAAAGCAACACAAAATTGGAAGAAAAAGATTGACAACACGTTTTTGTGTTGCTATAATTATATCAACACAAAAACGTGTTTAATTGTACCATATGGACACATTTATGAATAGGAAAGGATTTGATTGTATGGAACGGACTATGGCACAGGGAACTATGAGTCGCAGAGAGTGCCGGACGCTGAATGTCGGGGATGTTCAGAATATTTTAGGAATTGGCCGTTCACAAGCCTATATGCTGGTAAGAACGGCTTCTGTCAGCGATAATGCACCTTTCAAGGTCATGCGCTTAGGCAGCAGGCTGCTCGTCTCAAAAAAGTCTTTTGACGCCTATCTGGAAGCCAATGGGCTGTAAGGGGGAATTTATATGGCAAGCATAGTTCCACGGGAGCTGAAATCCGGCGCGGCTTACTATATCAGCTATCGCGTACCTGACAATAAAGGGCTGCCAAAGCAACATTGGATACGCTGTGGCAGCGAACGTGAGGCAAACGATATGCTGCCGAGTGTACAGGACGCAGAAAAAGACGGGCATCTATATTTCAACGAAAATGAGCTTTCCTTTATCGCCAAAGGCAGCACGACGGCGCGTAAGAACATGACTGTTTCTGAATTGTTGGAGCAGTATATATCTGAATATGGGGTGCAACACTGGCAATCCACCACATTGCGTTCCCATAGAGCGACGATTCATAACTACATCTGCCCCTTTATCGGGAATATTCCCGTGTATCGCATCACTGCAAAACTCATGCAGGAATACTACAATGAACTGCCGCGGCACAAGGCAAAGCAAGCCCCGTTTCACAAAGCGCCACCGGAAAACATATCGGCGAGGACGGTCAAAGAAGTACATAAGATTCTGCGCCCTGCATTGAAGTTGGCAGTCCGCGACGGAGTAATTGACTACAATCCGGCACTAAGCGTCCTTCTTCCACCACAGCCTAAGCATAAGCGCCCGCAGTGGACAGGGGAAGAACTGAAATACGCACTTTCCATTTGCGATGATGAATTGCTGTATCTTTGTATGAGCCTCGTATTTGCCTGTTCCCTGCGTACCTGCGAGTTGGCAGGTCTTACATGGGACTGTGTGAAGGCAAGCGAGGAAAGCATAGCAGACCATTCTTCCTGCATCTACATCAAAAAGGAATTGCGCCGGATTGATAAGCAGTCCATGAAGGACACAGGGGAACGGGATATTATCAAAAAGTTTCCGGCCATCTTAGGTGGAAAGACAACGGTTATGGTTCTGAAAGCACTAAAGACAGAAGCAAGTACAAGGCGTGTCTATCTTCCGGACACCGTGGCACGGCTTTTGATGAACTATAAAGCACAGCAAGAAAAGCAGAAAGAGTTTTTACAGGGTGATTATCACGACTACGGCATGGTGATTGCGCAGGACAACGGAAACCCGTATGAGGGAAATCACCTGTCAAAGCGGTTCAGCCGCTTTGTTCGCAAGAACAATCTCCGCGAGGTCGTGTTTTACAGCCTACGCCATTCCAGCGCCACAGAAAAGCTGCGGGAAACCCACGACGTAAAATCTGTGCAGGGCGATTTGGGACACGCACGAGCAGATATGACAGAAAACGTCTATGCAGGGATTTTGGATGAAAGCAGAATGAAGATTGCAGTCAGCATGGACAATGACTTTTTTAAGGGCATCAAGAAGCCGCCCCTTTGGGAACAAAAGGACAAGGAAAATTCAGCGGACGGGATGGATAAGACCTAGTTCGTTAGCAGATTTGTTGGCAGTTCGCGCTTTTGCAGCATCCAAAAAGTCCATGCAGTCCAATTTTGTTAGCAGATTTTGAGGAAGGAAAAAGAAGCGCAATTACCACTTTTCCTTTCAGCTTTTCCGACTTGTTAGCAGACTGCTAACAAGAGTTTCATGCAAAAGGAAAGGGCTGAAAGCCCAAGAAACCTTGAATTTTCAACCCTTGATGGCGTCCCCGAGCGGATTCGAACCGCTGGCCTTCCGCTTAGGAGGCGGATGCTCTATCCAGCTGAGCTACGGAGACATAGATTCAATTTTCAGAAAAACAACTAAATAACGGGCGGAAGAACATACGCTCCATCACTTGCTTAGGAGGCGAACGCTCTATCCTGCTGAGCTACGGAGACAGACTGCTGTTATAAACCGGCTTCCTTTCAGGAACATTGGCGCCCTGTGAAAGAGCAAACGCGCTTCCCTGCTGAAGGACAACCGCATACAACTGTTTTATTATAAGATATTACGCCTTCTTTGTCAATTGCCCCTTTTGCCGCTTTCCCCGTTTTCCTCCGCGGGAGCAGCCTGAAAAAAGCCCAGTATCAGCAGAATCATGGACAGGAGCGAAATAAAAATAATGATGTACGGAAGCCAGGTCATCGTCGCATAATCGACCATCTTTATTTTCGCCGCGCTGTAAAAGCATGCCGACGCCGTGGCGTACAGCGCGCAAAGCACGATCGAAGCGCCGAAATTTTTTCTTTCCTTCAAAGCAAGGACGCATATGATAATCGCAGCAGGAAACACACACGCCATCACCATATAGAACAGCGCGTCGTCGGAAAAACCCATGCCCGCGTATCGCCTGATCATTTGAAAAACACTCAGCGAAGTATCGTGCGAAGAAGTATCGCCGACAATGGTCCCCGCCGGTAAAAAAAGCGCTCCGACCAAAAAGAGCTGCAGCAATATTACCGTTCCCTTAATCTGCCGTTTATTCATAGCGGATGCCTCCTGGTTTTGCCGGTTTACCGGCTTTCATCACTTAAAATTTTTCTTTCACTATTTCATTACCCGCACCGGGCCGCCGTACGCGCAACGACAACAATTCCCCATGCTCATGAGAGCATGGGGAATCTTTGCGTCTATCAAAGTGCGGTAACTTATTTTGCTCTCTTTTCCTTAACAGCAGCCTGCGCGGCGGCCAGACGTGCGATCGGCACGCGGAACGGCGAGCAGGATACATAGTTGAGGCCAACCTTGTGGCAGAATTCGACGGAAGTCGGGTCGCCGCCGTGTTCGCCGCAGATGCCCAGGTGGATGTCGGGTCTGGTCTTGCGGCCAAGCTCAACCGCCATCTTCACCAGTTTGCCAACACCCTTCTGATCAAGGTGAGCAAACGGATCGGACTCGTAGATCTTGTTCTCATAGTAGTAGTTCAGGAACTTGCCGGCATCGTCGCGGCTGAAGCCAAAGGTCATTTGGGTCAGGTCGTTGGTGCCGAAGCTGAAGAACTCCGCTTCCTTGGCAATCTCGTCCGCGGTCAGAGCGGCACGCGGAATTTCGATCATGGTGCCGACCTCATATCTAAGGGATACGCCGGTGTCCTTAATGATCTTGTCGGCGGTTTCCGTAACGACATCCTTTACAAATTTAAGCTCCTTGACCTCGCCCACCAGCGGAATCATGATGCGCGGCTCAGTCTTGAACTCAGGATGCTTCTTGTTGACTGCGATTGCAGCGTTGATGACAGCCGTTGTCTGCATTCTGGCGATCTCCGGATAGGAAACGGCAAGGCGGCAGCCGCGGTGGCCCATCATCGGGTTAAACTCATGCAGGCTTGCGATGACGTTCTTCAAGTCTGCGACGGTGAGGTTGAGCTCTCCGGCAATTTCCTTGATATCTTCTTCCTTGGTCGGCAGGAACTCATGGAGAGGCGGGTCGAGGAAGCGGATGATGACCGGACGGCCTTCCATTACTTCGTAGATGCCCTCAAAGTCGCCCTGCTGATACGGGGTGAGTTTTGTCAGTGCCTTTTCACGCTCTTCGGTTGTCTTGGCGACAATCATCTCACGCATTGCCTTAATGCGCTGGCCTTCAAAGAACATGTGCTCGGTACGGCAGAGGCCGATGCCCTGCGCGCCGAAATCGCGGCCCTGTTTGGCGTCCTTCGGTGTGTCGGCATTGGTGTAAACTTCCAGCTTACGGACAGCGTCCGCCCACTTCATGAAGCGGTCGAAGTCGCCGGAAATGCTGGCGGCCACAGTCGGAATGGCTTCCGCGTAGATATTGCCGGTGGAACCGTCAATGGAAATATAGTCGCCCTCTTTAACGGTCTTTCCCGCGAGGGTAAACTGTTTTGCAGCATAATCCACAACGATTTCGCCGCAGCCGGATACGCAGCAGGTACCCATGCCGCGCGCAACAACAGCCGCGTGGGAGGTCATGCCGCCGCGGACGGTGAGGATGCCCTGTGCAACCGCCATGCCTTCAATGTCTTCCGGAGAGGTTTCCAGACGGACAAGAACGATCTTCTCGCCCTTTTCGTGCCATTCCTTCGCGTCTTCCGCGGAGAAAACAACTCTGCCGCATGCGGCGCCCGGGGAAGCGGCAAGGCCCTTGCCGATTGCCTTGGCCTTTTTAATCGCGGTTGCGTCAAACTGAGGATGGAGCAGGGAATCAAGCTGTTTCGGCTCCACTCTTAAAACTGCTTCTTCTTCGGTGATCATTTTTTCATCAACAAGGTCAACAGCCACCTTTAAAGCAGCGGCTGCGGTTCTCTTGCCGTTTCTGGTCTGCAGCATATAGAGCTTGCCGTTTTCAATGGTGAACTCCATGTCCTGCATATCGGTGTAGTGTTTTTCAAGGTTGTTTGCAATCTTAGCGAACTGGTTGTAAACTTCCGGCATATCCTGCTGTAAATGGCTGATCGGGGACGGGGTGCGGATACCGGCAACAACATCTTCGCCCTGCGCGTTGATGAGGTACTCGCCGAACAGTGCTTTTTCACCGGTGGCCGGGTTGCGGGTAAACGCAACGCCCGTACCGGAGTTATTGCCGGAATTTCCGAATACCATGGACTGTACGCTTACGGCTGTGCCCCAGTCATAGGGGATTTCGTTCATGCGGCGGTATACGTTTGCGCGGGGGTTGTCCCAGGAACGGAAAACAGCCTTGACGGCTTCCATCAGCTGTACCTTCGGGTCGGTCGGGAAATCCTCGCCCTTCTGCGCTTTATAGAAGGCCTTGAATTTCTTGACAAGATCCTTCATATCGTCAGCGTCAAGCTCGGTATCCATCTTAACGCCTTTTTCCTGTTTCTTTGCCTCAATGATTTTCTCAAACTCTGTTTTGGAAAGCTCCATAACAACGTCGGAGAACATCTGGACAAAACGGCGGTAGGAGTCGTACGCGAAACGCGGGCTGTTTGTAATCTTTGCAAGGCCCTCCACAACGGTGTCGTTGAGTCCGAGGTTCAGAATGGTATCCATCATGCCCGGCATGGAAGCGCGCGCGCCGGAACGCACGGAAACAAGAAGCGGATTTTCGGGATCCGCGAATTTCTTGCCACAGATCTTTTCCATTTTAGCAAGGTATTCATAAATTTCGGCCTGGATATCGGCGTTGATTTCGCGGCCATCCTTATAGTATTGCGTGCAGGCCTCTGTCGAAATCGTAAAGCCCTGAGGAACAGGCATGCCAAGAACGGTCATCTCAGCTAAGTTGGCGCCTTTGCCCCCGAGAAGCTCTCTCATTTTGCCATTGCCTTCGGAAAAAAGGTATACGTACTTGTGGCTCATTAACAGTACCTCCTATTAAATTGTTTGTTTTTACGAGCTATATTAATTTGTAGTTTTGTAAATAGTCGCTCAAAACGTATTATAGCAAAAAGAACTGGAAATTACTATATGTTTTCCTATAAAACCGACGGATATTTTAAATTAAATTTTGTAAAAACAGAGTATCTTTCACAAATCATCGGCAAATATTGAATTATATCTTGAAAATTCTGATTCTTATGAGATAATAGAGATAACCTATAATGCATTTTTATGCTCTAATGTATAGATGATCACGGAGGAAACAACATGCCAGAAGAATGCTGTGCAGTAATTCTTGCCGCCGGCGAGGGAAAACGGATGAAATCGAACCGTCCCAAAGTGCTTTCACCGGTGCTTTTTAAGCCGATGCTTCAATGGGTGATTGATTCCGCGCACGGCGCGGGAGTTTCCGGTATCTGTGTCGTAACCGGCTATATGCACGAAGAAGTGGAGCAGTACCTTGCCAATCTGAACGCGGCCGGAACCTGCGCCGCGATTTCCCACGTTCTTCAGCCCGAGCGCAAGGGCACGGGCCATGCCGTGATGATGGCGGAGAGCTTTCTCCGCGGCCACCGCGGGGAAAATGTTTTGATTTTAAATGGCGACGCGCCGTTTGTCGCTTCCAATGTAATCGGCGAAGCGTTAAAGGACCACGTTGAAAACGGCAACGCGGCCACGGTTATCTCTGCCGTTCTGGACGACCCGACCGGGTACGGCCGGATTGTGCGCGACCCGGAAACACACCTGATCAGCGCCATTGTGGAACAGAAGGACGCGGACTTTGCGACTCTTGCCATCTGCGAAATCAACTCCGGTGCTTACTGGTTCCGGGTGGATGACCTTCTGGACATCCTTTCGCGGATTCAGAACAATAACGCCCAAGGCGAATACTATCTGACCGACGCGGTCAAGCTGCTGATTCAATGCGGAAAAAAGGCCGCGGCCCACACCACAAGCGAAGCAAACGCCGTGCTGGGCGCCAACGACTGCCTGCAGCTCAACGCGCTGAACTCCATTGCCCGGGAAGAGATCCTTTCCAGACACATGCGCAACGGAATTGAAATTCCCTGCCGCGACGGCGTCATGATCGGTCCGGATGTCAAAATCGGCAGCGATACCTGTATTTTACCCGGCACCATTTTGCGCGGAGCAACCGTCATCGGCTGCGGCTGCACGGTGGGGCCGCATTCTTTTTTATCGGACTGCCGTGTGGGCGACGATGTGCAGCTGAATTCCGTCCAGTGCGTAAACAGTGTTATCAAATCCAACCAGGCCATCGCGCCTTTTTCGGTTATAAACCAGAATATCGTTTGAGACAACAGAATACAGGGGGATATGCAAATGAACTTTCATGGCAAGGATATCAAAATTTTTGCTGCCAGTGCCAATCAGCGTGTGGCAAAACAGATTTCAGAGTGTTTGGGCCTTCCAATGGGCAAGAGCGAGGTAGCGACCTTCAGCGACGGCGAAATTTCTCTTTCACTTTTTGAATCGGTACGCGGCTCGGACTGCTTTATCGTACAGTCAACCTGTGCGCCGGTCAACAACAACCTGATGGAACTGCTGATCATGATCGACGCGATGAAACGCGCCTCCGCCGCGCGCATCACCGCCGTTATGCCCTACTTCGGCTACGCGCGTCAGGACCGCAAGGCCAAAGCCCGCGATCCGATCTCGGCAAAGCTCTGCGCCGACCTGATTACGACCGCCGGAGCGGATCGTGTGCTGACGATGGATCTGCACGCCCCCCAAATTCAGGGATTTTTCAACATCCCCGTGGATCATCTTCTCGGCGCGCCGATTCTTTCCTCTTTTCTGAAGGAGCGCGTCGGCGATGAAACCGATGATTATGTGACCGTATCCCCCGACCTGGGCTCCGTTACCCGCGCGCGCAATTTTGCCGCCCGCATCGGCTGCTCGCTCGCCATTGTGGACAAGCGCCGCCAAAAGGCCAACGTGTGCGAGGTCATGAACATCATCGGCGATGTTAAAGACAAGAAAGTCATCCTTGTCGACGACATGATTGATACCGCGGGTACGCTCTGCAACGCCGCCAGCGCGATCATGGAAAAGGGTGCGAAGGAAATTACCGCCTGCGCAACTCACGCGGTTCTTTCCGGCCCGGCGATCGACCGCATCAAGGCAAGCCCGATCAAGGAGCTGGTTCTGCTCGACACCATCCCCCTCCCCCCCGAAAAGCAGCTTCCCAACTTCACCATTCTGCCCGTTGCCCCTCTTTTTGCGGAGGCGATTGAGAGAATTTATGAGGACAAGCCTGTTTCCCCCATGTTTGTCTGATAATATGGATTAGAATGATACTGGTGGGGTGGATGTTTCCGCCCCGCCATATTGTTTTCCCCAGCTCAAAATTGAGCATCGCCGGAGGGAGTCGCCCCGGCGGGTTCCTGCCGTTTTTATAGATTGAGGTTTCAGATATGTTTAAAAATATTTTTGCAAGAAACGCCGAGCCGTCCGGCCCGGTCGAATATCTCATTGTCGGCCTTGGCAACCCAGGCGGCAAGTACGAGGGCACGCGCCACAACGCGGGCTTTATGGCGCTTGACTACATTGCGGACAAGGCCGGCGCGCGGGTGGACCGCATCCGGTTCAAGGGGCTGACCGGCACCGCCGTGATCGGCGGGAAAAAGGTGCTTCTGCTCAAGCCGTCCACCTACATGAATTTAAGCGGGCAGAGCGTTACGGAAGCCATGGGCTTTTATAAGCTTCCGCCGGAAAAAGTGATCATCCTGTTCGACGACGTATCGCTGGAGCCGGGCCGCATGCGCATCCGCATGAAAGGCAGCGACGGCGGCCAGAACGGCATGAAAAATATCATCTATCTCAGCGGAAGCGACCTCTTCCCGCGCATTAAGCTCGGCACGGGCGCAAAGCCCAACCCCCAGTGGGATCTGGCGGACTGGGTGCTTTCCAAATTTACCGACGCCGACAAAAAAGCGCTTTACGAGGCGATTGACCACGCAAATTCCTCCGTGGAGCTGATGGTGCAGGGAAACGCCGCCGAAGCCATGAACAAATATAATTCCTAAGGAACGCATATAATAAATCAGGCTGTCAAAAAATTACGCAACCGCAAAATTGCGGAAAAATACAATTTTCCGATTTATTCCAACAAAATAAGGGAGATTTCATGAAATTTCTCACCAATGCCATCAGCGGCCTCAAAGAGTTTCAGGAGCTTGAAGCCGCCGTCAAAAACGCCGCGCTTCCCGCGGCGGTCACCGGGCTTTCCGGTATCCATAAAGCAAATATCATCTATTCGCTCTGCGTAAAACAAAAACGCAGGGCTTTTGTTGTTGCCGGTGATGAAAACGAGGCGCAGCGCTTGTGCGACGACCTTGCCGCCATGGGCATGAAGCCGCTGTTTTATCCCGCGCGCGACTTTAATTTCCGCGACACCGCGGGCAGCAGCCACGAGTACGAGCACCAGCGCCTGCAGGTGCTGGAACAGACGCTGAACGGCGGCTGCGACGCGGTTGTGTGCTGCATGGACGCGGCGCTGCAATACACCATCCCCCCGCAGGAGCTGAAAAAACGCACCGTTACGCTGAAGGCGGGGGATTCCGTCTCCATGGAACAGGTGCTTTCCGCCCTGACCGCGTGCGGGTACGAACGCGCCGTTCAGGTGGACGGCACAGGGCAGTTTTCCCAGCGCGGCGGGATTCTGGACATCTTTACGCCCGACGCGCCCAACCCGGCGCGCGTGGAATTCTGGGGCGACGAAATCGACACGGTCTCGCTTTTCGACCTTGAAACCCAGCGCCGCACGGATACCGCGGAGCAGCTCGTCATCGCGCCCGCCGTGGAAGCCCTGATCGATAACCCGGGACTTCTCGCAGAAAAAATCATGAAACACGCGTCTACCTTGCGCGGAAAAACCGCGCCCGCCGCGAAGGCCGTCCTGACGGAACAGGCCGAAAAGCTTTCCAACGGGGTACGCATCGGCTGTGCGGATAAATATATCTCCATGCTGTATGAAACGACGGCAACCCTGTTTAACTACATGGAACCCGGCACCCTGCTTTTCGTCAGCGAGCCGGTCAAGTCAAAGGAACGGATGAGAAGCACGCTCTGGCAGTGGGGCGAGGACGTGAAGGACCTGCTGCTCGAGGGCACGCTCTGCCGCGGGCTGGACACCTTCAGCGGCGACTGGCCGTATGCGCTGGACGTGTTTGAACGGTTCGGCGCGGTCTATTTGGACACTTTTGTGCGCGGCAGCTACGAAACGCCGGTGCGCACCCTCCTGAACCTGTCCGCCCGGCAGCTTTCCGTCTGGGGCGGCAGTACCCAGCTTTTGAGCGAAGACGTGCAGAACATGATGGCGACCAAATGGGCGTGCGTTGTCCTTGCCGGCAGTGAGCGGAGCGCGCGCACCACCGCCGCCGACCTGCAGGCGGCCGGGCTGCCCGCGGGGTATGTGGAAAACCCGGAAACCGTCCAGCGGGGAACTGTCGTTGTCACCACCGGGGCGCTTTCGGCCGGACTGGAATACCCGGGCGCGTTTTTCGGGTTAATCACCCACGGCCGCCTGATTTCCTCCCCGGCGAAAAAGGCCAGACGGAGTAAAAACAGCCAGGAGATTTACAGCCTTGCGGAGCTGACCCCGGGCGACTACGTGGTGCACGCATCGCACGGAATCGGCGTGTTCGAGGGCATCCACAAGCTCGACATGCACGGCATTGTCAAGGATTATATCAAGCTCCGGTACGCGAAGAACGACACCCTGTACGTTCCCGTCACGCAGCTGGACATGGTTTCCAAATATATCGGCCCGCGCGAGGACGCGACCGTGAAGCTGCACCGTCTGGGCGGCGCGGAATGGCAGAAGGCCAAGTCAAGGGTTCGCGCGGCGGTCAAGGACATGGCGAAGGAGCTGATGAAGCTCTATGCCGAGCGCATGCAGGCGAAGGGACACGCCTTCCCGCCGGACAGCGAGTGGCAGCATGACTTTGAAGCACATTTCGAGTATGACGAGACGGAAGGACAGCTCCGCTGTATCGACGAAATCAAGAGCGATATGGAGCGGGAGGCGCCCATGGACCGACTGCTGTGCGGCGACGTTGGCTTTGGGAAAACGGAGGTCGCCCTGCGCGCCGCGTTCAAATGCATCACCGATTCCAAGCAGTGCGCCATGCTCGTTCCCACCACGATTCTGGCGTGGCAGCACTACCAGACCATCACCAAGCGCATGGAGGGCTTTCCGGTAAAAATCGAACTGCTCTCGCGCTTCCGCACACCGAAGCAGCAGGAGGAAATCCTCCGGCGCTTAAAGCGCGGGGAAATCGACATGGTGGTCGGCACGCACCGCCTGGTTTCCAAGGATGTAAAATTCCGTGATCTGGGATTAGTCGTCATCGACGAGGAACAGCGCTTCGGCGTGGCGCAGAAGGAAAAGCTGAAAGCGCTGTGCAAAAACGTGGACGTCCTTACCCTTTCGGCAACGCCGATCCCTCGGACGCTGAACATGGCGCTCTCCGGCATCCGCGACATGAGCCTGATCGAAGAGGCCCCGCACGACCGGCACCCGGTGCAGACCTATGTGCTGGAGCACGACAACGGCCTCATCGCTGAAGCCATCCGGCGCGAGCTGCGGCGCGGCGGGCAGGTCTACTACCTGCACAACGACGTGGCGAGCATTGAGCGCACCGCGGCCCGCCTGCAGGCGCAGATACCGGAAGCGCGCATCGGCTTCGGGCACGGCAAAATGAACGAGCAGGAGCTTTCGGAAGTATGGCGCCGTCTGATTGAACACGAAATAGACGTGCTTGTCTGCACGACCATTATCGAAACCGGCGTGGACGTGCCCAACGCCAACACGCTGATTATTGAAAACGCCGACCGGATGGGGCTTTCCCAGCTTCATCAGATCCGCGGCCGCGTGGGGCGCTCCAGCCGGCGCGCCTACGCTTACCTCACCTTTACGCCGAACAAGGTGCTGACGGAAATCGCGCAGAAACGGCTTTCCGCCATCCGCGAGTTCACGGAGTTCGGCTCCGGCTTTAAAATCGCCATGCGCGACCTTGAAATCCGCGGCGCCGGCAACATTCTGGGCGGCGAACAGCACGGCCATATGGAGGCCGTCGGCTACGACATGTACCTGCACCTGCTCGCCGAAGCCATCAGCCGCGAAAAGGGAGAAACGCCGCCGGAATACGACCAGGAATGCCTTGTGGATATGCAGGTTCAGGCGCATATCCCGGAAAGCTACATTTCGAACCTCAGCCAGCGGCTGGAAATTTACCGCCGCATCGCGGATATCCGCACCCGCGAGGACGCGCTCGACGTGACCGACGAGCTGATCGACCGCTTCGGCGAACCGCCGGAGAGCGTGAACGGCCTGATTGAAATCGCGCTTCTGCGCAACCTTGCGTCCCGTCTGGGCATTTATGAAATCAAGCAGCAGAACGACGTTCTTCTGCTCTACAAGACAACCATTGACATGAAGCAGGTCAGCGCGCTGATTGCCTCCATGCGTTCCCGCGTGATGCTGAACGCCGGGACAAAGCCGTACATCAGCGTAAAAATCATGCCGGGCGCCACGCCGCTGGACACGCTGACCGAAATACTGAACGCCATTCAGCAATAAGAGTGATAAACCGCGCAAAAGCGCACCCTTCCGCCTCCAAAGTTTCACACAACATTCACAAAAACGCCGGGCGGCGCACTGGACAAGCAGGGCGGATAAGAGTATAATAATATGATCGAACTGAATTTTGCATGGATACAAAAATATAGCTGCGCGCAAGCGCATGGAGGTAGTTATGTTTAAATCGTTGAAAAAGGTTGTCGCCGCGGTACTGGCTTTTGCCATGCTGGCCAGCGCGACTGCGTGTAAAAGCGACACAAGCTGGGCTATGAAAAACGACAGCCTGACCGCTCCGATCGGGGTATATATCTATAACCTGTACTCCGCCTACCAGACCGCCCAGAGCACGGTGACGGACACGTCAAAGCCGGTGCTCGAACAGAAGATAGACGGCAAGGACGCGGAAACCTATATGAAACAAAAAGCCCTTGACTCCACAAAAATGCTCTTCGTGATGAACGATAAAATGAAGGAGCTTGGTCTTACCCTCACCGCGGACGAAACCAAGGCCATCAGCTCCAACACGGATACGCAGTGGGCGCAGGCCAGCGCCACCCTTGAAAAATACGGCGTTTCAAAAGCGTCGTTCAATCTGGCATATTCGGATTATTACACCAAATATCAGAAGGTATTCACCGCCCTTTACGGCAAGGGCGGCAAAAAAGAAGTTTCCGAAGCCGAGCTGAAAGCTTACTTTGAAAAGAATTACACCGACTTTTCCTATTTTCTGAAGCCGCTGTACAATACGGACACCACCGGGAACACCGTTCTTCTGAAGGATTCCGAAAAGGCCGCTGTGAAAAAAGAATTTGACGCCTACGCGGCGGACGTCAAGGCCGGCAAGAAGACCATGCAGCAGGCAGCCGATGCGTATAAGACATCCTCCAAACAGACTAACGACCAGCTGCAGTCCGCCACTGAAATTCTCAACGCCAGCTCCGGCTACCCGGAAGACTTCATTTCCCTGCTTTCTTCCATGAAAGCGGGCGAGGTCAAGGGGGCTGAGGTTTCCGGCGTATACCTTGTGGTGATGAAAAACGACATTTCGAAAAAGACCTCCGCGCAGCTGGGAACGGAAAGCTCCCGCAGCTCCGTTCTGGCCCAGATGAAGGGCAAGGAATATTCGGACGAGATCGACAAGGAAGCGGCGGCCTACACCAATGTAACCCTGAACCAGAAGGCCCTTGATTCCTACAAGCCGTCCATGTTTGTGACGGCGGCCTCCTCCACAGCTCCTACGGCTTCCGCAGCAGCTTCCGAGGCGGCACCTGCCACCTCTTCGAAATAATTCGTTCTGAACAGAATCAGGGCGCGGACAGAAATTTCTGTCCGCGCCCTTTTTATGCGGTCGATTTTATTCAGTATAACACTACCGTACCGCCCTGAACGGCGCAGCGGCATTCATAGCTTTTCTGCGTGCCCGTCTGTGAATCAAAGACCGAATTGAACTCAAAGGAATCCTTCTCATCCGCAAGGATGTAGCGGGCAAGGATGAACCGGTCGTCCACACAGGCGAAAAAGTCCCCCAGTTCCTTGCTGTACCGCGTGTGGATTTCGGAATTCAGGATGCCGTCCACCCGGTAATCGTCGTCTTCCTCGGTAATCCGGTAAACCCGCGCGCCGTTCACATCGATGCGGAACACGGCCGGTTCGTCGTCCTCTTTTAAATTCAGCTCCGCCGCAATCGACTTTTTCCCGGTTACCTTATCGTAGGCACAAAGCCGCTGGTCATTGGTCGGAAAATACTTGACCCGGAAATACACGCTGTCGCCGTCCATGCCGGCAAAGCGCGCCAGCCCGCAGGTACCGGCGCTCAGAATCAGTTCCAGCGGCACGCGCTCCTCACCGGCCTTGACGGAGACAATAAAATCAAAAAGCGGGCAGACCCAGACGTTGTCGTTGACATTGTCACCCAGCCAGCGGATATTTTTATAGCAGTGCTCCTTTTCCGCCTCATCGCCGTGCGGCTGCAGTACCAGAAGCTGCTTCTGCCCGTCCGCCTCGTAGGGTATCAGCCCGGCGCTGTCCGCCGTGCAGATGCGCGGGTCGCGCACGTAATAGTACGCTTCGCCGTCAATATCGTAAAGATACGCCACCTTTTCAAATCCGGTCAGCTTTTTGTAGTCGCGGAACAACTGGCGGTGCTTTTCGTTCTCGACGGTATAGATCATCAGATGGCTTTCATCCAGCGCGGCGCAGTCCGAAAAATCGCCGATAAAGTTCAGCGTTGCCATATTTCTTTCCGCACCCGTGCGCTTGTCTATCCGTAAAATCCACGCTTCGCTCTCCCCGCTTTCCATCACGATGATAATGTCCTCCGGAAAGCTGAAAAAATGCTGTACAAAAGCCGGATTGCTCAGAAAATAATTCGCGATAATCCGTTCGCGGCGCGTGACGCGGTTATATTCCAGAATGAAGAGGTTGTTATGCCCTTCCTCTTTCTTCTCTTCTGCATAGTAAATAAAATGGTCGCTGATTTCAATCAGGACATCGTTGCAGCTTGCAAAGACGTTGCGCAGATCGACAACCTTCAATTCCAATCCCCCCTGTTCGTCCCATTATCCCATAAAGGAGCCGCGGCCATAACCGCTTTGTGTTTATTATATCATAAAGCGCCGGCCTGTTCATCCCCGTTTTCGACTTTTCATCCTCTTTCCTTTTCCCTGATTGATGGTATAATAGGATAGGAATTTTATTCCTCCGAAGGAGGGACATCTGTTTTTCCAAATACAGATAACATGGTGGAGAAAGCGATGCGTCAGATAAAGCACGGCAGCGTTCTGGAAGTGGATATTCACGGCATGACCGCAAGCGAAGCCAAGCGCGGTCTGGAGCAGCTTTTAAGCCGTGCCGATAAAAGCATTACGGAAGTACGGGTAATTCACGGCTACAACAGCGGGCAGGTGCTGCGCGACATGGTGCGCCGGCAGCTGAAACACCCGCGCATTTCCGCGAAGATCCTCAGCCTGAACCCCGGTGAAACACGGATTCTTTTAAAATAATAAGCGGGCAGGAAATAACCTGTCCGCCTTTTTTATGCCTGTATCCGAAAAATTTCCCGGGGAATATTGTCTCACAATCATTTCGTATGTCGTATCTTGCAATTAAAAAGCAAATCCTATCCTATTGGTATATTTTCATTCAATTTATACAAAATTCGAGTTATTTTTTAAATTCCTCAATCTTATAGCGCGGCCTTGCCTTGACCTCGCTGTAAATCTTGCCGATATAGCCGCCCACCACGCCGAGGCACAGCAGCTGGATGCCGCCGAGCAGCCAGATGGAGCAGACGATCGCCGTCCAGCCCGCGACCGCAAGGCCCATAAAGTAGGAAACCAGCGCGTAGATCAGGCCCAGAATGCTCAGAAACGACAGAATAACGCCCAGATTAGAGATCATTTTCAGCGGCTTCACGCTGAAAGAGGTGATTCCGTCGAGCGCAAAAGAAAGCATTTTCTTCAACGGATATTTCGATTCGCCCGCAAAGCGTTCGTTCCGGTCATAGTACACGTAATCGCTGCGGTAGCCGATGAGCGGCACAATCCCGCGCAGGAACAGGTTGACCTCTTTGTATTCGCTCAGCGCCTCCAGCGCGCGGCGGCTCATCAGGCGGTAATCCGCGTGATTGTACACCACGTCCACGCCGAGCACCTTCATGAATTTATAAAAGCCCTGCGCGGTGGTGCGCTTAAAAAACGTGTCCGTTTCGCGCTTGTTGCGCACCCCGTAGACCACGTCGCAGCCGTCGATAAACTTGTCCGCAAACTGGTCCAGCACCTCAATGTCGTCCTGTAAATCCGCGTCCAGGCTGATGGCGCAGTCGCAGTATTCCTTCGCGGTCATCAGGCCCGCCAGAAGCGCGTTCTGGTGCCCGCGGTTGTGCGCAAGCTTAATCCCGCTGACCAGTTCGTTTTCCTCGCTGAACCGGCTGATCAGCTCCCAGGTACGGTCGCGGCTGCCGTCGTCAACGAGCAGCATCCGGCTCTTTTCGTCGGCGCGCCCGGTTTCTATCATGGAATTCATTTTTACCGTCAGCCGTTTCACCGTTTCCGGCAAAACCTCTTCTTCATTGTAGCAGGGGATCACCAAATATACTATAGGCATAAAGCACCTCCGAAAATGTTATCACTGTATCGTTTCCCGTGTGTCGGGCGCGACAGGAACCTCCTGTTCCGACACGGGCCGCGGCCCTTCTTCCGGAACCTCTTCGTATTTAATCCGGTACGTTTTTCTTTTGCGCGGATTCTTTTTATCATATATTCTGGTTACAAGATAAAAAATCAGGAACAGCACCGCGCCGCCGGCGGAAACCAATACGCCCAGCTTCAGACCCGGCGTAACATAGTTGAAGCGGATGACCGACTCGCCGGCCGGCACCTTCACCGCCATGAACCCGACGTTCACTTTTACAATCTCCGCCGCTTTGCCGTTTACCTGCGCGCTCCAGCCGCCTTCCCACGGAACACTGAAAAACACAAGGCGTTCCCTGTCGGCCGTGATTTTTGCCGTAAAACCGCTGTTGTCGCGGTCAAACGAGGAACACGATTCCGATTTGCGTTTCAGGCAGTCCTCAAAATAGGCGCTCTGCGTAAATTCACTGGAGGCAAAGTCATCGTCGTGGCTGAGAATCCCGGCGTACTTTTTGGCGTCGGCATTTTCCAGCACCAGCGTTTTCAGCAGCAGCAGGTGGCGGCTTTCCTTGTCGACCTGTTCGTACTCCGCGCGGGTAATGTAGCTGTCGTAGCTGAACCCCATGGGAATATAATAGTCATTCTGATAGATATTAAACCCGTTCTGCGCCGCATAAAAAGTCCAGCCGGGCATTGCGGGAGTATCGGCGCCCTCTTCCCCGGCGAAATTTTTGCCGCTCAGGGCCGAATCAAACAGCCAGCGGCAGCTGGTCAGCCCGCGCAGCCCGTAATATTTCACGTCCGGGCGGGAGCCCACATCGCGCTGTACGCCGATGGACGGGTAAAAATCCATGATGGAGCCGGGCACAATGCTGTGAAACGCCTGAATGGTCGGAATCTGCCAGTACATGGCCTGATTGTCCATTCCGTCGTAAACATCGATACGGCAGTTTTTGGTGTCGGGCAGGCGGATGTCCTTCCCGCCGTTCAGGGAATACGGAATCAGCTCCCTGTGGGTGTCGTCGCTTTGTGTTTTGCCAAGCGCGATAAAGAACAGCGAATACAGAACAGAAATGATCGCCACCCCGCCCATGCAGCGGCGGATAAACAGTTTTTTATCGCGGCGGTACCATTTAAAAATGATGGTGAGCAGCGTCAGGCTCAAAAGCGCGACCGCCACATAGGACCAGAATCGGGTCGGGTAATCCTCCAGCCCGTAGGTCGTCACCTTGTTTCCGTCCTGCTGCGTCGTATTCACCATCAGTCCGATCGGAAGCGCAATTCCGAGCGTAATGCCCGTCGTCCACTTGATGGCGCTCTTCCAGTCAATGCATTCCTGTTCCAGCGAAATCACCGTGGCAAGGCTCATCATCAGCGTGAGCATATAGAACCAGCGCGCGTAATAGGAGGCGTTGAACAGCTGGAACGCGGAATTCAGAATCGGAACAAACGCCATCAGGAATAAAATTCCCATCAGCTTTTTCAGCCAGTGCTTCTGGCGCATACGCAGAAAACCGATGACCCCGGTCATGCTGAACAGCGGCAGCCATGCGCCGAGCGAAGCCCACTTTGCCTCCGACTTCGGGGTAAAGTTCGGCCGCGCCGGAATATCCGGCGGGAAGAAGAAACATTCCAGTATATGGACGTACCGCTGGTTCCAGTCATAGAGCAGCGCGTTCCAGCCCTCCGGCGGGTTGTCCACGCGCGGGTTCTGGATCACCGCCAGAATGGTCGGCACAAGAAGGACGGCGGAACACAGCACGCCGATGACGGCCTCGCAGAAAAGAAGCAGGAAATCGCGCAGCGAAATTTTCCAGTTTCCGCTCAAAAGACGCGTAAAGCCGTAAATCAGCGTAAAAACAACCTGTCCTACAAAGAAATAATAATTCACAAAACAACAGGCGAATACGGTCAGCGCAAAAATGCCGCGGCGGCGCTTGTACATGTATTCATCCAGCGCCCAGAGCATGACCGGAAAAAAGACAATCGCTTCATGAAAATGGTTGAAGAAAATATTGTATACGGAAAAACCGGAAAACGCATACAGCATCCCGCCGATCACCGCGTAATCCGGGTTCCTGACGTATCTTTTTAAATAAAGAAAGCCCGTCATCGAAGCGCAGCCAAATTTCAGAATCAGCAGCGGGCCCATCAGGTGCGGCACCATCCAGCTTGGGAACGGGATGGTCAGCCAGAAAAACGGGCTGCCCAGCAGATAGAACGAATAGGAGCCGATAAAATTGGCGCCCAGGTCGGTCGTCCAGCTCCAGCCGATGTTTCCGCTGCGTACCGCGTCGTGGCACATCTGGTAAAAAGGAACCTGCTGCACATTATAATCGCCGTAAAATAGAAAATAACCGTTATCAAAAATAATAAAAGGTATGAAAATGAGAAATGATATTGCCATGCCGTAAAGCAGGGCTTTCAAATAATAATTTTGTTTCCCTCCGCGGGTCAGCATGCTTGTCAAACCGTCGCCCCCATATTCCTAATTAGTATATTATATCACACGGTTTTGTCTGAACAAAGCGAATTTAAAAATTACAGGACTGTTTCTTGCATTATTTACCATTTGTTATTATATTGGTTATAATGTTGTAAATGATGTTCCTTAAAGGGGGAAACAGGATGTTCCATTTTTACGCGATGCTGTCGCGCATGAAATATATCAACCGTTGGGGGCTGATGAGAAATACACGCAGGGAAACCCTGAGCGAGCACAGCTTTGAAACCGCCGTCATCGCCCACGCGCTGGCCGTGCTGCGCAACACCCGCTTCGGCGGCCATGTCAGCCCCGAACGCGCGGCCCTGCTTGCGCTGTACCACGACGCGACCGAGATCCTGACCGGCGATCTGCCCACGCCGGTCAAATACTTCAACCCCAAGATACGCTCCGCGTACCGTGAGGTCGAAACCGTTGCGCAGAACAAGCTTTTAAGCCTTCTGCCGGCCGATTTAAGGCCGGACTACGAATCTGTTTTTACCGCCGGGAAAGAAGGCGACAAAGAGCTTCTTCCCCTTGTAAAAGCCGCGGACAAGCTCTCCGCCGTGATTAAATGCATGGAGGAAAAAGGGATGGGCAATTCCGAATTTTCCAAAGCGGAAGCCTCCCTGCGCCGGGCGGTGTGCGACATGCACCTGCCGGAAGCCGACTGCTTCATGCGGGAGTTCCTTCCCTCCTACGCCCTGACCCTTGACGAGCAGGACTGAACTTCCATATTCTGTTCACAAAATAATTCTATTCGGAAATATTTAAGGGACTCCCAAGGGGTATAATAAGACGGTTATTATTATAAAAAAATGTCGATTGAGGACTGATGTTGTGAGTAAAGCAAAGAAAAGCCCGAATAAAGGTAAAAAAGGAATTATCCGAAATTTTGCAATATTATTTTTAAGTGTTGTCCTTCTTGTTTCCGGCGTCGGGTGTGTTTACGCCGATCAGATGCTGGGAAGAATCAATTTTGTCCCGATGGATAACTCATCCAAGGTGGAGACCGCCCCGATTTTTCAGGAGGGTACCACAAGCGGCAATACCAGCGCCGAGGCCGGCGTTTTGGGCGGACTGTACCACGACGACGCCATCACCAATATTCTGGTAATGGGCGTGGATGATTACCAGCCGAACGACCCCGGCCGCAGTGACAGCATGATGCTTGTCTCTGTTGACTCCCGCCACAAAAAGCTGAAGCTGACCTCCTTTATGCGCGATATGTACGTCGCCATTCCGGGTCACGGCAGCCAGCGCCTGAACGTCGCCTACTCAACGGGCGGCCCCCAGCTTTCCGTTTCCACCATTGAGGCGAATTTCGGCACCGACATCGACCGCTTTGTGCTGATCGACTACGCGTCTTTTTCCAAAATCGTAGACAAACTCGGCGGCGTAACCATGACGATTACCTCCGGCGAAGCAAAGCTGATCAATCAGAATTCCGGCGATAAACGGCGCAACCTGACAGCCGGCACCTTTTTGCTGAGCGGCAAGCAGGCGCTGTATTATTCCCGCATCCGCGCCATCGGCGACGACTTTGAACGTACCGAGCGTCAGCGCAAGGTTTTCTCAAGCATTGTTGAAAAATTCAAAACGGCGAACATCGCCACCATCAATCAGGCGCTGTATGACGTTCTTCCCCTTGTGACCACCAATATGACCAAAAATGAAGTGCTGAACATGGCAGCCAACGCGCTCACCTATCTGAATTACCCCGTGAAGCAGAACCGTATTCCGGCCAACAACGAATACACCTCCGAGCGGGTGACGATTGCCGGTACCATCGCGGACGTGCTCGTTCCCGATCTGGATAAAGCCACGAAAAACATCGCGGATTTCATTTATGAAAATGATCTGCCGAGTAAAACGTATCAGGGAAAATAATCACAGGTTAACCGCCTGACCGCACGGCAGCAGCCGTGCGGTTTTTCAGTTAAAGGAGAAAACCGTCTATGCCGACTCCGCTTTACACCGCCCTTTTGAACCACAGAAGTCTGGACCGCGCCTCGTTCCACACGCCGGGGCATAAAAACAATCCGCTCGCCCTGCCGCAGGACCTGCTTTCGCTGGATTTTACGGAGCTGCCGGACACCGACAGCCTGTTTGAGGCCAGCGGCCCCATTGCAGAGGCGGAGCGCCTTGCGGCAAAGCTGTTCCACGCCGAACGCACCTGCATTTCCGCCGGCGGCTGCACCCTGTGTATTCAGGCCATGCTGCGGCTTGCCGCGCCGAACGGCGGAAAAGTCGTCTGTTCCCGCGTGCTGCACCGCAGCGCGGTCAACGCCATGGCGCTGCTGGATATTCAGCCCGTCTGGGCGCTTCCTGAAAATATTGTTTCCGCTGTGGAAAGCAATCCGGACGCGAAAGCCGTTTATGTGACCAGCCCGAACTACTACGGACAGCTGCTGGATATCCACGCGATTGCGCAGGCGTGCGGGAAAGCTGATATCCCCCTCCTTGTGGACAACGCCCACGGCACGCACCTGATGTTTACCGAACCAAAGCTGCACCCGCTCGCCCTCGGCGCGAGCATGACCGCCTGCTCCGCGCACAAAACGCTGAACGTGCTGACCGGCGGCGCGTGGCTGAATATTGCGGACAGCCGGTTTGCGGACGGCGCAAAAGACGCTATGGCGCTGTTCGGCTCCACCAGCCCCAACTACGCGGTGATGGCTTCGCTTGACCTTGCCCGCGCGTGGCTGGAGGCGCACAAAAACGAATACGCCGCGCTCCAGCAGCGCGTACAGCGGGTCAAAACCGCCGCGCGGGAACACGGCATCTCCCTGCCGGACGGGCTGACGGATCCCACGCGCATTACGCTGAACACCGCCTCCATCGGCCTTACCGGCGAGGCGGCGGCGGAAATTTTCCGGGGCGCGGGGGTGGAACCGGAGTACGCCGACGGCGCGCACGTGGTTTTTATCGCTACGCCGTTCAACACGGAGAGCGATTTTGTCCGTCTGGAAGACGCCGTCGACCTGCTCCCGGCGCGTTCCCCGCTGCCCGTCGGGGCCGGGCTTGTGCCGCTGCCCCCCGTAAGAGCCGGTTTGCGCGATGCCGTCCTCGCCGCTTCGGAGACGGTTCCCCTTCCAAGCGCGCTCGGCAGAATCGCCGCGCAGGCCGCGTGCCCCTGCCCGCCGGGCGTCCCCGTCGTCATGCCCGGAGAAGAAATCACAAAAGAAGTTCTCGGGTTTTTACAGGGGTATGGCTTTTTTTCAATAAAAGTGCTAAAATAATAGAACGGTAACGGAATAAATTAAGAGAAAAAGGCATGGCAGGAAAAAAATCCCGCCGGATTTGGAAATTACCGGAAGATGTTATTTAAATTTTTATTTTTTCTTCAATAATAAAAATGGAGGGATTCATTATGAAACTGGTACTTGCGATTGTAAGCAACGACGACAGCGGCATGGTTTCCGCGGCGCTGACCAAGGAAGGCTTTTCCGTTACCAAGCTTGCGACAACCGGCGGTTTTTTAATGGCGGGCAACACCACCTTCATCGTAGGCACAGAGGATGACAAGATCGATCAGGTCATCTCCATCATCGCAAAGCAGAGCAGCCGCCGCACCCAGCTTGTGCCGAGCACAACGACCATGGATGTCGGCATGTATTCCTCTTTCCCCGTTGAAGTCACCGTCGGCGGCTCAACCATCTTTGTTTTGAGTGTGGATCGATTCGAGAAGGTATGAGCAGCCTTCGTTTAACCGGATTTTCCGGCAATGAGGAAATCCTCAGGCAGCTGCAGCTCTCGTTCGGTGAGGGTCGGCTGGCACACGCCATCATTCTGGAGGGCCCCGCGGAGGAACGCAACGCCCTTGCCGCCGCTCTGGCCAAAGCCGCCGTGTGTTCCGGCACCGTGCGCCCCTGCGGGGAATGCCCCGGCTGCGTAAAAGCGCAGGCCGGTTCCCATCCCGATATTTTCACGCTCGACGGCGACGCGGACACGCGCGCCTTTCCCATCGACGCCATCCGCCGGATCCGCTCGGACGCGTATATCCGGCCGAACGAGGCGCAGACCAAGGTATACGCATTGTACGGCGTACAGAATATGAGCGAGGCATCCCAGAACGCCTTGCTGAAGGTTTTTGAGGAACCGCCGGAAAACGTGCTGTTCCTGCTGACGGCATCAAGCGCGTCCGCGCTTCTGCCCACAGTTCGCTCACGCGCGCAGATTTTCTCGCTGGAAGGCGCCCGCGCGGGAGTAGCTATCGACCCCGCGTATATGGAAAAACTGGCGGCGGCGGTCACCGCTGTAAACGAAACGGATTTGCTGTACCTGACCGCGGATCTGATCAAAGATAAAAACAGGCTGCGCGCCGTTCTGCCCCAGCTCGGGCTGATTCTGCGCGACGCGGCGGTTTTGCGCTCCGGCGGAAGCTCCTGCCTTTCCGGTCAGAAGGAAACGGCGGCGGCGCTCGGCGCGGGGCTGACCCGCGAAAAGCTGCTTTCGTTATTGGACGAAGTTCAAAAGGCGCGGCGCGCGCTGGACCAAAACGCAAACGCGTCGCTGCTTGTAACGGCTCTGTGCGCAAATCTGCGCGCGGCGGCCGGAAGATAATTCCTTATTTCTATTATATTGGAGGTTCACATGGCCGAGGTAATTGGCGTTCGATTTAAAAATGTAGGCAAGGTATATTATTTTGACCCGGACGGGAACACCCTGAAGCAGGGCGACATGGTCATCGTGGAAACCGCCCGCGGGATTGAATGCGGCGAAATCGCGATGGAAAACCGTCAGATCAGCGACGAAGGCATTGTTCAGCCGCTGAAAAAACTGATTCGCGTCGCGACCAAGGACGACCTGAAAAAGATGGAGGAAAACGCCGCGAAGGAAAAATCGGCTTTTACCGTCTGTCTGAAAAAAATAGCCGCGCACAAGCTGGAAATGAAGCTTGTGGACGTGGAATACACCTTTGACAATACAAAAATACTGTTTTACTTTACCGCCGACGGACGTGTGGATTTCCGAGAGCTGGTCAAAGATCTGGCGTCGGTTTTCCGCACCAGAATCGAGCTGCGGCAGATCGGCGTGCGCGACGAGGCAAAAATGCTCGGCGGCCTCGGCATCTGCGGCCGCCCGTTCTGCTGTTCCACTTTTCTCGGCGGGTTTCAGCCGGTTTCCATCAAAATGGCCAAGGAGCAGGGGCTTTCGCTCAACCCGGTCAAAATTTCCGGCACCTGCGGCCGCCTGATGTGCTGCCTGAAATACGAGCAGGAAGCCTATCTTGACCTTATCCGCTCCACCCCGAGCGTAAATTCCATTGTCATGACGCCCTCCGGCAAAGGTACGGTTACGGACCTGAATATGCTGACCGGCGTTCTGCAGGTGCGCCTGGACTCCGCGCCGGACGCGGCTCCCCAGACCTTTCAGACTTCGCAGGTAAAGCTGATTAAGGGCGGCCAGGTGAATATCGACCGCAGCGAGATGGAAGAACTCAAAAAATTGGAAAAAGATTAAATGGATTTTTTACGTGTTACCCGTTGCAATTTTTGTTATTTATGATAGAATTATGTTGTAATTTTATATGGAGGTGTTTTCCAATGGCATATGCAATTAGTGACGACTGCATTTCCTGCGGCGCATGTGCGGCAGGTTGTCCTGTTAACGCAATTTCCGAAGGTGACGGCAAGTACGTTATCGACGCTGATCTTTGCACAGAATGTGGTGCTTGCGCGGATGTTTGTCCGGTAGGCGCTCCTGCACAGGAATAATTTTACATGTAGACAAAAGGCGGAGCGTTTTTTGCGCGCCGTCTTTTTTCTTATACCAAATACTTTCCCCCGCTTTTCGGCGGGGGAAAAGGAAAAGATAGATTGAGGAACCTGTATGCTGTTACCGGACGAACACCTTGAACCGCTCTCACGCGATATTTCCGTTATCGTTTCGCAGAACCACCGCTTTAATACGGACACCATCCTGCTGGCCGCGTTTTCCCTGCCGCGCACGGGCGAAACCTGTGCGGATTTCGGAACGGGCTGCGGCGCCATTCCGCTGATCTGGTGCGCGAAGGCAAAACCGAAAAAAATTTACGGCGTGGAAATACAGGAAGACGCCTGTGAAATGGCCCGCCGCTCCGCGGCGCTCAACCGTCTGGCGGATACGGTGGAAATCCTGCAATGCGACATGACCACGATAAAGCAAATATCCGCTCTGCCCGCGAACGGGTTCGACCTGATCGCCTGCAACCCGCCGTACAAGACGGAGGGCGCGGGGCTGAAAAACACGGAGGAAGCCCGCCGCGTCGCGCGGCACGAGGTTGCGTGCAGCTTTGCGGAAATCGCGCGGAATGCGGCGTACCTTCTGCGGTACGGCGGCCGCTTCTGCTGCTGCCTTCGCCCCGAACGCCTTTGCAGCGTCATGCTCGACCTGCGCGCCGAAGGGCTGGAGCCGAAACGATTACGGCTAGTGCAGCAGCGCGCGGACAAAGCGCCGTCGCTTTTCCTGCTTCAGGCAGCCCTCGGCGGCAAGCCCGGCATGGTAGTCGACCCCGTTCTACTGATTGAGGACGGCGGCGGATATTCCGAAGAAATGATCAGAATTTACGGCGAATACGCGCAGAATAAAGGAGCGGCGGTAAAATGAGCGGAAAATTAATGGTGGTGGGCACCCCGATCGGCAACCTTTCCGACTTTTCCCCGCGCGCGGCGGAAACCCTTCGGGAAGCCGATTTTATCGCCGCGGAGGACACGCGCGTCACGCTGAAGCTGCTCAATCATTTTGGGATAAAGAAACCGATGGTCAGCTACTTTGAACACAATAAACGCGAGCGCGGAGACGTCATCTGCGCGCGGATAGAAGCGGGCGAAACCTGCGCGCTTGTGTCGGACGCGGGCATGCCCGCCATTTCCGACCCGGGCGAGCTGCTCGTGTCCCAGTGCGCGGAGCGCGGAATCCAGGTGCTTGTGGTGCCCGGCCCCAGCGCGGTTGTTTCGGCTTTGGCGGTTTCCGGACTGCCGACCGGCCGCTTCACCTTCGAAGGCTTTTTAAGCGTAAGCAAGAAGAGCCGCCGCGAACATCTGGAGGAAGTAAAGGACGAAACCCGCACCATGATTTTTTACGAAGCGCCGCACAAGCTTTCCTCCACCCTAACCGATATGCTCGCGGCATGGGGCGACCGCCGTATCGCGCTTGTGCGCGAGCTGACGAAAATACACGAGGAAGTCATCCGCACCACGCTGTCCGAAGCCGCCGCGCGCTACGCCGACGGCAGCGCAAAAGGGGAATTTGTTTTGGTGATTGCGGGCGCGCCGCAAAAGGAGCAAACGCAGTTTACACTGGAGGACGGCGTTGCCATGGCAAAGGATTTAATGGAAAACGGCCTTTCGGCTTCCGATGCCGCCAAACAGGCCGCCGCCGAAACCGGCTTTAAGAAGGGCGAAATTTACAAGGCGATTTTACAACGGGACTGATCAGGGAAATGGAGACGAAAACATGGAATATATCAACATGGAAACATGGCCGCGGAAAGAACATTACGCGTATTTCCACAGCATGGACTACCCGATGTTCAATATCAGCATGAATCTGGACGCGACGAATTTTCTCCGCTTTGTAAAGGAGCACAAGCTTTCCTTTTACTATGCAATGGGCTTTGCCGCCGCGCAGGCAGCAAATCAGATTCCGGAGTTCCGCTGCCGCATCCGCGGGGAACAGGTTGTCCTGCACGACAGGGTGCATCCCTCTTTTACCGACCTTGACAAGGACACCGGCCTTTTCAAATATGTGCAGGTAGACCTTACGGAGGATATTTTCTCCTTTTCGGAAAAGGCGGTTCAGAAATCCGCCGCGCAGCATTTCTTTATGGACGTGAATGAAGAGGCGCGCGACGATTTGCTGTACATCACCTGTGTTCCTTGGGTCTCTTTCACACAGGTTACGCATCCGATCGCGCTCGGCGGCGACGATTCCATCCCGCGCATTGCGTGGGGAAAATATTTCGCCTCCGGTGAAAAAATTCTTCTTCCCTTTTCCATTCAGGCAAACCACGCGCTGATGGACGGCTTTCATGCCGGAAAATATGTGGAACGGCTGCAAAGCTTTCTTGACAGCCTGTAACCGTGCCGCCTGCCATCCTCTTTTGACCATGCCCGCCTCCGCCCTCTCCCGCATTCCTGCTCTTAAGTAATTCATTCAATTGGTGATGCGGATGAGGAATTCAGCGGGAGGGGGTTTTGTATAAAGCCGGCGCCGGGAGGAACCTCCCGACGCCGGCTTTCCATTCTGTCTGTTATATTTTTCTATTGCACTGGATCTTACCCCGCCGTTTTCTGCTAAAATAAAAAAGCCATTGACTCTTTTACGAATCAATGGTATGCTATTAGTTAACAAACAAATAAAAATTTTTCGTAATATCATATAAATGATAACACAATTTTCTGTTCTTGTCAATAGGTTTTTAAAAAAAATTTTAGGAGGGATTTCCATTGGACAGCAAATTAGCAGCTGTTTTCTCGCTCAACCTTTTTTCCGACCCAACCGCTGTCACCCAGATTTTAAGTCTGAATGAAAAAACGGAGCAGTTCGGCCTTTCCCTTTCCGCCGCCGACGCCACTGCCCTTGTACAGACGCGTACCGAAGCGCTCAGTGCGACCGGACGCATCGAAATCGGCAGCGCCACCGTCGGCAAGCTGATTGAGGCCTTCTGCGACTCAGGTTATATCAATCAGCGTGATTACCCCTCCATTATGCACGGCCTGATCAATATATTCTATTATTATAAAAATGAAACGCTCGACCTGATCTCCGACGACGAGCTGATCGCCTTTATGAAGGATTCCTTTGAAAACCGGTGCGGGGGGTCGCTGGAGCTTTTAGCCGGCAGGGACCTGCAAAAGCTTGCGGAAAACCTGCGCTTTGGCAGAAAAGACTATACGAACATGAATCCGGAGCCGGACAAACCGGACGAGGACGAACGGGAGGAAGATGAAAATGAACAGTAACACTTCGATCGGGGCCTATCTGAACCCGGACGAAATTCAAGATGTGCAGGCCCGTCTTCTAAACATACTCAGCGAAGAAATTTTACGGTATACCGGCTACGAAAGCAGTTCCGTGCCCGTTGAAACGGCGCAGTCCCTTTTAGAATCCATGCTGTACTGCATTACCGCTTACTTAAATACGCTCCCCGACCCGTACGCCGCGCTGCGCACCCGCGATTTGCAGCAGATTTTTTACAGCGGGCTGGAGCTTATCAAACAGTACGTTCAGGAGTCCGGATCGCTGCTGAAAAAGGCGAAGCAAACCCGTGTAGAGACGGATTTAATTGCCTATAACCACACGATTGATTCCGAAATTGCTTTGCTGCTGAAGGGTTATGACCCCCGGTTCCAGGCGCAGAACACCACGGCGCTCAGCACCGTGGCGAACATCAGTTATCCGCTTTTCAAAGATGATCTGAGCGTAACGGGAATTCTTTATATCCGTAACTACCTGAAGGAACTGATTGAGGAAAATGAATTTTGCGCCGGCTACGGCAAAAATTACATCCGCGCCCTGCTGCTTACCCACGGGGTCAGGCACCATCTTGACTACCGCGACATGCAGGTCAACATCAAGGAACTGATTCTGGAGCAGGATACAGCGAAAAAAGGATGATTTGTCCGAATTTCTGCACAAAAAAGGCCGCGAAACCAGTAACTGGCTTCGCGGCCGCTTTGGTAATGTAAATTAGTAATTGACCGCTCTGCGCTCAAAATAGGACTGCGGATGCTGGCAGGCCGGGCATTTTTCCGGCGCGTTCTTTCCGGCGTAAATATAACCGCAGTTGCGGCATACCCATACGGTTTCTTCCCCCGCCTTAAAGACGACGTCCTCTTTCAGGTTCTGAATCAGCTTGCGGTAGCGCTCCTCATGGCTCTTTTCCACGGCGGCGATCAGGCGCATGGTCTTCGCAATATCGGTAAAGCCTTCCTGTTCGGCAACGTCGGCAAATTCCTTGTACATTTCCGTCCACTCATAATACTCGCCGGCCGCGGCGTCCTCCAGATTTTCCGTTGTCGGGCCTACCACGCCGCCATGTAAATATTTAAACCACAGTTTTGCGTGTTCTTTCTCATTGTTGGCGGTCTCTTCAAAAATTGCCGCGATCTGCTCGTAGCCGTCTTTTTTCGCCTTAGAGGCATAAAATGTATATTTGTTTCTTGCCTGTGATTCACCCGCAAATGCAGCCATTAAATTCGCTTCTGTTTTACTTCCTTTTAATTCCATAATTTTTTCCTCCTTCATTTGAACTCATACTGATATAATTTGTTTCGATGGGATAATTATACATCATTTTTCCATAACATACAAGATAAAAAGGCGGTGCAAGCGCACCGCCTTTAAAAATTCTGTTGAAAGATTTGAGCCCTGTTCAATAAAAAGTTAAACGATAACATCCAGCGCCGGCTGCTTTTGTACGGCCGAGCCTGCGTTGACGGCTTTAGCAACGGATTCCGACGATTCGACGGTCTCGGATTTGGAGTCGGTCTTTCCGTCCGCTTTCTTCGTATCCACAGAAGAGGTACTTTCGTTCTGTTGTTCCGTACCCGATTTCTGGATTTGCTTTTCCGAGGTTTTCACGGAGTCCGCGATCAGGCTGTCCGCTTTTACGGACTGGCTGCGGATTTGGTCCAAACGCTGATCCTTTGCCTTGGAACTGTGACCGTCCAATTCGATTTCCGCATGAATTTGCTGCTTTTCACCTTCCATATGCTGCCTAGTGCTATTCACCATGCGGGCACTGCGATACGACCTATTCGCCTGCATCATCAGACTCATATCAAATGTGATCGCCATTCTTACATCTCCCTTTTATAGTTATATCGGCAGATATGAATGTTTTTGAATACTGCTCGGAATTTTTTTGCCCATCCTTTGCAGTCTGAAGGCGCCGGTGATGTCCTTCATTTAGACATTGAACCGAAACAATACAATGTCTCCATCCTTCATGACGTATTCTTTTCCCTCGCTGCGCACCAAACCCTTTTCTTTTGCGGCGGCCATGGTTCCGCACGCCATCAGGTCGTCAAACGCAACCACTTCGGCACGGATAAAGCCGCGCTCAAAATCCGTGTGGATTTTCCCGGCCGCCTGCGGGGCCTTTGTCCCTTTGGTGATCGTCCACGCGCGCACCTCCGGCTGTCCCGCCGTCAGGTAGGAGATCAGCCCCAGAAGGCTGTAGCAGGCGTTGATCAGGCGGTCAAGGCCCGATTCCTTCAGCCCCATATCCGCCAGAAACAGTTCTTTTTCGTCCCTGTCCATATTGCTGATTTCGGCTTCTATTTCCGCGCAGATGGGCAGAACGCCGGCGTGCTCGCTGTCGGCAATCTCTTTTACCACCTTGAAATACTTGTTGTTTTCAATTCCGCCCTTAAAGTCGTCCTCGCTCACATTGGCGGCGTAAATGACCGGCTTGTTGGTCAAAAGGGAAACCGAATTTAACAGTTCCGCCTCTTCCTCGGTGCACTCCACGCTGCGGGCGGATTTTCCGGCGTTGAGCGCCTCTTTGACGCGCAGGAAAAAGTCATACTCGATCTGATATTTTTTGTCGGCCTTAATCATCTTCTGCGTCTTGTCAATCCGGCGGTCCAAAACCTCCAGATCGGAAAGGATCAGCTCAACATTAATGGTTTCAATGTCCCTTTTCGGGTCGATGCTCCCCTCCACATGGATGATGTCGTCGTCGACAAAGCAGCGCACCACATGCACAATGGCGTCGGACTCGCGGATATTGGCGAGAAATTTATTGCCGAGGCCCTCACCCTTGCTCGCGCCGCGCACCAGCCCGGCAATGTCCATAAACTCAATGGTGGCCGGGGTATACTTTTCCGGATGGTACATTTCCGCCAGCTTGTCCAGCCGCTTGTCCGGCACCGCGACCACGCCCACGTTCGGTTCGATGGTGCAGAACGGATAGTTCGCGGACTGAGCGCCCGCGTTTGTAATCGCGTTGAAAAGGGTGCTTTTTCCAACATTCGGCAGCCCTACAATACCAAGCTTCATATTTTATTTCCTTCTTTATTTTCGTTATTTATAACAATATTATAAATGTTTCCATCCCCCGATGCAAGGGAATTTCGCCCTGCGGCTTATTTTACCGCATCTTCTTTCATGGTCAGGGCAATCCGCTTTTTCGCCGTGTCCACCGACAAAACGCGCACCTTCACCACATCTCCGACCTTCAGAACCTCGCCCGGGTGTTTGATGAATTTGTCGCAGATCTGTGAAATATGCACAAGGCCGTCCTGATGCACGCCGATATCCACGAACGCGCCGAAATCGATCACGTTGCGCACCGTGCCGGAAAGCTCCATGCCGGGCTTCAGGTCCTCCATGCTCAGTACGTCGGTGCGCAGCATGGGGGCGGGCAGCTCATCGCGCGGGTCGCGGCCCGGGCGCAGCAGCTCGGTCACAATGTCGCTCAGCGTCGGCACGCCGATGCCTAACTTTTGGGCGGCGCTTTCCTCCCCGATTTTCTGCACACGGTTCTTCAAATCGCCGATTCCGTTCTTTTTCAGGCTGTCCATGTCGTAGTCGCACAGGGACAGCAGCGCCTTCGCCGCGTCGTAGGATTCTGGATGGACGGCGGTATTGTCCAGAATATTTTTACTTTCCGCCACGCGCAGAAAGCCCGCGCACTGCTCAAACGCCTTTGGCCCCAGCTTCGGCACCTTTTTCAGCTCGCTGCGCGAATGGAACGCCCCGTTTTCCTCGCGGTAGGAGACAATATTTTTCGATACCGCCGGGGAAATCCCCGCAATTTTTTCCAGCAGGGACGGCGAAGCGGTATTCAAATCCACGCCCACGGTGTTCACGCAGTCCTCGACTACGCCGCCGAGCGCCTCGTCCAGCTTCTTCTTCGGCATATCATGCTGGTACTGCCCCACACCGATGGCCTTGGGGTCAATTTTGACCAGCTCCGCCAACGGGTCCTGCAGCCGCCGCGCGATGGAAACCGCGCTGCGCAGGGTCACGTCGAACTCCGGGAACTCCTGCGCGGCAAGTTTGCTTGCGGAGTAGACCGAAGCGCCCGCCTCGCTGACCACCATGTAGGAAACACCGCTGTGCAGCTCCTTGATCACGTCCGCGGCGAACATCTCCGTTTCCTTGGACGCCGTGCCGTTTCCGATGGCGATGACTTCCACTTTATATTTTAAGATCAAATTAGAAATAAATTTTTTCGCTTCTTCCACCTTTGTCTGGGAATGGGTGGGATAAATGACGCCCGTATCCAGCACGCGGCCTGTCGGGTCCACCACGGCGACCTTGCAGCCCGTGCGGTACCCGGGGTCAAGCCCCATGGCCACGCGGTTTTTCACCGGCGGCTGCATCAGAAGCTGCCGCAGGTTGACGGAAAAGACTTTGATCGCGGCCTCCGCCGCGGCCTCGGTCAGCGCGCCGCGGATTTCCCGCTCAATGGAGGGGAAGATCAGGCGGTCGTAAGCGTCCTGCGCAGCCTGACGCACGGCTTCCGTACAGGGGCTGTTCTCTTTCACGCTTACGGAGTAAACAATATTGAATCCTTTTAAACGGTCAAGCTCCACGCTCACCTTTAAAAATTCCTCCCGCTCGCCGCGGTCGATTGCCAGCACGCGGTGCCCGGCGATTTTCGCCGCCGGCTGGCGGAAGTCGTAATACTGCGCGTAAACGGAATCCTCGTCCGGTTTCGCCGCCTTGGAAACGACCTCGCCCTGCGCCATGGCGACCACGCGCAATCGCTTGCGGATGCCCGCGTCGTCGGAGATGCGCTCGGCAATGATGTCCAGCGCGCCCGCGAGCGCGTCCTCCGGCGTTTCCACGCCCAGCTCTGCGTTTACATACTGCTCCGCCATGTCAATCGGATAGGCGGAATCCTTTTTCTGCTCAAAAATCGCGTCCGCAAGCGGCTCAAGTCCCTTTGCCTTTGCCACGGACGCGCGTGTTTTGCGCTTGGGGCGAAACGGACGGTAAATATCGTCGATTTCAGAGAGCGACACCGCGGCGGAAAGCGCGGCGGCAATTTCTTCCGTCATGCACTCGGCGGCGGTAATCAGATCGGTGACCTCCTCGCGGCGCTTCTGCAGCGCGCGCAGGTATTCCAGCCGCTCCGAAATTTCGCGCAGCATCTGGTCGTCCAGCGAGCCGTGCGCCTCCTTGCGGTAACGCGCGATAAACGGGATGGTGTTCCCTTCGTCGATCAGCTCGATGACCTTTTGCACCTGCCACTGCTGTAAATGAAACTGCTCCGCGATTGATGACACAAAATCCATAATATCCTCCGAAAAAATTTTTTAAACCCGTCAGCCGCGAACCAGCCGCACAACGGCTGAAACGGCATAGCACACACCGTAGATCACCGGCTGGTGAACCAAGTAAATAATCAGCGCGTACCGCCCGAGCCAGGAAAAGAACGGCACACGGGAACGGTACATAAACGCCGGAAACCGCTCCTGCGCGGCAAGCTTGCCCAGAAAAGTACCCGCCGCAAAGACAAACATCCACGGGAAAAGCGGAAAATAGTCCGCGCTGCGGAACGACTCACTGTAAATTCCGAGCGGCGCAAGCCGATTGGTCTCGTACAGGGAAGACGGCAGTACCATGCCCAACTGCGGGGAAAAGCCGAGATACCCGCGGGAAATCCCCATGGTGCAAACGAACAGCAGCGCGCAGACGGCGACCGCCGCCCATGAGAAGCGGAAGCGGTCGGCAAGCGGCTTCAGCAGTCCGTAAAGAATCATGCAGACCGATAAAAAATGCAGAATTCCAAATACGATCAGCTCGTCCGGCACAAAAAAATACGTCGCCGCCGTAATTGCGAGCGAAACGCCGAGCAGCTTGAACCCGCGCGCAAGATTGGAATGCGACAGATCCGAGGAAACACCGGAAATCAGCATAAACAGCCCCGCGTAAAAAGGCTCCGCGGGCATAAAGAAGTCCAGCAGGATCATCCCGACTTTCAGGTTATAAAGATAGGCGAGCGTATAAAACCCATGGTAAAAAACCATACAGAACACCGCAAAACCGCGCAGCTCGTCCATAAAATAAATCCGCCGGCGCCCGGCGGCCCGATGATTGTTTTTCAGCATTGGTTCACCTTCCGATTTTCGGATTTTTTGCTGCGGAAACCGGCGTTTCGCATAGTAAAAAGGAGCATAAGGACCTAAAGTTCTATATTTATAAATTCCCTTTATCATGTTATAATAAAAACAATGGCGGGGCATTGTTTTTGGGCCGCATCAAAGCACGGCTTTACATAACCCGCTTAACTTTTATTATATCATGGAACAGGAGGTAATTTCAATGAAAGAGACAAAATTGACCCGCGAATATACGGTAACGGAAGAGATGCTCGCGGTGAATTTCGGCAGCGGCAGCGTACGCGTGCTTGCCACTCCGATGGTCGCCGCTTTTTTTGAGGGCACAGCGGCAGAGCTTGCCCAGTCTTACCTTGAAGATATTTACACCACCGTCGGCTCCGTCATTACGGTGAACCATCTGAACCCCACCGCGCTCGGCGGCAAGGTAACGGTTACCGCGGAACTGACCGAAGTGGACGGCAGGGTCTACCGTTTTAAGCTGGAGGCATACGACAACGCCGGTTTAATCGCCACCGGAACCCATGAACGCGTCAGCGTAAAAAAAGAAAGCTTCGCCGCAAAGGCGGAAGCGAGAAAAAATAAATAAGGCAGGATAAATATGAAACCAAACTATGATTTGATTATTTTTGATCTGGACGGCACCCTGACCAATTCTGAACCCGGAATTACCAGCTCTGTGAAATACGCGCTTGAAAAAATGGGGCAGCCGGTTCCGGACATTTCCATACTGCGCAAATTTATCGGCCCGCCGCAATGGGAAAGCTTTGTAAAATACTGCGGTCTTACAGAAGAGCAGACCGTCCAGGCGGTTAAGAATTACCGCGAAATATATAATGTAACCGGCGCGTTTGAAAACAGGCCCTACCCCGGCATTACGGATTTGCTGGACGAACTGCGGGATGTCGGCGCGACGCTCGCCGTGGCAACCACAAAGCCCGCCAAAATCACCGCCCGGGTACTCGACCATTTTGACCTGACAAAATATTTTGCGCATGTTTCAGGCCCGGACGATTCGGAGCGGAACGGGGACAAGAGCATATTGATTACATCCTGCTTAAACGCCTGTCACGTGGAGCCGGGCCGCACCGTCATGATCGGCGACACAGTCTACGACACCAAGGGCGCGCGGGGCGCGGGCACCGGCTTTATCGGCGTGCTGTACGGCTTCGGCACGAAAGAGGAAATGCAGGCGGAAGGCGGTACCGTTTTCGCCCGCGACCTTGCGGAGCTGAAATCCCTGCTTATGAAATAATTGCTAAAATATAGACCGCAAAGGCCCTGAGAAAGCGTTTTTCGCTTTCTCAGGGCCTTTCCCGCAGCCTCAGCTTTTTAACAGCTCCAGTATCCGCCGTTTATAATCCATAAATTCCTGCGAAACAAGAAATTCCTCACGCCGCGGCTTGGGGCTTGCAACGGCAATTTCCGCCGTAATCTTTCCCGGACTGCCGTTCAGGATATAAATGCGGTCGGAAAGCACAATCGCCTCGTCAATGTCGTGGGTAATAAACAGCGTGGCAAGATGGATTGTCTGCATCACATCCAGAAACCACTGATGGATGGACGCCTTGGTAATGGCGTCCAGCGCGCTGAACGGCTCGTCCAGAAGCGCCACCTCATGCGAAAAAAGATAGGTGCGCAGCAGCGCCGCCCGCTGCCGCATCCCGCCGGAAAGCTCGTGCGGGTACAGTTTCTGCGTACCCGCAAGCCCGAATTGTTCAAAATATTGCCCGGCCTCTTCGCGCGCCCGCGCCTTTCGCTCGCCGCGGATCAGCAGGGGCAAGCACACATTGTCCAGAATGGTGCGGTAGGGCATCAGCAGGTCTTTCTGCTGCATATAGCTGATTTCCCCCGCCTTCCCGGTAATATCCGACCCGTTTAAAAGCACGGCGCCGCTGTCCGGCTTCATAATTCCGGAAATAATGTTGAACAGTGTGGTTTTCCCCACGCCGCTCACCCCCAGAAGGCAGACAAGCTCGCCCGCGCGGAGCGTGACGGAAATATCCTCGATCACGCTTTTCCCGCCGAACCCCTTGCTTATATTCTGCGTTACTAATTTATCCATCTGAATCCCCGTTTCCCCGGTACTTTCTCACTGAGGCAGATAATCGTCGCTGAAGCCGGCGCCCGCCGGAATCTTCTCGTCAATCAGCTTCTGGTCGTAAAGCCACTGATAGAACGCGTCCCAGCGCTTTTGGTCAATGTATCCCCACCGGGACACTTCGGCCTTGTACTTGTCGGCAAGCCACAGCTGGCCCTGCAGCGCGATGTCCTTATCCATAGCCGGATCCGCCTTGCAAAGAATTTTCGCGGCGTCCTCCGGGTGGGCGATGGCGTATTCATAGCCTTTTTTCACGGCGGACAGGAATTTTTTCGCCGTTTCCGGCTTATTCTTTAAGAAGTCGTTGTTCGCAATCAGAACCGGCGTGTAATAATCGAAAACCGGGTCAATATCCTTAAACTCGAAATAATTGGTTTCCAGTCCCTTCACCTTGGCGGCAATTCCTTCCTGCGCATAAAAAATCCATACGGCGTCAATATTGGTTTTCAGAGCGGCAACGACGTCCTCCACCGAGGACGGAACCATTTTCAGCTTGGAGAAGTCCCCGCCGTCCGCTTCCATCACGTGCTTCATGATCGCTTTTTCCACCGGCAGGTCCCACGTGGCATAAGTCTTTCCCTCCAGCTTTTTGGGGCTTGTGACCCCCTTGCTTTTCAGGGTGATAATGCCGGAGGTATTATGCTGAATCAGGGCCGCCACCGCGGTGACCGGAACGGCTGTGGCGGTGTTGAACGCCGGGGCGAGCGAATCCTGAAAATCAATGCCGAAATCCGCTTTTCCGGAGCCGACCAGCGCGGTCGCGCCGTCCTCCGGCGGCTGAACGATGTTTACCGTAAGCCCCTCGTCCGCAAAATAGCCCTGATCCTGCGCCACGTAAATGCCCGTATGGTTGGTGTTCGGCGTCCAGTCCAGCACAAAATTGACGGTTTCTTTTTCCGCCGGGGAGGACTGCGCGGCGGAACCTGTTTCCGCTTTGGAAGGAGCCGCGGAGCTTGCCGCCGGTGAGGCCGGCGAACAGCCCGCGGCGGAAACAGCAACTGCCGCGGCCAAAACAGCCGCGAATATCTTTTTCATGTTTTTAACTCTCCTCATTATGTTTTTGTCCGGCGGTACGGCATGCTCCACTTTTCAACAAGCGACACCAGCCGCATGAGCGCCAGGCTCAAAAGGGAAACCAGAAAGATCACCGCGAACATTTTGTCAAAGGCATAGGCCTTTTTCACCCGCGTCATGTATACGCCGAGCCCGTTGTAGCCCCCCAGCCATTCCGCAATGACCGCACCCACAATGGAGTAGGAAACGGAAATGCGCAGGCCTGCGAAAAAGCGCCCGAGCGACGACGGCAGCTTTAAATAGCGAAAAATCTGGAGGCGCGACGCACCCATGGCCCGCATCAGGTTCAGGGTGTCGCGGTCGGCGGAGCGGTACCCGTCCAGCAGGCCGACCGCAAGGGGGAAAAAGCACACCACCACCACCAGCGTGATTTTCGGCATCATGCCGTACCCCATCCACAGCACCAGAAGCGGAGCCACCGCCACCGGCGGGATCGTCTGGCTGATCACGAGCAGCGGATAGACGGATTTGTATAAAAATGCAAACCTGTCCATCAAATACGCAATGACAAACGCCAGCACAACAGCGGCGCCCAACCCGATAAAAGCCTCTCCCAGCGTGGTGCCCGCGTGGGCCATCAGCTGGCCGAAATCCGTGTAAAAGGCGGCGCACACATCAAGCGGGGACGGCAGCATAAATTTTGGAATCCAGCCCGCCATGGAAACGCCCTGCCACACCAAAAGCAGCAAAACAATCAGCGCCGCGGCGGCTGAATTGTTTTTGAAGCTATTTCTGATATTTTGAAATCTTCTGGTCAATTGTCATCACACCTTTTTCCGGCCGGTAGGCGATTTTCACATAGGTGCTCACGCCCGGGGCGCCCGCCTTCACAGCAATCAGCTGACAGCCCTTCACAATTTCCATCAGCGTGTCGTAATCCCCTTCCACCGTTGTTTCAAACGGAGCCACAACGGTATGAAGGCCAAAGCTTTTAATATAGGCGATTACCTCGTCAACTACACGGATTACTTCTTCGTCGCTGTTTACCGACGGAAGGACCTGAATGGCCACACTTGTGTCAAACATCACAAAAACCTCTTTCTCTATTATTGATTTGGGAAACATTCCTCATTCGCCGGAAAGCGATTTTATCCGCAAAATAAAAAACGCCTCTGCCCGGACGGCAGAAGCATCGATTGTGGTCGGCCAAAAGACCGATTTCTCCCTCCGCCGGCATTATCCGGATCAGGTTTAGGGTTAAGCTACAAGCTACTCTCAGCCGAATTTCATCAGCACCCCTGCACGAATATTGAATTACTGTTATTATAACCGCTTGTTTCCGCTTTGTCAAATGCTTTCCGTAAAATCCGCCGGGTAAGGGAGTTCCGAGGACGGCGTAAAGCCAGATTGCACATATTTTTTTAAATATTGCCGCTGTATTTTTATTCATTCCAATGCAATTTACCTGTGCTGCTTCTGTAAACTTATGGTATAATATTTTGATAAAGCAATTCTAAAATTGCTTTAGGAAACGGGGCCATGCCGTGTGACGATTCTTCGAACAGGGTCCAAAAAGAAAAAGTCCGGCCCTTTGCCGGAGATCACAGCCGCCGATCTGCCTCAAGCGGCAAAACCACCCCTTCGCGACAGGCTGTTGGGCGGGGCTGTGCTTCTTGCGGTCACGGCGCTTTTCATCTGGCTTACCGTCATACTCTGCAGGCCGCTTCTGGCGCTGGTCTCAAATCCCGGCCGGTTTGAAAGCTTCATCCGCAGCAAGGGCACAATGGGCCGCGCCGCTTTTCTGGGCATCCAGATTCTGCAGGGCTTTCTCCCCATTCCGCTGGAGCTGACCACCATTGCCGGGGGTTACGCCTTCGGCCGGGTGCAGGGCAGCCTGCTCACCCTCTGTTCCGTGGTGGTATCGACCACCATGATTTTCTACTTTACAAAGATTTTCGGTCATCGGCTTATCAACCTGTTTTTTACGCCCGCGCAGCAAAAGCGCATCCTCCATTTCCGCAGCGCCAAAGCACGCAGCACGCTGTACTGGATTGTCTTCCTGATTCCCGGCACACCCAAGCGCCTGTTCGTTTTTTCCGCCGGCCTTATCCCGCAGGACTTCGGCAGGTTCCTGCTGATTTCAACGCTTGCGCGCGTTCCGTCCCTGCTTGTCTGTTCCTTCGGCGGCTGGGCGCTTTTCAGCGGGAATTATTTTCAGGCGGCGGTGCTTCTGGCGGCGATCGGGATTCTGAGCGTGGCGGGCGTCCTGCTTTACCGAGCCATAGCAGGACGTTAAACGAGTTTTTTCGCCTTCAATGCCCCCGCCCAGGCGGAGCCAAAGCAGAAAAAACGGATTTCAGCAATTTAAATGGGTAAAACTCCTTGACTCATAAAGGCAAAAACCATATAATAATTAGAAATACATCCGGCGGCGCGCCCGGCGCGACGGAGGGAGTAACTCCCCCAGTCAGGCTTGGCCGGCCAGCCCCCTCGGGGAGGGGGCCCACTCGGAGCCGCTGTAATGAATGAATGAATGATTGAGGTGACTGTTTTTGATAAGCGGAGCAGAAATAATGGCGGAATGCCTGAAAAATGAAAACGTTCAGATCGCGTTCGGTTATCCCGGAGCGGCAATCTGTCCTTTCCTGGATTACCTTTACCGCTCGCCGATCAAAAACGTGCTGGTGCGCGAGGAGCAGAACGCGGCCCATGAGGCCAGCGGCTATGCCCGCGCGAGCGGACTGCCCGGCGTATGTGTCGCAACCAGCGGGCCGGGCGCAACCAATCTGATCACCGGCATTGCCACGGCATACATGGACTCCATCCCGCTGATCGTCATCACGGGGCAGGTCAGTTCCGAGCTTCTGGGACGCGACGTCTTTCAGGAAGCGGACATCACCGGCGCCTGCGAACCGTTTACAAAGCACTCTTATTTGGTAAAGAACGCCGCGGATCTTCCGCGGATTTTCAAAGAAGCGTTTCACATTGCCTCCACAGGGCGGCCTGGGCCTGTTTTAATCGACGTTCCGGTCGATATCCAAATGGCGGAGGTACCGGAGTTTGTCTATCCCCAAAAGGCGAACATCATCGGCTACAAACCCCGCACCACGGGACACGCCATGCAGATTAAAAAGGCGCTTGCCGCAATGGCACAGGCGAAACGCCCGCTGATTGTCTGCGGCGGCGGCGTGGTGCTTGCCGGCGCAAGGGACGAACTGGTCGCTTTTGCGCAGAACAGCGGAATCCCCGTTGTTTCCACCATGATGGGCATCGGCGTGGTTCCGATGGACAGCCCGCTGTACTTGGGCATGATCGGTATGCACGGCCATAAGAACGCGAACCGCGCCATGCACGAGGCCGACCTGATCATCCTCTGCGGCGCAAGGGTGGGTGACCGGGCGGTTTCCGCGCCGGAGCAGATGGCGGAGCAGGCAACCATTATCCATATTGACATCGACCCTGCCGAAATCGGCAAAAATATGACCGCGCACATTCCGATCGTCGGCGACATCCGGCTGGTTCTGCGCGATTTTATTCAACAGAGCGCCGTCTGTGTTCCTCAGGAATGGATTGACACCGTTTTGCGGTATAAAACGGAATTCACTTTAGGCGGCGAGCCTGACAACAAAAGCGGTTTTGTGGAGCCGCGCTCCTTCATGCGCATGCTTTCCTCCATAATGGAGGAAAACGCGATTTTGACCGCCGACGTGGGCCAGAATCAAATTTGGGCCGCGCGCAATTTCAACGTAAAGGAAGGGCGCTTCCTCACCTCCGGCGGGCTGGGCACCATGGGCTACGCGCTTCCCGCCGCCATCGGCGCGAAGCTGGCCAAGCCAAAGCGGCAGGTGCTGTGCATCTGCGGCGACGGCTCCTTCCAGATGGCCATGTGCGAACTCGGTACGCTGCGCCAGAACGATGTGAACATTAAAATCATCGTCATGCAAAACGACCGTCTGGGCATGGTGAAGGAAATACAGGACAATAAATACGGCAGCCGCTACGCCCTGACCACGCTGGACGGCAACCCCGACTTTGTAAAGATTGCCGAGGCCTACGGCATCCGCGCGGCGCTGGCCACCTCCAACGGGGAAGCGAAACGCCTGGCGGGGGAAATGCTCGCATCCGACAAAGCTTACATCCTGGTGTGCCGGGTCAGTCCCGACGCGCCCACGATATAGGGGGGCAGCGATATGAAATACACCCTTTCCATTCTGGTCGAAAATCAGCCGGGCGTCCTGTCCAAGGTATCCGGCCTGTTTTCCCGCCGCGGTTTCAACATTGACAGCCTGGCCGTCGGCATTACCGAAGACCCCGCTATTTCCCGCATCACCATTGTGGTCAACGGCGACGAATATATTGTGGAGCAGGTTGAAAAACAGCTCAACAAGCTGATCCCCGTCATCAAGGTGAAGGTGCTTCAGCCGGATATGTTCATCAGCTTTGAACTGTCACTGATCAAGGTAAGCTGCCTGACAAAGCAGCGCGCAGAAATCATGAAAATCGTGGAGCTGATGCACGCCCAGATCGTCGATGTGGCCACCACCTCGCTGACCATCCAGTTGACGGACAACGACGAGCACACCCAGACGCTCATCAGCCTTTTAAAACCCTACGGCATTAAGGAAATCGTCCGCGCCGGCACCCTTGCCATTGAAAAGGGTGCGACAACCACCCGCAAACAAAGCAGCTGACACAAGCCAACCAACCCTTATGCAGCGATTTGCCGCCTAAGTGTTTCGTTAATATTTTGCCGTAAGGCAAGGAGGAATTTATCATGCCAAAAATCTATTATGCTCCAGATTGCGACATCAATCTGCTCAAAGGTAAAACCGTCGCTATTATCGGCTACGGCAGCCAGGGCCACGCCCACGCGCTGAATCTACACGACAGCGGCGTAAATGTAGTAGTAGGCCTTTATGAAGGCAGCAAAAGCAAAGCGAAAGCGGAAGCTGCCGGACTGAAGGTTATGAGTGTTCCGGAAGCCACAAAGGCTGCGGACATCATTATGATTTTAATTCCGGATGAGCGCCAGGCGGATATGTACAAGAAAGACATTGCTCCTTACCTTACAGAGGGAAAAGCGCTTGCGTTTGCCCACGGCTTCAATATTCACTACGGCCAGATCAAGCCGCCGAAGGATGTTGACGTGTTCATGATCGCCCCGAAGGGCCCGGGCCACACCGTGCGCAGCGAATATGTCGCCGGCAAGGGCGTGCCGTGCCTGATCGCCGTTGAGCAGGACGTCTCCGGCCACGCGCACGATATCGGCCTTGCCTACGGCGCGGGACTCGGCGCCGCAAGAGCCGCCATTATGGAAACCACGTTCAAAATTGAAACCGAAACCGATCTGTTCGGCGAGCAGTGCGTGCTTTGCGGCGGTGTGACCGCCCTGATGCAGGCCGGCTTTGAAACCCTTGTGGAAGCGGGCTATGCGCCGGAAAACGCCTATTTTGAGTGCATCCATGAAATGAAGCTGATCGTTGACCTGATCTACAGGGGCGGCTTCTCCCTCATGCGCTACTCCATCAGCGACACCGCTGAGTTCGGCGACTATGAAACCGGCAAGCGCCTTATCACCGAAGATACAAAGAAGGAAATGAAGAAAGTCCTTACCGAAATTCAGGACGGCACCTTTGCTTCCAAGTGGATTGCGGAAAACAAGAACGGCCGCTCGCACTTCAACGCCTGCCGCCGCATCGGTGCAAGCCATCAGCTCGAGGAAGTCGGCAAAGAACTGCGCAAAATGTACGCGTGGAACAACGACCCGATTGACTAACTTCCCGAAAAGCAGCATATAATCAAACAGCATATAAATTCCGCCGCATCTTTTACGGGCTCCTTGATATGCTTTTTCATATACCCTGCAGGCTGAACTGCCGTGTGTAAAAAAGCCTATTTTTCCGATGCCGTTGCGAAAAGACGGCGGAATATTTTTCACTACACGAAGGGGGATATTGTTATGTGGGACAGAAGAATTCTGAAATCCAATGCAAAAATCGCGCTGGGCGGCCGTTACTGGACCGCGTTCGGGGTAACGCTGCTTGCCATGGTGATTTCCGGCGCGTACTCGTCGGTTACAGGCAGGTTCACAGCCGGTTTTAATCTGGTGGAGGCGAATCCGGGCGCGGATATCACAGGAATCGTTGCGCGCAGCGGGCTGGTCAATCTGATGTCCTTCGCCGGATTCCTTTATTTTGTTTTTGTCGCCCTGCCCGTTACCGTCGGCGTATCCCGCTTTTTTGTGCAGAACCATTTCGGCGTCACCGAATTCGGCACAATGTTCAGCGGGTTTAACCGCGGCTACCTTACCAGTGTGGGCGCCATGCTGGTAACGTATATTTTCATCTTTCTATGGACACTGCTCCTGATTATCCCCGGCATCATCAAGGGGCTGGAATATTCGATGGTGCAGTATATTCTTGCCGACAACCCGAACATTCCGGGCACCCGGGCGCGGGAAATCAGCCGCATTATGACAAACGGGGAAAAGGGCGCGATTTTCGTGCTGGGCCTTTCCTTTATTGGATGGTTTCTGCTCGGGGTTGTCTGCTTTGGCGTCGGCATACTGTTTGTCCTTCCCTATTACGAGGCTACCATGGCGGAGCTTTACATTTTCCTGCGCGACCGCGCAATCCAGACGAACCAGATCAACCCGGCCGAGCTGGGTCTTGTTCCCCCGTCCGGACCGTATTCCAACCCGGAGAATCCTCCTGTTATGTAAACGAAGCACCGGGGCCGTCATGCATGGCATGACGGCCCTTTCTGTCGGGAATTGAGCGTTCAGAGCAGCGTATCCCTGTTACCAGGCGGCCTTTAGGACGCTGTCCTCGTACAGGCAGCACCGATCCTTTCCGCTTTTTTTCGAGCGGTAAAGCGCCTCGTCCGCATGGCGGTAAAGTTCCTGAAAGCTTGTGCCGCCGTACGGGTAAAACACCCCGCCCACGCTTGCAGAAATTTTATACGTCTCGTCCTCGCCCGTATAGGCGCTGTGAAAAATCCCGCAGACATCGTCCATTTTACTTTTCAGAAGCTCGGGCGAATCGATATCTTTTATAAAAATGATAAATTCGTCCCCGCCCGTCCGGCCGACAATATCCGACACGCGGAACAGCCGCTTGATATCCGACGAAACCTTTTTCAGGACCGCGTCGCCGAAAATATGACCCAGCGTATCGTTGATATCCTTGAAATTATCAATATCAATAATAATCATGCCGTGAAGGGTATTTTTCTGCGAATTTTTCAGACAAGCCTCAATCATGGATTCGGTGGTAACCTTATTGTAAAGCTGTGTCAGCAAATCCATTTTTGATTTGCTTTCCAGCTTCTGCATCATCTTTTTCTGATGGTCGGTGTCCACGATCAGCCCGATCGCGCGGTACGGCTCCGTGTTCTCATCGTACAGAATCTTGATGTGCACGGTGCACCAGATATATTTTCCGCTGACGTTTTTCATGCGCACGTCAACGGGGCCGGGCTGACCGCCCTCCTTAATCTTACGGAAGAGCTGCGATATGGTTTCCCGGTCGGCGGGATGAACCTGCTCAAAATCGGGAATATCGGAACCGGGAACCTGTGCCACAGTGGAAAAGCCGAATTTATTGGTCCAGTATACCGTGTGGTAGATATGATTCCGTTGAATGTCCCATTCAAAGACAACCTGGTTGGTTTCCTCCATAATCAGCGCATACCGCGCTTCACTGACCTTCAGCACATCGGTGTCCTCCTTTATCTTTTCGATCAGATGGTTAAAGGAGGACGCCATTTCGGCGAACTCCCCTTTGTAGCAGTCGGGCAGCCGGGTCTGGTAATCCCCTTTTTCCACCCGAATAAATTCCGCGGACATGTCCCTGAGCGGATTCAGAAAACGGTTGGCTGCAATGTAGGCACTGCTGATCAGCGCTGCCGCCATCACCAAAAGCGCTGCAAAGTAAATTCTGGAGATGCTCTGTAACGGGCGCATCAGCTCTTCCTTCTCCACGGAACTGATAATCATCCAGTCTTTCCCGGCGATGCGGGAATAGTACCCGAATCTTTCCTTTCCGCCCGCCCAAAAATCGATAACGCCGCTGGGAAAACGGTCAAAGTCAATATCCTTGAGCTTTTGATCACTGGGATCCCCTTCCAGTTTTATCCTGCCCATATTTTCCATCTGTTGGCCCGCGTCCGGTATATTTCCGCTTACAACGCTGCCCTTCCCGTCCAGTATGACGGTCTGTCCTGTTTCCATAAAAGTCTGGCGGCTGACCGTATCAAAATAGGCCATATCAATGGAAGACTGGATCAAACCCTGATAAACGCCGTCAATATAGATCGGCACGGCAATGACAAAATAATTCTGTCCGTTGATAAAACCAGAGCTGTGCATAATATCGGAAATATACATTCCGTACGCCGGAACCGTGCGCATGTCCACTTTGACGAAAGAAGGCTGTCCGATCAGGCGGCTGTCGTCGGAGGCGATCATAACACCGTCCCTGCTGATCAGGCTGGAGCGCCTGACAAAATTGCCTTTCGAATCCCCCTGCCCGTCAATAGTCTGTTTTTCGGTCATTGTTTTAAACGTATTGACCGTTACGGCGCGGTACTGCGCAAGATCCTTTTCCGGTGCTCCCGCGTTGGATGAGACCAAAAGCTCTTTCACCCCCGGAAGAGCCGACGCCACCTCCAGCGCCATTTTTCGCTGGCTGAAAAACTGATCCAGGTTATTGACCGTCTGTGTCGCAGTGGTCGTCACGTTCGCCTGAAGCAGCGCCGAGGTATTGCGCTGGAAGAAACCGACGCTGAACACCATGACCAGAATCATGGGTAAAATTGAAAAGGCAGCCAGCAAAACAGCAAGGTATTTTCTGATTCTCACCGGACTGCCTTCTTTCTTTAAAACACTCAACTGTAAAATTATGTAAATATTGTTTATTATTATATCAGATATTTTTTTATATTCAATAGAATTATTTGTCAGATACAAATAATCATATAAATATTTTCATATTGTTTTTATGCAAATTTAATAGTTTTTTTGTGACCGACGCAAAAATAAAAAGCGCCCGTAAAAAGCAGGCGCTTTTTTCTATTTTCCAATATTACAGTAAGAAATATGCTTATTCCAGCCTCCTCTCCGCTATTTTCCGCTAGAACAAGCAACGGCGATCGCAAAAGCAATACCGGCGAGAATCACAAGCAGATCGATCACCTGTTTTTTTTGAATGACAAATTTATTTTGCGCTTTGCTTTCTCCGGCGACTTCCATGATCAGCGGAATGGAAAGGACGACGAATGCTGTGATTGCTAAGAATAAAAAATATCGTCTGAAAACAAAGCTTAAAATAAGGGGAACGAACCACAGCGCCCCGCACAGCAGCTGAAAGTTCCCTTCTTTGATTTCATCGCTTTTTCCGATGTTTTTGAGCACCAGCTTTCCAATATTGTCCCGGTTTATAAGCACAGTATAAATGATGATGGCGACAACCTTAAACGCATACCAGTCAGCCGGCACTAAAAATACGGAAAGCACAGCCGCAGAAGCGATGAACGGAAGTGCCGGATGATCGATCATCTTTTCTATGTTTTTCAATTTCCATGCCTCCCAGACTGAATCTTATCTCTGCGGGCTTTCCGCTCACACAATAAATTGATTCCTTGTTTTCATTATAAAACAATTCTATGCTTCTGTCCATCTCTATTGCGGCGCATAGTAACTTCATTTGCCTCAAAAAGCGGCCATGGATACACTCTGTACCCATGGCCGCTGTGCGGTATCTTTCATTATCTATCGAATATGGGGGATTATTCCGCCGCTTCCGGTTTTTCCCTTCCGATATTCAGAATCAGATTCAGCAGGATTCCGAAAATCGCCGCGGTGGCAATGGCCGGGAATTTCGCGCCGAACATGGGAATCATGCCGTCGGAAAACGCGAAGCTGCCGCCGATGCCGATCGTGAGGATTGTCGCGATAACCGCGAGGTTGCGGGAGTCGAACATGTCAACCTTCTTACTGATCATAATCGTTACGCCCTGAGAAGCGATAATGCCGAACAGGTAAATGGAGATGCCGCCGATGACCGCGTTGGGAATGGAATAGACCGCCGCGGTAAGGGGGGTAAAGCACGAAATAATCATGGTGATAAGCGCCGCCGCAATCAGCATCGGCGTAGAAAAGTTTTTGGTAATCGCCATGGTGCTCAGGTTTTCGCCGTAGTTGGTGCCGGCAGGTCCGCCGATGACGCCGGAAATCATATCGCCAAGGCCGTCGCCGATCAGGTTCAGTCCCAGCTTGTCCGAAATATTGTACCGCTTATCCGATTTTTTCTGTTGTGCAAGGTTGTTTACGTAAATATCGAGCTGGTAAAGATGCGCCGTGGATTCCGGGATGGTGGCAATGGCAATCGGCATGATCGCCGCGACCGCCGCCCAGCTTGCTTTTGGCAGAGTGAAATGCGGAAGTGCAAAGCCGACCGCCGGAATGGAGAACAGGGAGCTTGTCTCCGGAATTTTATTGAAATCACAGAAGGCGATCCCGTTGACGCCGCCGAGGATCAGCGCCAGAACGTATCCGGTCAGCAGCCCGAGCAGAATCGGGATCTGGCCCCAGGTACCCTTCAGGTAGACGGAGAACAGGACGGTCGCAAGCAGGGTCACAATGCAGATAGTCCATGACAGGTTCAGCGCAAGCGCTTTTGTCGCGTCGGTCACGCCGTTCGGAAGGTTCGTGGGATTGCTCAGAGCCGTGCCCGCAAGGGAAAGGCCAATCACCATTGCAATGCTGCCCGTAATGGTTGGGGGAAGCACTTTTTCAATTGCCTCCTGTCCGAACTGCTTGATGATAATACCGGCCGCAATGGAAACCAGTCCGGAAAGGACAATGCCGAACTGCGCGGCGGCAATTTTTTCATCTGCTACCGGTCCGGCGAACGCCTTTGCACCCGTAATGGAACAGATCGCGGTAATGTATGAAAAACTCGATCCGTAAAAAAGCGGGATTTTTCTTCCTGTAATCAGGATAAATCCGATGGTTGCCAGTCCGCTTGCAAAAATCGTGGTGGAAACATGGAACCCGGTGAGCAGCGCAACCAGCACTGTCGCCGGAAACATCACAATAATCTGCTGAAACGCGAACAGCAGCAGCTTGAGAAAGGGCGGTTTTTCGTCAGGCAAATAGCCCGTTGCGGGTTGTTTGGTGGACAAGGACAATCCCTCCGTTTATTCAATTGATTTTTAGCCTTCCGTTTATTATACCGTATAATTATCCACGATACAACTTAAATTTTATTTTTATTCATGGTTATTTTACATCATTACGATTGATTTTTTATTAAAACTATACTATCCTATAAAAGAAAGCGTCAAATTGAACAAGAATACTGATCTGATATATGCTATAATTACAATACATCCGTTGAACATTGACCGGCAGAATAAGAGCCTCTCCTTAACGGGGAAAAGAACAGGCTCTAAGTATGAGGAGGCAAATTTCATGATTGACGAGCGATACTTAAAGCTCCTGGCCAAGGATTACCCGAACGCACAGGCCGCCGCGTCCGAAATTATCAACCTCAGAGCGATTCTAAGCCTGCCAAAAGGCACCGAGTATTTTTTCAGCGATCTTCATGGGGAGCACCAGTCATTTCTCTATCAGCTCAAAAGCGCGTCCGGCGTCGTGCGGAAAAAGGTTGACGAGCTGTTTGAGCAGTCCATGTCGGAAGGCGAGCGCGCCGCGCTCGCAAAGCTGATCTACTACCCGGAAACGGAATACTGCGCCGCAAAGCAGAACGAAGCGGCATTCGACGACTGGTGCCGCATCACCATTTACCGCCTGGTGGAAGTCTGTAAGGAGGCCTCCTCCAAATATACCCGCTCCAAGGTGCGTAAAAAGCTGCCCGAGAATTTCGCCTATATTATCGACGAGCTGCTCCACGCGGACGGCGCCAGCAACAAGCCCCACTACCACAGCGAAATCATCCGTTCCATTGTGGCGACCCGCATGAGCGAGGAATTCATCACCGCGCTCTGTCACCTGATTCAGCAGCTTCTGATTGACAAACTACATATTATCGGTGATATTTTCGACCGCGGTCCGCGCGCCGACGCGATTATGGACGCGCTGATTAACTGCCACGACGTAGATATCCAATGGGGCAACCACGATGTCTCCTGGATGGGCGCCGCCGCCGGCAACTGGGCGTGCATCGCCAACGTCATCCGGCTGGGCATCAGCTACAACAATTTCGACCTTCTGGAGGACGGCTACGGCATCAACCTGCGCGCGCTGTCCGTTTTCGCGGAACAGACTTACCGCGACGACCCCTGCGAGGTTTTTATTCCCCATATTCTGGACGAAAACCAGTACGACCCTGTGGATATCCCTCTGGCGGCAAAAATGCACAAGGCCATGGCGATCATCCAGTTCAAGGTGGAAGCCCAGCTCATTAAAAAACATCCCGAATACCACATGGATGGCAGAATCCTTCTGGATAAAATCAATTTTGAAAAGGGAACCGTCCTGCTGGACGGTAAAGAATACCCCCTGCGCGACACGCTCTTTCCCACGGTGGACCCGAAAAATCCGCTGGAGCTGACCCGCGAGGAAACCGAGCTGATGAAAACCATCGCATCTTCGTTCAGCCACAGCGAGCGGCTCGAAAAACACATCCGTTTCCTGTATTCACACGGCAGCATGTACCTGCGCATCAATTCCAACCTGCTGTACCACGGGTGCATCCCGCTCAGGGAGGACGGCAGCCTTGACGTCATCCATCTTTACGGACAGGAGCACTCCGGGCGCGAATATCTGGAATTTCTGGACGGCATGGTGCGCAACGCCTATTTTGCGCCCTCCGGCTCCCAAGAGCGCGATAACGCGCGCGACCTGATGTGGTACCTGTGGTGCGGCGCAAAGTCCCCTCTGTTCGGAAAAACGAAGATGGCCACCTTTGAGCGTTATTTTATCGCAGCTCCCGAAACCCACAAAGAAAAAATGAATTTCTACTATACATATATTGAGCACCGTTCCACCTGTGAAATGCTTTTAAAAGAGTTCGGTCTTGACCCGTCCTCGTCGCACATCATCAACGGCCACGTCCCCGTAAAGGCAGGGGAAAAGCCGGTCAAGGGCGACGGCCTTCTGTTTATGATTGACGGCGGCATTTCCAAGTCCTACCAGTCGCAGACCGGTATCGGCGGATACACCTTCATCGCAAATTCGCGCTATCTGGCGCTTGCGGAGCACAAGCCGCTCAAGTCCGGCTGCAGCGTTTGCGAAAATTCGCCGAAGGTCATGGTGGTGGAAGCGATCAAGCAGCGCGTCACCGTGGCGGACACCGACAACGGCGCGGATCTCAGCCGCCAGATTGAAGAACTGACCGCGCTGCTCCAGGCTTACCGCAGCGGTGCCATTAAAGAAAAATAAATCGATAAGGAATTATAAACCCATTCATGAATGATCAATTGCAGAAAATCGTACAGCCTCTGCTTGCCTGGTACAACGCGAACGCGCGCGTGCTTCCGTGGCGCGACAACCCCACGCCTTACAGGGTCTGGGTTTCGGAAATCATGCTTCAGCAGACGCGGGTAGAGGCGGTAAAACCGTATTTTGAGCGGTTTACCGCTGAGCTGCCCACTGTTGCCGCGCTTGCCGCCGCGCCCGAAGAACAGCTGCTGAAACTGTGGGAGGGGCTGGGCTACTACAGCCGCGCCCGCAACCTGCAAAAAGCGGCGCGCGCCGTTATGGAACAATACGGCGGGGTTCTGCCCGAACAGCCGGAGGAGCTTTTGCGCCTGCCCGGAATCGGCGAGTACACCGCGGGCGCCGTCGCGTCCATCGCTTACGGCAGGCCCGCCCCGGCGGTGGACGGCAACGTCCTGCGCGTTTTGTCCCGCGTCACCGCCAGCCGTGAGAATATCGGCGAGCTTTCCGTCAAACGCGGCTTCGCCGCCCGCCTTCGTGAAATCTATCCCGCCGGGTGCGCGGGCGACTTCACCCAGTCCCTGATGGAGCTCGGCGCCATGGTATGCCTGCCGAACGCCGTGCCCAAATGCGCGGAATGCCCGCTGTCCCCGCTCTGTGCGGCACACGCACAGAGCATTGAGCTGGAGCTGCCGGTAAAGGCGGAAAAAAAGAAGCGGAAGACAGAAGAAAAAACCGTCTTTCTGATTCTCTGCGGAGACAAAACCGCCCTGCGCAAGCGGCCGGACAAGGGACTTTTGGCCGGGCTTTGGGAATTTCCCAACACCCCCGGTAAACTTTCTCCACAGCAGGCGGAGGAATGGTTGAAAACTTTGGGCATATCCTGTCAGAAAATCGAGCCGCTTCCCGCGGCAAAGCATATTTTCACGCATATTGAATGGCATATGGCCAACTACCGCGTCGTTGCGGAAAATTCCGTTTCGGCCGGCGGGCTGGTCTGGGTGGAGCGGGGGGAACTGACCGAAGCCTACACGCTTCCCACCGCGTTTCAGAGCTGCCTGCGGCACTTCCTTTCCGAAGGATAATCCTGAAACGGAAAAGACCGTCAATCCGGATGGCTCCGGTCTGACGGTCTTCCTATTGTAAGTTGTACTGCGTATAAAAAATATCCTATATCTGTTGTAGTATAGCACAAAATATTTGAATTAACAATGAATAAGTTGTGAACATTTGATTTTTTGTTCACAATTTGCATTTTAGTCATGATTTTTGTATAATAAATTTAGATTTACAGATATTCTATAGCAATTTTAAAATGCAGCGAAATGAATTTTGTTATCATTGCCATCATCAGACGCAGGGTCAGAAAAATACGAAATGGCTTTGCAGCTGAATTGAAAATACTGTTATGGGAAACTCGGCGGCGGGAGGATGAAGATGAAAGCTTGCATTACAGGCGCCAGCTCCGGCATGGGGCGCGATATGGCGAAAATTCTGAGCGATAAGGGCTATGACCTGATTCTGGTCGCCCGCAGGCGCGACCGTCTGGAAGAACTGAAAAAATCACTGAAAACCGACGTGCGGATCATCTGTGCGGATTTATCCGTCGAATCGGAGTGCCGGTCGCTTTACGAGCAGGTCAGGAACGAAAATATCGACATCCTGATCAACAATGCGGGGCTGGGCGTTTTCGGCGCGTTTGATACGACGGACCTGCAGAAAGAGCTGCGGATGATCGACACCAATATCCGTGCGGTGCATATTTTGACCAAACTGTTTTTAAAGGATTTCAAGGCGAAAGACGCGGGTTACATTATGAACGTCGCCTCCTCCGCCGCGTTCCAGCCCGGCCCGCTGCTTTCCTCCTACTACGCTTCCAAAGCGTACGTTCTGCGCCTGACGGAAGCCATTTACGAGGAGCTGCGCCGCAGCGGCAGCAAGGTGCATATCTGCGCGCTCTGCCCGGGGCCGGTTCACACCGAATTTGACGCGGTCGCCGATGTGAAATTCAGCGTAAAAGGGCTGGAAAGCCGCTATGTCGCTGAATACGCCCTTCGGAAGATGTTCGAAAACAAGCTCGTGATCGTACCGGGCGCACTGATGAAATGCACCCGCTTTTTCGGCAGGTTCCTCCCTGAAAAACAGATGCTCCAGATTGCCTATCATATGCAGAAAAGAAAAACCGGCGAAAAATAACGAAAGCCCCCGGCAGGTTCCGTATTAAAAGCGGAATCGCCGGGGGTTTTTGCATTCATTTGCAATCAGCGGATATCAAGCAATTTTTCAAGCGCGTAGGCAACGCCGTCCTCGTCATTGGAGCGGGTCACATAATCGGCGATCTGCTGGATCGAAGCATCGCCGTTTCCCATCGCCACGCCGCAGCCGGCGAATGTAAGCATCTGCAGGTCGTTCCGCTCGTCACCGAAAGCCATTACCTCTCCTGCGGAAATTCCAAGCTGCCCGCACAGGTGGCTGAGCGCATCGCCTTTGTTGGCGGAGGCTCTGTTAATCTCTATGTTATTCTTAAAAGAAGCCGTAATGGCGTATTCCTTCATCTTCCCCAGCTTTTCCACCAGTTCATCGTGCACATCCGGCTCCATAAAGGGAATATTGATTTTTTCAATACAAAATCCGTTCTGTTTCAAAAACTGTGGAAGATCATCCACAAAAGTCTGATATTTCAAAATCAGATCCATCAAAACCTTGGGATATCCCTGAAAAGTGGAAAGCAGACCGTACCGCTTTTTATCCGCATAGGGACGTCCCTGGGTGTAGGTTGCCACCAGCACATGATAGGGCGTCAGAAAATCAATAATCCGGTCGGATTCCTCTCGCGTCATTTGGTTGGAGTAAACAATCCGATCCTCTTCCAAATCCACCGCCGTGGCGCCGTTTGATGTAATTGCGTAGCGGATGGGACCGAGCTCCAGCATTTGCTGCGGAAGCATCAGCCTCGTCCGGCCTGAGGCGGGTACCAGTATAATTCCGCGGGCAAGGGCGGTTTTCAGCGCGTGCGCCGTTTTCGGGGATATGGTCTTATCCGACCTCAGGACGGTACCGTCCATATCGAGTGCAATCAGTTTGACGTCCAAGATTGATTTCCTCCTCAGAAATTTGTTATGTGTCTGTTTGTTTATATTATAACATGCTTTCGGTGCCGGAGGAAACCCAACTCCGTTTTATTTAAATATAACGCAATTATTGTATTAATTCACCAATAATCAATCATTTTCTTAATGAAATTTTTATGTATTTAGTCTTTTATTTTTGAGTATATGTATGTTATAATGTGCTCGTATACCGTAATTTTTTAATAAATTTATTAAAATCGGGAAGTGATTTATAATCAGAAATGCGAGTACGGGCTTGGTTCATGCATCCGCAGATTCTCCCGTAAGCTTTTTGAAGGACGCTTTAAAAAGCATATTTGTACTGGGTGTCGCCACTTCTGTTTCTTTTCTGATTGTAAAATTATCCGGCAGTTACGATCATCTGGCAGTTATTTATGTTCTGGCAGTAGTGTTGGTTTCAAGATTCACAGCCGGTTATCTGTGGGGAATCCTGGCGGCGATCGCCGGCGTCGTCGGCACGAATTATTATTTTACGTATCCCTATCACGCGTTTAACTTTACCATTTCAGGTTATCCCGTTACATTCATCAGCATGCTTGCAGTCTCGCTCGTCACAAGCGCAATGACCGCTCAGATAAAAGAGCAGGCACGCTTTTCCGAACAGCGCGAAAGGCGAACCGAAAAGCTGTACGAATTCAGCAAAAAACTGGTTTCCGCCAACAGTTCGGATCAGATTATAAACCTGACGCTGGAATATCTGAGCGGATTGATGCAGCAAAGCGCAGTTTTTTACAGGGCGGATCCTCTGACAGAGCAGGGAACCATAAAAAGCACCTGCGACCGCCATTTGGATTTGCTGAATTCTGCGGAAGAAAAATCCGCCGCGCATCAGGCTTTTCTGGAAAACATAAAAATGACGACGAAGAACTGCTTGTATCTTCCGCTCTCCTCGCAGGAGAAAATTCTGGGAGTGGCCGGTCTGGTACATGAAAGCAGCGAGACACCGGAGCCCGGTGTGCTGACCCTTTTTAACCTTCTGCTTTCGCAGGCCGCGCTGGCGCTGGAAAGCCGGCAGCTTGCCGAAAAGCAGCAGCGCATTATGATGGAAGCGGAAAAAGAAGCTATGCGCACCAATCTTTTACGGGCGGTATCGCATGATTTAAGAACGCCGCTGACCGGTATCCTCGGTGCAAGCGCGGCCATCGCCGAAAACAGGGATTCGATTGACCCGGCCGCTCACGACAAGCTGATCGCCGACATCCACGAAGAAGCCGAATGGCTGATCCGGATTGTAGAAAACCTGCTGACGATCACGAAAATCAGTCAGGAGCCGGCTAAGCTGAAAAAATTTCCGGAGGCCGCGGAGGAAATCGTCGCCGAAGCCGTAGGACGTATCCGGCGCCGCTATCCGCGGGCGGAAATCCATGTTTCCGTTCCCTCCGAATTCCTGATGGTTCCCATGGATGCCACCCTGATTGAACAGGTTATCATTAACCTGCTTGAAAATTCCATCCGCCATGCCGGAAATTCCGTTCCTATTAAACTGGAGGTATCCGTCAAGAAAAACCGGGCTGTCTTCCGTGTAAGCGATCGGGGAAGAGGAATACCGGAGGAGGAGCTTTCCAGACTGTTTACGGGAATTCCCGCCGCAAAAAATAAAAGCAGTGATTCTTCCCGGGGAAACGGCATCGGCCTGAGTATCTGCATGTCCATAGTAAAAGCGCATGGAGGAGAAATGCGTGCAGCCAACCTAAAAGACGGCGGAGCAGCTTTTACTTTTATGCTGCCATTGGAGGGAGCTGAACCCAATGACTAACAAGGCTACGGTTCTGATCGTAGAAGACGAAACGGCAATCAGCAACTTTATTTCCACTATTCTTACCGCAAACGATTACCGAACGCTCAGAACGGAAACCGGCGCTTCCGCTATTTCCATGATCTCCTCCCACTGCCCCGACGTGGTTCTTCTGGATTTGGGGCTGCCGGACATGGACGGGCTTGAGATTTTAAAGGCTGTCAGGAACTGGTCCGGTATTCCCATCATTGTTGTTTCCGCGCGCGGAAACGAAGAGGAAAAAGTCGAAGCGCTCGATCTGGGCGCGGACGATTACATTACCAAGCCTTTCGGCACATCCGAACTGCTGGCGCGCATTCGCACCGCCATCCGCCACAGCATTAAAATGGAAACCGGCGAAGACATTTCCGGCGGTATGTGTATTAAAGGCGGACTGACGATTGACTTTGACAAGCATATTGTCACCGTGGACGGCACGGACGTCCATCTTACGCAGATTGAGTTCAAAATTGTCGCCCTGCTGGCAAAGCACGCGGGCAGCGTTTTGACCTACGCGTTCATCATCAACCAGATTTGGGGGCATTTCGCCCAGAGTGACCGCCAGATTCTGCGCGTCAACATGGCAAATATCCGCCGCAAAATAGAGCAGAACCCGGCAGAGCCAAAATATATTCTGACGGAAGTCGGCGTTGGCTACCGCATGTGCGACGAGCCGTAGCAGAAGCGTAAAATGACCATTTCACTTTTTTCAAGGGGCTTTTATAAAGCGGATCGTTATTTTTTTAACGCTTGGCTTGTATTTTCGCCTTTAAGAGAAATTAGTAATTATTTCCAACATAATAAAAGTCATGAGTATAATGTCCCATTCTGTAAATTCTATAAATATCAAATTTGGAGGGATTGTCATGAAAAAAGGTAATAAAATCAGTATCCTTGGTGCAGGCAACGTAGGCGCCACCATCGCCTATACGCTTACTCTGGATGGAATGGCAGCTGAAATTGTTCTGGTAGACATCAACCAAAACAAGGCAAAGGGCGAAGCAATGGATATTATCCAGGGCACCGCGCTCGGCAAGCCGGTCAATATTTACGCCGGGGATTATTCCGACATTCAGGATTCCGACATCGTGATTGTTACCCTGGGCTGCGCGCGCAAGCCAGGCCAGTCCAGAATTGACCTTGCGCAGGGCAACGTCAATATCATCAAGAGCGTAATGCCCCAAGCTGTGCATTATGCGCCGGACGCGATTTATCTCGTCGTCAGCAATCCGGTGGACATCATTACCTACACGATCCTGAAGACAACGGGTCTTCCGGAATCCCATGTTTTCGGTTCCGGCACGCTGCTTGACACCAGCCGTCTTCGCGAAAGCCTTGCCAGCACGCTGGAAATCAGCCCGAAGAACATCCATGCTTATCTGTTTGGCGAGCACGGCGATTCCGCAATGGTTCCGTGGTCCCTTACCAGCGTCGGCGGCATGCCGCTGAAGACCTATCTGAACAGTGTGCGCGCCAAAAACCCGGATTTTAAAGAGCTTGACTTTGCCGCGATTGAAAACGAGGTTCATACTTCCGGCGCACAGGTCATCAGCCTGAAAGGCGCGACCTATTACGCAATCGCAATGTCCGCACGCCGTATCTGCGAGTGCATTCTCCGCGATACAAACACCGTAACCACCCTTTCCGGCATGATTCACGGCGCATACGGCATTGAAGACGTCTGTTTAAGCCTTCCGTTTGTTCTGGACTGCCACGGCATCAGCAATATGGAAGTGCCCGAGCTGACCCCGGAGGAACAGAAAAAACTGCTGGCCAGCGCCAATGTCTTAAAACAGACCATTGCTTCTCTCGATATCTAAATTGAAAGGATGTATATAAATGGATTACGCAAAGGAATCGCTCAAACTCCACTACGAATGGAAAGGCAAAATTGAGGTTGTCTGCCGTGCGCCGCTGAACACGCGCGACGATTTGTCGCTCGCCTACACCCCGGGCGTTGCACAACCCTGCCTTGAAATTCAAAAGGATGTCAACAAAAGTTACGATTTAACCCGCCGCTCCAACCTTGTCGCGGTTGTTACCGACGGCACCGCGGTGCTCGGACTCGGAGACATCGGCCCCGAAGCGGGCATGCCCGTTATGGAAGGCAAATGCGCCTTGTTTAAGGCTTTCGGCGACGTGGACGCGATTCCGCTCTGCATTCGGTCCAAAGAAGTTGACGATATCGTCAACACTGTCCGTTTGCTCGCAGGCAGCTTCGGCGGGGTAAATCTGGAAGATATCTCGGCGCCGCGTTGCTTTGAAATTGAAAGAAAACTGAAAGAGTGCTGCGATATCCCGATTTTCCACGACGACCAGCACGGCACCGCCGTCGTTACTCTTGCGGCTATGCTCAACGCGCTGAAGCTGACCGGCAAGAAGCTTGACGAAATCCGCGTGGTCACCAGCGGCGCCGGCGCGGCCGGTATCGCCATTATCAAGCTGCTGATCGCGCTCGGCCTGAAGGACGTCATTATGTGCGACCGCCACGGCGCAATTTATGAGGGCCGTGAGGGTCTCAACACCGAAAAGCAGGAAATGGCCGCCATCACCAACCGCAGCAAGCGCAGCGGCAGTCTTGCGGACATGCTCAAAGGCGCGGACGTATTCATCGGTGTTTCCGCTCCGAACTGCGTGACCGAGGAAATGGTCAAGAACATGAACAAGGATCCCATCCTGTTCCCGATGGCGAACCCGACGCCGGAGATCATGCCGGATCTTGCCCTCAAGGCAGGCGCGGCGGTGGTCGGAACCGGCCGCAGCGACTTCCCGAACCAGATTAACAACGTTCTGGCCTTCCCGGGTATTTTCCGCGGCGCGCTGGATGTCCGCGCGAGCGACATTAACGACGAAATGAAAATCGCCGCTGCATACGCGATTGCCGGATTTGTCACTGATGACAAACTTGCCCCGGACTACATTATCCCCAGCGCGCTCGACCGCAACGTTGCCTCCGCTGTTGCAAAGGCCGTTGCAGAGGCCGCCCGTAAAACCGGTGTGGCAAGAATCTGACGCAGTAATTCTCAATGATAAAGAAGTCCCGCTTCTGAAAATTTTCAGAAGCGGGACTTTTCTATTGAATCAGGGATTAAAAACTGTGGCTGATTTTTTGATAGGCGTCTTGAAAAGTGGTTTTGAGCCACGCGAAAAATCCCTGTTTTTTTTCGGTGGCGGTCGTTACGGTTTTTACGGCTTCATCCGGCTTTTTAATTTCATCCGTTTTCATTACGAATTTCAGTTTCGTGGAGGCGCCGTCCGCTGCCTGTGTAAAAATTCCGTACTGATCGGACAGTTTGACATATTCGTCTTTTCTGGCGATCAGGTCGTCCGCGTCGCTGACTTTATTCAGGTAATCATTGACAGCGTTCTGATTCTTCAGATCATCCAGTGTGGTAAATGATGTTTTAAAGAGGTCGGCGGTTTTCTGGCTGGTCGTCAGACGCATGATCTCCATAATTTTACGGTTGCTCATCACATCGTCTTTAATCTTCAACAGGGTTGCCACGGTCTGAGGAGACTTATGCAGGCTTGCGTTGTAAAGCGGGCCCGCCAGTTTGTCTTTTAAGGATTCCAGAATCGGTCTGCTTTCGTCCATATCATCCATGAGAGTCGGAATCTGGTCTTTAAACGCCTTAATTTTCGGGTCGTCGTATTCCTTTAACAAATCCCTCATAACGCCGACATTTTCGCTGTTGTCGTCTAAGTCTTTTTTCATATCACGGATTTTGTGCGCCCATTTCGTCATATAGTGTATATTGTCTTCATCCAGAAGCAGATCCTGCATTTTGTCTACGTCGTCACTCAAATCATCGTCCTTTTGCAGACGTTCAAGATCCTTGCTCAGATCCTTTACGACAGGCATGGCGGACTGAAGGGTAGAGAAAGTGTCGTCCAGGTCGGGCGCGGTAACCTTTGCTTTTTTCAGTCCCGCCTGCACGTCGGACGCGCTGTCCGCCACACTGCAGATCTGTTCGGCAAGTTTCTTTGCCAAATCTTTGGAGGTGGTGGTTGTCAAACCATCAGCAATGCTTTGCATTTGACTTTGCAGGGTGGTCAGGGGAACCGTCGCGTCCGGATCCGTCGCTATTTCCGCTGCCAAACCTGCAACCAGATGCTGCACATCTGTATTATCTTTCAGTTGCGCAAAATCCTTGGAGCTTTGCAGTACTTTCAATAAAATGGAAATTTTAACGTTTTGGCCGTCGGTCAGTCCGGGAACCTTTATCAGTTCCTGCATCTGCGTGTCAAACTGGGAATCAACCTGATCTCCCACCTGCTCCTTAATAATCGGCTCCAATGCTTTTTCAACCGTGTCCTCCGTCAGGAAAGACAGATCGGTAAGCCCGTATGCCGACAGCGTATTGTTCAGAGTATTCAGGTTGCTCTGTAATTCGAGAAGACTGTCTTTAATATCGCTGCTGGAGGAAATCTTTTCGATTGTATCCAACGCGCAGTCGCTGCTGTTCAGACGGTTGACCGCCCTCTTCGCGTCGTGCAGCGTGTCGTCCAGCCGGTCATAGACATCGTCATAATCGTCCAGCACATCAATCATATCGTCCAGCTTGCTCATCTGGAAGGTTTGAATTTCATCATAGTCCTGCAGTAATTTTTTGCCCTTTTGTATATTTGCGTCCGTCATCCGGTCGTTTATCCCGCGCAGCACCTTGTCGTCCAGCACGTATTTGATATCCGCCTGGTCCAGATCGGACGTAACCTTATCGTACAGCGCGATATTCTTCGTCGTTACGTACTGCGGGAGAATATCGGTAAGAGCCTGATCCGTGTCATAGAAACTGAACACGTCGTCCACCAGAAGACGCGCCGCCGCGGTTCTGTCCGGATTGGTAAACAGGCTGCGCACGTCTTTGTTGGGGTCCGCTTTTTCAATGTCGTCCTGAATGTTTTTTAATTTGGTGAGATTTTCTTTCATTTTGTCAAGGTCGTCGGCGTCTTTCAGTTTATCGACCCCGATTAATTCCGGAGTAGCGGCGACCGCGATGGAAGCAAGCTCAAAATCCTTCGCATCCGCCGTGATGTCAAACTCTTCCGCAAGAGACAGGTCGTTCAGTTCCTTTATGCTGCTTGTTGCCAGATTCAGGCTTTGGTTCATTCCCGGCATCGTCAGAAAAACAACCATCTGCGTGTTCCCGTCCGAAAAGAGTTTTCCGTCACTCAGCTGCACATTTTGGAACGTTTTGGTGGGAAGAGCGGTGGTCACAATCGCCGTCATGGGCGTATACATTTCCACCGGCTTGCCGTTTACTTCCACCTCGTGTTTTTCCGTATTCTGAATTTTGACGTGAATTCTTACTTTTCCGCTCTTGCCGGCCAGATCTTTTCCGTCGATCCGGCTGCCGTCCAGGTAATAGGTTACCTCCACGTTCAGCGGCGGTTTCTTATCCGTGGTTCCTTTATAATAAATATTTGCTCCTGTGGAACCGGAACGGTTCAGCACCCAGGTTAAATCGCTCCCGTTCTGAATCGGATTTTCGTTTGACTTTACGTTTTCAATGTTCTTCAGATCGGATTTATCCGGAATCTGGGTTGTGCCGCCGTCCGAGTGCAGCCAGTCGGAAACAATGGTTTCCTTCACTGTTCCGCCCGTATCCATGTTGACATAAACCGTTTCGTCCTTTTCGGTGGAAGCGGCGCTTGCAAACACGGTGCTCGGAGCCGACAGCGCAAGAATAAGAGCCAGCGCGATACAGACAATTTTTCCCGATTTCTTAATTGTATTTTTATTCATCATAAATCCCCCCGATGAAAATGAATTCTTTCGTCTTGTCTGCGAATGAAAGAACAAAGTCTTAAGCTGCTTTTTGATTCTTTTTCCAGCTGAAGCTTGTTTTGGAAATGAACGGCTCCGTCACATAAAGCACAGCCGGAAGAATCAGGATGATAATCAGCGCGCTGATGATGGCACCGCGCGCCAGCATACTGCAAATGCTTGATATAATTTCAATCTTGGAGATCATCGAGACGCCGAATGTTGCACAGAAAAAGACAAGCGCACTCGTGATAATCGATTTAAAAGAAGTATTGGAGGCAATTTTAATCGCTTCCAACCGGTCGTGGCCGGCCTTCAGCTCCTCCTGGAACCTGGTCGTCATCAGGATGGAGTAGTCAACCGTCGCGCCGAGCTGCACACATCCGATCACCGTCGGTGAAATAAACGGGATCACCGTACCCGTAAAATACGGAATACCCAGGTTGATGAAAATGGCAAGCTCAATGATCGCGGTGAGCAGGAACGGGACGCTGAAGGATTTGAACACAATCCCGACAATCAGCAAAATACAAAGAATAGAAATATAATTTGTCACTTTAAAATCGACATTGGCAATTTCTATCAGATCTTTTGTCAGCGGGCCTTCTCCGGTCAACTGGGACGTGGGGTCGTATTTTTTGGCGATGGTGGAAATTTTGTCAATTTGCGCATTCTCCTGATCCTCCGCCGCCTTGTATCTCGAGTTGATCATAACAAGCTGGCGTCCGTCCTTTTTGCAGATGTCCTTAATGTTCTGCGGGATAAAGTCATCCGGAACGGCCGGCCCTATGATATCGTCATAAGCAAGCACATCCTTGACCCCGTCTTGTTTTTTAATTTCATCCACCATATTTTCCATTTGGTACGACGGCATTTTATTGTCGACAATCAGAAAATGAGTTGACAGCATATTGAACTGGTTTTTCAGTTTATCGGTCGCAACAATGGAATCCAGCGTCTTCGGCAGCGACCGGTCAAGGTTGTAATAGACCTGCGTATGCGCCTGGGACCATGTCGCCGGTATAATCAGAAGGAGCGCGACCGTTACAAAGGTACGGCGGTGCCGGATCAGAAAATCGGTTCCCAGCGCAAAATCGGGAAGCAGGTTGCGGTGCGTGTATTTGTGAATCGGTTTGTCAAACTGCAGAATCAGCGCGGGAAGAACCGTAACCGTGGTGATAACGCCGAGAATAACACCCTTCATCATGACGATGCCGATATCCTTACCGAGCGAGAGCCTCATGAAGCACAGCGCGAAAAAACCGGCGACGGTCGTCAGGGAACTGCCTGAAAGGGATGTAAAGGTGTTCTGGATTGCCTGTGCCATGGCGTCGCGCCGGTCTTGAAATTTCGGTTTTTCCTCATCATACCGGTTGATCAGGAAGATGGAATAGTCCATTGTCACGCCAAGCTGAAGAATGGCCGCGATCGCCTTTGTTACATACGAAATTTGGCCCAGAAAAATATTGGTTCCGAAATTGTATACAACCGCGAAAAAAATACCCAGTATGAACACAATCGGCAGCACCCACGACTCCAGACAGAGCATCATTGCGGCCAGGGAAAGCACGACGGCAAGCGCGACATATATGGGCATTTCCTGATCGGCAAGATCCTTGGTGTCCTTGATGATCGCGGAAAACCCGCTTAGAAAGCATTGTTTATTCAGCAGTTTTTTTACATTGCCCAAAGCGATCAGTGTTTCCGTGGAAGAAGACGATCCGTCGTAAGTAACCAGCATCAGGGTGGACTTGTCGCTGTAAAACGCGCTTTTCAGCACCTGCGGCAGCATTTCCTTCGGCACGCTGATGTCCGCGATGTCGTCCACCCAGACAACGCTGTTGACTCCGTCCACCTGCTTGATTTTTTCTTTCAGCGCGGTTACGTCCTTTGACGGCATATTGTCAATGACCAGCATGGATGTGGCCGCGTCATGGAATGTGCTTTCCAGTACTTTTTCACCCTGTGTGGAATCAAGATTCTGCGGCAGGTATGATAAAATATCGTAATTGACAGCGGTTTTGATGGCGCCGAACGCGCTTGGAATTAACAGAAGCACGGCAATTGTTAAAATCAGTTTATAGTTTCGCGTCAGCAGTTTTGCAACTTTAGAAAGCAAATTAATCTCATCTCCTCTTGGAATCCGTTTCAGGATAATATCTGTTTAATCGAATGGTATAATTCCGGCTTGACAGCGTCTATCTGGTATGGAACCTTCAGCACAAGGGAGTTGTAGCAGACGGCCCCCACCATGGAAACAATAATATAAAGCCGCCGCTGGGCGGTTTGGTTGTTTACCCCTGTATGGATAAAATTGCTGATAAAGGCTTCTCTTGCGCTGTCCATCTCTGCGTAATTCATCATTTTCTCATACAGCTCAAACGTAAGATTTTTATAAATCAGTTCAAGCAGCTTGGTATCCTTTTTAAAATACTCGATCATATAATCCACAAAGCATGCCACACACTGTTGAAAATCAAAATGATGCGCGGCCTCTTCCTGTTCGACTGTCTTCATAGCGCTGTTCAGAACGGCGGCGCTTTTTTTGAGGATAATTTTATCCACAAGGTCGTATTTATCTTTGCAGTAAAGGTAAAAAGTTCCCTTGGCAACTCCGGCGTTCTTTACAATATCGTCTATCACGGTGTTGTGCACCCCGTTTGACGTAAACAGATCATATGCGGCGTCATAAAGTTTTGTCATCTTTATCCTTTTATTTTCCAGAATTTTATCGCTTCCCAAAACTCTCTCCCCCTTCTTCGACATAATAAATGACTTCTGGTCATCTTGCTAAATTACTATAGTCCAAAAATGACCATTAGTCAATATTGTTTTTCATTATTGTATGCTAGCACAATTTTAGTTGCGAATTATAAAAAATTTCAGTAATATTTTAAATATAATGCTTATACAATCAAAAACCGCCTTGGCGATAGCCAAAGCGGTTTAAATCAAAAAAAAGAGGTTAAGGATAATCCCTAACCTCTTATCATATACAGACCTTACTACCAGCATTGATAGTATGCAAGATGCATGGCGCTAATTCCAATATATCGCGCGAACCACGATTGTTCTGTGCTGTATAACTGTTATTATAATATCACGAATGATCAGTTTTGTCAATACTTTTTTATAATTTTTATTGGATACCAAAGACGCCGGGGGCTGCTTCCTTCAGCTTTTCAACCAAGGCCGCCGATTCTTCCCCGTTTGCGCCCTTTGCCGAAATATAAATCTTGATTTTCGGCTCTGTGCCGCTTGGGCGAACCGTCAGCTTGCTCCCGTTTTCCAGGCGGTACTCCAGCACATTGGATTTCGGCAGCGCAATGGCGCTCATGGCGCCGCCGTCGCACCGCTGTGAGGTCTCGTAATCGCTCCATCCCGCCACCTTGCATCCCGCGACTTCATTCGGCGCTTTGGCGCGCAGATTTTCCATAATTTTCTCCATCTGAATCATGCCGTCCTCGCCCTCAAAGCCGGAGCTGACCTGACTGTTTTCATAGTAGCCGTATTTCCGATAAAGCGCGTCCATCGCATCCACCAGGGTCATGCCCTGCTTCCTGTAGTCGTAGGCCATCTGGCAGATCAGCATACTGGCGTCCACGGCGTCCTTGTCGCGCACGTAGCCGCCCGAAAGGTAGCCGTAGCTTTCCTCAAAGCCGAAGATATAGCGGTCGGCTTCCCCTTTTTCCTCCAGCAGGGCAATCTGGTCGCCGATGTACTTAAACCCGGTCAGCACGCGCCGCATCTCGATTCCGTATTCCTTGGCCACCGCAGTCACCATGTCCGTGCTGACAATGGTCGTAACAGCGACCGGATTTTTCGGCATGGTACCGTTTTTCAGGCGGCCGCGCGCGATAAAATCGAGCAGGAGCACACCCACCTCATTGCCGCTCATCAGTACAAACCTGCCGTGCTGGTTGACGGCAATGCCGCAGCGGTCGCAGTCCGGGTCGGTGGCAAGCAGCAAATCCGGCTGCACCTTTTCGCAGAGGTCAAGCCCCTTCTGCAGCGCCTCTTTAATTTCCGGGTTCGGGAACGGGCAGGTTGCGAAGGTGCCGTCCGGAAATTCCTGTTCCGGCACAACGGTGACGTCCTGAACGCCGATCATATCCAGAATCCGCGTGACGCAGACGCGTCCCGTACCGTTCAGCGGAGTATAAACCACCTTCAGCCCGCTGCATTTTTCGGTAAAGACCCGCTGCTTCATCACTTCCTCCAGGAAGGAATCAATGACCCCGTCCGGAATATAACTGATTTTACCCGATTTTACGGCATTTTCAAAATCCGTATACTTCACATCCTCAAAAATGTCGAGGCTGTTGATTTCGCTGAGGACTTCATCCGCCATTTCAAGGGTGATCTGGCAGCCGTCGCTGCCGTAAGCCTTGTAGCCGTTGTATTTCGCAGGGTTGTGGCTGGCGGTAATGCAGATACCGGCGTCGCAGTGCAGGGAACGAACCGCGTAGGAAAGCGTCGGCGTTGGGGAAAGCCACGGATAAAGGTGCGCCCGAATGCCGTTTGCGGCCAGAACCGCGGCGCTTTCGCGCGCAAAGACATCGGACTTGATGCGGCTGTCGTAGGCGATGGCCACGGACGGCGCTTTGCCGTGCTTGTTCAGGTAATTGGCAAGGCCCTGCGTCGCCTTGCGCACGGTATAGACGTTCATGCGGTTGGTGCCGGCGCCGATCACGCCGCGCAGCCCGCCGGTTCCGAATTCCAGATTCCGGTAAAACCGGTCGTTTATTTCATCGGGCTGATTTTGAATACTTTTCAGCTCTTCGGTTAAATCCGGGTCGTAAAGCTTCCTGCCGAGCCATCTTTCATATTCGGTCATGATAAACATTCCTTTCCAAATGTAAGCTTCCTGTTTCCCCCTCGGCGTTGAGCCGCCTCGGGCCGGGGCTTTTTAAGGCCGTATTTCTTTTATTGCTATAAGATTACCATTTGTGATATCGGGTGTCAATTATAATTTCAGGATATTTGTCGCAACGCCCGCGTCCGTAAGGTCAAGGATTCCGTAAGTGCCCCGGCTCCCGTGCAGGCTGCCGGGATTCATCAGGTACAGCCCGTCCTCATAATCCGTCATTGCCACATGCGTATGCCCGAAAAGCAGAATGTCAGCCCCGCGGTCGCGCGCCGCTGCGGTTGCTGTATACAATCCGTATTTAACATTATACGTATAACCATGTGTATAAAAAATATGTTTTCCGGCGAAAGTGACGTCCCCTTCGGCGGGCAGCACGGAACCCCAGTCGCAGTTCCCGCGTACCATCAAAAACATTTTATCGGGAAAGCTGTCCTTCATTTCCTGCGCTTCCTCCGCCCCGTCCCCCAGATGGATGACGACCTCGGCGGAAGGCTGGTTCAAAATTGCCTGGCGCAGGGCGTACGCATCCCTGTGCGTGTCTGAAACTACTAAAATCCGCATTCTTAAAAAACCTCCGAATGGTGCCGGCTTGGTGCCGGAATATATGAAAGGCCCGCATCATACAATGATAACGGGGTGATTTTATGCCAAATAATGACGCTCAAAAACAGCTATTGGAAAGCCTGCTCGGCCAGCTCAGCGCGGATGACCGCAAAAAGCTGCAGGATGTGCTTGCCGACAAAGCCGCTACGGAAAAAATTCTCAGCACGCCGCAGGCACAGGAACTTTTGAAAAAGTTTTCGGGAGGAAAATAAATGGATGACCTTGCCGCTAAGCTCAGTGAGCTGTTAAGCAACCCGGCTACCCTTGAAAAGCTGAAGGGTCTTACCGGCCTGCTGGGCGGCGCGGCGGCGGAGCCGGCGGCCGACTCGCCCCCGCCGGAGCCGCCCAGCAGCAGTCCCCCGCTCGGAATTGACAGCGAGGCCCTGCAAATGATTACAAAAGTCGCGCCGCTGCTTTCCGGCTTCCGGCAGGAAGACGACAGCACGAGGCTTCTGCATGCCCTGCGGCCCATGCTGGGCGCAGAGCGCCAAAAAAAGCTTGATGAAGCCATCAAGCTTTTGCAGCTGATGCGGATGCTTCCGCTTTTAAAAAACAGCGGAATACTCTGAGGTGCAGACCATGGCCGATAATTATACTTATGATATGCAGCGCCTGCAGCAGGATGCCATCCGCCGGGCGCGTGAAATGCAGGCCCGCGCGCAGATCGCCGCTCCGGCGGCAAACCGCGCCGCGCCACGACCGCCGGCCCCGCCCGTACCCGCAGCGCCGGTTCCGGCTCCGCCGCATATTTCCGCACCCGCGCCGGGAGGCGGGCAGCGGCACGAACACGAGCAGCCCTTTGGCCCGCTTGGCCCCGTAAAGGATATTTTCGATATCCTTATGAGCGACAGCGAGCGCACGCTGATTTTGGTGCTGATCATTCTGCTGACGGATGAAAAGGCGGATATGGGGCTGATTTTCGCGCTGATGTACCTGATTCTCTGATTATTTTTCCGCCGGCGCCTGAATGGCGTAAATATATTCCTGATTGGTGGACGGGTCGGTTTTCAGCACATAATCCATGTACTTTGTGGGAGTAGGAGCGGCGACAGTGCTTGATGTCTGTGTGCGCCACGTATCGCTGGGCGAAACGTAGCCAACATGCAGCACGGTGCTGTCGCCCTGTTTTTTTGCGCTCTCCGTATAGGGCAGAAAACTGCTGTCAGAGGAATAAAGCGCTACGTGGAACTGATTTTCCTCCGAGTTGTATTCAAAAAAGGTTTCCTGCGCGGGCGTCTTCGGCTGAAGCTGGCAGTCCGGCCCGAAAAGGGCCTTGCAGGAATCCACCACGTCGCCGAGCGGCACAAGAATCCGTCCCTTGTCGTCGTAGCTGTTGTAATTGGTACCGTTGTTTGCCGTGATCGTTTTCCAAAGGGACGCGTTCAGGACAAATTCCTCGTCGGCCTTGGCGGGGGAAGCGAAGGGCTTGGGGTCCTGCATGACGACGGTGGTAAGGAAGGTATCGTAGGCGCGGAGCTTGCTGTCGTCGGTCGCGGCGAAATAGATGCTCTTTCCGATGGAGGCGGCGATAAAGCCGACGCCGACCAGCGCAAGGATGAGCACCAGCGCGCCGACCGCCACCCCGTAGCGGCGCCGTTTGTGCCGTCCCGTCCTGGCTGGCTCCGCCGACGGTTCCGGTTCCCCGGGTTCTTCTTCCGGCTCCAGGCCGTCGCTCCATTTGGTTAAGAGCTCCTCGTCCTCACCGCGGTCCTCTTCCGGCAGAAAGTCGTCGATTTCCATTTCCTGCGGTTCGGTATGCTCCGCTTTTTCCGTCGGCTTGTCATACGCGTTACGATAGTCGGCTGAAAATCCCTCAATCTTTCTTCTCGGTTTCTTACTCATTTGAAAAACTCCGTTTTCTATCTTATTTGGCCGCTGCCGCTGATAATAAACTTGGTTGACGTCAGTTCATTCACACCCATCGGCCCACGCGCGTGCAGCTTCTGTGTGGAAATGCCGATTTCCGCGCCCAGCCCGAATTCGCCCCCGTCGGTAAAACGGGTGGAGGCGTTGACGTAAACCGCCGCGGAATCCACCCGCGCGGTGAACTTCTGTGCGTTTTCATAGCTTTTGGTAATAATCGCCTCGCTGTGGCCGCTGGAATACCGCGCGATATGCTCGATGGCGTCGTCGATACTGTCAACTACTTTTACCGCCAGAATATAATCGAGATATTCGGTCCCCCAGTCCTCTTCCACGGCGGGAATCACACCGGAGCCTAAAATTTCCCTCGTTTTTTCACAGCCGCGGATTTCTACTTTTTTTTCGTCGAGCCGCGCTTTAATCACCGGCAGCGCCTTTTCGGCGATATCCTGGTGGACAAGCACGGTTTCAATCGCGTTGCAGACGGACGGGCGCGAGGTTTTCGCGTTAAAGATGATGTTCGCCGCCATGTTGATGTCGGCGCTGTCGTCCACATAAACGTGGCAGTTGCCGGAGCCGGTCTCAATCACCGGCACGCGGGAATTCTGCACGACGGACTGAATCAGACCCCTGCCCCCGCGCGGAATCAGCACGTCGATATACCCGGTGAGCTGCATCATTTCCACAGAGGACGCGCGGCTGGTGTCCTCCACCAGTTGAATGCCGTCTTTCGGCAGCCCGGCTTCCTCCACTGCGGCGCGCATGATTCCGGCAATGCAGGTGTTGGAGCGTATCGCTTCCTTGCCGCCGCGCAGGATGACCGCGTTCCCCGCCTTCAGGCAGAGCGCCGCGGCGTCCGCCGTCACGTTGGGCCTTGCCTCGTAAATAATGCCGATGACGCCGAGCGGCACGCGAACCTGCTCGATTTTCAGTCCGTTCGGCCGTACGCCGCCGCCAATTACGGTTCCAATCGGGTCGGTCTGCGCCGCCACGCCGCGGATACCCTCCGCCATTCCCCTGATTCTGGCAGGATTCAGCGTCAGCCGGTCCAGCAGGGATTCACTCATGCCGTTTTCCCGCGCGGCTTCCAGATCCTGCGCGTTGGCATTCAGGATCTCGCTTTCTCCGCCCTCAATCGCCGCCGCCATTGCGGAAAGCGCTTTGTTTTTCAGCGCGCCCGCCGCGGCAAGCCCGCGGGCGGCCTGTTTTGCGTTTTTTCCCATTTGTTCTAACCCGGTCATGGTATCACCCCTTCTTATCTTACTGCTTTTTTGTGCCGAAAAGTGTCCCTATTTGTACACCGTCGAAAAGCCGGTACAGCGCTTTCGGGTCCGCGCCGCTCATCACGCAGCAGTGGATTCCCGCTTCGTTCGCAATCGCGGCCGCGCTCACCTTGGTGCTCATGCCGCCCGTCCCTCGGTTGGAACCGCTTCCGCCCGCAAGGGCGCGGATTTCGTCCGTGACCCGCGCAACATAGGGAATCCGTTTTGCAGCCGGGTCAACGCGGGGATTCGCGTCGTACAGGCCGTCGATGTCCGTCAGGATGACCAGCAGATCCGCGTCCGTCAGAACGGCGACCGTTGCGGAAAGCGTGTCGTTGTCGCCGAAATTGTTGCCGACCAGCTCGTCGATGGCGACGGAGTCATTCTCGTTGACAACCGGAATAATATCCATTTTTATCAGTTCGCTGAAAGTATTCTGCGTATTTTTCTTATTGTGCTCGTTCGCGACCACATCGCCGGTCAAAAGCACCTGCGCCACCGTGCGGTTGTATTCGCCGAACAGCTTGTCATACATAAACATCAGCTCGCACTGGCCGACCGCGGCGACCGCCTGTTTTTTCTCCGTTTCCTGCGGGCGCTCCGGCATCCCGAGCTTACCCACGCCCACGCCGATGGCCCCGGAGGTGACTAGGACGATTTCCCTGCCGGAATTCTGCAAATCGCTCAGCACCTTGCACAGCGTTTCCATCCTGCGCAGGTTCAGCTTTCCGTTTTCATAAGTCAGGGTGGAGGTTCCCACCTTGACGACGATTCTTTTTGCCTGTGTTACAGCCGACATGTTCTCTTCTCCTAAAATGCGAAATGAGTGTTCTTCCCCCCTGTGGCGGGGGCAAGAACATATTTCCTTGATTTTATAATTGTTATAAATTATACCATAATCCGCTGCAGTTTTGAAGAACTATATTTTGAATGAAACATGAATTCTACGAAAAAACTCCCGGAATTTTCACTCCGGGAGCTCGCTGTATCAAATGCAGTATTTTGTTTTAGTCCTTCGGCTCGCGCGGCTTGTTGGTGTTTGCGATAAAGCCGTTGCTTGCGCGGGGGCGGTCCTCCCTGGGACGATCATCGCGGCGGCGGTCATCGCGGCGCGGCGCGGGACGGCGCGGGGAATCGGAGATTTCATTTTCCGGGGTCAACCCTTCCACCTCAATCAAAGCATCGCGGCGGGAAAGGTTCAGCCTTCCCTTGTCGTCTATTTCCAGCACCTTGACCATGACCTCGTCGCCCACATTGACAACATCGGTCACTTTTTCGGTGCGCTTCACGTCCAGACGGGAAATATGCACAAGACCCTCTTTGCCCGGCGCAATTTCAACAAACGCGCCAAAGTCCATGATGCGGGTCACCTTGCCGTTGTAAATCGCGCCCGGCTCCGGGTCGTTTACAATCGTATCAATAATGGTCATTGCGCGCTGGCAGTTGTCGGCGTCGATGCCGGAAACAAAGACATGTCCGTCCTCTTCCACATCCACCTTGACATTGCACTCGGCACAGATCTTCTGAATCACCTTGCCGCCGGAACCGATTACCTCGCGGATTTTATCCACCGGAATCAGTGTGGACAGCATTTTCGGCGCATATTTGGAAAGCTCCTTGCGCGGCTCCGGAATTGCCTTGAGCATCACCTCGTCAAGGATGTAATCCCTTGCGCGGTGGGTTTTTTCAAGCGCTTCCTTCACCATTTCCGGCGTAAGGCCGTCGATTTTCAAATCCATCTGAATCGCGGTAATACCTTCATGGGTACCCGCGACCTTAAAGTCCATGTCGCCGAAGAAATCTTCCAGACCCTGAATATCGACCATGGTCATCCAGCGGTCGCCCTCGGTAATGAGGCCGCAGGAAATACCGGCGACAGGCGCCTTAATCGGCACACCGGCGGCCATCAGCGCGAGCGTAGAGCCGCAGATGGAAGCCTGTGAAGTGGAGCCGTTGGAGGACAGAACCTCGGAAACAAGGCGGTAGGCATACGGAAATTCCTCAACGGAGGGGATAACCGGGACAAGCGCCCTTTCCGCAAGCGCGCCGTGGCCGATTTCACGTCTGCCCGGGCCGCGGCTCGGTTTTGTCTCGCCTACGGAGTAGGAAGGAAAATTATACTGGTGAATATAGCGTTTGCTCTCTTCCTCGTCAATGCCGTCCAGCATCTGGCAGTCGCTGACAGGTCCCAGCGTGGCAACGGTCAGAACCTGAGTCTGGCCTCTGGTAAACATACCGGAGCCGTGTACGCGCGGCAGAAGGTCAACCTCGGCGGCAAGCGGACGCATGTCGTCCATTCCCCTGCCGTCCACGCGCTTCTTCTCGTCGAGTAGCCAGCGGCGCACAATATATTTTTGCGTCTTATACATACATTCGTCGATTTTGGCGGCCTGGTCTGGATAAACCACGTCGAACTTCTCGTGTACCTTTTCATAAATCGGCTTCAGCCTTGCGTCGCGCACGCTCTTGTCGTCGGTGTCAAGCGCAAGCTTAACATCCTCTGTCGCGAATTCTTTAATGGCGCTGAGCATTGCCTCATCCGGCTCGTTGCTCGGATAGGAAAATTTCTCTTTACCGATTTCGGCTTTGATGCCTTTGATAAATTCAATAATTTTCTGATTTGCCTCATGGCCGGCCATAATGCCGTTGTACATCACTTCGTCGGTAACAATGTTCGCGCCCGCCTCAATCATGGCGATGCGGGAATCGGTGGAAGCGACGGTGACGGCCATCTGGGAAACCTTGCGCTGCTCGGAGGTCGGGTTAATGACATACTGTCCGTCCACATAACCGACGGAAACGCCGGAAATCGGCCCTTTCCACGGGATGTCGGAAATACTGAGCGCGATGGAGGTGCCGACCATGGCGGCAATTTCCGGCGCGCAGTCGTGATCCACCGCCATTACGGTGCAGACGACGGAAACGTCGTTGCGCATGTCCTTGGGAAACAGCGGGCGGATGGGGCGGTCGATCACGCGGGAGGTCAGGATAGCCTTGTCGCTCGGGCGGCCCTCGCGCTTAATATAGGAGCCGGGAATCCTGCCCACGGAGTAGAGCTTCTCTTCAAAATCCACGGAAAGCGGGAAGAAGTCCACGCCCTCGCGGGGCTTGGCGGAAGCGGTAGCGGCAACGTGAACCACGGTTTCGCCGTAGCGAACCAGACATTCGCCGTTTGCAAGCTGTGCCATTTTTCCGGTCTCGATAACGAGCGGACGTCCGGCAAAGTCTGTTTCATAAACTTTAAAATTTTCAAACATATTGTTCCTCCATATTTATTGATACGGGAGGCAACAGGTTTAGCAATAAAACCAGCATCCGGACCCCGGCTGTTCGTTTCACTGCTAAGTCCCGTCCTTCCCGTAAAATTTCGCTGAAGTTGCTGCGCAAAAAAGCCTAAAGGCAGGCGGTGTACACCGCCTGCCCAAACAGACTGTAATTATTTGCGGATGCCAAGCTTCGCAATAATGGCACGGTAGCGTTCAATGTCGGTCTTCTGCAGATAGTTGAGCAGGCTTCTTCTGGAACCGACCATTTTCAGCAGGCCGCGGCGGGAATGATGATCCTTCTGATGGCTTTTCAGATGCTCCGTAAGGTCGTTGATCCTCTTTGTGAGAACCGCGATCTGGACTTCGGAAGAACCCGTGTCGCCCTCGTGCATGGCATACTCTTTAATAATTGCTGTCTTTTCTTCTTTTAACATAGTGTTTCCACCCTTTCATAAATTAACCCTCAGTCGCAGAAAAAGGCCGGTGAATTCCCCGAAGGGGCTTACTCCTTAATCCGGGAAAGGGGCATAATGCTGTATTATTATATCATGCCGCTTATGGTTTGTAAATCATTTTATGATGCGTCAAAGGAAAATCCGCCGTTTTTGCGAAAATATTCTTTCGCCTGCTCCCCGTTTTTCAGAATTTCCACTTTCAATTCATCCAACCCCGAAAATTTGTGTTCCGGGCGAAGGAACTGAACCAAATCCACACGCACGGTTTCGCCGTAAATATCGGGTCCGCTGTAATCGGTCAGCCAGGTTTCCGCCAGAACGGCGGGGGAACCTACCGTCGGCTTGATGCCCACATTCGTCACCCCGCAGTACCATGTGCCGCCGAAAAACACCCTGGAAACATAGACGCCGAAGCGCGGAAGGACAAAATCCTTCGGCACCGCCTGGTTGAGCGTGGGAGTACCGAGCTCGCGCCCCAGCCGGCGGCCGTGCAGAACCGGCAGGATATATCCGTATGGCCGGCCCAAAAGCCTTGCCGCCTCGTCCACTTCCCCGTTCGCGATCATGGAGCGGATGCGCGTGGAACTGACCGGCTCGCCGTCCAGCAGGACGGCGTGGGTCACCGCGGTTTTGATTCCGCGTTCGGCGCAAAGGCGCGAAAGCATTGCGCTGTCCCCTTTTCCGCCGCAGCCGAAGGTAAAGTTGAAACCGCAGCAAACCTCTTTTGCGCGGCAGACCCCCGCGAGAATCCGGTCGACAAATTCCTCCGCGGACAAATCCTTGACCGCGGAAAATTTCAGAATGTACAGCTGCTCCACACCGAACTTTTCCAGCAGGTCAATTTTCTGCTCCTGCGTGATGATCTCCCCGCCTGCGCTTCCGCCCAGATCGGTGAGCGGGTTGTGCGCAAAGGTGAGCACCGTGGGTACAAGGCCCTGTTTTTTTGCTTCCACCGCTGTGGAAATCACCTTTTTGTGGCCGATATGCAAACCGTCAAAGCTGCCCAGCGCCACGGCGGAATCGCCGACGGCGGGCACTAAATCGTAGTAAACTTTCATCATGCAACAATCTCCAGTATCCAACTAACAAAATATCCGGCGGGAACCGGGCCTATCCCCCGGCTTCACAAAAAAGCCGCAGCACCGAAAGCTCCGCTTTCTCCGTATCGACGGCGCCAAGCCCCAGAAAATCCCCGTCAGGGGAAAGCACCCGCAGCACCGCGCCATTTTTCTGAACCTGCGGTAAAATCGAAGTGCGTTCCAGGCTGAGCCCGCCGCCGTTGCGGAACCGCTGCGCCTGCGCGCCGGTCACCCGCAGCGCGGGGCGGCTGAGGAACAGGCTTTCGGTCGGCCTAACCCGCTCTTCCAGCGTCCCCTGTACAGAAAGCCGCTTCGCCTCGTCCAGCGAAACCGCGTCCTCCAGCGAAAAACCGGCGGCTCGCGTCCGCCGCAGCGAAGACATCACGCCGAACGTCCCCAGCTTCTCGCCGATATCCGCGCAGAGGGTGCGTATATAGGTTCCCGCGGAGCAGCGCACGGTCAGCACGCCGCTCTGCGTATTTTCGTCAAATTCATTTAAAATAAGCTCATAAACCGTAACCGGGCGCTTATCGCGTTCCACCTCTATCCCTTGCCGCGCAAGGGTGTAAAGCCGCTGTCCATTCTTTTGCACCGCAGAGTACATAGGCGGAATCTGCCAAATATTTCCGCGGAAATAAGGCAGTACGGCTTCAATTTGGGCCTTTTGGGCTTTTATGCCGCATTCCTGATGCTTTTTGCCGGTGGTGTCCTGTGTGTCGGTGCAATAGCCCAGCTGAAAGCCGGCCCGGTATTCCTTATCCGTATCCTCCAGAAGCGAAGCCGCCCTCGTCGCCTTCCCCAAAAGCAGGGGCAGCACCCCTGTGGCCATGGGGTCAAGCGTACCGGTGTGACCGATTTTCTTCTGCCCGCACAGGCGGCGCATGACCGCGACCACGTCAAACGAGGTGAAGTCCTGCGGCTTGTCTATCACAATGACCCCGTTCATGGTTTCGCTCCTCCCGCCGCTGCTGTTCTAAAGATGTTTGCCGATTTCCGCAAGCATCAGCGATTCGGCTTCCTCCATGGTGGTGTTAAAGGTGCAGCCCGCCGCACCCGCGTGGCCTCCGCCGCCGAAAACAGCGCAGATCTCGGAAGCATTCTGCGGCGGTTGGGCCCGAAGGGAAATTTTGTACCCGCCGTCCGCTTTTTCGCGGATGGTCACGCCGATCACCACGCCCTCAATTGCGCGCGGGATGGAGGCAAGTCCCTCTATGTCGCCTTCCGTGGCGCCGGTGCTGCTGATCATCTCGTTGGTAATTTTAATCACCGCGACGCGGTTGTCGTAAAAATACCGGATGGTATCCATGACGCAGCGCTCCATTTCAATGCGCGCGCGGCTTTTCGTGTCAAACATCAGGCGGTTGATCCGGTGCCCGTCCGCGCCCTTTTCCACCAGAGCCGCGGCAATGCGGTAGGTGGTCGGCGTTACGTTGATATATTTGAAGCAGCCGGTGTCCGTGGTAATGCCTGTATAAAGGCTGTCCGCCGTGACGGGATCGATTTCCGCCCCCAGCAGGTTGAGCAGGTCAAAAATAATTTCGCACGTGGCGGCCGCTTTCGCATCCACACAGGTGCGCTTCGCATAATCCGAATTGGAGGGATGATGGTCGATGCAAAGGTCGATTTTATCCCCGTAAAGGCTCCGGTTCGGCTCCCCGATCAGCTGCAGGTCGGCGATGTCCACCGCCACGATCACAGACGGGGTAAACGCCTGTTCTTCCACGCCGCTGAAAAGGTATTGGTATTTCGGCACAATAGCGTCGGAGCAGCGGATCATGGCGTGCTTTCCCAGTTTCTGCAGCCCACGGCAAAGCGCCGTGGCGGAACCGAGCGTGTCGCCGTCCGGGTACTGATGGCTTAAAATCAGGATATTGTCGGCTTCCCGCAAAAAATCGGCCGCCTCGTTCCGGGTTATCATTTTTTATCACCCCTTAAATCGTTGAGCATCCGCGAAATATTCGCACTGTATTCGATGGAGTCGGTAGCCTTGAAGGTCAGCTCCGGCACATGCCGGAGCTGAAGCCGCGCGCCAAGCTCGTGGCGGATGAAGCCGGAAGCCGATTTCAGCCCGGTAACCGCCTGCTTTGCCCGCTCCATGCCCTCCATTGCGCTGACAAAAACCGTGCAGTAAGATAAATCGCTTGTGACGTCCACCCGAACAATGCTGATCAGCCCCTGTACCCGCGGGTCCTTGAGCTCGCGGAAGATCGCCGTCAGTTCCCTTTTGATATCCTCGGTTGTACGTCCCATTCTGTGGCTGGCCATTTTCTACCTCCGTATTTTACGCTCTCAGCGTCAGTCCTTGTATTCCTCCATCACGAAAGCTTCCAAAATATCCCCCTGCTTGATGTCGTTGAAACGCTCAAGCCCGATGCCGCAGTCGTAGCCTTCGGCAACCTCTTTCACGTCGTCCTTAAACCGGCGAAGAGAAGCGATCTTGTCCTCTGTGATGACAATCCCGTCGCGCACAACGCGAATCTGCGCGGCGCGGGTAATTTTGCCCGTGGTAACGTGGGCGCCCACGATGGTGCCCACATTGGTAATCTTATAAACCTCGCGGCACTCGGCCTTGCCAAGGGCGAGTTCGCGGAATTTCGGCGCGAGCATCCCCTTCAGGGCGGATTCTATTTCATCAATACAGTCGTAAATAATGCGGTACAAACGCATATCCACGCCGTCGCGCTTGGCGTTTTCCTCCGCAACCGGGTCGGGGCGCACGTTAAAGCCGACGATGATGGCGTTGGAGGCGGAAGCGAGCATGACGTCGGATTCGCTGATCGCGCCCACGCCGCCGTGGATGACGTTCACGCGGACTTCCTCATTGCTCAGTTTCTCCAGCGACTGGCGAACCGCTTCCACGGAGCCCTGCACATCGGCCTTTACTATAATCTGAAGCTCCTTCATATCGCCCTGCTTCATCTGGTCGAACAGATTGTCAAGGGTGACCTTGGTGCGGGAATTGAACCGCTCTTCCTTCATTTCGGTGCGGCGCTGGTCAACCAGCTCCCTTGCAAGGCGCTCGTCGGACACGGCGTTGAAGATATCGCCGCCGGTCGGGACGTCGTCCAGTCCGGTGATTTCCACCGGCACGCTCGGGCCAGCCTCTTCTATTTTCCTGCCGTCCGCGTTGGTCATGGCGCGCACGCGGCCCACGGTAGTGCCGGCCACAATAATGTCGCCGGTGCGGAGCGTGCCGTTCTGAACCAGCATGGTCGCAATCGGGCCGCGGCCTTTGTCAAGCCTTGCCTCAATCACGGTGCCCTTCGCCGCCCTGTCCGGGTTGGCCTTGAGCTCCTTCATGTCCGCTGTCAGGATAATCATTTCCAGCAAATCCTTGATACCGGTCTTTTTCACGGCGGAAACCGGGATGCACGGCGTGTCGCCGCCCCATTCCTCCGGAACAAGGTCGTACTCGGTCAGCTGTTCCATCACGTGCTGCGGGTTTGCGCCCGGCTTATCCATTTTGTTGATCGCGACGATAATGGAAACCTGGGCGGCTTTTGCGTGGTGAATCGCCTCCACGGTCTGCGGCATGATGCCGTCGTCCGCGGCGACCACCAGAACGGCGATATCCGTGACCTGCGCGCCGCGGGCGCGCATGGTGGTAAACGCGGCGTGGCCCGGCGTATCCAGGAAGGTGACGTCGCGGTCGCCGAGCTTTACCTGATAGGCGCCGATATGCTGCGTAATGCCGCCCGCCTCGGAGGCGGTGACATTGGCGTGGCGGATGGCGTCGAGCAGGGAGGTCTTTCCGTGGTCGACGTGTCCCATCACGACGACGACGGGCGCGCGCGGCACCAAATTGTCGTCCACATCCTCGCTGTCGTCGATAATCTGCTCCTCAATGGTGACGACGACTTCCTTTTCCACCTTCGCGTGGAACTCCATCGCCACCAGGGTTGCGGTGTCAAAGTCAATCGTATCGTTGACGGCGGCGAATACGCCAAGCGCCATCAGCTTCTTGATAACTTCGGCGGCGGTCGCTTTCAGGCGGAGCGCAAGCTCGCCGACCGTAATCTCCTCCGGAACCTGAATGGTGATCGGTTTCGCCTTGCGTTCCAGCGCGATGCGGCGCAGACGCTCGGATTCGGTCTCCTTGCGGGAGTTCCTCGGCTTGCCGCGGTACTGGGTGCTGCGCTGGGTCAGCTTCTGCTTCTGCACCGTATTGGCCGTGTTGATTTTTTCGGACGCAAGACGGTCGTATTTTTCATTGTATTTATCAAGCTCAACATGCGAAGCCCTTGTGTCGACAATTCTGCCCTCTGTGCGCTTGATCGCGGCGTTCGGGTCGGTGTTTGCCGGCTGCGGCCGTCTCTGCATGGTACTTTGCTGCGGCCTGGGAGGCACGGGGGCCTTCGGCGCGGTCGGCTTGGGGCCAACCGGCGTGATTTTTCCCGGCTTTACGGCCTTGCGCACCGGCTTCTGCTCCGTCTGCGCACCCTGAGGCTGTACGGGCGCCCGGAGCGGCTGTGCCGCCGGTGTCTTCGCGGGCCGCGGCTCCCTTGCGGGCTGAGCAGGCGCTTGGGCCGCCGGCTTTTCGGGTTGAATGATCACATCCGGTTTTTCCGCTTCCACCACGGTTTCGTTCCGGTTTGCCTGCGCGAAATACACATCAAGGTTTTCGCTGCTGTTCTTCTGGGTAAACGTTTCAAAAACGAGATCCAGCTCGTTTTCATCAAGAGCAGTCATATGTTTTTTGGTTTCACCGGTATACTTTTCCAAAGTGTCGATAACATCCTTGTTCGGAATGTTTAAATCCTTTGCCACCTCATGGACCCTGTATTTCATCATCATATATCAAATTCCTCCTCATTACTCAGTACCGGCCGCCTGTGCCTTGCACAGCGCAAGCAGCTTCTTAGCGAACCCTGCGTCATTCACCGCTACAACTCCGGTTCGCTTTCCTAGAGCCATGCTGATTTCGTCCATTGTTGCCCTGCAGGTCACCGCTGCAGCTTCCTCTTCTTCGGCCGCCTGCCGGACTCCTGACGCCGTGCGGGGCGACAGATCCGCCGCAAGCAGCACCATCCGGGCGTTCCCCTTGCGCAGCGATTCTATCGCCGCGTCATTGCCGAGCGAAAGCCTTCCGGCCCGGCGGGCAATGCCGAGAAGATGTAAGATTTTTTCATTCATTCCGGCTGATTTCCTCCTCCATACGGTCAAATACCTCATCGGGGATTTTGCAGGAGAAGGCTTTTTCAAATCTTCTCGCTTTTCGCGCCGCTTTCAGGCAGTCTGTGTTTTTGCACACATACGCGCCGCGCCCCGGCTTGCGTCCTGTCAAATCAAGAAAAATCTCCTGCTCGGGCGATTTCACCACCCGCACAAGCTCTTTCTTCGGTTTCATCTCTCCGCATCCCGCGCACATCCGCATCGGAACTCTTCTTTCATGCATCACACACACCGCCTTATCCAAAGAATTTATTTTGCCTCTTCGCCGAAGAAGCCGCTTTCCGGCTTAATGTCTATTTTCCAGCCGGTCAGCTTGGCGGCAAGGCGGGCATTCTGGCCCTTGTTGCCGATGGCGAGGGAAAGCTGGCCGTCCGGCACGGTCACGCGGCAGGCGTGGGAGCCGTCCGGCGCCGGCGTAACGGAAACAACATCCGCGGGCGAAAGCGCAGAGGCAATAAACTTCGCCGGGTCTTCGTTGTACTCCACAATGTCGATCTTCTCGCCGCCCAATTCGTTTACAATGTTGGAAACGCGTGCGCCGCGGGAGCCGATGCAGGCGCCGACGGCGTCGACGTCCGGGTTATGGCTCAGCACCGCAATTTTTGTGCGGGAGCCCGCTTCGCGCGACACTGCTTTTATCTCAACCGTACCGTCATAAATTTCCGGCACTTCGGTTTCAAATAATCTTTTGACCAGATCGGGGTGAACGCGGCTGATCATGGCGCGCGGGCCCTTTTCGGTCTCTTTTACATCGACCACGTAGACTTTGATGTGTTCGCCCTCCGTCAGCTTTTCGTCGCCGACCTGTTCGCTCTTCGGCAGAATGGCCTCGGCCTTGCCGATCAGCAGCGTTGCCGCGCCGGTGCGCGGGTCAACGCGCTCCACCAGGGCGCTGACCAGTTCCTGATGCTTGCTCTGGAATTCCTGCAGCATCTGGCCTCGCTCGCCGTCGCGGATGCCCTGCCGGATGATGTTGCGGGCGGTCTGCGCCGCAATACGCCCGAATTCCTTGGTGTTCAGCTGAACGCCGACCGTGTCGCCGACTCCCGCCGTGGGGTCAATGCCGCGGGCGTCCTCCAGAAGAATTTCTTTTCCCTGTTCGCTTATGTCCTCAACGACGGTCTTGCGCAGATAAACTTCAAACGTCCCCTTTGCCGGATCCATGTTTATTACACAGTCCTCGTTGCCGTAGCTGTTCTTGCAGGCCGTGACAATTGCCTTTTTAATCCTGTCGAGCATAAAATCAACAGGAATGCCCCTTTCTTTTTCCAACAGAGCAAGGGCCTCGAAAACTTCGCTGTTCATTCCTCAATACCTCCAACAATATCATCATCCACCAGCCGCACCGACGAGGCATCTTTTGCGGGCAGTGAAATCGTTACGCCTTCCTCCGTCTGAAGGAGTATGGTGTTTTCGCTGTAACCTTTTAATACGGCGGTCAGGTCGCGCCGCCCATCCTCCATGGGGCGAATCATTTTAACCCGCACCACGGCGCCCAGAAAGGCCGTGAAGTGCTCCTCCCGCACAAGCTCCCGGTCAATTCCCGGAGAAGAAACCTCCAGGCAGTACGACTGCTCAATGGGGTCAAGCTCGTCTAGCGGGCCGTTGACAGCGCGGCTCATCGCTTCGCAGTCGTCGATTCCCACGCCGCCCTCTTTGTCGATAAAAATCCTCAAAAACCAGTCGGCTCCCTCTTTCAGGAAGCGGACGTCCCAGATGGAAAGCCCCAGTCCCGCCGCGATCGGCGCGGCAAGCTTCCATACGGTTTCAACAGTATTCCCGTTCTTTTTCTTATAAGACAAGCTGTTCACCTCATAATACAAACAAAAGAGCGGGTCACCCCACTCTTTCATCCTTCATAATATTACTTATTTATAATATCACAACAAAAGTACAAATGCAAGGGGAAAGTCAATAAACCATCTATTCCTCCATCTGTTTCCCTAAAAAAGATGCGGCGACCTGTGCGAGCTTGGCCTCGCTTTCCGTGGGGACCTCTTCGCCGTCATTCGCAAGGAGAACCACCGCCCCGGTCACATCGCTGGATGCGATGATGGGGAAGATGACTTCCGCCGCCCGATCCACGCCCTCCACGGGTTTAAGCCCGGACTTGCCCTTGCTGATAAAATTCGTACGGCTCTGCATGCATTCCTCCAATTCGGGGGTCACGCGGCGCTCAAGAAATTCCTTGCGCGAAACGCCGGCCGCCGCAACAACATGGTCGCGGTCACAGATAATGGTGGGCATACTGATCACTTTGGTCAGCACATCCGCATACTGCCCGGCAAAAGTGGAGAGCTCGCCCACCGGCGAATATTTTTTAAAAATCACTCCGCCCTGTGTATCGGTAAAAATTTCAAGCGCGTCTCCTTCGCGGATGCGAAGCGTGCGGCGTATTTCCTTTGGTATGACAACGCGGCCTAAATCATCAATTCTTCTGACTATTCCTGTTGCTTTCAATTTTTATTACCTCCTGTGCGGTGTTGTCTTTGCTTATTATCCGCAGGAAACGCTTGGCTATGCAGTATTTGACAAGGATGATTCTGGCAAATTTCTTCCAGTTTTTTCCTTTTATCTTTCCGATCTTTTAAAATAAGAGCCTCTTTACGCGCTCCGTCCGGTATAAAATCCGCATTCTGTCGCAACAGACAACGATAAAATAAATATTTTTTCTTTTGCCCCATGCCAAAATGCGGTTATACTTGTAAACAGAAGGAAGGCGTACTATAATAAATCATATTAAGTTTTCCCGAATAAATGGAGGTTTTACATTGAAAAGGATCATAAAATTATGCGCCGCGATTCTTGCGGCCGCCGCCGTTTTCACGCTCGCGGGCTGTTCGGCACGCACGACGGTTACGGCGGACGAATTTAAAAAGCAGGCGGAGTCGGCCGGCTTTACGGTGACGGATTCTTCCTCCACCAACACAAATATTGAAAAATATCTGAGCGCCGTCAAAAGCGAAACCGGCACGGAGCTTGCTTTTATCTCGTTCACGTCCGAGAACGCTGCGGAGGAAATGTACGCCAACATCAAATCCAACATTTCCGCCGGAACGGACGGCACCGCGAAGAACGTCGATTCCTCCGCCTACAACAAATACACCCTGGTAAACGGAGAGCTGAACCATACGCTGGTGCGCTTGAACAAGACCATCGTGTACGGCAAGGCGACCACGACCTACAAAAATCAGATGGACGATTTTTTCAAAGCCATTAAATACTGACCTGTTCCGATAAGAGGGCCGCGGGAGAAAATTTCTCCCGCGGCCTTTTTCTCATTTAAAACAGCTTGCCGCCGGTAAAGCCCGCAAAGGCCATGGACAGAATCCCAATGTAGAGCAGCACGGCGGGAAGCCCACTGAAGGCTTTGGGCATATCCGCGTTTTTGCAGCTTTCCGATGTGCGGGAAAAAACGAGGGCGGCCAGAAAAAACGCCGCGCCCGTGCCGAGCGCGAAGCCGACGGCGTCCGGCAGGGAAAGCTTAAAGCTTTTCAGCACATACGGCATGGAAAGCACCACAGTGTTGATCGCCGCCGGGGACAACAGCTTCCCATATTTTCTGTAAAACTGTGAAAAAAAAGTTTTTATCACAAACGATGCCGCGATATAAGCGGCCGCGGCGCAAAGGGCCAATATGGCCGGGCGCAGAACGGTCAGCGTTTCGCTGCCCGCAAGCAGCGGGGCGAGCAGAGAACCGGAAACCATGGAAATCAGCGTAAAAACCGTGACAAAAATGGAGTACAGCCCGAGGGTCTTCGGCCTCCGCCCCGCCCGAAGCGCATGGCTGAACCCGATGCCCCCAGCAAACAGGATATTTTCGGCAGTCACCGCCAGAAGCGCGGTCAAGAGCATTTGCACAAAGGTAGTCATATGCGGGGAACCCTCCTTTTTTCGGCCTTTTGGCTGCGCTTTTCATTTGCCCACTGGACAAAAGCGGCAAAAAAGCCAAGAAGAATGAACCCGAAGAACGGCAGGGAAACGCCCGCGTCCGCCGTGCCGTATACGCCCATGTTGGTATGCCACAGGCTGCCCTTGAGCCAGAGTTCACGGATCGCGGCCGTCAGGCAGATCACCAGGGAAAACCCGACGGAGCCCCCCACGGCATCCGCGGCCACCGCCCAGCCGATATGGGTCGGCGCGTATTCGTCGGCGCGGGACAGGATAACGGAGTTGCAAATCATCAGGCTGGCGAACATCCCCAGAGCGGTCACCGCGCCGGGCATCAGCTTTTCGGTCAGCCACGCGGCAGGCAGGTAGAGGACGGCGGAAGCCGTTAAAACCAGCCCCGGGCGAATCCACACAGACATCATTTCCCCCACCAGACAGAAGAGCAGGTTCAGCGGCAGAGAAAGAAACAAAAACAACAGTGACAATTCGACTGCGTTTTTCATATTATAACCGGCGGCCACAACAGGGTACAGCCCAAGCGCACCCACCAAAACGGGATTTTTAAAAAACACCCCGTTCAAAAAAATCGTGCCGGTTTCACGCAGCAGGTTTCGCTTATTCGTCATACGGTTCATCCCCCAGTCTCTGCGAACCGACCAACAGCGCGTCAATCTGCGGGGCGGCGGCATTGGCAATGATGACTGCGAAGCAGGCCCCCTGTTCAAACGCGCCGAAGCGGCGGAACATCATAATCAGGAAACCCGCGAAAGCGCCGTAAAGGATACGGCCAAGCGCCCTGTGCGGCGCGGTCACCGGGTCGGTAACCATAAACACGGAGCAAAACAGCAGGGAGCCCGACATCAGCTCGTATTTCACCGAGGTAAGCGAGCTGCACGCAATTCTGGGAAAAAACGCCGCTATCAGCGCGGCAACAATTAAAAACGAAACCGTAATATCCCATCTTGCCGTGCGCTTCGCGAACAGGAACAGCCCGCAGGCGCAGATAATCAGGATTCCGGTCGTCCCCAGAGGGCCCGCAAATACGCCCCAAAGCATGTCGAGCGGCAGGATGTCCGGCTTGAGCCCGCTTTTCAAAACAGCGGCGGGCGAAGGGGCAAGCGCGGCGGTGAAATCCCCATACGCGGGAATCGTTCCGGCCGCAGCGGGATTGAAATAGGAAAACATCTGTTTCGGCCAGCAGAGCGTTGCAAAGGCAACCCCCGCCGCCGCCGGATTAAACGGCGTATGTCCAATGGAGCCGAACGGCATCTTCGCGACCAGAATCGCAAAGGCGGCGGCGGCGCAGGGCAGCCACAGGGGTGCGTTCAGCGGCATCAGCATAATGATAATCATCCCCGTCACCATGGAGGAACAGTCGGAAAGGCTGATGCTTTTCGTCTGGATCAGGCTGAACAGGATTTCATACAGCGCGCAGGCGAGCATCGTCACCCCCGCCATGACGAGCGGGCGGATTCCGTAATGGACAACAGGCAGCACAAGCAGCATGGCAAGCGCAAACAGCACGTCGCGCATCATAGAGGAAACGGAGGCTTCGCTTTTTACAAAAGGGGCTCTTGCTTCATTTAATGTCAATCGAAGTCACCGCTTTTCTTAAATGCCGCCGCTTTGGAAATAACGGCGGTCAGATCAATTCCCGACGGGCAGGCAACGGAACAGGCGGAACATCCGATACACTTCTGCACGTTCGGCATCCTGACCGGGTCGGGCGCGCCGCTTTGTATTTCGCGTAAAACCCTCCACGGCACAATGCCGCGCGGACACGCCCGCGCGCATTTTTCGCAGCCGATGCAGGGATAGGTTTTGTTCCTCGGGATTTTTTTCAGCGCGATAACGCAGCGTGTCGAAGCCGTGACCGGTTCGGACAGATTGGTAACGGCCTTTCCCGTAACGGAAGAGCCGGTAATCACAAGCGTCGTCTTTTCGCTTGCCTCGCAGGCATCAAGCAGGAATTTCAGCGGCGTGCCGATACGCACCCGCATATTCCGCCAGTGCTCCACTCCGTCTCCCGCCACGGTCACCACCGTAAAGCTCTGCGCCTCGTTTTCATCCACGGCGGCGGTCAGCGCGACACAGGCCTGCGCGCCGATGTAGGCGGCGTTTTTTCCGGAGGCGAACAGTTTTCTCTTCAACAGCACACGCGCCGGGTACCGTTCGCCGGCCAGGATTAAATCCGCCTGGGGGTTTATTTTTTTAATCATGCGCGCCTCACGCGGGGTCGCCACGGCGATTTTATTCTCCGCAGCGCCGCAGGCCCGGGCGGCGAGCACCAATCCGGCGATCACCGCATCCGTGTTTTCGCGCAGCGTCGCCATGGCGCTGGTGGTACAGGGGTCCTCGTCGAAGCAGCAGGCCACAATCATATCCGGTTTCAGCCGGCGCAGCCGTTTCAGCTTCCGGGCAAGCGCCACACCGTCGAACTCGTCGACGATCTGCGCAGCCTCGGCGGCGGCGATAATCCCCGCGGCGTCAAGCTTTCCCTGCCGCGCCGCAAGCGGCTTCGGCTCCGCCATGCCTTCCGGAACGGGCAGAATCTTTATTTTATGTCTGAGCGAAGCAGTTTTCTGCTGCTCCAGCTTCACGCCGTGCTGAAGTATCACGCCGTCACCCCCGTTTTATTTTCGTTCGGCCGCCGCTTTCAGGTCGCTGATCGCCTGCTTTGCGTTGTCGGCCTTAAATACGCTTGTCCCGGCAACGCACACATCCACGCCCGCTTCTGCGGCAGTTCCAATCGTTCCCCTGTGAATACCGCCGTCCGCCTGCACCAGGATGTCCGGCCTGCGGGCTTTGACCGCCCGGACCTTCTCCATCATATCCTCCATAAAGCTCTGGCCGCCGAACCCCGGTTCCACCGTCATGACAAGCACCATGAACAGCTTGTCCAGATACGGGAACACGGTTTCCACCGGCGTGCCCGGCTTAATGGATACCGCCGGTTTTGCGCCTCCCGCCCGGATGGCGGCAATGGTTTTCTCCGGATCTGATTTTGCTTCCATATGAAAGGTAACGATATCCGCCCCGGCATCCAGGAAATCGGGAATATACCGGAGCGGCTCGTCAATCATCAGATGCACATCAAACGGTTTATCCGTAAATTTGCGCACGGCCTTGATCACTGGAGCGCCAAAGGTCAGGTTCGGCACAAAATGCCCATCCATCACATCCAGGTGAATCCAGTCCGCACCGCAGAGATCCATTCTTTTGACTTCATTTCCAAGCTGTGAAAAATCTGAAGAAAGCACCGAAGGTGCTATCAGCATATTCATCCCTCCATTGCAGTTTCCTTTATTCTACCCTAAATGGACGGTTTTTTCAACGTTTCAGAGCCGGTTCCCTCAAACTTTATAGCGCCTGCCGGGAACAAAGTCCCCGGCAGACAATCTATAATAAAGCGGTTTAAATATTTGCCCCGCACTCTATTGTATGCATCAATCCGTTTTTTGGCAGTAAAAAAGCTCCGCTCAAGCGAAGCTTTTTCCGTTATTTCTCATCGTCGCCGGAACGGTTTTCTTCAGAAGAATCACCGCCGCTCTTTTTGCTTTCCCTGTAATACACAGCGCACGCCAGAATCAGTACCGCCGCGGTAATCGCTCGGAGCACCCAGCCCCACGCGCCGGCAAACGGATTCGTCCCCATCACCGCGCGGGCAAGCCACCACCCGCCCAGAAGGATAAAAAACGCCCCCAGGGCGTAAAAGACACGGTTTTCCCGGCTCATCCTGAAAATAAGGATCAGGCCGACGGCCAGCCACATGGCGGCATAGACATAAGTCAAATGAAACGCTCCCCCGCTCAATAAGATAGTTTCGATTATTCTTCCGTCATTTCAATTTCCTGTTTTCTTTCACTATAAATCAGCCGGTGCGGATTGTCAATCACTACGCACAGGTTTTCTCCGCGGTGTGCAGCCTGCCCTGCGCGTGCTGCGGGTGTCTGCGTATGCGGCGGCGGCGCAGAAGGGCTTCCCTCCGAAGCTGCGCAAAGCAGCATAGCGCTACCACGGCCTGCAAAATAAACTGAACGGTCTGGAACAGCCAGTTCCCCGCGCCGGAAAGCAAAGAAAACATTCCCATAACCGCGGTCATAACCAGAAGTGCGCGGCCCGACTGCGAACGGTGCCTGTACCGTACTGCCATGGCCCCCGCGAACAACAGCATGATTATTCCTGTTAAAATATTCATCATTTTACCCTCCCGGCTAAATCGTTCATATGTTCTATCGCAATCTTATAATAACACATATGTTCTATTAAATGCAAGTTTTCTTTTCCGAAAAAGTTTGCGTGGGGACATTTGTGGTACAGCGAAAAAAAGAGCGGGGTTTCCCCCGCTCCCTGTATCACAGAACATAAATATTCATGTTGCGTATGCCAAAGCTTCTGCACTGCCCAACCGAGTCAAAATACAGGTCGGCAACAATGCGTCCATCCATCACGCCGCCGCCGGTGTCCGCCGCAATGGCGTAGCCGTAAACGACTTTCCCGTTCGGCGAGCAGATATACAGCTTACTGCCGTACGGAATAATGTTCGGGTTAACCGCGACCAGGCCGAACGCAGCCGCTCTTCCGGTTGACGTTCTTCCGCCGCCGGTGTACCCGGTGCATCTGCCGGAAACATACCTTTTGTATGCGATGGTGTTCCCGTTCTGGTCGGTAATGGTCCCGTCGCCGTTGATGGCCGCAGCGCCGGCCGGTTTCTTTTTCGTTCCGACAATCGTCACCTGGTCAACCGGTTCCTGCAGCACGGTGGTGCTGAGCACCTGGCTTGCGGCAACCTTGCCCTCCACCAGCTTCTGCCGGGTAACAACGGACTGGCTCCCGCTTTTTCCGGGTTCCTTGATTTTCCGCTGGCCTTTATACAGGCTGTCGCTGGCCTGATTCTTATTTTCGAACGCAATCGCCTGCGTGGCGGTAACTTCTTTATAAGTCACCCGGGAAACAGCGATTTTCATTCCCTCAGTGACCGCGGCGTCCTTCTTCGCGCTGACAATGTCTTCGCTGCCGAGTGTTACGCCGCCTTCCGCCAGCGCCTGGGCCACGGTGCCTTCGCTGACAAGCGCGGATTTTGTCTGTCCGTCTGCGGTGATGCTGACGCTGAATTTCCTCTTGATTTGGATATCCGTCCCCGCAGTAACCTTTTCCGTGGGCCGCGGGGTAACAACATCATTCTTTCCCAGCGTAACGTCCGCCTGTGAAAGCGCCTGCGCCACGGTGTCGCCGTAATGCAGCGAAACGGTTTTTACTTTGCCGTCCGCGGCGACATCCGTCTGAACCGCGCTTTTTACCGTAATCCGAATTTCCCCGCTTGGGGCGGGCTGGGCACTGCGAACAACAATATCATTTCCCCCGGCCTTGATATTGGCCGCGGCAAGAATGTCCTCCGTCCTGTCGCTGTACAGCTGCACGGTTCTTTTCTCTCCGTTATAATCAACGACCGCGTTGCATGTTGCGGCGGCCACAGTGATGACGGAACTGACTGTAATGACAACCATGATTGCAAGTGCAACCACCCTTTTTGTCGCATTTTTCAGACAGCCTATATTTCGTGCGAATAATTGCATTTGTTCACCCTTTTCCCTGCTTCGGCGCAGTAAATATGGGCGTCGCCCACCACATTGCCGAGCTTCAGTTTTTAGGATATATATCAATGGCGTAATTATATTCACCTTATGCCTAATTGTCAAATTATGATTCCCATCAAATTTGTGTATATTGTACAAATACTTTTTAACGTTTATTTTGAATTTCCGCTTTTATCTTCCTTATTGGCACGATAACTCCTTTTCTTACTCTCTGGATTAAAGCGTTTTCTGTGCAATATGCAAGAAAATGAAAGTTACAAACTTGTTACAAATATTACAGCGTTGTTTATAATGTAAATTATGGGATAATTTTGTTGCTTTTATGCCTGCCCGCATTTTAATAAATTTAAAAAGATGGCTCTGCATCTGAGTTTTTTGCAGTGATAAACCGGATTTCCGCTTTTGTAGTTTTTTACACAATCCTGTCTCCCGGCCGGGCGGCGCGCAGGGATGAAAAACAGAGCTCTGCACAGCAATAAAAAGAGCAGAATTGTGCTTATTTCCGCTCTATATCGCGCAAAACCGGCGTCGTAAAGTACAGTGAAACCACACTATATATAGTATATGCAGGTCGTCCGAAAGAGAGGCGAACTCTTGCAAAAAAATGCTATATATAATGAAAAAGACTCCGGTGAACCGGAGCCCCTTTTACCGTACGATTAGTCCAAGATATCTGGAAAGGTCACAGGCCTGTACCGCCGTGACAACCGCGCCCTGCAGCTCCGGGCCGGAAAGAAGGATTCCACCGATTTCACAGGTGGTAAAGTCCACCCCTTTGAGCGGTGCGTGAAGGAATTCCGCCTGGGTCAGATTGCATTTTTGAAATGCGGCCGACCGAAAGCCGCACTGCTGGAAGCTTCCGTTTGAGAAATCGCTTTCCTCGAAGAGACAGTTCTTCATTTTCACCGAAGAAAAGTTCGCATATGTGCAGACGCTGCCCCGTATCACAACGCTTTCAAAGGCCGCTTCTGAAAAGTTAGTCCCCAGCGCCTTGCAGTTTTCAAACCGTACCCTGCGGAACAGGCATTTGGAAAAATCGGCGTTGGACAGGTCGCAGTTGCTGAATACGGCATCCGCAAAATAAAGATTGCCAAATCCGCTTTCCGTCAGGCGGCAGTTTTCAAAAAGGCAGTTCAGAAAGTCGGAATCCCCGGACGCGGCGCCGATTTCCACGGCGTTGAGGAAGTGCCAGTCCTTCACGTCCCGTTCTTCCTCCCACGCTTTTTGGACAACTTCTTCCAAATTGCCGGACTCCTTTAAATCCTCGCTTATTTTCGGTTTTTCTGCTTTCATCATTTTTTACTCCTGTGAATTTTTTATCCCGGCGGAATGCATTTGTTCCGTGCCCCAGGCGGCAAGCTCGTTCAGCGCGGGCATCAGGCTTTCACCCGACGGTGTCAGCGAATATTCTACGTGCGGCGGTATTTCCATGTATTGAATCCGTCTGACCAGCCCGTTTTGCTCCAGTTCTTTCAGAGACTGCGACAGCATCATATTGGTGATTCCGCAAACGCACCGCCTCAGCTCATTGTACCTTAAAACGCCTTTGCAGCTGAGCGCCCACAGAATGGGGAGCTTCCATTTGCCGCCGATCAGCCGCAGGGCGAAGCTGACCGGGCACTGCCCCGCTTTTTGTTCATTTTCCATTATCTCCGCTCCTATACTCAGAAAAACCTTCCTTAGTCATGTTTTTCTGCATACTTGTATTATTCATTCTTTATTTTATAATAATATCATAAAACAATATAAAGGAGCAATCATTATGGATGAAGTTCTTCAGTTTTTAACGGAAAATCCCACCTTTTACCTTGCAACAGTAGAGGGCGGCCTGCCAAAAGTCCGTCCGTTCGGGTTTGTCATGAAATACGACGGCAAACTCTGCTTTTGTACCAACAATCAAAAAAATGTCTACAAGCAGATGAAGGCAAATCCCAATATTGAAATCTGCACAACCAATAAAAACAACGAATGGCTGCGCCTGAAAGGGAAAGCCGTTTTCTGCACCAGCAGGGAAACCAGGCAGGCCGCGCTGACGGTCTCGCCCTTCCTCGGTAATCTGTATAAGGTGGACGACCATATTTTTGAAATCTTTTATATTGATGAGGCGGAGGCAACCTTCAGCAACATGAAGGGGGAATCCAGAACCGTCAGAGTTTAATCCCCGACTTCACCCAAAAACAGTCCCTGCAGGCAATCTGCAGGGACTTTGTCATTTATGGATTTCTATTGAATCGTTGTTCAGGCATCGGCCCACGCGTGGCATACTTTATACCATTCCGGCGTCTGTCAGCCTCTTACTTCTTCCAGATTACCGGTCTTCTTTTGCAAAGGAGTCGGACAACAGTCCCAGTTTAATATTTTTCTGTTTTGGAAAAATCATAATTTTCTTCTGCGATTACGCTCTTTTCCATGGACTGATCGGCTGTTTGAACCGTATTTTTCAATTGAAACTCGCTAACAAGCGCTTTGAGCAGCTGAGCCTGTCCGGAAAGCTCCTCCGAAGCCGCCGCACTTTCTTCCGCCGTCGCAGAATTTGTCTGAACTACCGCCGATACCTGATCAATCCCCTGTGATATTTGCGCAATGGAGTTTGCCTGCTCGCTGGTCGCGTTGGATATCTGTTCTACAAGGCCTGTTATTTCATTTGCGCCCCCTACCACTGCCGTTAGAGCCTGTGCTGTTTCATCCGCGATTTGTGTGCCGCTCTTTACCGCACTGACAGAGCTCTCAATGAGCGCCGTCGTATTTTTAGCAGCCTCCGCGCTTTTACTCGCAAGGTTGCGGACTTCGTCTGCAACCACGGCAAAGCCTTTTCCCGCCGCTCCTGCTCTGGCGGCTTCAACCGCCGCGTTCAGCGCAAGAATATTTGTTTGAAACGCAATATCTTCAATGGTTTTGATGATTTTTCCGATTTCGCTGGAAGTGCTGCTGATTTGTCCCATTGCCGCAATCATATTCTGCATCTGGGCATTGCTCTGTCCGATTCCGGAGCTTACCTCTACTACCTTGGAACTTGCGTTTGCGGAATTGGCGGCATTATTGTTCACCTGACTGGAAATTTCGCTGATGGTTGCGGATAATTCCTCTATGGAGCTCGCCTGTTCGGTTGCCCCCTGTGAAAGCGCCTGCGCTCCGTTTGAAACCTGTTGGGAACCGGAGTTAACCTGATCCGATGCAAGATTGATCTGCGTCATTGTATCATTCAGGCGGGATATGATGGTCTCCATCGCCGCCCGGATCTGCTGAAATTCACCGGTATAATCATAGTCGCTTTGCACCGTGAGGTTGCCGTGTGAAATTTCTTCAAGAAAGTTTGAAATATCATGAATGATATTTCTATACTGCTTCACCATCATATTGATCTTTTCAGAGATCATTCCAACTTCGTCCTGGCGTTTGATTTCCAAATCAACGTTCAAATCCCCGTCGGACATCTTTTCTATCGCATCAGCTACTTTGTCAATTGGTTTCGTAATGCCGTTGGCAATTTTTGTAACAATCAATATCGAAATTAATAAAGCGAATAATCCCAGCACAATCGTAAAGACTGCGGATGTTGTAACCTGAGCCATAAATTCAGATTCAAGCGCAGTCACGTTCACTGACCAGCCATTTGTTTTGTCAATAGGATTGTAGGAACCGAACTTTTTTGCACCCTGCCACATATAAAATCCAAAACCTGATTTACCCTGGGTCATTTGGGTCTCCAGCTGTGCAACCTCGCTGTATTTTTTGGGATCGGTTTTTACGTCCTCAAGATTGTTCTGCTGCTTTAAGACCAGTGAAAAATCGCTGTGAGCTACTTTGGCGCCCTTGTTATTTAAAATATAAGTGCTTCCCGTACTGCCCATTTTTACATCGGAAATAATTTTTCCCATAACAGTATAGGGAAATTTCATGAGGATAACCGAGTCCTTATAAGGATAAGCGTATTCAAAATACGCGTTCTCTTTTTCTATAATGGGATCCGTTAAAAAGGAAACACCTCCTTTTGCCTGATTATAGGCGATATCTTTCTGATAATCATTTCCATCGATCACAGAAGTTCCCGTTTGATTGATAATATCAACTGAAGTCAGACCATATTGTGTACACATTTGTTTGAGAAACTTTTGAAGGTCGCTGTTGCTTACATTTCCACTTTTTTGGTAAAGGCCGATTGATTCTGCCAAGAGTGAGTAGGAATTAATCTGCTGTGTAATTTTATTGGACACAAGCTTAGAGGTTTCTTTTACACTTTTTGTAAGTGACTGCCGGGTAGAATCATAAGTAAAATAGATGGAAGCCAATGAAAGCACCAAAACGATACAGAAAATACAAACCGAAACAAATGCGACTAAATCTTTTTTTATGCTCCTTTTTTTGCTGTTTTTCTTTTTTGCCAAATACATTCCACAATCTCCTTTTTGTCAATAAGAAATATTCCTATAAATTTATATCGGTTAGTTAAAATGAAAATTTATACATTTCAGTCCGAAGCATAAAATTAATGGCGCAGTAATTTGTTTGTCCGGTATCGTACGAAGCGTTTGATTTGCGTCAAACAAAAAAACAAGCCCTTGCAAACGCAGTGTTTGCAAGGGCTTTTGCATATTGAAATTATCTCTTTGAGAACTGGGGTGCGCGGCGGGCTGCTTTCAGACCGTACTTCTTGCGCTCCTTCATTCTTGGGTCGCGGGTCAGGAACCCGGCCTTTTTCAAAGGAGAACGCAGATTTTCGGTATCGTACTGGAGCAGCGCTCTTGCGATACCATGGCGGATTGCACCGGCCTGGCCGGTAACACCGCCGCCGGCTACGCGGCAGACAACGTCAAACTTCTCATTGGTGCTGGTCAGAACCAGCGGCTGGCGCACAATCAGCTTGAGGGTGTCAAGTCCGAAATAGTCGTCAATGTCCCTGTCGTTGATCGTAACTTTGCCGGTACCCTGATAAACTCTGACGCGGGCAACGGAGCTTTTTCTTCTGCCGGTTCCATAAAAATATGGTGCTTTCTCGTACATAATTGAATCCTCCTCCCTTATAGTTCCCAGACCTGCGGTTTTTGTGCGGCGTGAATATGCTCAGCGCCCTCAAACAAACGCAGTCTGCCCATTGCGGCACGGCCGATGGTGGTGCTTGGAATCATGCCTTTCACAGCAAGCTCCATCGCCCTGCACGGCTTTTCGTCCATAAGGGTGTCGTATCTGACGGCTTTTAAATGCCCGATATAACCCGTGTGATGATAATAATATTTCTTTTCAAGTTTCTTTCCTGTCAGCAGCGCGTCTTTGCAGTTGATAATGACAACATGGTCGCCGCAGTCAACGTGCGGAGCGAAAGTAACTTTGTGTTTTCCGCGGAGCAGAATGGCGGCCTGTGCGGCAACGCGGCCCAGCGGTTTGCCTGCTGCGTCGAGCACATACCACTTGCGCTCAACTTCGCCGGCTTTCGGCATATAGGTGGACATAGCTTATACCTCCTGAATTTTGTTTGAAAATATCACAAAACCCCGCCCTTTTGGCAGGGCTGCCTTTCATAAAAAAGCGCGCCGGAAATCGGCGCAAAGGAATTGCATGTATGATACTACCACATGGAAGCAGTTGTGTCAAGAGCTAACAGCGATTATTTTAATTTAGTTGATGGTTTACTCCTGTTTTCACGTGTTTTTGCCCTGTTTCTCGTTGTCGCTTCCCCTTCATTTCACTTTTTACCGGTTTTTTGTTTTAATTGTCAACCTTATTTTAAAATGTAGGTTGACAATTAGATTTTCTGTGCCTATACTGGAATTATTAATTTTTATAGGAGATTTTTATGAAAACGAAACAACTGACAATGACCGCCATGTTTACCGCGCTCACCATCCTGTTCGCGCAGATCATTCTCCCGCTGTCCTTCACGCCGGTTCCGCTTTCGCTTTCTCTTCTGCCGGTTTACCTTTCCGGCGCGATTCTGCCCAAGCGGTACGCCGTATATTCCCAGCTTGTCTATCTGTTGACCGGCGTCACGGGCCTGCCGGTATTTGCCGGTTTTAAGGGAGGCCCCGGCGTGCTTTTCGGGCCGACCGGCGGCTTTCTCATCGCGTACCCGGTCATGGCCTTTCTGACCGCGTGGATATTGGAGCTGGTAAAGAAAAAGACCGTTCTAGGCTGCGTCCCCGCCATGCTTGCCGCCCTTGCCGCCTGCTATCTGTGCGGCTCTCTGTTTTATGTGTTCGTGGGGCATGTAAGCTGGGTGAAGTCTCTTTCCGTAACGGTTTTTCCGTTCGTCCTATTCGATCTTATCAAGGTCGCCGCCACCGCTTTACTCGCCCCGGTAATCAACAAATCGTTGATGAAAGCAAAACTGATACAAATTGTATAACAATATGCTTCGTCAGTCCTTTTTCCCGCGTTCCTTCCGTCCATGACGACCACAATGGTATCCCATCGCATATGGATGCTTTGAGGATACCGGCGAGGGGGGCAAATTCTGCTTCTCCGTACCCCCGTCAATGAAAATCACAACAGTATCGTATCGCATAAAGGTGCCTTGGGGATACCTGGGGGTGCAGGGGGATTTTATGGAGCCCATCCGCCGGGAATTAAAAATCCCCCTGCGCGTACTTTGCCTACTTTCGGACAAGACCGAAAGTAGGGGCCGCCCGGCCTGAGGGCAGACCTGCCGATCGGGGCGCGCCTGCGGCGATGCATAATTTTCCTATTTCGCCTTTCGCGGGTATGGCTTTTTTGATTCTGTCAGGCCCAGAAGGTAGTCCACGCTGGTTTGGTAATAATCGGCAATCGCAATGAGAATCCCAGTCGGAATATCATTTTCACCCGTCTCATATTTTGAGTAGCCTGTTTGCGACATCCCTAATATTTGAGCAAATTGTGTTTGTGACAAATCACTATCTTCTCTTAACTCCCGTATCCTTCTGTACATTTCATCACCCCAAAACAAGTTTAGTTTAACCTGTTTCAGAGTATTGTATTTTAACCTGATTTAGATTAAAATATAATTGGGGTGATAAACGATGGAACCTTACCGGGAAATGTATTATCTCTTATTTAACCGTGTAACCGATGTCATCCGCGATTTGCAGGATGCCCAGAAAGAGACGGAAGCCCTTTTTCTGGACGAGAATTCGGAACATCTGCCTCCCGCGCTGCGCATTTATCCGAAACATAAAAAATAAACCACCCATAAAAAAGACGGCCGGGAAAATCACCTAGCCGTCTGAAAACTGCTTTTATACTTCCCTGCCCAGCACCTGCGCGAGCGCGCCGACCTTTTTAAACAAACCGGCGTAGGCCTCCGGAGTCAGCTGCTGCGCGGCGTCGCTCATGGCGGCTTTCGGGTTGGGATGCACCTCTATAATCAGCCCGTCGGCGCCCGCGGCAATGCCCGCCAGCGACAGGGATGCGATATACCGTGATTTTCCGGCCGCGTGGGACGGGTCGATAATAATCGGCAGGCTGCTGCGCTCTTTGACCACCGCCACGGCGGAAACGTCCAGCGTGTTGCGCGTCGCGGTCTCAAAGGTGCGGATGCCGCGCTCGCACAGCACGACATTGTAGTTTCCTTCGCTCATAATGTATTCGGCGGCATCCAGCCATTCTTCAATGGTGGAGGAAATGCCGCGCTTGAGCAGTACGGGGATTTTGGAACGGCCGACTTCGCGCAGAAGACGGAAATTCTGCATATTGCGCGCGCCGATCTGCAGCATGTCGCAGTACTTGCCCACAGTGTCAATCTGGTCGTGCGCCACAATCTCGCTGACCACCTTCAGCCCGCACGCGTCGGCAGCCCTGCGCATCAGCTTCAGGCCGTCCTCTTCCATCCCCTGGAACGAATACGGGGAGGTTCTGGGCTTGTAAGCGCCGCCGCGCAGAAAATGCGCGCCCGCCTTTTTAACGCCGATGGCCGCTTTCGTAATCTGGTCTTCGCTTTCCACAGCGCACGGACCGGCCATCATGACCAGCTTTTTTCTGCCGATTACCTCTTCCCCCACCTGCACCGTGCGCCCGTCCGGACACATTTCTCGGCTGGCCAGCTTGTAAGAGTGCATGATCGGGACGCATTTTTCAACGCCCTCCATCAATTCAAAATCAAAACCGCCCAGCTTCGCCTTGTCGCCCAAAACACCCACGATTGTCGCCTGCGAACCGGTGGAGAGGTTTGCGCCGAGGCCATGCTCCTTCAAGACTTCAATTATTTTATCCACATCCTGCTTCGTGGAACCGTTTTTCATTACAATAATCATTGTTTCATACCCTTTTCCCGTATTGATAGCAATTACAATAAAGAAGCGAATTGTTTTGTCCTGTTCTTCGTTATCTAACCCACCGGAGGCAGGGCAGATAGCGTCAGTTTCCCATTCTTATGCAGAAATTGCTATTATAGAAACCGCTGCACAAAATCTTCCTGTCGTTCGCTTTAATAGCTTTATGCTTTAAATTGCTAAATTCATTATACCTTTATCTTAAAGAAATTGCAAGTCTGTACTTTTCTCAAACAGCATAAAAAAACAGCCACCCTATTGGGTGACTGCCTTTATAATGTTGGCACCTTCCTATTGTCCCGGGCCGTTGCCAGCCAAGTATCTTCGGCACCAGTGAGCTTAACTTCCGTGTTCGGGATGGGAACGGGTGGACCCTCACCGTCATCAGCACCAACTGTTTCTCTGTTCTTGTGACGACTTGATTATAATACCACCATCTCCGACAAATTGCAAGCGTTTTTTAAAAATAATTTAAATTTTTTGTTGCATCGGAGTAAACTCTTTTCTATTATGCGCCGTTTTCCCTTTTTTATTCATTAAATATGCGGAAATTATACAGCAATCTAAAAAATCAGCTGTTCATTTCAGCCGAACTGAGTACATTGCGGCAGGCGGCGAAGATCCCGACAGAAACCAGCACATTGCTTATGAAAATCGGCAGCCCCAGTAAAATCGCGGGAATATCCTTAAAAGCGATATAAAGCGCAACGCTTATTCCCACGCCCGGAAGCAGCAGAACGCCAAGCATCAGCATATAGACAAACATGATCATGCCCTTGTTCACCATCTGTCCGAAAATTCGCTGTGAAAGGATGTTTCCGGCGGTGTAGATAAATCCCATGGAAGCGTAGATCAGCATACAGATCAGCGCTGTGGCGGGGTTTGCGCGCAAAAGAAGGCACAGCACGGTAAAGATGACCACACCATCAATTACAGGCGCCAGAAGGGTCGAAAGGCTGGCCCAGAACAGCTTGGCAAACGGTTTTGCCGGAACCAGATAAATATACGGCTTCATCAGCTCCAGCGTCCAGTCCCCAGCCGCGTTGAAGAAAAACAGAATATAGCTGCTCATTGCGAGCGAAATCGCGAGTAACATCCCGCCGGGCATCCCGTCCCCGTCGGCAGCGGTCAGTTTTTGCAGGACAACAACTACCAGAACATTGACGGCCACCAGCACAATACTGGAGGTACGGATAAACGGGACGCGGTTTCTGCGTTTCATTTCACGGATATGCTTGAAAAAAAAGACGCTTGCGCCCCAGCCGTGCAAGATTCCCGTATCCGTCACCCTGACGGGTTTGTTGTTAAGGCCGCGCGTTCTGATCGGTTTTCCGTTTTTAGCCGACTGCTTTAATTCAAAAGTGGTTTCAGTTGTCTGAAGCACATCTTCATAGTAATCCGAATCGCTTCTGACAAACAGCAGGATGCTGCCGGCGACCGCCGCCGCGTTCAGGGCCGCGAAGATTCCGGTGCGTGCCGCATCCTCATTCATGACCGCGAAAACCATTCCTTTCATCCAGCCGACTACCGGGACGTATTCCAGGTAGGGCGAAGCAATCGCGGCAAACAGCGATTCCTGGTTGGCGCCGTGGAACCAAAAGCTGCTCAGGGCAAACGCCGTCATCATGGCAATTACCCCGTATAATACCGTTTTAATCCAGCCAACCCGCTCCGGATGGCCGCTTGAAAAGCTGTACACTAGCAGGGTAATCAGCTGGATGGTGAACACCATCAGCGCGATGCCGCCCACCAGCGCCACCACCTGCCAGAGTGCCACCCCAAAGAGGTTAATCGTCATTCCGGCGTAAAACAGCAGAAAGATCATCATAAAAATGTCGGAGGCCATCTGCTTGATAAGGCCGTAGGCAAGTATTTTTTTAGGGGAGATGGGTGAAACAAACAAAAAGTTCACATCGGACATTTTAAAAAATGTTGCGCCGCTTTTCAGACCGCTCAATACGCTCGGTACGGTGATGAACAGCAGGATGCCCAAATATACCCCATGCAGTATCCGAATATCAAGATAACTGCCGGGTGCGCGGACTTGCCGTTCCGTTCCGTTTAACAGGGAAAGCCCCAGCATTGCCGCCAAAAACAGATACAGGATCAGCCTTGCCGGGTGATGAAACAGGTCGACCACGGCGTTTTTAATTTCCTTCCGGACTAAATACAATATCGCCCTCATTTCGCAGCCCCGCCCGTCTGTGCGCCTTCCGTAATGGAAAAGAACAGCTGCTCCAGATCCTCGCCCGTGCTTTCGATTTCGGCGCGCGTGCGGACGGCGGCGATTTTTCCGTTCATCATAATCAGCGCCTTGTCCCAGAATTCCCGCACACTGTCCAGCATATGGGTACTCACCAGAATGGTGCATCCCTTTGCGCGCAGCTCCGTCAGCATTGTTTTCAGCTCCTTGATTGCGTGAGGATCAAGCCCGATCAGCGGCTCGTCCATCAGGATGACCTTTGGTTCCGGTAGCAGCGCACAGCAGATGCTGAGCTTTTGCTGCATTCCTTTGGAAAGCTCCTTGCCAAGCTTTTTGCGCATATCGTCCAGTTCCATGCGCTCAAGCAAATTCTTCGCCTTATCCTTCCAGTCCTCCACCTTATAGGCCCGCGCGATAAACTCCATATGCTCATAGACGGTCAGCGTTTCAATCGGCGCGGGCAGTTCCGGAATATAACCGAAATTTCGCTTCGCTTCCACGCTTTTATTCGGATATCCGCAGACAGCGATATTTCCGTTAAAGCGCAGAAGGCCCGCGATACATTTAATCGCCGTCGACTTTCCCGCCCCGTTCGGGCCGATCAGCACGGCAATTTCTCCCGCGTTTACCTGAAAATTCAAATTGTCATTCGCCAAAGTATTTCTGTATTTCTTTGTTAAGTTCAAAACTTCAAGCATGTAGTTCCTCCAAGCTTCCATTCACTGCAAATTTCATATTCATCAATCATAAATAATTCTTGTCGTCACGCCCACTGCAAAGACGGCGGAAGCCAGAATGACCACGCCGATCAGAACAAGGGCAACAATAAGCAGGACTTTCGCGCGGTGGGCCTGCTGTGCCGCCATCGGGTTATTATATTGAGCCGGGGCATGATTGGGCGCGCCGCATCTGGGGCAGTTCATATCGTAAAAATAATGCTTCAGCCCGCAGTTCGGGCAGACGGTGAAGCTCCGTGACGAATTTCGCACGCAAAGATATATGATTCCCGGAATCAGGCCCAAAAATCCTATCAGAAGGCCCCACATGACCGCGTCCGGATTCAACTTCGCATTGGCGTCATAATAGGCGGCAAGACCAAAGAGCACGCGGCAGGCGGTCATAACCATTCCTGTCAGAAGCACCAGATATAATACGCCGATCCCGGCAGACGCAACCGGCACCGCTTCTCCGTTTATATATCCGTAAGCAAACAGCAGCCCCAAACGCTCCATACAGCATCCGCCTTTCATTTGTATTAACTTCTTAATACAAATGGTACAATGATTTTCCGAAAAAGTCAACCCCGCGTTGCATTGGTACATATAGGAAATCGTTTAATAAAAAGAAGCGGGAGTTAAATTTTCCGGCTAATAAAAATGAATACTGTGTTTTAAATACAAAAAAGCCTGTCCTTCTGGACAGGCTTAATAATCTTCATCGTAAGTACCATTTTGTACACTGAAAACTGAATAAAGGGAAGGAAGCAGAAGTAAGAAATAGAGGGTTGCCAAGAAAAATATGGTCAAGCCCTCGGCCTATTAGTACTGCCAAGCTAAATACGTTGCCGTACTTACAC